>Ga0111538_10000179_pt1 | contig 75069 bp, 63 predicted proteins | sample SoiMethybrSBSTD1_FD_79669 | JGI IMG/M metagenome (GOLD analysis project Ga0111538, IMG submission 79669) | Bulk soil microbial communities from a Populus tree surrounding site in Tennessee, USA - Soil MetaG P. TD hybrid SBSTD1 (version 2)... | ecosystem: Environmental > Terrestrial > Soil >...
GCCTGCAAGACGAGCAGCAGGGCCTCATCGAGGGGCACGGCAAGCGTTTGTTGCTCTCGGAGGGCGCGCAAGCAGGCGTGTTCTTCGGCGATCCCGACCTCGGCACGCCGGCCGAAGTGCGGCGCACGGATCAAGGGCGCGTCCTCACGACGCGCGGCGCGAGAGTGCGTGTGTTCCGCTACGGCGAGCAAGACGTTCGCCTGCAAGCGTTGCGAACGTTCGACGGTCGGCCCACGGTCCTGCTGCCGACCGTGACGGTGCACGAACCCGGCAAGAAGAGCCCGCTGTCGCACCTGCAGGCCGTCTGCCGTGGCGACATCGAAGTCCTTCCCGAAAGCGTCGTGTGCCGTGGTCCCGTGGAAGCCCACGGCCTGTGCGAGGACGGCAGCGAAGATCCCGACGGCATGCACTTCGAGGCCGAGACCTTCGTCATGGAGCGGCAGGGCAAGAACGAGATCGCGCGCGCGTTGTGGAACAACGTGAAGGTGGAATGGTCGGGCATGACCGCGACGACCAGCGCGCTCGAGCTCGACCTCAAGTTCAGCCGGCTCATTGCGCGCGATCCCAACGGTGCCGTGGTCGCCTTGCCGAACGGTCGCACGCTGACGGCGCCTCGCATCGAGGTCAACTACGAGACGTGGTCGTTCGATCTCCACCACGGCAGCTTCGCGCAGAAGAACCCGACCCAGGGATCGGGCCGGTGAAGCCGCGGCTGCCGTACTGGCTGCCCGCAGCCTGCTCCGTCGCACTCGGCAGCGTTTCGCCCGCGCAGGCCGAACCGCAGCCGCCGCGACCCGCCGGCCAGAAGCAAGGTCCGTCGTCGGCGCCTGACCTCAGCTACGGCTACGACGGCTACCGCACGCTCGGAGAGCCGCGCGAGGACTTCGTCGAGACCCACCTGCTCAGCGGCTTTCGCTTCTTCGTTCCGGGGTTGAAGCTCGAAGTGCGCGGCACGAACGCGCTGATCCTGGTCGATCGCGAAGCCGAGCAGGCCCTGCGCGACACGCCTTCGAAGCCCGGTCTGCCGCGCCGCGACATCGCGCCGCCCGATCCGCGCCGCCGCCTGTCCCCCGAAGAGATCCGCGCCCGACTCGACCGCACGCTGCTCGCCGTGGGCCGCCCCGAGGGTTTGCCGACGACGCGCACGACCGAGCAGGGCATCGACATGCTGCGCTACCTCTACTTCGAGGGCGGCGTCACGGTCGTGCGCGACGGCCTCGAAGTGCTGCGTTGCGATCGCATGTGGCTGTCGCCGCTCGACGACCGCATCGTCGTCGAGAACGCCGAGCTGCGCTACGTGTCCGGCACGGGTCACGACAACCAGCTCGTCGTGCGCGGACCGAAGCTCGTGAAACAGGGCGGCCGCTGGACGGGCCGCGACGTCACCGTGACGACCTGCACGGCGGCCGACCCGCACTTCGCGCTGGCCGCCGGCGAAGTGGAGATCATCGAGCGCGACCGCGAGTTCGAAGTGATCGTGCGCGGCCAGACGCTGCAGCTCGGCGGCACGAGCGTGCTGCCGCTGCCCGATGCGCACATCTTCACGGGCAGCCAGAGCGAGTTCCCGATCAAGAGCGTGGGTGCTGGCTACTCGGGCAAGGAAGGCGCGAAAGGTGCCCTCGTCCTCGGCAAGACCTGGAACCAGACCGGCGGGGCACTGCACAACTGGCTCTTCGGGCGCCCCGAATCCGAGTTCCGCGGCGACTGGGAGCTCGGTGTCGGCTGGATCCAGGAGCGCGGCGTGCCGCTCGAAGGCGCGGTCTCCTACGGCGCGAAGGGCCTCTACGAGGGCCGCACCGAGGGGTTCTGGCTCGACGATCACGGCACCAACCTGCGCGAGATCCAATCCAATTTCGACGGCAGTCCGATCGACAACGAGAGCCGCGGCGCCGTGCGCAGCCAGAACCGCGTGCACTTCGGCGAGAACACGCATCTCGACCTCGTGGCGTTCCACGCCGCGGACCCGGCCGTCTACTCGGAGTTCTTCGGCCGCGACTACCGCACGGCCGAAGTGCCCGAGACGAGCGCTTACCTGCACGCGGCCGACGGCAATCGCCTGTTCACGGTCGGCACGCGCTTCAATCTCGACTCGTTCAGCTACCGCGACGACCGCGCGCTCGCCGAGAAGTTCACCGAAGAGCTGCCGGTCGTCACGTTCCACTGGCTCGCCCAACCGATCGCCGAAACGCCATGGGGCACGCCGATCGTCGTCGACATGGCGACCGAGGTCGGGCAGCGCCGCAGCGACTACGACGATACTGCGACCACACGCGTCTCGGATCGAACGCTGCGCGCCGACCAGCTGGTCGAGCTCTCGGCGCCGTTCCATCTCGGCCCGCTCAACATCCGCCCCTTCGGCGCCGCGCATGGCACGTTCTACGACGACGCGATCGACGGCGAGAGCGAGGGCCGCATCGCCTTCGACGCCGGCGTGCAGCTCGGCACGCGGTTGTCGCGCACGTGGTCGTGGCAGGACGAGGACGGGCCGCACGGCGTTCGCCACGTGATCGCGCCGCGCGTCAGCTACCTGAACCGCTTCCGCGTCGACGACGATCCGAGCGAGTTCTTCCAGTTCGACGCGACGGATGCGCTGAAGGAACAGGAGCTGGTCCGCGTCGAGCTCCGCAACCTCGTGCAGACGATGGCGCCGGGCGAGAACGACAAGAAGGAGCCGCGCGACTTCGTGTTCCTCGATCTCGCGCAAGACCTGTTCCCCGACAAGGACCGCGACAACGCCGGCGAGACGCTGGGCCTCTTCTACTACGACCTGCTGCTGCGGCCGCGGTTCCACTGGCTGCCGCTGCAGACGTTCGCGCTGGCCGTCTACGGCGATCACGACTGGCACGAGGGCATGCGCACGTTCGACGCCGAAGTCCAGGTCGGCAGGATCGCGGGCATCACGTGGACCGGCGACTACCGGACCGACAGCCTCGTCAACGGCGCAGTCGGCCTCTCGGCGAGCACGCGGCTCATGGACCGGTGGGACATCTACGCGGGCAGCCAGCGCGACCTCGAGCTCGACCAGTGGCTCAACTACTCGTTCGGCCTGCGCCGCAACGACCACGACTGGTCGATCCTGCTCTCGGCGAACTACAACCCCTACACGGACGAGACGACGTTCCAGCTCGAGTTCGTGCCGCGCTTCGGCGGCACGAACCGCAGCATTCGCGACCGCTTCTCGGCCAACGACGTGCAGGGCAACTTCGCGACGTCCTACTGAGAACGGGGCGAACTGGCGGCTGCGGGCCGCCCACGTAGGAGCCGACGCTCGCGCAGCGCGAGCGCGGCTCAACGGCGATTAGCGGTCGGCGCGACCGTGCGTTCGCCGGGCGCTGGATCAGAAAGACCAGCCGATCGACAGCAGGATGCGTTGGTCGACGCGGTCGATGGTCCGGTTCGGATCACTGGCAGGCGTGTTGTCGTAGTCGAGCACATACGCGATCGAGGCGACCATGCTCTCCGTCAGCGACGTGACGATCTCGGCCTTGGCCTGCAGGTAGATGTCATAGGCGTACTCGAGCGACGGGTACGCCTCGACGCTGTGCACGAACTTCGTCTTGTCGCTGAACGCGTACTTGAGGTTGTAGGCGACACGAGCCGCCAGGCTCTCGCGCGAGTCGATCGCGCCCGGCGCCACGTTCCGGTATTCCTCGTTGATGTACGAGAGACCGGCTTCGGTCAGGAACATCGTCCTGCCGTCGTCGACCCAGGTGTAACCGAGGCCGAGACCAGCCGAGTAGCGGATGTCGATGTTGGCTTCCGTGTCGCCGAGCACGCGCGCCGCAGCGAGCGCATACCAGTCCTTGCTCAGCAACTCGGTCAGGAAGTAGTCGTACTTGACGCCGGCACCCGTGCGCCGCTGCGTGAGGTCCCACTGTCCGAAGGTCGGCGAGGTCGTGTCGTTGTCCTTGTCCTCGCTGTAGTCCCAGCTCGCATCGGCCGACAAGCGGTCGAGCTCGGTCTTGCGCGACGCGTCGAACGACGCCCCGATTGCGCGGCGATCGGTGTTGCCGTCGACGAAGAGCCCGCTCACCTTGACCGAGCCCGTCCACTTCGGCTCCGCCTTGGCCGGCGGGTTGATGCTCTTCAGGTTGTCGAGCGCGACTGCCGGCGCACCTTCGACGCGCAGGTTGCCGCCGTCGATGCCGAGGATGCGCCCCTTCGTCCGGGTGCCATCCTTGCTCTCGAGCTCGGCTGGCGCCTCGGTGACGATGGTGCTGACCGTGCCAATCGGCACCGTCACGTCGCCGAGCAGCTTGGAAACCACCGTGATCTTGCCGCCGGCCATCGTGATCTTCCCGGTCAACACGTCGCCGTTGGCGAGCGTGACCTTGTCCTGGGCCAGGGAACACGTGGCGAGAGCTGCCAGGGCAGCCGCGATTCTGAGGTATTGCATGCGGGGTCTGGAGAACGGGGAGCCGCGATCATGAGAAGCCTCGTCCCGACCGCCAAATCGATTCCGCGGGCTCGCTACAAGCTGTCCAAGTACTTGCCGGGCTCGTAGTGGCCGAGGTCCAGGATCTTGGTGCAGATGCGGTCCAGGAAGTAGCGATCGTGCGAGACCACCACCATGCACCCGGGGAACTCCTGGATGCCCTCTTCGAGCACACGCAGCGTGTCGAGGTCGAGGTCGTTCGTCGGTTCGTCGAGCAGGATCAGGTTGCCGCCGCGGCGCAGCATCTTCGCGAGCTGCACGCGATTGCGCTGCCCACCCGAGAGCGAGCCGACGAGCTGTTGCTGGTCCGGGCCCGTGAAGTTGAACTTCGCGACGTAGCTGCGGCTGTTGACCTCGAGCTTGCCGAGCTTGATCAGGTCCTGGCTGTCGCTGATCTCCTGCCACACGGTCTTGTTCGGATCGAGCGTCTCGCGTTCCTGGTCGACGTGGCAGATCTCCACCGACTGGCCGACCGTGACCTTGCCTTTCTGCGGCTGCAGCCTGCCCGTGATCAGCTTCAGACACGTCGTCTTGCCGGTGCCGTTCGGGCCGACGATGCCGAGGATGTCGCCGGGCTGCATCTCGAACGAGAGGTTCTCGACGACGTTGCGCTTGCCGTCGTACGAGAAGAAGACCTTCTCGAAGCGAACCACGAGGTCGCCGAGGCGTTTGCCGGCCGGGATGTGCAGCTCGACCGTGTCGTCCCTCTCTTCGACCTCCTGCAGCAGCATCTTGTCGTAGTTCTTGAGCCGCGCCTTGTTCTTGGTCGTGCGCGCCCTCGGGTTCATGCGGATCCACTCGAGCTCGCGATCGAGGAACTTGCCGCGCCGTTGCTCCTGCGCTTCCTGCGTCGCCATGCGCTTGCTGCGCTGGATCAGATACTCGGAGTAGTTGCCTTGATACGGAATCGCCTTGGTGTGCCAGATCTCGAGCATCCAACCGACCACGTTGTCGAGGAAGAAGCGGTCGTGCGTGATGATGACGACCGTGCCCTTGTAGTCGTGCAGCGTCTCCTCGAGCCAGCGAACGGTCTCGACGTCGAGGTGGTTCGTCGGTTCGTCGAGCAGCAGCAGGTCGGGGTGCTCGAGCAGTGTGCGGCACAACGCCACGCGGCGCCGTTCGCCACCCGAGCACGCGTTCACGGGCTTCTCGCCGGGTGGCAGGTGCAGCTTCGTCATCGCGGTCTCGACGTGCCGATCGAGCTCCCACGCGTCCTTGGCTTCGATCTCGTGCTGCAGCTTCTCGAGATCGGCCATGACCTTGTCCATCTCCTTCTGCGGCAGGTCCTCGCCGAGCCGCATGCTGAGGTCCTCGTGGCGCTTCAACAGCGCGCGGATCGGCGCGACGGCCTGCTCGACGTTCTCGCGCACGGTCAACGTCTCGATCAGCTTCGGTTCCTGCGGCACGAAGCCGACCGTCTTGCCCTCGGCGAGACGCGCCACGCCGTCGTACTCCTTCTCGACGCCGGCCATGATGCGCAGCAGGGTCGACTTGCCGGCGCCGTTCTGGCCGATGACGCCGATCTTGGCGCCTTCGAGGAAGACGAGGCTGACGTCCTTCAGCACCGGCTTCTTGCCTTGGTAGCTCTTGGTGAGCCGTTCGAGCGCGAAGATGGGCTTGTCACTCATGGCGGGGCGAAGAGGGTAGGCATCAGGCGGCGGTCGGTCCAGCGGGCGAGTGGCGATCGCCTGCAGCCCGCAGCTTTCCCTGCGTTGCCACCCACGGCTAGAGTCCTGCCCACATGACCGTCGCTCCTGGCCGGCAGCCACTCGTCTGCGCCGCGGCGATGTTCGCAGTCGCGCTGCTGTGGTTCTGGCCCACGCTGCAGCACGGCTTGCGCAGCGACGACTACCTGACCGTCTACTACATCGATCGCACGACCGGCGCGGTGTCGTGGGGCCGCGTGTTCGAGGAGTTCGTGCGGCAGTGGTTCGGGGGAACCGACCTCTATCGCCCGCTCGTGAGCCTCTCGTTCGGCATCGAGTTCGCGCTGTGCCCTGCGGGGCCCTGCCACGTGACGAACGTCGTGATGCTCGGCATCACGGCTGCCGCGACTGCCGCGACGGCGGCCAGGCTCGCGCCGATGCGACCGAAGGCCGCGGCCATCGTGGCGGGCCTCGTGGTCGTGCTGCACCCGGCGGCCGTCGAGCCGACGGCCTGGATCTGTGCGCGAACGACCGGCATGCAGGCCGCCGCGGGCGCGGTGGCGTGCTGGCTCTTCGCGAGCCACTTGGACGGGCACCGGCGGCTCTGGCCCAGCGTCGCTGCAGTTGCCGCCGCTCTCGGTTGCAAGGAAGGCGCCGTGATGCTGCCGCTGTCGTTGCTGGCCATCGATCTGCTGCACGACCCGCGCCGGCCGTGGTCGCAACGGCTGCGCCTGCATGCGCCGTTCGCCGCGGTCCTCGCGCTCTACTTCGCGATGCGCCTCGTGCTGATGGGCCACCTGGGTCCGAGCGGTGGGGGCACCTTCGCGGGCCGCCTGCACCATGTCGTGGTCCACCTCGGACAACTGTTCGCGCCGCCGGACGGCAAAGGCCATCGTCACTGGAGTCTGCCGCTGGGTTGTCACCTGTTCTGGGCGCTGCCGCTGCTCGCGATCGCGCTGCTGCCGCTGTGGCGCCGCTTTGGTGTACTGAGCCTCGCCTTGCCGGTCTGGTGCCTGCTGCTGCTCGCGCCGACCGGCCTCGTCCCGTCGGACGCGAACACGATGTTCGGGCGCCTCGTCTTCGATGCGGTGCCAGCGCTCGCTCTCGGCCTCGGTCTCGCCGCGGCAGCGGCTTCTGCGCGCTTGCCGATCGGTGCGAACGCAGCAGCGACGGCCGGCGTGCTCACGGCGCTCGCGCTGACGAGTTCGCAATGGCTCGACCAATACGGAATCGACGACCGCAACGCGCGCGACGTCGAGCGGGCACTCGTCACTGCGGCCGCCGACGCCACGGCGGCGAAGCCGTTCGCATGCACGGGCCTGCCCTACCTGCCGCTCTTCCACCAGAAGCTGTGGGGTGTTCTCGGGCTCGCTCCGTTCGCACCGAGGGACCTGGCGGTCATCGGCCTGCCCGAGTTCCTGGTCGCCGACGAGAATTACCCTGAGTTCTTCAACGACGCCGCTCCGCTGCATGCGATCCACGCGGCCGGCGGCACGGTCGCCATCCTGGTGAAGAACCCCGACGAGGCGCTGCGCTTCGCGCCGCTGCCGCACCCCACGGTGCCCAGCGCACAACTCGAACGCACGGCCGCGGCACCGCGCGAATTCGTCGTCGCAAGTACCGCGAGTCCGTGGTCGGGAACGTGCGTCGCCGCGATCGAGGTCCGGCTGCCGGCACCTGCGAACAACGTGCGACTTTGCTTCCTCGACGACCTGCCAGCCGATCGCGCCTTCGGGTGGCACAGCGCGCCGGCAGCAGACGCGACGGCGTGGTTCGACACGACGCATGCGATGACTCCGGTCATGCTGCAGGCGTTCGGCACGCCGTTCCGCGGCGTCCACGTCGAAGTCGATGGCGCCGATCCGGCTGCCGGCACCGTCGTCGTCGTGCACGCGATGCTGCCGGTGCGCACGCTGCCCGAACGGAACGCAGGCAGGGCGTGGAAACGCGCCGCGATGTCCGCCCTGGCGCAGAAACCGCCCGCGGCCCAACCCCTGCGCCTCTACCTGATGCTGCCGACCGGCGTGCGCCACCTGGACGTGCCCGCGGGCGGCGCCGACCTCTCTGCGGCGCTGCAAGAGCACCTGCGTTTTGCGCTCGACATCTACGGGCCGCTCACGGTGCACTGGTTCTGGCAGACGCCGCCCGACTTCCCGGGGCCGCCGTGGTGCAGCGAGCTCGACTGGGCCGTCGCGGATCGGGCCATGGCCCGCTGAGCGCGGTCCGCTGAGCTCCCTCCGAAGCCGCCGCAGTCTGGGCCGCCTGGCCGCGCGAATGACGTGCGGATTACGCTGAGCTCCTGCGATCGGCGAACTTCGGGCCCCGGAGCGCCCCACCGCGATATGCTCCGGCGTCGTGATCGCGTTCCTACCTTCCCTCGGCTGGCAGGAGATGTTCCTGCTGCTGGTCATCGGTCTGCTGCTCTACGGCCGCAACCTGCCCGAAGCCGGCCGCAACCTCGGCCGCATGGCCGCGCAGATGAAGCGCGGCTTCCAGGAGTTCAAGGACCAGATCGATCGCGACGGCAGCCTGCGCGAGGTCAAGAAGACGTTCCAGGAGACGACCAACGAGCTGCGTCGCGTCGCCGAAGTGCCGCGCGCGCTCGCCAACCCGACCTCGGCCTTGCGCGATCTCGCCACCGAGGCGATGTCGTCGCCGATGCCCGACGCGAAGGAACCGGACGCGAGTGCCGCAACCTCGAATGCCGTGCCCTCGAGCATCGGGACGCCGGACGCAGCTGCCACGAATATGGGCGAGCCGCCGTCGGCACCTTGACGGTCCGGGCCGTGACGATCAGCGCCTGACCGCGGTGGTTACGGTTTCTTCGGCGGCTTCGGCGCCTGCTTCGGTGCCTGGCCCTGCGGCGGTGGCGGAGCCTTCTTCTTGTTGCCCTGTTGGATCGCCATGTCGCCGGCGTCGAAGATGCTCATCCAATCGCCGCCCTTGCCGAACGGATTCGACCGCTTCCTCGCCGCCATCTCGCGCCGCTTTGCATCCTCGGCCAACCACGTCGGGTAGTCCTTGTGCATCTCGCCGATCACCTTCTTGTTCTCGGTGATCAACCCGACATACGGGAACAGGTCGCACTTGAAGTCCTTCTGGATGCTGGCAATCGTCTCGAACGTCAGCATCACGGGCATCGCAATGCACACGATGTCCCCGAACACGTCGAGCGGCACGATCGTGTGTTCGAACAGCACGGTCTTGGGCAGGCGGACCTTGGCTTCGTCGCTGATGTTGTAGTTGCTGGCCATCAGGAACGGCAGGTTGAAGTTCTCGGTGATGATCTTGGCCAGATCCCACTCCGTGATATGGCCGCCGGCCACGAGCAACTGGGCGAATGGTTCGCCGTGCCTCTCCTGCGCGTACAGCGAGTCCGTGATCACCTCGGAGGTGATCGAGCCGCGATCGGAGAGGATCTCGGCGAGTCGGACCGACGTGATCTTTTCGATGCCCTTCACAACCGGGTCATCGGACGCCGACGGGTAGGTCCTTGAGCCGATAGCCGACCGATGTCATCGCAATCTCAGGCGTAGACAGCGAAGGTCAGAGTCGCATGCACGGCCAGCACGAGCGCCATGCCGAACACGATCGCGGCGTTGACGGCCTGGCCGACCTCGGCCCCCGAGCGTTTGGGGCCCGTGCCGAGGTGGTAACAACAGAGCGCCACGAGGTAGCCGGACAGGGCGGACTTGGTGAGCACCACGAGCACGTCGCGCGCGTCGACGGTGGCGAAGTAGGCCGTTGCCCAGCCCAGCATCGTGATCCCCGACACGGCCTTCGCGGCCAGCGCGGCGGCCAGCGCAGCCGCGACGACGCCGGCGAGCGTCACGAGCGGCATCGCGATCACCATGCCCCATACCAACGGCGTCAGCAGGTAGTCGGCCGGCCGCACGCCCATCATCTGCAAGGCCGCGATCTGGTTGGTCCGCTTCATCGTGCCGAGCCGCGCCGCGGCTCCTGCCACGGTGCGCGCCGTGAAGAAGAACCCGCACAGGAGCGGCACGAGCACCGCGGTCGAGACCTTCCCGGTTCCCGTGAGCAGCGCGGACTCGAAGCCGCCCTGCAGCGGGTTGTTGCGCAGCGCGAAGAACATCGCGAGACCGCCGATGACGGCGCCGGCGATCGCAACGAACAGCGCCGGCTCGATCGAGAAGCGCGCCGCCGTGCGCAGGACCTGACCGAGCTCGAACGGGGGCAGACGGCGCCACGACTCCACGACCGTTTCGAGGATCGCCGACGCCTGCAGCAGGCAACTGCGCAGCCAGTGCAACCCCGCCGGTTCGGGTGTGGAGTTCCGCGTGCTCGCGACACCGGCGCCTGCGACGCGGAACTCGGGACCCTGCAGGGCCAGCGTGCGCGTCATCGGGTCGAGCACCAACACGCCCTCGCAGAGCCCCGCGAACGCCGCGTGGTCGTGCGTGATGACGATCGTCGTGCGATCCGGATCCTGGTCGTGAGCCTGGCGCAGCAGCTCGGCGATCTTGCGCGCGGCCGCGGCATCGAGGCCCGCTGTCGGTTCGTCGCAGAGCAGCAGCTGTGGCGCCGACGCGAGCGCGCGTGCAACGGCGAGCCGCTTCCTCATGCCGCCCGAGAGCTGCGCCGTGCGTTCGGGCGGATCGACGAGCCCCGCTTGCGCCAACAAGCCCGGCGCCAGCAGCACCGAACGGTTCGCGGCGCGCAACGCGAGCTCCACGTTCGCTCGTGGACTCAGCTCGTCGAGCAGGCCTTCGTCCTGCAGGATCGCCGCGACCTTGTCGCGGGCTGCGGCGGCGTCTCCGGTCAGCGGTTCCCCGCAGGCGATCAGCTCTCCGGTCAGCCGCGGCGCAGGCTCGCGCGTTTCGACGAGCCCGGCCAATACGCGCAGCAGCGACGACTTGCCGCTGCCGCTCGCGCCGACGAACAGGTAGAACCCGTGCGGGACCAGCGTCAGCGTCACGCCCTCGAGCAACACTTCCTCGGCGCCTGGCCGGCGGTGCGCGAGACCGAAGTTGCGGAACTCGAGGGCCGGTGACATGTCGCGCGGCGCCGTCAGTTCGGTCGCAGGTCGGTGGGCAGCAACTCGAGCGCGATCACGGTCGGCGCGGTGCCGTGAGGGGCCTTGCGGCCGTAGATGCCGATCACCTGCTCGGCCGCGGTGACCGCGGCACCCAGCGCTTCGTCGAGGGTCACGACGACGTCGGCACCGAGCGCGACCGGCGGCAGCTCGGCGCCATCGGGTCCCGCGCGCCGGATCGCAAGGCTCGCCGGCGGGGCTGCGATCGCGCCCGCAAAATGCAGCCTCTTGGGAGGCGTGCCGCCCAGGTCGTGTGGCGCGTTCTCGAGCACGAGCGCGGCGAGGTCGGCTCCGTTCGGATCCACCCAGACCCGACCCGCGCGCAGCACGGTGCCGTTGCCGAGCAGCACCTTGATCTGTTCGTCCTCGATCTCGGGATCGCCGGCGAATCCGTCGTCCACCCAGTAGGCGCCGTCGACGAGCGAACGCGCCGTGACCACGACCGCGCGACCCGCGCGGTCCAGGAAGAGCGTGCCCGTGCCCTCGCCATGCACGGGATCGTCGGCGCTCAAGGTGTCGCGCTCGATGGCCGCATAGGTGATGCGCACCATCACGAGGTCGTCGGTGGCCGGCGGCGCGGTTGCCGGCGCCTGCTTGAGGGCATCCTGCGGCACGGCGGCCGGTTCGATGTTCGGCCGCGACGACGACGCCGCGACGCGCCAGCCGTCCTGCACGATGACCCCCTGGCCGGGCTCGGCGTAGTAGCTCACGTAGGGCGACAACAGCGCGCTGACGTCGGCGATCGAGAACCCCGTGAACAACGCGCCGGTCACGGTAGGTCGCGCGACCCAGAACTGGCTCTTGTCGGTCACGGTCTGGCGGTGCTTGCGCGCGATCCGCAGCTTCACCTCGACATAGCGGCCGTCGGGGGCCAGGTCGACCGCGCGCACGTCGCCGCACTGCATGCCGCGGAAGATCACGGCCGAGCCCGGACGCAGACCGTGGTTCTCGGGCACGAGCACGCTCATGAGCAGATCGCCGTGCTCGATGTCCTCGAGCGTCTCGGGGTCGGCGGCAGGCGGCGGCTTCTCGCGCCCTGCGATCAGGCTGCCGGCCACGAGCGCGGACCCGCGTTCGGCGGGGGTCTGGAACGTCACGTAGGCATCGCGCACGAGCGTGTCGAGACCCGTGGCCCCACCCGTGATGCCGCCAAAACGCGGCGTGACGATCCAGAACGCGCTGTTCACGCACGCCTGCGCTGCCCCGGTCGGATCGAGCAGGACCTGGGCCACGGCCTTGCCGCCGTCGCTCGCGATCGCGATGGAGCGCACCGTGCCGACCGTGACGCCGCGGTAGCGCACATCGCCGCCCGCGCGCAGGCCGCGCACGTCGCGGAACTCGATCTGCAGCAACAGACCTGGCAGGTTGTCCAGGTTGCGCAGCATGCTGACGATCCACCAGGCGCCGATGACCGCTGCGACGAGCGTCACCGAACCGACCAGATAGCGCAGGCGGTGCATCGTCAGATGTCGATGTTGGTCGCCTCGAGCGCGTGCTTCTCGATGAACTCGCGGCGGGGCTCGACCTCCTGCCCCATGAGAATGGTGAAGATGCGGTCGGTTTCGACCATGTCGTTGACGGTCACGCGGCGCAGCGTGCGGCGCGCGGGATCCATCGTCGACTCGAACAGCTGCGCGGCCTCCATCTCGCCGAGCCCCTTGTAGCGCTGGATCTTGAGGTCCTTCGCACAGGTCTCTTCGATCGTCGTGATCGCTTCGAACAGGCTGTCCGCAGTCACGCTCGCGGTTTCGCTGCCGGCGATGATGCGCCAAGAACCCTTCTGCGACTTCGGCCAGTCCACGGGCGCGCCGAGCGCATCGATCTGCCGCATCAAGGCCTTCACCTCGTGCGCGAGATGCAGCACGTAGACCTCGACGTCGGCTTCTTCGCGCCGGCACGGGGAGTCGGGACCTTCGTAGAGCACGAGCTCCCGGCCCTTCTGCTGCGTGAGCTTCTCGAGCTCGACCGTGAGCTGCTCCTCGGTGTCGAGGAACCGGCCTTTGCCGCCGAGCACCATGTAGTTCGCAGGCAGCTCGCGGTCGGGCACGGTCGCGGCGGCCAGGTAGTCGTCGAATGGCACGCGGCCGTCGGCCGGCATGCGCTTGTGCAGGTCGCGCACCTTCACGCCCTTGTCCATCAGATTGCGAAGGTCGCGGCCGCTCCACTGCTTGCCGCTCTGGTGCTCGAGCGTGGTCGTGCCGAGCCCCATCTCGGCCAGCAGGTTGAGCTTGTCGTCCTCGGTCACGGCGAAGCGCTCGGTCTTGCCCTTGCGGATCCCGTAGAGCGGCGGCTGCGCCACGTAGATGTGACCGCGCGCGACGAGCTCGGGCATCTTGCGATAGAAGAACGTCAAGAGCAGCGTGCGGATGTGCGAACCGTCGACGTCGGCGTCCGTCATCACGATGATCTTGCCGTAGCGCAGACGATCGGGTTCGAACTCTTCGGTCAGGAAGCCGGTGCCGATCGCGCTGACGATCGTCTGGATCTCCTCGTGCTCGAGCAGGTTCTCGGCGGAGGCCTTCTCGACGTTCAGGATCTTGCCGCGCAACGGCAGGATCGCCTGGTGGCTCATGCGCCCCTGCTTGGCCGTGCCACCTGCCGAATCACCTTCGACGAGGAACAGCTCGGCTTCGTCGCGCGGAGTGCCCTTCTGACAGTCGGCGAGCTTCGCGGGCAGACCGCCGCCCTCGAGCGCCGACTTGCGACGCACGAGGTCGCGCGCCTTGCGCGCCGCCTCGCGGGCCCGCAGCGCGTCGATCGCCTTGCCGAAGATGATCTTCGCGGTGCTCGGGTTCTCCTCGAAGTAGGTGCGGATGCCGTCGCCGACGACGGTCTCGACGATCGACTGCGCTTCGCGGTTGCCGAGCTTGATCTTGGTCTGGCTCTCGAACTGCGGGTCGGGGACCTTGATCGAGATGACCGCCGCGAGCCCCTCGCGGAAGTCCTCGCCGGTCGGCACCGGGTCCTTCTCCTTGAGCACCTTCTCGAGCCGCGCCCAGTTGTTGAGCGCGCGCGTCAGCGCCGTGCGGAAGCCGACCAGGTGCGTGCCGCCTTCGATCGTGTTGATGTTGTTCACGAACGAGAAGACGTTCTCGTGATACGCGTCGCTGTATTGCAGCGCGATCTCGACCTCGTAGACCTTCGCGGCGTCCTCGGCCGACGGCACCTCGCGGCGGAAGTAGATGACGTCCTTGTGCAAAGCACTCTTGCCGCGGTTCAGGTCCTTCACGAACTCGACGAGCCCGTCGGGGAAAATGAACTCTTCGCCGGTGTCGGTGCGCTCGTCGAACAAGGTGATGCGCAGCTTCACCGACCCCATCAGATACGCGAGCTCGCGCAGCCGCTTGCGCAGGATCTCGTACGAGAACTCCGTCGCCTCCATGATCGTCGGATCGGCCTTGAACCGCAGCATCGTGCCGGTCCCTTCGGCCTTGCCGATGACCTTGAGCTCGCTGGCCTTCTGCCCGCGCATGTAGGTCTGGCGGTAGATCTTGCCGTCGCGGTAGACCTCGACGTCGAGCACTTCGGCAAGCGCACACACGCAGCTGATGCCGACGCCGTGCAGGCCACCGGACACCTTGTAGCTGCCCTTGTCGAACTTGCCGCCCGAGTGCAGCTTGGTCAGGATCACTTCGAGCGCGGGTTTGCCGCTCTCGTGCATGTCGACCGGAATGCCGCGGCCGTTGTCCTTCACGGACACGGTGCCGTCCTTGTGCACACGTACGTCGATGCGCGTCGCGCGGCCGGCCAGCGCTTCGTCGACCGAGTTGTCGACGACTTCCCAGACGAGCTGGTGCAGCCCCCGCTGGCCGGTGTCGCCGATGTACATCGCGGGGCGTGTGCGCACCGCGTCGAGGCCCTCCAGGACCTTGATGGAGCTGGCGTCGTAGCGGGCTTCGGTCGGTTCTTGGCTAGACATGTCCCGTGCCTCCCAGCCGGAACGTCAGCTGGGCGATCGGTTGTTGAGGAAGGAGTTGGTTGATGGCGAGCCGGATCTCGTCGCGCCGGAAGCCCGCCAGCTCGGCGAACAGCGGCGCCGAATCGACTTCGAGCACGAGCCTGCCGGCGCGCAGGCCGGCGATCTGGCAGTGCGGGCGCAAGGTTGGGCTCAGGATCTGGTCGAGCGCCTCGTTGTAGCACTTGCGACTCTTGCCGCGCCCAGCCTGCTTTAGGATGTCGCGCAGGAAGTCGCCGACTGGTTGTGGTTCGGCCACGCCGTTAGTTCTCAAAGGTCAGGCGTTCGTTCGCTCAAACTTCTTTCAGGTCCCACTGATGGGCATCACCACGTAGGTGAACGACTCGCCGAGCGTGAACTTCGCCGGCATCGAATCGTCGGTCATGTCGAGCCGGATCTGTTCGAGCTGGCAGACGCGCAGGGCCTCGAGGATGTAGTCGGGGTTGAGGTTGATGCTGCCGCCCGCGCCCTTCACGACGGCTTCGATGGTCACGTCGGCGCGACCGCGAGCGGAGCTCTCCGCGGTCAGTCGCAGCGATTGCTCGCCAACTTCGAACCTCACCATGCGCATCTCGCTCGGCGACAGGATCGCGGCGCGGCGCAGCGCACCCTCGATCACGGCCTTCGATGCTTCAACGGTGGTCTCCGCGGACTTCGGCAGCACGCCTTCGTAGTCGGGAAACCGCGTCTCGAGCAGCTGGCTCACGAGCTGGACGCCGCCGATCGTGAAGATGATCTGCTTCTCGCCGACGTCGATGGTCATCTCCTCCTTCTTGCCCTCGGGGAGGGCCCTCGCCAAGGTGTTGAGCGCGCGCAGCGGGACGACCACCTTGAATTCGGTCTTCGCGTCGATGTTCTGGTAGCTGATCGACAGACGCCGCCCGTCCGTAGCGACCATGCGCAAGCAACCGGCGGCCGAGTCGAGCAGGACACCGTTGATCGCGTAGCGCGTCTCTTCGCGCGCCGCCGCGAACACGGTCTCCTGGATCATGCGGAGCAAGTGTTGGCTCGAGATCTGGATCCGCTTGCCGGACTTGGTCTGGGTCTCTTCCGGATACTGCCCTGGATCCTCGCCGAGCAGCACGAACGATCCTCCCCCGCTCTCGATGCGCGAGCGCTGGTCGGTGCTCTCCAACGTCACCGTAGGGTCGCTGAGCTCGCGCAACAGCGCTGCCGTCTCCCGGGCCGGCAGCAAGGCGCTGCCCTTCCTGGAGACCTTGACGGTGTCCAGGCGAACCCTGGCCGCCATCTCCAGATCCGTCGCGAACAGCGTGATTCCGTCCCCGTCGGCCTTCACCAACAGGTTCTGGAGGATCGGCTTGGTGGTCTTCAGCGGCACCACCGAAGAAACCACGCTCACGGCCTCTTGCAGAGCTGTGCGGTCACAGAGGATCTTCATCGTCGTAGGAGCAAGTCTCGGGAGACCATCGTGGTGGTGATCGATGTTCGAGTGCTGTGCGGGATCACGCTCCCTGCAGCCAGCCGCGAACGAAGAAGTAGTACTAGGGAAGAAACCTCGTCGTCGCAGTCATCCGTACCGTCACGAGTGTGGATAGGTTAGCCACTCAGAGCCTGCAGATCGAAGCAGAAAGCCGGTCGCAACCCACTTCACGGAACCTGGAAAAGCGGCCGAAAACGACCCCCCGAACCTCGACATCTCCAGCTCCATTCGCGACGCATCCGGGCCTCGTCCCGACCTTGCAGAAAACCTCCCACTGGAGTCAGCAGACCTTCCAGCAACCCCCCCACGCCTTTGCACGGATCTCGCGACGCCGCTCCACCCCGTGCGTGCCACCCACCCCGAACACCGCGCGCTACTCGTCAAGAGAACGCGCATCCGCGAGGCACCACCTTCGAGTCGGGGACAGGAAGAAGCGCACGAAGACGGGAGAGAAAATCAGAAGACGGGAGAGAAAATCATCAGCGCGCAGAGGCACCCACTCACACTCTCGAACCCGCGCGCCTGATGGAACGCGTGAGAACCTCTCGCGAGATGCTGGTCGCCCAGACATGCAGGCGATGCGCCGCCGCCGCATCACGTGCATCCCCTCGTTACGCCGTCGCCCGATCATCCCCTCGAGCAGGCGACGCGACGCCGCCGCGGGGCTGGGTGCGTTCCTCGCCGTCGTTGCATCCCCGCGTTGCGGCGTCGCCAGCATCACCTCAGCACTAGCCTGCTCACCGCGCAGCGTTGCGCAGCCTTCAGCCCGGCGACGCGACGCCGCCGCGGGGCTGGGTGCGTTCCTCGCCGTCGTTGCATCCCCGCGTTGCGGCGTCGCCAGTATCACCTCAGCACTAGCCTGCTCACCGCGCAGCGTTGCGCAGCTTTCAGCTGCGCACGCTGCGCGTGAGCAAGCGATTGCTGAGCCCGTCCATCAGTTCCTTGAACATGCGATCCTTCAGGATCCGTTCGCGGACTCGGGTGACGGCGTAGAGCACCGTGGTGTGGTCCCGGTTGCCGAAGATGCGGCCGACGTCGTCGAGCGAGAGCTCGGTGTGCTCGCGCAGCAGGAACATCGCGATCTGGCGAGGCACGCTGACGGTCTGCGTGCGGCTCTTCCCGACGAGCTCGCGCGAGGTGATCGCAAACTCGGTCGTGATCAACATCATCACGTCGTCGGCCGTCACCTGCGCATGGCGCGCGGGCATGCCGCGCACGCAGCTCTCGGCGAGAGCCAGGGTGATCGGCTCGTCGGTGACCGCAGCGATGCCGATGACCTTGATCACGGCGCCCTCGAGCTCGCGGATGTTCGTCGTCACGCGTTCGGCGAGCAGCAACGCGACGTCCTCGGGCAGCTCCACGCCGCGCCCCTTGGCCTTGCGCCGCACGATGGCCGCGCGGGTCTCGAAGCACGGGGCCTCGACCTCGGCCACCAGGCCCCAGTGAAAGCGCGACTCGATCCTGCCTTCGATCGTCGGGATCTCGGCCGGTCGCCGGTCCGAGGACAGCACGATCTGTCGCTGGTCGTCGTAGAGGGTGTTGAACGTGTGGAAGAACTCTTCCTGGCACTTCTCCTTGTGGGCGAGGAACTGGACGTCGTCGATCACGAGCACGTCCGCATGCCGGTAGTAGTCGCGGAAGCTGTCGGCGGTCTTCGTCTGCAGCGCGTGGATGAACGCATTCGCGAAGTCCTCGCAGCTCATGTAGAGCACGCGCGCGTTCGGGTCGCGTTTGAGCACCGTGTGGCAGATGGCCTGCAGCAAGTGCGACTTGCCGAGGCCGACGTTGCCGTGCACGAACAACGGGTTGTAGGCGTGGCCCGGGTTCTCCCCGATGGCCAGTGCCGAAGCGTGCGCAAGACGGTTGCACGAACCAACCACGAACCGGTCGAACGTGTAGTTCGGGTTGAGCAGGGTTCCTGGCCGCCGGCGCACGGGCGTGTGCCCATAGTGAGAGTGCGAGGGCACCGCGGGTGCTGCCACCGCGGCAGTGGGGACGGGGGAGCTGGTCCGCAAGAACTCGTCGATCTCCTCCGACAGCGGAGTCGGCTGGTAGAAGCGCAGGCTGTCCCAGCCATCCTCGTCGCGCTGCGTCAGTACGATGCGACGCTTCTCCTCGCCCAGCGATCGCGCGGCGTCCTGCAAGAGAGCCATGTAGTTCTTCACCAGCCAGTCGCGCACGAACTGGCTCGTGACCGAGAGCTCGATCTCGCTGTCCTCGATGCGGACCACGTCGAGTGACCGGAACCAGGTCTCCAGCTGCTCGCGGCGAACACGCGAGTCGAGGAAGACGAGCAGAGACCGCAACGCGTCACGCGTGGTGAGCGCAGCCTTTGGGTCAGGGACGAATGCATCCACCATGGGGAGTGATTTGTGGGGTGGGCGCCGACCGGGTACATACCGGTGGCGAAGGGCGGGTGGCGTTCAACCGAGAGTCAACCTGTAGAAGAGTGGCGGGCCGTGGACACGATCCCACGTGCCCATCCTTGGGCGCCATCGAGGCGCGGCTGGCTGGCTGCGAGCGGACTGGACGAAACGACGAGAGTGGTGCTGAGCCGTCGGCGGAAGGCAACGCGGGAGGCAGGGCCGTGTCGCGCTCCTCGACTGCTGAGGACTTCCTTTACCAGCCAAGTGCAGTCTTGCAAGAGCACACGCACAACTTTGCACGTCGGCTTCATCACTTGTACACGCTCGTCGCGCAGCCGCAGTTCGCTCGCGCACGAGCAGCAACCACTTGGAACGCACCGCGCGTCGTAACGGAGACGCAGGGACCTTCTCAATTTTTTTTCAGACGGCGCACGATCGCGGCGACGCGCGCACCGACGTCGCGCCACGACGTCGTTTCGACGCGCCAACCGAAACTGAAGCGAACACACGCGCGCGCCGCGGCGCCGTCGAGGCCGATCGCAGCGAGAATGCGCGGCGGAGTCGGTGCACCCGAAGAGCACGCGGAGCCGTGCGAGGCGTGCACGCCGGCCAGATCGAGAGCTGGCAGCAAGTTGCGCCCATCGATGCCGGAGAAGCACAGCATCGCGGTATTCGGCACGCTGTTCGCGAGCGGCGTCAACACACGATGCTCCGTGTCGCACAGGCCGTTGAGAAATGAGCGCCGCGCGGCTTCCATGTGCAACGCACGCTGCGGCTGCTCGCTGACCGCACGCTCGATCGCGAGTGCGTTCGCGAGCGCGAGTGCGGGGCTCTGTGTTCCGGGACGCAGGCCGAGCTCCTGCGTGCCACCGCGAAGCAGCGGCCGCAGTCGGCGCTGCAGCTCGCGTCCGAGCAGGACGCCGTGTCCGCGAAGGCCTCCGCACTTGTGCGGTGACAGCGCGAGGATCGCACCGGTTGCGAGCACGGGGCTCAGCGTGGTGCGCCCGAGCGATTGGGCTGCATCGACGAACAGCGGAACGCCGAGTCGATCGGCGAGCGTTGCGGCAGCGAGGACAGGCTGCAGCGTGCCGAGCTCGCTCTGGGCGTGCACGAGACACACCAACCCGACCGGTACTCGAGGCTCCCGCACCACGGCGGCGCCGTCCTGGTCGACCACCCAGGTCTGCATGCCGCGAACCAGGGCAGGTTCGAACACCGCAGGATGCTCGGCGTCGGAGACGAGGACGGGCAGCGAGGGATCCCCGAGCCCCGCCACCGCCAGGTTGGCAGCCTCGGTGCCTCCGCTCGTGAACACCACGTCCGCGTCGGCGACTCCGAGCGCTCTGCCGATGCGCGCGCGAGCTTCCTCGAGCCCGGCTCGCGCCCTGCGCCCGGTCGCGTGGACGCTGGCAGGGTTGCCGGCGTAGAGGCGCTCGGCCTCGAGGAAGGTCGCGAGCACTTCCTCGCTGGCCGGGGCGCCCGCATTGAAGTCGCAGAAGACGGTCTCGTTGGCCGGCTGCTCCTTCACTGCAGCACACGTTCGTAGAGATCGACGTACTTGGCCACGACTGCGTCCATCGCGAACAGCTCGACGGCGCGCGCCCGCGCCGCCTTCGCCATGAGTGCGTGCAGGTTGCCGTCGAGCAGCGGCTGCAACGCCGCGCGCGCCATCGCCTCGGGGTCGCCGAACGGCGTCAGCATGCCGGTCTCGCCGAGCACCTCGGCGACGCCGCCGACCGCGGTGCTGACGCAAGGCACGCCGCAGCTCATCGCCTCGAGCATCGAGAGGCCGAAGCTCTCGGTCTCGGATGCCGACAGGAACAGGTCCGCCTGCGGCAGCACGTCTTCGAGGTGATCGTGCATGCCGAGGTGCTCGACCTTGTGCTGACAACCGAGGTCGGACGCGACGGCCAGCGCGTGTTCGCGGTCTGGGCCGTCGCCGATCAGCATCAGGCGCGCGGGGACCTCGCGCAGGATCGCGGCGAACGCGCGCACGATGTCGGCCAGACGCTTCACGGGCCGGAAGTTCGACGCGTGGACGAGAATGCGCTCGCTGTCGGTGCGCTGGTGCCAGCGCGGCGCGCCGGTCGGTTGAAACCGCTGCACGTCGACGAAGTTGGGGATCACCTCGACTTCCTTGCGCACGCCGAACACGAGGTGCGTCTCGTCGGCGAGGTAACGGCTCACGGCGGTCACGGCGTCCGATTGTTCGAGCGCGAAGCGAGTCGGGCGCATGTAGGCGCGGTCGCTGCCGACGACCGTGATGTCGGTGCCGTGCAACGTCGTCACGAACTTCAAGCAGCCGCCGCACATGCTGCGCGCGAGGAACGCGCTGACCGCGTGCGGGATCGCGTAGTGCACGTGGAAGAGGTCCACGTGCGCTTCTTCGCGGACCTCGAGCATGCGCGTGGCCAACGCGAGGTCGTAGGGCGGGTAGCGGAACAGCGGATAGGCCGACACCGAGACCTGGTGGAAGCGCAAACCCGGCGTGCCGCGACGCAGCCGGTTCGGCCGTTCGTAGCTCAGCAAGTGGACTTCGTGTCCGTTCGCGGCGAGGTTGTGTGCCATCTCGGTGGCGATGACGCCACTGCCCCCGACGGTCGGATAACAGACGATGCCGATGCGCATGGCGGGATCCTACCGCCGCGCAGGCGACACTCAGTAGCTGGTCATCGCCGCAACGCGGCGTTCACGAACATGGCGTAACAGCCACCAGGCGCCGCAGCGGCGTCGCGGCCGAACCACCTCGGAGGGAGGCCCCGCTGCTGCTTGCGATTGCTACTCGACGTGGAGAGCCCGCGGCAGGTCGATCGCGATCCGCAGCGTACCGCGCTGGTCGTAGTCGATGCGGCATTCGCCGTGCATGCGGGCCACGAACTCGCACAGCGTCAACGCGCGTTCCTTCAGGTGATGCTCGCACACGGTGCTGTGGCGCGCGACCTCGAATACGACCGAGTCCGCTGCGGCGCGCGTCGTGACGGTGATCTCGGGGCCGGCGTTCGTGCGACCGAGCGCGAGCACGAGCGCGCGGCGCACCGCGCAAGTCAACGGGACCCGCCCGCAGCCGATCGGCGGCACGTCGGGTGCCAGGTGCTCGCGCACCACGACGGGTGTGTTCGTCGCGCCGAGGAACGACTGCACGGTCTGCCGGACGACGCGGTTCAGATCGGCGTGGTCGTCGGGTGCCGACGACGCGAGCAAGGACTCGAGCAGTCTTTGCAGCGTCGTGTCCTCGTCCTCGAACAGGAACGACGCCATCGAGTCGGTCACCTTGCCGCCGAGCCGCTGCACGAGGTGGGCCTGCTCGTCGATGCGAACGAGACACTGCCGCAGCAGCGTCGTCAGGTGATCGAGGTTCGGCCTGGGCTCGTGCATCCGTCGCGGCTATCGGCCAGACGTGCGCCGGCCTGAGACTGCGACGAAAGGGCGCCGTCCCTGTACGAGACGGGCAACCGAGAAACAGCCGCGCGGTCTGCTCGCCCCGGTGGCTCGGCTCATCGCCGCAGCGGCGGCTGCTGGCTGTTTCGCGCTGTTCGCGGAACGCCGCGTTGCGGCGATGACCAACTACGAGCCGTCGCCCTCGGCGGCCATCGGCGGCGGGGCGGCGTCGTCGCCGGCGACACCCTCACCGTTCGTTGCCGCGGCCGTTGTGCCGGCGCTGCTCGCGCCGTCGCCGATCATCGCGAGGAACTCGGCAGCGAACATCTGGTAGTCGCGCGCGCCGTTGCTCTCCGGAGCGTGTTCGAAGATCGTGCGGCCGAAGCTCGGCGCCTCGGCGAGCTTCACGTTGTTGCGGATGCGTGTTTTCGCCAGCAGCGGCCCGAAGTGCGCGTCGATTTCGCGCAGCACCTCGGAGCTCAAGTTCGTGCGCCCGTCGACCATGCACGGCAGCACGCACGCGATCTTCAGCGCAGGGTTGAGCCGCTTCTGCACGAGCTGCACGACCTCGAGCAGCTTCGCCATGCCCTGCAGCGACAGATACTCGGCCTGCATCGGGATCAGCACGTAGTCGGCCGCGACGAGCGCGTTCGCACTCAGCACGCCGAGCGACGGCGGGCAGTCGAACAAGGCGAAGTCGAACGAGGACGCCCCGGCAAACGCAGCGAGCGCCTCGCGCAGGATCGTCTCGCGGCCGATGCGATTGGCGAGCACCTGCTCGACGCCGGCCAGCGACGTGTCGCTCGGCACCACGCTCAGATTCGGCGACACGGTCGTCTGCACGAGCTGCTCGAGCGACGCGTCCTCGACGAACAGGTTCGTCATCGTGTTGCCTTCGAGGTCGGGCCGCTTGTCGACGTGGACCGTCAGGTTGGCCTGCGGATCCATGTCGAGCAGCAGCACGCGAAAGCCCTGGTGCGCCAGCGCCGCGCCAAGGTTGACCGTGGTAGTGGTCTTGCCGACGCCGCCCTTCTGGTTGATGACCGCGATGCGCTTCATGGACCGTTAGCGTAGATCAGACGGGGGAGCATGTCTCCCGCGAATCCGCCCGACGCCCAGCGGAGGAGTCAGCCGAGCAAGAGTCGCAAATCGCGCACGGGCAGCGGCCCGTCGTGCCAGAACGCCTCGGCTGCGCGCACGCCGATCCGGGCGCCGTGGAAACGGTCGCGCACTTCGGCCCGTTCGAGCAGATCCAGTCCCTGCACGAGGTGCGCGCGGTCCGGCGGGTTCATCTGCGAACGGTAGCAGCGCACGACGTCGGCCTTCGCGTTCGCGATGGCGCTGATGTCCACGACGAGACTCGGCTCGATCGGTTGGTTGCCCGGATACCGCAGGAACAGACGCGGGCGATGCGGTGCGCCGAGCTGCGGTTCGTGGTTACGCAGACCCGCGAGGAAGAACGCGCGCTCCGCGAGCTGGGCTGCGGCCGTGTGGTCCGGGTGCACGTCGCGCACGTGCGGCGCCAGCAGCAGCGTCGGTCGCGCACTGCGCAAGGCCGCGACGAGCAGGTTCGTGTTGTGCTCGTCGACGACGATGCCTGCGTCGGGCAGGCGCAGATTCACGCGTTCCTTCACGCCGAGCTTCTTCGCTGCCGCGGCGGCCTCCGCGTCGCGGTCGTTGACGGTGCCGCGCGAACCCTTCTCGCCGCGCGTGAGGTCGACGAGCGAAACCGACTGCTTGCCGGCGATCGCCAACAGCAGCGTGCCCGCCGCGGCGATCTCGATGTCGTCGGGGTGCGGCCCGAAGGCCAGCACGTCACAGGGTTGCAGCATGGGCGGAGGGTTCATCAGAGCTCGAGCACGGCGTGCTCGATGCGGAAGGGGTCGGCTGCGTCGATCAGCACGTCCGCGAGCCCGGGTCCGTATGCGTTCAGGTAGGCGAGCGGTCCGAGCACACGCTCCTGCACGCGGCTGCGCGGCCGCAGCGTGCTGCAGAGCCGCCGCAGCTGCTTGATGCCCGTGCCCTCGCGGTTCTGGCGCGAGTTGCGCACCTTCTGCAGCAGGCGCTCGATCTCCTCCGTGGTCTTCGTGCGCGCGCGGTCGAGCGCGCCCATCATCGAAGCGTCGAGCGCGCCGAGCCGCGGGCCGATCTCGTCGAGATCCTTCTTCAACCGCGTCTTCAGGTCGTCGAGCGCGTCTTCGACGTCGCTGCCGTCGCTGCTCTGCAGCAGCCGCTCGGCGAGTTTCTCGGGCGACTGGTCGAGGTCGGGCAGGTCGAGCGAGAAGCGCGTCAGCAGTCGCTGCATCGACGGCTCGACGAGCGTCATCGAGGCGCGCGGCACGAACACGGGCTGCGGCACGCCGAGCAGGCGATAGAGCGGAGCCACGCAGCAGAGGTAGGCCAGCTCGCCGGGCCCGACGACGAACGCGATCGTCGGCATGCACGCGTCCTGCCACAGCGGCCGCAGCAGGACGCCGGGGCTCAGATCCTGCGCACGGCCAGCGGTTTCGCCGTCGGCGAGCGGCTCGCGATGGCCGCTGGCCAGGTCGAACATCATCGTCGCGCCCGGATCGAGCGTGACGTCGACGCCGACGTCGGCGAGCTCTTCGGCGGTCTGCCTCACTTTCTCGCGCACGTCGTTCGACTTGCCCCACCAGCGCAACAGCGGGTCGAACGCCTCGGTCGGCAGGTCGCGCGGCTCGATCACGAGCAAGCCGTGCCGGCCGAAGGTCTCGAACAACAGACGCGCCATCTGCTCGCCGAGCGTCTCACCCGGTTGGCGCGGTTTGCAGACCGAGAGGATCCAGCGGCGGTGCTCGCTCTGCGGCAACAGCGGATCGATCTCCGCGAGCAGCTTCTCGACGTCGCGCCCGACTTCGATCGTGCGCAGCGGCTCGTTGGTCCGCTGCAGGTCGAGCCGGAAGCGCTGCAGTTCCTGCGCCTGGTTGACCATGAAGAAGCGGTTCGCTTCGTCGAGGTCGTGATCGTCGCTGTGGTTCCAGAACAGCGGCACCACGCGCGGACCGCCGGGTTCGGCGTTGATGTCGCGCGCGAGCCGGATCGCCGTCGCGACCTTGTGGAACGTGAACAGCGGACCCCCGAGCAGGCCCGGCTGTTGTCCCGTCACGACGATGTGCACGTTCGGATCGAGCAGCGCCTCGGCATTGGCGAGCACTTCGGGTGGCGCATGGTGGCGCTCGGCGTAGGCGCGCAGCGACTTGACGAGGACTTCGCGCGGCAGCAGGCGAGCCGCGCCGGTCGGCGCGCGGCGCAACAGCTCGGGCACGGAACGCGCGCGCATGCCGAGGAAGTGGCTGAGGTCGCGGTCGTCTTCGAGGAACCGCTGGTGGACCTCGGAGGTGCCGAGACGCCGGAACGAGATGTGGCGCAGCGCGGAAGTCACGAGTGGGCCTGCTTGCCGGTCAGCATCGCGACGCTACGACATTCGGCCGCAAAGGTCTTCGCTGCTGCCTCGATGCGGTCGAGCCAATCGGTGGCCGACGGCGGAAAGCACTGCATGACGCCGCGGCTCTGGTTGACGAGGGCGCCGAGGCCGCGCTGGTCGAACGCCGCCGCGAGGTCGGCGACCTTGCCCCCCTGCGGGCCGACACCCGGCAGCAGGAGCCAGCTGTGTGGCAGCAGCGACCGCAGCCGCGCGAGCTCGTTCGGCCAGGTCGCACCGACCACGGCGCCGATCGATGCATAACCCTCGGCCCGCGGCAGGTCGGCGGCCCAGCGCGTCACGGTGCGCGCGACGACGTCGCAGAGGGTCTCCGTGCCGACCTTCAGATCCTGGAAGTCCTTGGCGCCCGGGTTGCTCGTGCGCACGAGCACGAACACCGCCTTGCCGCCCCGGTCGGGGTGGCAGGCCGACAGGAACGGCTGTATCGAGTCGAGACCGAGGTAGGGGTGCAGCGTGACCGCGTCCGCGAAGCGGAAGTGACCTTCCGCGTAGGCCTCGGCCGTGCTGCCGATGTCGCCGCGCTTGATGTCGCCGATCACGAGCAGGCCCGACGCATTGGCCAGCGAACAGGTCCGTTCGTAGGCGCCGTAGCCCGGAGTGCCGTGGCACTCGAAGAACGCGATGTTCGGCTTCACGCACGGCGCATGGCGGGCCAGGACCGGCAGCGACTGCCGGTAGAACTCGACGATGCGGTCGACGGGCCTGCCACCCGGCAGCACGCGGTCGGGCAGTGCCTCCAGCCGCGGATCGAGCCCGATCACCACTGGCGCTTGGCCACCGAGCACGCGTCTGGCGAGTTGGGCGACGAAGCTCTGCATCGAGTCGACAGACTAGCTCCGATTCACGGTGGCGCGAGATGCACTCGTCTGATTCTCTTCCGCCTCCAGAATGAGGCATACCCAATGGTCGTGATCTTCGTGCCCAAGGAATCGACGGACGGCGAGACGCGGGTCGCCGCCGTGCCCGAGACGATGAAAGGTCTGCTCAGGCTCGGCCTGCAGGTCCAGGTCGAACGCGGTGCCGGTGCCGAGTCCGGCTTTCGCGATGCCGAGTACGAGTCCGCCGGCGCTTCGCTCGTCGATGCCGGGGCACGCAGTGCCTGCGATCTCGTGCTCGGCATCCAGACGCCGACGCCGTCGCAGGCGAGCGCGCAGAAGGCAGGCTCGCTGCTCGTCTGCACGCTGACTCCGGGCATGCAGCTGCCGACCGTGAAGGCTCTTCGCGACGCGAAGGTGACTGCGATGGGCCTCGAGTTCATGCCGCGCATCACGCGCACGCAGAAGATGGACGTGCTGAGCTCCCAAGCGACCTGCAGCGGCTACCAGGCGGTGCTGCTCGCGGCCGTGCACCTGCCCAAGATGTTCCCGCTCATGATGACGGCAGCCGGCACGCTGGCGGCGTGCCGCGTGCTCGTGCTCGGGGCCGGCGTCGCCGGCCTCCAGGCGATCTCGACCGCGCGCAGGCTCGGCGCGATCGTCGAGGCGAACGACATCCGTCCGGCGGTCAAGGAACAGGTCGAGTCGCTCGGCGCGAAGTTCGTCGACACGGGCACGCCGCCCGATGCGGAGACGAGGGGCGGCTACGCGAAGGAGACGACGCTCGAGTTCCTCAAGAAGCAGCGCGAGATCCTCACGACGCACATCGGCCAGGCCGACGTGCTGATCACGACCGCGCTCGTACCCGGCAAGCGGGCCCCCGTGCTCGTCACCGCCGAGATGAGGAAGGCGATGAGACCGGGCTCGGTGATCGTGGACATGGCAGCCAGCCAGGGCGGCAACGTCGAAGGCACGGTGCCCGGCGAGCGCGCCGTCGTCGACGGCGTCACGATCATCGGCGACACGAACCTGCCGGCACAGAAGCCGTCGGATGCGTCGCGGACCTACGCGCGCAACGTGCTCGCATTCCTCGGCGAGTTCGTGAACAACGGAGTCCCGACGCTGAACTTCGAGAACGAGATCCTCGGGGCCACCACGATCGTGCACGACGGCGTGGTCCGGCACGAACCAACGGCGCAGGCGCTGGCCGCGCAAGGGAACTGAACGATGAGCGTCGACTTTCTGATCATCTTCATCTTCGTGATCGCCTCGCTGCTCGGCTTCGAGCTGATCAACAAGGTGCCGACCATGCTGCACACGCCGCTGATGTCGGGCTCGAACGCGATCTCCGGCATCACGGTCGTCGGTGCCTTGATCTGCGCGCGGGCCGGCGAGAGCTGGCTCGCGCAGGGCATGGCCTTCGTCGCGATCGTCTGCGCGACGATCAACGTCGTCGGCGGCTACATGGTCACGGACCGCATGCTCGCGGCGTTCAAGCGCAAGGAGAAGTAGCGTGGACTACCTCTACCTGCTCGCGACGCTGCTGTTCGTCTGGGGCATCAAGGGCCTGACCAGCCTCCGGACCTGCAAACAGGGCAACCGGGTCAGCGAAGTCGGCATGCTGCTCGCGATCGTCACGACGCTCGCCATCTACGGTCCGATCAGCTGGGGCGTGGTCGTCGCCGGGCTCGTCGTCGGCACGGGACTCGGTGTCTGGATCGCGGTGACCACGAAGACGACGCAGATGCCCGAGATGGTGGGCGCGCTCAACGGCCTCGGCGGCGCGGCCTCGGCGTTGGTCGCGATCGACTTCATCCTCGAGAGCGACGTGGCCAAGAAGGCCGGTGTTTCCCTCTGGGACGGCGAGGTGGTGAACGCGATCAGCACGCCGATCACGATCCTGATCGGCATGGTCACGCTGACCGGCAGCTTCGTCGCGTTCTTCAAGCTCGGCGGCACGAAGATGAACCACCCGCTGAAGGGCATGCAGCGCCACGGCCTCCACGCGCTGCTCGGCGTCCTGATCGTCGCCTTCTCGTTCTGGGAGGTCCTGTCGGACTCCCATTTCGGCGTTTCGGCCAGCACGGTGCTGCTCACGGTGGTGTCGGGCGTGCTCGGCGTGCTGCTGATCGTGCCGATCGGCGGTGCCGACATGCCGGTCGTGATCTCGCTGCTGAACAGCTACTCGGGTCTCGCGGGTGCCGCTTCGGGGTTCGTGATCGGCAGCCCGCTGCTGATCGTCGTGGGCGCGCTCGTCGGCACGTCGGGCATCATCCTGTCGCTGATCATGTGCAAGGCGATGAACCGTTCGCTCGGCAGCGTGCTGCTCGGTGGCATGGGCGGCGACACGGCCGTCGCCAAGGACGCGAAGGAATACAAGTCGACGAGGTCCGCGGGTCCCGAAGAAGTCGCGATGCTGCTCGACGGCGCGCAGTCGGTCATCTTCGTGCCGGGCTACGGGCTTGCGGTGGCGCAGGCGCAACACGTCGTGCGCGAGCTCGCCGACCTGCTGCAGAAGCGCGGGGCTACCGTGCGTTACGCGATCCACCCGGTCGCGGGGCGCATGCCGGGCCACATGAACGTGCTGCTCGCCGAGTCGGACGTGCCGTACGACCAGCTGTGGGAGATGGATCGCATCAACGGCGACTTCAAAAACACGGACGTCGCGATCGTCGTCGGCGCCAACGACGTCGTGAACCCAGCGGCGCGCGAGGCGACGGGTCCGATCGCCGGCATGCCGATCCTCGACGTCGACCAGGCGCGCACGGTCGTGGTCGTGAAGCGGTCGCTCGCGCCGGGCTACGCGGGGATCAAGAACCCGCTGTTCGAGGCCGAGAACTGCATGATGGTGTTCCTCGACGCGAAGGAAGCGCTCGAGGGCATCGTGAAGGAAGTGAAGGCCCTCGATTGAGCGCGTCCTTCGGGTGCCTGCGATGCGGCACTGTTGCGAATCGCAGCTAACCCCGCGCGCCGCTCTTCGGCGGCTCGATGGTTGGTGTCGCGGGTGGAGTCGGGATGGGCACAGGCTTCGCGGCGGCGTCCACTGGCTCCGCCGGCAGCCTGGCGAGCGCCTCGAGCGCAGCATCGACGTGCCGCTGTGACACGTCGCCGACCAACCAGCGGACCTGCGACGGCCCGAGGCTCTGGCCGAGATCGGCGTCCTCGGCGTCCGGATAGAGCACGGGCTCCTCGGCGACGCCGAACGCGAGCGGCGGCAGGTCGCCTTCGGGCACCGACTGCTGCACCTTGGCGAGCAGCAGCTGCAGGTCGATGCCGCGCAGCAGCAGCACCTCCCAGGGCCGTTCGTCGAGCCGGCGCGCGAACAGCTCGTGCAGCGCGAGCACGTGGCGGCACGGCTTGTCGGGCAGGTCGCACGAACAACCGAACGTGACGCTGCGCGCGTCGGGAAACAGCGGCTCGCCGACGATGCGCGCGACGAGGCGGTCGAACGAGCGCGGCACGCGGCCGTCCTCGAGCGCCTCGATGATCGTCCTGCTGCGGCGCAGCACGCGGATCAGCGTGACCCAGTCCTTCTGCGGCAGCGTGCGGATCTGCAGGCTGACCTCGTGGATCGAGCCCATCGAGCCTTCCATCTCCGCGGAGATCGAGCCGGCCCGCACGCGGACCATGGGCTTGCGGATGCTCGGCAGCGCTTCGAGCGCTGCGGCCACGCGCGAATCGTCGATGCCGCGCGTCGCTTCGCGGCGCCAGCGTTCGCCGAGAGACACGGCCCTGCGCTCCATCACGTGATGGCCTCCTTGCGATCGAGCGTCAGCAGGCGCTTGAGCTCCTCGTTGCTGAGCTCGGTGATCCAGTTCTCGCCCGCGGCGAGCAGGTTGTCGGCGACCTCGCGCTTGCGCTCGAGCATCTGCTGGATGCGCTCCTCGAGCGTCCCGGTGCAGACGAACTTGTGCACGAACACGTTGCGCTGCTGGCCGATGCGGAACGCGCGGTCGGTGGCCTGATCCTCGACCGCGGGATTCCACCAACGGTCGTAGTGGAACACGCGGTTGGCGGCGGTCAGGTTGAGGCCCGTGCCACCCGCCTTCAGCGACAGCACGAAGATCCTCGGGCCGTCCGGGCGCGACTGCTGGAAGTCGGTGACCATCTGGTCGCGTTCTTTCTGCGGCACGCCGCCGTGGAGGAACAGTACACCGTGACCGTGCAGGGTCTCGAGGTGCGTCTTGAGCAGCGAGCCCATCTCCTTGAACTGCGTGAACACGAGGCAGCGGTCGCCTTCGTCGAGCGCCTCTTCGACCATCTCGCTGAGCAGGTCGAGCTTGCCCGAACGGCTCGGCAGCGTGCTGCCGTCCATCAGGTAGTGCGCGGGGTGATTGCACACCTGCTTGAGGCGCAGCAGCGTGGTCAGGATCGCGCCGCGGCGCTGGATGCCCTCGGCGGCCTTCTCGACTTCCTGCAGGCCCTTGCGCACGACGGACTCGTAGAGGATCGCCTGCTCGCGCGACAACGTCGCCGCGACGATCTGCTCGGACTTCTCGGGCAGGTCGGCGACGATCTCGGGGTCGGTCTTCAGGCGGCGCAGCACGAACGGGCGCACGAGTCTCGCCAACGCCGACATCGAGCCCTTCTGGCGCTGCTTCACGATCGGGTGTTCGAGCGTCTGCGTGAACTGCGTGCGCGAGCCGAGCAGGCCTTCGTTCAGGAAGTCCATGATCGACCAGAGGTCGAGCGGACGGTTCTCGAGCGGCGTGCCCGTGAGTGCCAGGCGGAAGTACCCCTTGAGCTGGCGGGCGACCTGGGACTGGCGCGTGGTGGGGTTCTTGATGTTCTGCGCTTCGTCGAGCACGACGCCGTCGAAGGTGATGTCGCGCATGATCTCTTCGTCGCGTTGCAGCAGGTTGTAGCTCGTCAACACGATGTCGTGCTTCTCGATGACCGCGCGGAACTCTTCGGCCGTCGCGGCGCGTCCCTTGCCGTGGTGCAACACGACGTCGAGGCTGGGGCCGAAGCGGTGGACCTCGCGGCGCCAGTTGCCGAGCACCGAGACCGGACACACGATCAGGATCGCGGTCTTGCTCTGACGCTGCTTGCGCCAGTCGAGCATCATCGTGATCGCCTGCACGGTCTTGCCGAGGCCCATGTCGTCGGCGAGGCACGCGCCAAAACCCTGGTCGACGAGGAAGTGCATCCACGCGTGGCCGCGTGCCTGGTAGGGCCGCAGCTCGCCGATGAACCCGGCCGGGATCGGCCGATCCTCGACGACCCTGGCCTGATCGAGGCTCTGCAACAGCTGTTCGAGGCGCGGGGTGCTCGCGATCGACTCCATCGCGAGGCCGTGCAGGTGCGACGCTCCGCCGAGCCGCAATCGCAGCGCCTCGAAGAAGCTGATGCGCTCGCCGCCCTCCAGCATGCGCTTCTTGAAGTCGCGCAGCGCGTCGCGGTCCTTCGGCGACAGCAGCACGGGGCGGCGGCCGATGAAGACGAGCGGCGTCCTCGCGTCGACGAGCTGGTCGAACTCGCCCTGGCTCAGCTCCTTGTCGCCGACCGCGAGGCTCCAGCGGAACTCGAACCACGGCCGCGGATCGTTCGGCTGCCCCTTGGCTTCGACGATGGCCACGCGCGCCGACAGCCGCTGCATCTGCTCGACGCCCGGCAACGTGATCTCGAACCCCTCGCTCTCGAGCAGCGGCATGTGGTCGAGGATCTGGTCGAGCTCCTGGCGCGTGAGACTGGCGCGGCCGTCGCTCAGATTGCGCGCTCGCCGCAGCGCCGGCATCTTCTCCGAGACGTGTTCGAGCGTCTGCTCGACGCGGTAGACGCTGTCGGTCGCGATCTCGTTCGGGAACGGCGAGGCCGACAGGCGCTGGTGCAGGCTCTCGGTGGTCTCCGCGCAGTTGATCGTCGGAATCGGGCGCACGAGGATCTGCAGACCCCACGGCGCGCCCTCTTCGAGCGGCTGGTCCGGCACGAGGATCTCGAGCACGGGCACCATGCGCGTCTGCCAGTACTCGCGCGGCAGGCGTTCGGCCTTCTGGAAGCGCGGTCGTGGCGCCACACCGGCGGTGGCGCCGGCCTGCAGCACCTGGTCGAGCGCGTGGCCGACGTAGCTGACCAGGAAGTTGCGCTGCGTCACCGCGTAGACCGGATCGTCCGGGACCGCGAAACGCGCCGTGCAGAGGGCGCCGGGCACGAGCTCGGCGATGGCGGCCAGGACCCATTGCGTCTGCTCGTTCCAGTGTGGCGCCCAGTGCAGCACGCCGGGCTGCGGGGCTGGCGCGTAGTCGCCGCGCGCGACGAGGCGCAGCACCATCTGGCTCGCAGCGGTCAGCGCGCGCAGCGCAGCTGGTTGCCGTCCCGGCTCCAGCGAGGCCAGCCACGGCACGGCCGCTGCGAGCGGCAGGCCGACCGCCGGGACGGTCCACAACGCGGGCGCCGTGCGACTCTGCGGGCGGTCTTCTTCGTCGCCGTCGCCGCTCACGGAGACTACCAGCGGTCGCAGCGAGGACTCCTCAGACGGAATCAGCAGCTGTGCCTGCACGAGCTCGCTTGCAGCGGCGATGTCTGCGGGCAGTGCCGCAGCCACGCCTTCGACCCCGGTGTCGGACCACAGCGCGATCCGAGCGTCCGCGGGCTGGCGAGAGTGCAGGTAGGCGGCGTGCAGGTTACTGCTTCCCGGTGTGTAGAGGCGGCGGTTGCACCCACTGCTTGTCGACCAGCGCCTTCACCACGTGCATTTCGTGGTCCATTCGCCGGGTCGCTTGATCGCCGAGCGTGAAGACGAACAGGAGCGAGAGGAACAGGAACGCGCTCAAGAACACGATCTTGTTGATGCCCGTGTCCCACTTCAGGTGCATGAAGAACGCGATGACCAGCGAGGCCTTGATGCTGGCGATCGCCATCGCGATCAACATGTTCGCCGAGCCGAAGTGGATCCGCGACGCCGCGACCGTGAGCGCGGTCAGTATCAACAGCGTGATCAGCACGTTGCGGAACAACTCCGGCGAGGAGACGTGGTGGTGACCCATCTGCAGCTCGCCATGAGCATGGGCTGCAGCGGCAGAATGGCCGTGTCCGTCGGCGTTGTGGGCGTGCGCACTCATCACGGTACCAGGTAGAGCAAGGGGAACAGGAAGATCCAGATCAGGTCGACGAGGTGCCAGTAGAGGCCGACGAGGTCGACCGGCAGGAAGTAACCGGCGTGGAAGCGGCCCTTCGCGCAGCCCTTCATGATCCAGATGATGAGACCGGCGCCGACCAGGACGTGGATGCCGTGGATCCCGGTCATCGTCACGTAGATCGCGAAGAACAGGTGGCCGTGCGGCACACCGGCCATCACGCCCCCGTAGTCCTTGAACCACGACAGCTGGCCAGTGGCCTGGTCGTAGCCGCCGAACATGTTCGTGAAGACGAACAGGCCGTGGTCGTTCTTGGCCTTGTACTCGAAGAACTTGATGACCAGGAACATCACGGCGCCGAGCACCGTGAGGCCGCAGTAGAACAGCGTTTTCTTCTTCTGGCTCGTCTGCGCGGACCGCACGCCCATGGCCATCGTCCACGAGCTGACCAGCAGCACGGTCGTGTTCACGGCCCCGAGCTTCCAGTCGAGCTGTTGGCCACCGAGGCGGAACGTCTCGGGATACGCCTCGTGGTAGAAGAAGTAGGCAGCGAACAGGCCGCCGAAGAGCAGGATCTCGGTCGCGAGGAACAGCCAGAAGCCGAGCTTTGCCGACTGGAACTCCTGCACCGGGGTGTCGAAGTGGTGCGCGACCGTGTGCGGTACGAACTCGGGTCCCGGTGCCGGGATCACTACCGCGTGGTGTCCTTCACTCATCTTGAATCCTGTTGTGCTCTTTCGTGCCGGACGACGTCCAGGGGCTGAATCCCCAGGGGCCTGATGGCTGTGGGCTAGCTGGCGGGGGTGCGCGTCGACTCGAGGTCGAGCTTCGAGTAGTCGTAGACCTCACCCACCATCACGGGGGGCTTGTCGAAGTTCTCGAGCGGCGGTGGGGTCGGGGTGTGCCATTCGAGAGTCACACCACCCCACTGGTTCTGCATCGCCTTCTTGCCCTGGAGCAGCGAGGCGACGAGGTAATACACCATCAGCGCCATGCCGAGGCCGATGATCATTGCTCCGATCGTCGACGCGCGGTGGTAGTTGATGTAGTCGGGCACGTAGGTCGCGTAACGACGCGGCATGCCGCGGCTGCCCATGATGAACTGCGGGATGAACGTCGCGTTGAAGCCGACGAAGATCGTGACGGCCGCGATCTTGGCGAGCGTCTCGTTGTACATCACGCCGAACACCTTCGGCCACCAGTGGTGCAGGCCCGCGAAGAAGGCCAGCGCGATCGAGCCCATCATCACGTAGTGGAAGTGCGCGACGACGAAGTAGGTGTCGTGCAGGTGGATGTCCACGTTGAGCGCCCCGAGGATCACGCCCGTCAGGCCGCCGATCGCGAAGATGATCAGGAACGCGAGCGTGTAGAGCATCGGCGAGTTGAGCGCGATCGAGCCCTTCCACACCGTCGCGACCCAGGAGAACTCCTTGATCGCCGTCGGGATCGCCACGAAGAAGGTCAGGAACGAGAACGCGAACAGCGCGTACGTCGACTGACCCGACGTGAACATGTGGTGGCCCCACACGAGGAAGCTGATGATCGCGATCGCGAGCGAGCTGAACGCGATCAGCTTGTAGCCGAACAGCGGCTTCCGGCTGTGCACCGTGACCATCTCGCTGATGATGCCGAAGGCCGGCAGCACCATGATGTAGACGGCCGGGTGCGAGTAGAACCAGAAGAAGTGCTCGAACAGCACCGGGTCGCCGCCCAGACGCGGATCGAAGATGCCGACGTGGTAGAGGCGTTCGAAGGCGACGAGCAGCACCGTGATGCCGAGCACGGGAGTCGCGAGCACCTGCAGGATCGCCGTGGCGTAGAGCGCCCAGATGAACAGCGGCATGCGGAACCAGGTCAGACCCGGTGCGCGCAGCTTGTGCGTCGTGACGATGAAGTTCAGCCCCGTGAAGATCGAGCTGAAGCCGAGCAAGAAGATGCCGAGCCCGATCGAGACGACCGCCTTGTCGGTGTAGAGGCTGTAGGGCGCGTAGAAGGTCCAGCCCGTGTCGAAGCCGCCGAGGACGATCGAGAGCGTCGCGAGCACCGCGCCGCCCAACCACAGATAGAAGCTCAGCAGGTTGAGCCGCGGCAGCGCCACGTCCTTCGCGCCGAGCTGCAGCGGCAGCACGAGGTTCCCGAGCGATGCAGGGATCGCCGGGATGATGAACAGGAACACCATGAAGGCGCCGTGCAGCGTGAAGATCTGGTTGTAGCTCTCGTTCGAGAACAACATGCCGTGCGGGTTCCAGAGGTGCAGGCGCACGAGCAACGCGAAGACGCCACCGCACAGGAAGGCGACCGAGACGCCGACCAGATACATGATGCCGATGCGCTTGTGGTCGAGCGTGCCGGCCCAGGACCAGAAGCCGGTCGAGCAGTTCCAGAAGGTCTTGCGCGGCGCGGGCTCGAGCTGCTGCCGGTCGACGGTTGGGACGTTCGTGGTCATGGATGCCTCACTTGGTCTCCCGCTTCATGAACTCGATGATGCCCTTGATCCGCTTCTCGTCGATCGGTTGCACCGCCATGCTCACGTTCTCGAAGCCGACGGCTTTCTTCTGGTCGGGCTTCTGCACCGATTCGATGATGTAGGCCTCGTTGACCGTGATGGTCTGCTTCTTGCCATCTTCGATCACTTCGCGCTGCCCGCCGGTGATCGAGCCGTCGGCGCCCTTCACGAAGAGCCCCTTCCAACTCGGCCCGATGCCCTTCGACCCGTCGAGCGTGTGGCAGCTCGAGCAGATCGCCTTGTAGATCTTCTCGCCACCCTTGGCCGCCTCCTCGGGCGTCGGGTTCTCGGGCCAGGTGTCCCACGGCTTCTTGGCGAATTCTTCGGCGGACACGACGTGGACCTGCGCATACATGCGCGAGTGGTCCTGGCCGCAATACTCGGCGCAGAAGAGATGGTAGTCGCCCTTCTCGACCGGGTTGAACCAGAGCGTCTGGTAGCGGCCCGGGATCACGTCGCGCTTCGCGCGCATCGCCGGGATGAAGAACGCGTGCAGCACGTCCATCGACTCGAGCAGGAACCCGGCCGGCTTGTCCACCTCGAGCCAGAGCTCGCCGATGCTCTGCGTTGGGCTGTTCGGGTAGGTGAAGGTCCAGTTCCACTGCCGGGCGGTCGCCTTGTACATGTTGCGACTCGCCTCCTGCGGGATGATCGTCATGTCGAGGCTGCCCTTGAAGCCCCACGCGAACATGACCATGACGACGATCAGCGGCACGACGGTCCAGAGGACTTCGAGCGGCGTGTTGTGCGTGACGTTGGAGGCCGCGGGCTGGTCGTAGGTCTTGCGGCGGTATTTGACGCAGGCGAAGAGCAGCACACCCGTGATCAACACGAAGCAGAAGATGCAGACCGCGTACGTGAAGTAGAACAACCCGTCGACGTGGTCGAACGTGCTGCCGAGCTTCTCGAGCTGCCCCCAGCCGTCGATCGGCGGCGGTTTGACGGGGTTCTCGATGTAGTTGATCTTCTGCGGATCCTGGATCAGTTGGGCGAACACGGTTGTCCTGTGCTGGTCATGCGATCGCGGGGGTGGGACGCCGACGTTCCTTGCGCAGCATGACGAAGATCATCACGGCGATCACGACGACGGTGACCGCGCCGGCGATGCGCATCAGCGTCATTGCGGCAAGCGAGTAGGAATTGGTGCGGGGATCGAACGTGAGGCAGTTGAGCTTCAGCTGGTCCCAGAAGGTGCCGAGCTTTCCCTCGCCGGCCTCGACGAGCGCCAGACGCAGATCGCCCGCGTCGAAGTCCGTGCTCTCGATGATGCGGCTGACCTTGCCCTGCGGCGTCAGGAAGATCAGCGACGGCGGGTGAGCAAACTGACCCGTGTGCTGCGACCAGTAGTAGCGGAAGCCCGTGATGTCGCAGAGGCGCTTGATGTTCGCCTCGTCGCCGACGAGCAGACGCCACGCGTCGTCGCCGCCCGTCTTCTTGAGCTTGGGCAGGAAGGCCTGCTTGCGCGCGAAGGCCTTCGCCGGAGTCTCTTTCGGATCGATCGAGACGCTGAGGATGCGGAAGTCGGTGCCGGGCTGCAGTTCCGTCTCGCTCACCGCGCGGAACGCGGACTCCATGACCACGCCGCACATCGCGGGGCAGCAGTAGTAGCCGAGCAGCAGCACGACGGGTTGCGTGCCGGGGAACAGCTGGCGCAGCTGGAACGGGTAACCGCGCTCGTCGGTGAACGAGAGGTTCGGATCGACGACGGCCCCGATCGTGTTCTGCTGGGACACCGCCTCCTCCTGCATCTCGAGCGCGTGCGTGACGGGATGGCCCTCGCCCTGCGCCAGGGCGGCGCTCGCGAAGCAGGTAGTGAGGAGGAGGTGCTTGATCACTGGACGTTCGTGTGGTGTCGATTGGCTGCGTTACTTGCGGGCCATCTTCTCCATGGCCTGTTCGATGGACATCTTGGCGGGGTTCTGGCCCTTCAAGAACTCCAGCTCGTGTTGCTTCACGGCATCCAGCTCGGGTATCGGCGGCGTCTGGCTGCCGTAGGCCTTCTGTTCGGCTCGGTGCGCTTCCTGCACGCGCGTGAAGATCGGGATCATGATCCAGAGGCAGAAGAATACGGCAACGGCCCCGACTGCGAACCAGATGGCCGCGGACCGTGCATCGATGTCGTGCTCGGGGTCGGAGGCGACGGGGGCATGCCCGGTGCCGTGTGCACCCGAAGGACCGTGTGGTTGCGTGCCGTGTGCCATGGCGTCGATCGTCTTGTGGTTCTGGAAGCGACTAGTGGTTCAGGAAGTGCAGCGACTCGGCGAGCCGCGGATCGCGGATCGGGACCAGATTGGCCTTGCGCAGGTTCATCAGTGCCATGCCGGCGACGAGACACAGGATGCCCGCGAAGCAGCCGAAGTCGATCCATCGCACGTGGTGCACGTAGTCGCCCAGTTGCTGCGAGAAACTCGCGGTGCTGATCTCGGTGGCGGCGTGGCCCTCCGCACCTTCGGCGCCGTGAGCGGCCGTCGCGTTCGGCAGGATCAGGAACTGCATGTCGATGCAGTGGATGATCAAGAGGAAGATCGCGCCCGCCGACAGCGTCACGCTGTTGCGCTTGATGTGCCGCGACATCAGGAAGGCGAACGGGATGAAGAAGTGGCCGAACACGAGGATGGTGCCGACCGCGCCCCATCCGTTCACCGCGCGCGCGAGATACCAGTGCGTCTCCTCCGGCATGTTCGCATACCAGATCAGCATGTACTGGCTGAAGTTCACGTAGGTCCAGAACACCATGAAGGTGAACAACAGCTTGCCGAGATCGTGGTAGTGCTCGACCGTGATCGCTGCCTGCAGGTATCCCTTCTTGCCGAGCCACTTCGCGAGCAGGATCGTGAAGGCCAGGAACGCCATCTGCGCGCCTGCGAAGTACGTGACGCCGAAGATCGTGCTGAACCAGTGCGGGTCCATCGACATGATCCAGTCGAAGGCCGCGAACGTGAGGGAGAGCGCGAACACCAGGATGCCCGGGGCCGCCCGGCGCGAGAGCTTGAGGCTGATCGCGGGGTCGCCGCTCTCGTCCTGCTTGAGCGAGTTGCTGCGGAAGTACCAGGCCAGGCCGATCCAGATCGCAAAGTAGACGGCGGCGCGGAACAGGAAGAAGCTCTTGTTGAGCCACACGGACTTGCCCGCGAGGACCAGGTCCTGGGGATTGGGGTGCGCCCAGTGCCCGTAGAGCGTGTCGAAGCCGCCGATGATCGGCGCGAACAGCAGCAGCATCAGCGGCAGCGTCCACATCGTGTTCTCGGTGAGACGGCGCACGACCGGGCTCCAACCGGCGCGCGTGATGTGCTGCACCATCGTGAAGAACAGAGCGCCGAGGCAGATGCCGAGCACGCCCATGTAGCCCACGAGGTAGGCGAAGAAGAAACCCTGGCCACCCGTGGCCCAGGCAGCGCCGATCAGCGCGATGCCGACGCCGAGCAGACCCATCTGCGTCGACGCGAGGTCGCCTTCCTTGACCCGGGCGGCGATGTGCGGCGCCAGCTGTTGGAGACTCGGCGCGGTCATGTTTGCGGTTGCGGTCATGGCGCTGGTTGGCTCGGGATTGCTGTGCTCAGGGCTTGCTCAGGGACTGCAGGCAGCGGACGTAGTGCACGATGGCCCAGCGGTCCTCGACGGAGATGCGCGGCCCGTAGGCCGGCATCGTGCCCTTGCCGTTGGTGATCACTTCGAAGAACTCGCCGTCGGCCAGCAGCGGGACGCGGTTGTCCTTGCCTTCGACGAAGTGGAAGTTCGGAATGACGGCCGGGAGCCACCGCCGGCCGACCATGCCGTGGGCCTGCTTGGGGTCGTTGCCGCCCTGGCCCGTGTAGCCGTGGCAGACGGAGCAGTAGATGTTGAAGCGGTCGCGACCGCGCTCGAGCACGGAGACTTCGCGGCCGAGGTGGACCATCTTCGCCGTGAGCGGAAGCGGGTTCTGCTTGATGAACTGGTTGCTCGCGTCGCGGTTTTGCGTGAGGTCCGGGGCCTTCGGGTCGCGAGGCGGAGTGTGAGGGACGACCAGCGTCTTGCCGAAGCTGTCGGCCACCGGCAGCCGCTGGCCGCGGTGATCGGCCCAGCCTTCGAAGTCGGACTTGGACTGGGCCTTCACCTTCGGCTGGAAGTCCATGTCGAGCACGAGGTGCACGGGAGGCGACTCCGAAGTGCCACCGCGCATGCAGCTGCAGAGTCCGATGGCGAGGGCTGCCAGCAGCAGCGAGGCCCGCATGAGTGTGAACCTGGGTCCTACCATGGATCAGTCCCCCACGATCTCGACGTGCTTGCCGCCGAGGTTCTCGAGGAAGTGCTTGGTCTGCTGGCTGTCGAACTTCGGATCCGTCGCTTCGATCGACAGGAAGAAGCGATCGTCGGACGCGCGCCAGACCGTGCTGTGGCTGAAGATGGGGTGATGGAAACGCGGCAGGCGGTTGAGCCCCAGCATGCCGAACAGCGAGCCGAAGGCCGACAACAGCACCATGCACTCGAACGTGATCGGAATCGTCGACGGCCACGCATACGGCTCCTTGCCGGAGACCCAGATCGTGTAGTCGTACGCGTTCATCCACCACATCATGAGCTGCGCGAGACAGATTCCCGTGATGCCGCAGCAGACGACGATCCAGCCGAGCGGGCTCGGTCCTTGCCGCAGCGCGCGATCGAGGCCGTGAACCGCGAACGGCGTGTGCGCGTCGACGCGCGTGTAGCCGCTGGCCGTGGTCTTCTCGGCGGCCTTGTAGATCGCGGCTGCCGACTCGAACTCGGCCACGATGCCCCACTTGCTGGTCTTCGACATGGTTGGGTTCCGGGTGGGTTCTCTAGTGGGCACCTTGGTGGGCAGGCCGCTCGGGCCCGTGAGGACTGTGACCGGCCGCGTCGTGCGCGTGCGCGTGCCCGGGACCGTGGTCGTGACCGTGGTGCGGGTTCGCTTGCGGCATCACGCCTTTCACCTCGCTGATCGCGAGGATCGGCAGGAAGCGGCAGAACAGCAGGAAGAACGTGAAGAAGAGGCCGAAGCTGCCGGCCAGCGTGAGGAAGTCGATCAGCGTCGGCGTGAAATAGCCCCAGCTCGACGGCATGTAGTCGCGGTTCAGCGGCGAGATGACGATCACGAAGCGCTCGAACCACATGCCGATGTTGACGACGATCGAGATCGCGAACAGCACCATCGGGTTGCGGCGCAGCGCGCGGAACCAGAAGAGCTGCGGGCTGATCACGTTGCACGTGATCATGATCCAGTACGCCCACCAGTAGGGACCCGTCGCGCGGTTGATGAAGCAGAACTGCTCGTATTCGGAGCCGCTGAACCACGCGATGAAGAACTCCATCCCGTAGCCGTAGCCGACCAGCATGCCGGTCAGCAGCAGGATCTTGGCGATGTTGTCGAGGTGGTTCAGCGTGACGACTTCGTGCAGGCCGAGCCACTGCCGGGCCGGGATCATCAGGGTCAGCACCATGCCGAACCCCGAGAAGATCGCGCCCGCGACGAAGTATGGCGGGAAGATCGTCGTGTGCCAGCCGGGCACCTGCGACACCGCGAAGTCGAACGACACGATCGAGTGCACCGACAACACCAGCGGCGTGCTCAGCGCCGCGAGGATCAGGTAGGCCTTCTCGTAGTGCAGCCAGTGGCGGTTGCTGCCGTGCCAACCGAGCGCGAAGACACCGTAGATGCGCGCCGCGACGTTGCGGCCGGCCTTCATCGCGCGATCGCGGAAGGTGGCGAGGTCGGGCACGAGTCCGGCGAACCAGAACAACAGCGAGACCGTGAAGTAGGTGCTGACCGCGAACACGTCCCAGAGCAGCGGGCTCTTGAAGTTCGGCCACAGCGACATCTGGTTCGGAACCGGGAACACCCAGTAGATGACCCACAAGCGGCCGACGTGGATGGCCGGGAAGATGCCGGCGGCCATGACCGCGAAGATCGTCATGGCCTCGGAAGCGCGGTTGATCGACGTGCGCCACTTCTGCCGGAACAGGAACAGGATCGCACTGATCAGCGTGCCGGCGTGGCCGATGCCGATCCAGAACACGAAGTTCACGATCGGCCAGCCCCAGGCGACGGGCACGTTGTTGCCCCAGACGCCGACGCCCGTGAACACGAGGTAGGTGATCATCGCGCCGAGGTTCAGGAACAGCGCGACGCTGATTCCGAACATCAGATACCACGCGCGCGGCGTCTTCCTCTCGGCGACGCTCGCGATCAGGTTCGTGACCGACGCGAAGTCGTTCTTGCCTTCGACGAGCGGCGCCCGGCGCAGCGGGTTCTCAACCTCGTCGACTACGGTGATTGCGCTCATCGGATCAGCCGGGTTGGAGTTCGGGGTTCGGGTTGCGGACGCGGCCGAGGTAGGTCGTGCGCGGCTTCGTGTTCAGCTCGGACAACAGCCCGTAGTTGAGGTCGAGAGCGCGCTGCGTGCTGACCGCGCTGGTCTTCTCGAGCGTGTTGCCGAACGTGATCGCCTGCGTCGGGCAAGCCTGTGCGCAGGCGGTCGTGACGTGCACGTCGTTCTCACCGTCGCCGACCATCTTGCCGGAGAGCTTGGCCTGGATGCGACCGCCGTTGATGCGCTGCACGCAGTAGGTGCACTTCTCCATCACGCCGCGGCTGCGCACGGTGACGTCCGGATTGAACGCCAGGCGCTTCGTGTCGGCCACGCTTCCCGTGAAGTCGAGGTAGTTGAAGCGCCGCACCTTGTAGGGGCAGTTGTTGCTGCAGTAGCGCGTGCCGATGCAGCGGTTGTAGACCATGTCGTTGAGCCCATCGGGGCTGTGCGTGGTCGCGGCGACCGGGCAGACCGACTCGCACGGCGCGTTCTCGCACTGCATGCACGGCACCGGCATGTTCGCGACCTGCGGGTCCTCGGCCACCTTGAGCTTGTCGCCGGCCTCGGAAGTGAAATAGCGATCCGCGCGGATCCAGAGCATCTCGCGGTTCTTCGCGACCTGCATCTTGCCGACCATCGGTACGTTGTTCTCGGCGACACACGCGACGAGGCAGGCGCTGCAACCCGTGCACGCGTTGAGGTCGATCACCATGCCCCACTGGTAGGGCGACTTCTTGACCTCGGGGTCGTTGCGGCGGGCCTCGAAGCGCTCGACCCACAGCGACTTCATGAGCGACGCTTCGGTCGCGTGCTCGTCGTGCAGGCGCGCCGCCTTGTCGAGCGGCGACATCTTGGGCGCCCATTGCGGGTCGGCTTCGTTCTGCTTCACGGTCGTTTCGCGCACGTGCGCGCGACCGGCCATCGTGCCGTGTTCCTGCGTGCAGACGAGCTCGTGGCTGCCCTGGCCGCGCGACACCTGCGCGCCCGACGCGATCCACTGCGAGCCCGTCGTGCGCAGCACGTAGCCGTTGAAGCCCGTGCCCTGCGCGACCTTGCACGACTCGGGCAGCGATCGGCCCCAGCCGAGGCGGATCGTCACGCTGTCGTCCGCGTGGCCGGGCAGGATCCACGCCGGGATCTGCAGCGAGCTGCCGCCGGCCGTGATCGTCAGGAAGTCGCCGTTCTGGACGTTGAGCTTCTTCGCGGTCGCAATGCTGACCAGCGCCGCGTTGTCCCAGGTCAACTTCGTGAGCGGGTCGGGGATCTCCTGCATCCAGGAGTTGTTCGCATAGCGGCCGTCCCCCATCTTCGGGCAGCCGCGCAACACGACTTCGACGCCTTCGGTCCTCGCGTAGGAACCGACAGCGGCGGCGATCGCCGGCGCGTCGATGGTCACGTTCTCGACTGCGAACTTCGAACCGGCGACGAGACCGTCGTGCAGCGCCTTCGGCCACCAGTTCGTCGCGAAGTCCGCAGCCCCACCCGAAGCAGTCTGCCAGTACGACTTCACGAGCTCGTATCCGAACAGCGTGCTGCGGGCCGACACGAGCTCCTCCCAGCCGGAGTCCTGGTTCAGGAAGCCGAGGAACTCGAGCGGCGAGACGCCGCCGTGCAGCGGAGCCACGAGCGGCTGCCGCAGCGAGACGGTGCCGTCGTGGGCGCGTGCATCGCCCCAGCACTCGAGCTCGTGTGCTTCGGGGAAGTGCCAGTCGCACAGCCTGCCGGTCTCGTCGTCATAGGCGCCGACGTGGATCGTGGTCTTCGGCTTCTTGGACTTCAGCAGCTCGGCGAACTTGAGATCCGCCGGGGCGTCGAAGACGGGGTTCGTGCCGAGGAACACCAGCGTGTGACACGTGCCCTGTTCGATCGCGGTGGACAGTTCCTGGATCGAAGCGACCGCGCTCGCCTGCAGGCCCTCGGGCACTGCGCTGTAGGTCACCGTCTGGCCGACGTTGCCGAGCGTCTGGTTGATCGCATGCACGGCCGCGTGCACGGAGGCCGGTTGGTTCGGGCCTGCGATCACGATGCTGCGGCCACGCGCCGATTGCAGGTCCCTCGCGAGCACTTCGATCCACGGCTTGCCGTCCTTCGTGAACGGCGCCGCCGGGTGTTTCTCGACCGCTTGTCCGAGGGCTTGGCCCTTGCCGACACCGAGCGCGCTCGCCAACGCAAACGCGACGGCCGCAATGTCACCCGACTTGGTGCGGAAGCGATGATCTGCCGCGGTGCCCGTCGTGCTGTAGGTCGACTCGGCGACGTAGAGACGCGAGAGCTTCTTGCCCGCGACCGGCTTCTGGCGCGTGGCTGCCCAACCGCGCGCGTTGACGAGGTTGTTGCCGTCGGTGGCGAGGAAGTCGCTGTCGAGCGACACCACGACGTCGGCCTTGCTGAAGTCGTAGTGCGTGCCGACCACGCGCCCGAACGCGAGCTTCGCGCCAGCGAGCTCGTTGTCCGCGTGCAGCGCCGACCAGGTGTGGAAGCGCGCTTTCGGGAAGCTGCCCTTCTGCATGCGCTCCACGGCGGCGAGCAGCGATGGCGAAGAGGTCTGCGGCATGAGCACGTGCAGTCCCTCGCCGCGCTTGATGTTGACCAGCTCTTTCGAAGCCTCGTCGAGCCAACCGAAGAAATCGGTCCAGACGTCGGGCTCGGCGACCGCGGCTGCGTGACCGTGTTCGTCGCCCCCACCATGACCCTCACCCTGCGCCGGGCCCTGCTCCGTGCCGGCCTTCTTCGGTCCGCGCGCCCTGCGGCTGCGGCCCGGATCGTAGAGCTGCAGCAACTCGGCGTGCAGTTGCAGGTCCGTGCCACCGAGGCTGCTCGGATGATCGGGGTTGCCTTCGAGCTTCGTCGGCCGGCCATCGCTGCTCTTGGCCAGGACACCGATGCCGTAGCCGCGCCGCGACAAGGTCGTCGCGTAGAACTGTGGCAGCCCGGGCTTGAAGCCTTCCGGCCGCTTGTTGAACGGCAGAATGTGGGTCTCGGGCTTGCGGCAGCTCGAGAGACCGGCGAGAGCGACCGACGCGGCGACCGCGGTCAGGAAACCGCGACGCGAGGTTCCTTCCGGTGCATCCGCGATGCCTTCGGGGAACTCACGCTCGACGGCGTCCTGGTATTCCGGCGAGTTCTCGAGCTCGCCGAGGCTGCGCCAATAGATCTGGCCGGTCTGCGGTTCAGCCTGTGGCTCGTTCATCGTGGGCATCGGCTGTTGCGGATCGATGGTCATCGGTGGCAGGCCCCGCAGTTGGTCGGAGGGTTCAAGGTGGGCCGGTTCTCGCCCTGCCACTCGAGTTGCTGCCGGGCCGCTGCGATGCTGCTCTCGGTGGGCACCCAGTCCATCTGGGTGACGGACACGCCCGCGGGCCGGATGTGGCGTGTCGGATCGCGGTGGCACTCGAGACACCAACCCATGCTCAGCGGCTCGGCTTGGCGCACGATCTCCATCTGGTCGATCCGGCCGTGGCAGCTCACGCATCCGACCCCGACCCGGATGTGCACCGCGTGATTGAAGTAGGCGTAGTCGGGCAGCAGGTGGACCTTGACCCACTCGATCGGCGGGCCATCACCCCGGGCGTCGGCACCGGCGCGATCGCGCAGGGGCTGGAGGGCGATGCTGTCCTTCATCACGTGGCGGTGGCAGCCGAGACAGGTTTCCGCATCGGGGATCGTTGCGTGCGGCCCTTCTTCCACCATGCGATGGCAATAGCGGCAGTCCATACCCAGCGCGCCGGCGTGCAGAGCGTGGCTGTATGCGATCGGCTGGTGCGGCTGGTAGCCGACATCCGTGTGGTATGGAGAGAACCAGAAGGACACTGCGAAAACCACGAACAGGCCCATCGCAGCCGCACCGAGCGCGAGCACGGCCGGCAACTTGTTGGTCCACTTGGGAAACAGGACAGTCAAGGTGGATCCGCTCCGCGGCGTCGGGGAGGTTTGCGGTTGCTGGGAATCACGATCGGACCTTGCTCGGGTAAGCAGGGTCGAACCAACCTGCTGCTACAGTCGAACCGAATGACTGTGGCGGAAACCAGGGCTGGCAGAGCACGTGCGAGTGCCCCGAAAGGGCAGCCCCTGTAAAAGATCGCTGGCGTCCGGTCAATTTCAGAGTTCCGAGAATCGCCTTCGACCCGGGAGCAGCGACTCGCTCCCGTCGAACCGCGCGACAGTGTCGTTTGCCGCTGCAGCCCGCGGCGCTCGACGCTGCGCGAAACCGGCTCAGAAGCCGCAATGGCTGGCCACGAACGGCTCGATCAGGCGAATCGCGAGGCTTTGGGCCAGCGGGTTTGCATGAAGGTCGGCGGGCGTGATCCACAGGTCCTCGGCCCTCGTCTTCGCGAGAGCTGGCAGCACGTCGAGAAACGGGATGTCCTCCTTCTTGCAGTAGGCTGCGACGAGGTCGTGCAGCTTCTGGAAGGGGTAGTACCGACCCTCGCCAAGTCCCTGCAGGAACGGCCACAAGATGGCCGCGAATTTGATCTTACGTTCGTCGCACCAGTCCTTCATCGCACGCAGGCAATGCTGCGGGACACGCTGCGACCACATCGCCTCGAAGGGCTTCTCGCTCACGTGGTAGAGGCCTGCGGCTTCGCCTTGGGTCTTCGGCAGAGCCAGCAGCTCGTCGACCCAATCGCGCGCGGGGTCGAGGTCGAGGCGGCTTCGTCCCAAGGCGCCGCAGATCAAATCGAGGAAGCGGATACCCGTCGCGTGCGAGGGTCCGATGACCGTGAGGCCGTTGCTCGGGATCAGGTCGTTGAGGCAAAGCGTCACGATGACGGCGTCGGGATCGAACACGTGGAAGCGGTGCTCGAGCCCCCACCAGTACTCGTCGACGCAGACGGTGCCCGCAGCGCCGCAGTTGACCGTGCGGATGTCCTTTCCGGTAGCGCACAGCCTGTCTTCGAGCAGTCGGACCCATCCCTTCTCGATCGGAATGCCCCAGGCGAACGTGAACGAATCGCCAAGACACAGGATGCGTTTCTGTCCAGCCGGCTTGTCCGCGGTGATCTCGTCGCGTTCGCGCAAGCCGAAGCGGTTGATGTGCACCGGGACGCGACCTTTCGCATCGAACCAGTCCCGTCGCAGCTGGTCGGCATCGGTGTAGCAGAGGAAGAACGTCTGATTCGGCGCCCACGTGAGGCGCTTGCGCGGTGGCGCCTGCGCTCCGTCCGGCGCAACCTCCACCAACAGCTTCTGTGCGACGGCCTCCTCGGCCGTGATCGGCGTGCCGTCACCTTTCGCGTAGCCCAGGTCACCCAGCGGCGGTCGCGACGGCTCGACGAAAATGCGCAGCGTCAACTCACACAACCCCAGCGCGACCACGGTGGCCAGGACGGCGAGCCCGAGCCGCGTGGCGGCTCTCTTTCGCCGCGGTGGCGTGGAGTGCATCGCCGAAGCCTAGCTCTTGGCGAATCCCTTGCACGGCGCGCGGGCTCTCGGGCGGGCTTTTTTCGGCTGCAGCGCTTTCGCGGGCGCGGCATACTCCCCCGCCCCCCGCTCCGCGCAGCGGTCTGTCCCAGGTTCATGCCCACCTTCGTCCTCGGAATCTCCGCGTTCTACCACGATTCCGCGGCGAGCCTGCTGCGCGACGGGGCGATCGTCGCGGCTGCGCAAGAGGAGCGCTTCACGCGCAAGAAACACGATGCGAACTTCCCGTCGCGCGCGGTCGAGTACTGCCTGCAGGCTGCGGGCATTCGCGCCGCCGACGTCGACTTCGTCGCGTTCTATGACAAGCCGATCCTGAAGTTCCACCGCGTCATCGAGACGTTCCTCGGCTACGCGCCGCTCGGGCTGCGATCGTTCGCCAAGTCGGTGCCCATCCTGCTCGGTGAGAAGCTCAACATGCGGCGCCTGCTCGACAAGAGCCTCGGCCAGAGGCCGAAGAACCGCTACGTCTTCCCCGAGCACCACGAGAGTCACGCCGCGTCCGCGTTCTATCCGTCGCCGTTCGAGGATGCGGCGATCCTGACGATGGACGGCGTCGGCGAATGGGCGACCACGACGCTCGGCGTCGGCGAAGGCAACAAGTTGCGGCTCTTGAAGGAGATCCGGTTCCCGCACTCACTGGGTCTGCTCTACTCGGCCTTCACCTACTACTGCGGCTTCAAGGTCAACAGCGGCGAATACAAGCTCATGGGTCTGGCTCCCTACGGCGAGCCGTGTTTCGCGAAGCAGATCCGCGACCACCTGATCGACATGCGCGACGACGGCAGCTACCGGCTGAACCTGTCGTTCTTCAACTACTGCCACGGGCTGACGATGACGAGCACGAAGTTCCACGCGCTCTTCGGCGGCCCGCCGCGGCGACCCGAGTCGCCGCTCGAGCAGCGCCACATGGATCTCGCCGCATCGATCCAGAAGGTGACCGAGGAGGTCATGCTGAACACGGCGCGGCATGCGCACGCAGTGACCGGCAAGAAGAATCTCTGCCTGGCCGGCGGTGTTGCGCTGAACTGCGTGGGCAACGGCGTGATCCTTCGCGAGGGACCGTTCGAGCAGATCTGGATCCAGCCGGCGGCCGGCGACGCTGGCGGCTCCTTGGGTGCGGCGCAGTTCGTGTGGCACAACCTGCTCGGCAAGCCGCGCCAGGTGGCGCGTGCCACGGACTCGCAGCGCGGCAGTCTGCTCGGGCCCCGCTACGAGCCGAAGGACATCCGCTCCTTCCTCGACGGCCAGAAGGTCGTCTACGAGGAGTGCAAGAGCGAAGAACAGCTCGCCAACCGCGTGGCCGAGTTGATCGAACAGGAGAACGTGATCGGCTGGTTCCAGGGACAGATGGAATTCGGACCGCGCGCGCTCGGAGCGCGCAGCATCATCGGTGACGCGAGGTCGCCGAAGATGCAGAGCGTGATGAACTTGAAGATCAAGTTTCGCGAGTCGTTCCGGCCGTTTGCGCCGATCGTGCTGCGCGAAGACGCGAGCGAGTTCTTCGACATCGCGCCGCAGCACGACAGTCCCTACATGCTCGTCGTGGCCCCCGTGCGCGACGACAAGCGCAAACCTGTGGACTCGGCGGCGCGCGGGCTCGACAAGTTGAAGCAGCTGCGCTCCGTGATTCCCGCGGTCACCCACGTCGACTTCTCGGCGCGGCTGCAGACCGTGGACTCGGAGCGCAATCCGCGGCTCGCGAACCTCATGCGCCGGTTCAAGCAGCGCACGGGCTGCCCCGTGCTCATCAACACGAGCTTCAACGTGCGCGGAGAACCGATCGTTTGCACTCCGCAGGACGCGCTGCGCTGTTTCCTCGGCACCGAGATGGACGTGCTCGTGCTCGAGAACTTCGTCATCCGGCGCTCGGCCCAGCGGGATCTGCCCGCGATCGATCGCGAGAAGTATCTGGCGGGATTCTCCCTGGACTGACGCCGTGAAACTGAATCTCGACCCCGATCGGCGCGTGCTGCGCCAGTTTGCCTGGGCCTCGCTGTGCCTCTTTCCCGCGGCCGCTGTATTCCTGGCCTTGCGGCACGATCTGCCCACGGTCTGGGTAGTGGCGCTGTGCGGCATCGGCGTGCTCGTTGCGATCGTCGAGCTCGTGTTGGTGGATCTGCTGGGCTCCTTCGGCGCGTTGCTCGAGAAGCTGATTCCGCGAGCCTTGTTCCAGATCCTCGGCGTAGTCGCGTTCCCGATCGGCTTCGTGATCTCCCACGTCCTGATGGCGGCGATCTTCTTCCTCGTGATGACGCCGATCGGCCTCTGCTTCCGCCTCGTCGGTCGGGACGCCCTGGGACGCAAGCTCGAACCAAACCGGACCAGCTATTGGCGAGATCGGGGTCCGGCCCGCGACCCGTCCAGCTACTTCAAGCTATACTGACGGCCTCACCTCCCCACCGGCGATCACCATGAGCGAGAAACGGCTAGAAGACACTCCGAAGGACGAGTTCCTGCAGGCAGCGGGCAAGGAAGAACGTGGGCTCGTCTCCGAGTTCGTCGCGTTCATGGCCGAGAACAAGGTGTGGTGGCTGGCGCCGATCCTGATCGTCTTCCTGCTGCTCGGAGTTCTCCTCGTGCTCGGTGCCACGGGCGTTGCGCCGTTCCTCTACTCCTTCGTGTGAGCGCTGCGGCGTGAGCCCCGGGCGTGCCCTCTGGTCGGGCCGCTGGTCGGGGCCCGGTAGCGGGAGTCTCGGATCGGTAGCCCTTCGTCCGCTTGTGAGAATGTGAGTGGAAGGGTCGGTCGATACGGCAGTTGTCACACGAGAGGAGACTGCCATGCGAGACCATGGGCTCGACACGTATATGGCCGACATCAACGAAGTGCCGCTGCTGACGGCGGCACAAGAGATCGAGTTGGCCAATCGCATCCAGAAAGGCGATCTCGCGGCGCGGGAGCACATGATCCGCGCCAACCTGCGGCTCGTGGTCTCGATCGCCAAGAACTACGGCAACCGAGGGTTGTCGTTCATGGACCTCATCGAGGAAGGCAACATCGGCCTCATGAAGGCCGTGGAGAAGTTCGACCCGAAAGCCGGCTGCCGGTTCTCGACCTACGCGACGTGGTGGATCAAGCAGGGCATCCGGCGCTCCTTGGTCAACAGCTCCAAGACCGTACGCGTGCCATCCTACATGTCGGAGATCGTGGTGCGCTGGAAGGCGACCTCGCTGGAGCTGAACTACCGCCTCGGGCGTCCAGCCACTTCGGGCGAGATCGCAGAGGAGCTGCAGCTGCCCGAGTCGAACTGGAATGTGGTGAGGAACACGGTGCTCGCGAACTCCCTGCCGACGCACTCGATGAGCGAGGAAGCCGGCGCCACGTTCGCGGACGCCATCGAAGACACGCGCAGTCAATCTCCCGAAGAGGAGATCCAGTCGGCGATGGAGATCGGGCGGATGCGTGAACTGCTCGAGAAGCTCGACACGCGCGAGTCCCGGATCCTGAAGCTGCGATTTGGGATCGGGACCGGCGAGCCGATGACCCTCAAGGCGATCGGCAAACGGTTCGGGCTGACGCGCGAACGCGTTCGCCAGATGGAGCAGCACGCCCTCGAGAAGCTGTTCGGCATCATGTCCCGCGAATTCGGCGAGGAGCGCCCCGCGTCCCCGAAGAACCGCAGACTGAGCCGGTAGGGGTGACGTCGCGCGCTCGGGCGCGGCTTGCAACCATGACTCCGGTTGCGGTCGTGGCCGCGAAGGGTAGCGTGCGGTCGTGTCGACTCACGCTGCGCTCTGTGCACCTGGCATGGGCACGTCGCTCTACGTGCACGTGCCGTTCTGCGTCGTGAAGTGCGGCTACTGCGACTTCAATTCGTATGTCGTCGACGACCGCTCCGTCCACGACCGCTTTCTCGACGCGTTGGATGCGGAGCTCGATTGCCGCTGGCGCGGTGAAGCACCAGTCTCGATCTTCATCGGCGGCGGCACGCCGAGCCTGCTCGAGCCGGAGCGACTGCAACGGCTGTTCTCGATCCTCGCCTCGCACGTGCGATTGCACGAGTGCCGCGAGGTGACCATGGAAGCCAATCCCGAGAGCCTGACTCTCGAGAAGGCACGACAGGCACGCGCAGCGGGAGTGACTCGCATGAGCATCGGGGTCCAGAGCTTCCACGCGCACCACCTGCGGTTCCTCGATCGCGCGCACTCGGCCGAGCGCGCCGAAGAGGCGTTCGGGCTGCTCCGTGCAGCTGGCTTCTCGAACATCAGCCTCGACTTGATGTTTGGCATCCCCGGCGAAACTCGCGCGGAGTGGCGCGCGGATCTGGATCGGGCGCTGGCGCTGCAGCCGGACCACCTGTCTTGCTACAACCTCACCTTCGAACCGGGGACGCGCCTCTACCGGGACCTGCTGCGAGAGCAAGTGTCGGCCAACGACCAGGAAGACGATCGTTGGATGTTCCTGCATACGCGCGAGCGCCTCGCCGACGCGGAGTTCACTGCCTACGAGGTCAGCAACTTCGCCGGCCGCGGCGGCGTCTGCGTGCACAACGATCACTACTGGTTGCAAGGCGACTACACGGGCGTGGGACCGGGCGCCTCGAGCCACCGTCGCGGCGTTCGCACGACGAATCTGAAGGCAGTCGAGGCCTGGGCAGAAGCTGCGTTGGCGCGCGAACCCTGCGCCGGCTCCGCAGAGACCCTCCGTCCGCGCCAGCGTGCCAGCGAAGCAGTCTGGCTCGGCATCCGGCGCGCGGAGGGAATCGATCTGCAGGCGGCCGAAGCCAGGCTCGAAGTGCCGCTGCGGCGTCTCTTCGCCGGCGTCACGGAGGCCCACCAACGTTCCGGCTCGGTGGACTTCGATGGACGCGTGCTCCGCCTCACTGCTGCCGGACTGCTGATGGCCGATCGCGTCGGCTCCGACTACCTCGCCGCTGGGCTCGCCTGAGGCACCGCACGCGCAGCGCGGTCGGGATCAGAAGCCGCGGCCCGGGGCGACCCGGCCGACGACGAAGCCGGCTGCACCGGCGATGCCGGCTGCGAGAAGGACGGCCACTTCAGGCCCGAACGGGCTCGTGCTCATCGTCTCCGATCCCGAGTTGTCCGACTTGCTGTAGCTCAGCGAGCCGAACAGGTGCTTGGTCAGAGTGCCGGAATCGGGCAACAGCGAGATGTCGATCGGGAGATCCTCGCCCAACGGCACGAGAGAGAGGAATCCCGTCGCGATCTGGTAGAAGCTTTCGAACTCGGCCTTCGTGTCCGTGAAGGAAACCGAGTCGATGCCACTCGGCAGCGTGCTCGCGATCGCCGCGAACTCCTTGTTGCCGCGGATGTCTCCCTTGGGATCGTCTTCGCGGTCCATGCGCTGGAACACGCGCTTGACATCGCTGGCCGAGAAACCGCCGACCATGTACCCACCCTTGAAGGCGATCGTGGGCTGGAACATGTCCAGTGGGTTCATGCCCATGCCCTGAGTGGGGTCGAAGTTGATGCGGACCTGGTAGGCCTTCAGGCCTCTCTTCTCTCCTTCCTCGATCTCGACCATGCCTTGGCTCAGCTGAGCGAGACTCTTCATGACCTTCACGACCTTCTCCTCGTTGTTCACCTTCACGAGCAAGGCGACTTCAGGAGCCGACGTGACCGTGCCCATTGGCATGGACCAGGAGATGTAGTGGTCGCCCAACGACCCGAAGAGATCGTCGCGCACGGTGACCCCGAGCTGCTTCTCGACTTCGCCGAGCTGTGCCACGGCCTTCTTGGCGAACTCGGGATCGTAGGCCTGCAGAGCAGCAAGCAAGGTGTCGTAGATGCCGCCGACGTTCAGCGTGCCGGCGCTGAAGCTGACGGCGTCCTTCGGTACCCACTTGAGGAACGCGGTGTCGATGCCCTTCTGGGTCGAGGTGGCCGCAGCAGGTGCGGCCGCACTACCGGGGTGTGCGTGGTAGCTCTGCGACACGCACTTGCCATCGACGTAGCTGCTCGTGGCGCCCACCGAACCGAGGTTGCGCAAACCGAGGGCTACAACCGCGCGATCGACGCCGTCCATGTCGATCATCTGCAGCTCCTGGTGCATCGAGACGCCAACGCGCAACGCACCCAGCACGAAATCGACGACCGGGTCGAATCGGCAAAACAACTCGCACTCGGCACCGTTGGTGTTCAGGTGCTTGGCAGTCGCCTTGTATTGCGCGGAGGCCGTGAGTGCCGGCGTTTTCTTCTGCATGTTCTCGACGATGCCGCGCACGTCGTCCGCGAGCGTGCCGATCAGGACACCGCCGGGGATCATCGCGATGTTGAGGGCCATCTCGATGCCTTCGTTCTTCGCGGGCGCGAACGACAGCATCTGGACCTCGCCGATCTTCGACTCGGACTTGACGACCTGGCTCCCCGCGTTTGCTTCCATCATCCCGAGTCCAACCTGGATCAGGGCATTCCACGTCGGCGCCGACTCCCCGAAATCGAGATGCAGCACGAAGCCCAACTTCGGTTTCGGGCCGTGATCACCCATGCTGAGCTCCAGGCGCGTGATGGCGAAAGTGCCGCCGTTGACCCTGAGCTTCTGCAGTTGGTCTGGGTCGATGGGCAACGCTCCCTGCGCGTGCATCTCCTTCATCTGCGCCAGCCCCTCTGCGTACTTCTTGGCAACCAACTCTTTGACGTCCGCCAGCAGGTTCCGCACCTCCTCCTCGGCCCACATCTTGGCCAAGGGCATCTTCTGGAATTCGCCGAGCGACATCGGCAGATCGGGCACCGAGATGGCGAGCGTCGTCTGCTCGGGCAGGTAAGGCAGGATTCCGCCCTGGGCGATGACAGGCACTGCGAACAGCGCGATGGCGGTCAGAGCGGGCAATGGTGACAGCTTCATGGGATGGGAGTGCGGAAGGAGGAGCGAAGTCGCTAGCACGACAGCCGGTTGCTGCCGCAACGGACGTAGTGGACTGGCGTGTCGCGATTCTGTCGCGACCTAGGAAGGAGCCTTGGTGATCAGCTGATTCAGGTAGGCGGTGATCTTTGGCGTGGCCTCGATCAGCGCGGCTTGCAGCTTGGAGATGGCTTTGTCGGGGCCGCCCTTCTTGGGATCTGCGAACGAGGCGGTCAGACCCTGCAGGGCCTCCAGGCACTTGGCGTCACCGCCGTGGGCTGCAAACGACAACAACAGCCCCGCTTCATAGAGATTGTAGCCGATCGCCGTGGCCTCCATCGTGCCGTCGATCGCGAAGCTCGAGAAGAACGCCTTCACGTTGCCGACGCCGCCTCGCTGCAGGTGGGCCTTGCCGAGGAAGCCGGCGTCCGATTCGGTTTGGAAGCGGCTCGTGTAGCTGCCGAAGGCGTGCTGCAACCAGAGCGGCAGATCGGCGCCGACATCGGCGGCGATGCCATAGGCATAACCAAGGGCGGCCGCGTGCCTGATGTATCTCGTGCCCCAGTCCTTGTGGTTGTCGCACACCGCGATGCGGATCTCGCCCTGGAACGGGATCTTCCGCGCGGCCTCTTCGCGGACCAGGAACGCACCCGCGCAGTCGGTGCCATCCCCCATCTCGGTTCCGTATTCCCTGTACTCGCGCTCGGAGGAACCAATCAGGACGACCGGGCGGTTGGCCGGCGACGGCACCACCGACCCGAACAACACCGCGACTTTCTCGCAGCCCTCGTCAGCGAATTGCTTGAGCTCGGTCAGCTTCGCGAGCGGGAGCGTCGACAGGATCGTGCAGTGTTTCGTGCGCAGCGACCACGGCCGGCCAACGTCGCTGTGGTAGGTGTCGGCTTCTTTCTCGTCGACCCAGCGGCCCTCGTTGCCGATCGGGAAGGACTTGTTCTTGGCCTTTTCGAGTTGGATCGCGTCGATCAGTTCGCCGGTCACGGGATGCCGCACCTTGCCGGCCATCAACGCCAGCTTCTCCTCCTTCGTGACGCGTTCGCCCTCGTGGTGGAACACGCCGTGCTTCGCGTCGTCGACCTTGTCCTTCTCGACCCAGACTCCCGCAACCTCGACGAATCCCTTTGCCGCGTATTCGACAGCCATCGCCTTCTTGCGCGCTGCTTCGGCTTCCTTGGCTGGGAGCCACTTGCCCTCGACGAGCTGGTTGCCGACGGCGAGGTTGGCGTCCTGATGATCTGGCTTGAGCTTGAGAACGGCCTGGTAGAGGCGCTTGGCATCAGCGACGAGTCCCTTCTCGTTGGCCCACTTCGCGACCTGGAACAGCGCATCCGCATCCTTGCTCGCGGCGCTCTCCTTGGTGCGCAGCTCCTGCTTCAAGTTGGCCGCTTGGGCTGCTGCCGGAGCGGCGAGAACGAAAAGACAAAGGGAGAATGGGAACCGTACCTTCATGGTCATTCCGCGGGATCGCTCGGGGCAGCGATGATCGACCTGTGAGGGCTGGCCGTCCACCCCCAAGGCGGCGATCCTGGCTCACGCGGGCGAGCTGGCTCAGGATCCAGTGGCGGAGCGTCGCTTGGATTCAGGGGCGAAACGCGACCAGGACTCCATTCTCTGGCTGGGCCGCAGATTCAGGTAAGGCGTCCAACGCGGCCGCACGGGTGGCCGCAGCAACCGCAGGCCCACCTCTTTCAAAGTGCGGTCAGCCTTCCGAGCATTGCAGCCCACGCAGGCCAAGACACAGTTCTCCCATGAAGTGCAACCGCCGCGTGAGCGCGGCAGGACGTGATCGATGCTGAGGTGATCCGTCTGGCACTTCCGCCCGCAGTACTGGCAAGTGAACTCGTCGCGCAAGAACAGGTTTCGACGCGTGAACGGCGCCTCGTGACAAGGCACCCGATCGTAGTGCACGAGAAGAATGACCTCAGGAACCGTCAGCTGCACGCTCGGCGAGCGAATCGTCAAGTCTGCCCGGGTCAGGGGTTGATCGAGCCACTCACTGAAAGTGTAGGTCGACAGCGTTTCGGGCGAGACGATCCGGGCCGCATCGCGGAACACCATGCACAACGCGCGACGCACCGTGGTCACGTGAACGGGTCGCCAGGATCGGTTGAGTACGAGTGCAGCCCGCTCCAGCAGTCCTGCGCGTCGTACTTGTTCGCATGCGTGCATCGAGGAAGACTCCGCTCCGAGTGCCCCGTGTTGGAGGGGCCCACCCGGCGGCGCGGTGAGTCTATTTCCGTCGGACTGCACAGAGAATGCCCCCTTACGGTCCCTTTTCGAATCTGGCCCCGTGCCCCTTGAGCCGCCCGTCGCCGTTGCCTCAGTGCGCAGACACAGCTAGACTCTCGCCCCCTTTCCTCCCGCAGATCTGCAACACGGTACCGCGAATAGCCATGATCGAGACCGCTGCCCCGTTGCGCCACGCGCGCATGCGCTCACGTTGCAAGACAGCCAGCTGGACGCGCCGCAGCACACCTTTCTGGGCCAGTTGCCTACTGCTGCTCGGCGCCGCTTGCCAGACCCCCGAGGCGAAGCACGCCTTCGGCGTTTCTGCGGTCCAGTTCCAGGATGTCGTGGTGCCATCGGGCTTCCAACTCCGCGAGACGGGACATGAGAGCTATGCCCGCGAGGAAGCAGGATGGCGACAGGCCCACCTCGTCTACCATGGCTCCATCAAGCTCGAAGATGCGATGGGGTACGTGCGCCAGCGCATGCCGCAACATAACTGGACCTCGCTGACCGAAGAGGCCTTGCCGGATAGCGGAGTCCGCCTTCGTTTCGAGCGAGGCATCTACTCCGCCGACTACACTTTCTCTTCGTCGCGGGAGGGGGCGACGCAGATGATCGTCGATTACAAGACAGATTACGCCAAGAAGTAATTATCCAATGTCCGCCACCCCCACCACCCCCCAGCTCGAAGGAACCGAGTCTCCGAACCAGATCGAGTTCCTTTGGCTTCGCTACCGATCGCTCATCTGGACCCTCATCGCCGCTGTCGGCTGCGCGCTCCTCATCAATGCCGGCTTCAAGTATTTCCACCAGAAGGATGTCGACGAAACCTGGGCGGGATTCTCAGCAAGTATGGGTCTAGACGACTCTTATGCCGATATTGAGAAGTTCACGGACAGCTTGGCAAAGAACCTTGGCTCGGTCGAGCTCAGCCAGCTCGAAGCGGATTTGGCGAAGGCTACCCCAGTGCAGAGGCCATTCTTCCTGATTGCCATCGCACGGAAGGCCGTCCTGGCCTCGCAATGGGAGCGGGCGGAATCGGCCCTCGAGGAGCTGCAATCGAAGTACCCAAACCACTCCCTGGTAATGGCTTCCGACTATCCGATTCAGGTCAGGGAGGAAGTAAAGGCGGAAACGAAGAACCCCAAGGAGCCGAAGGGGAATCCGAACAAGAAGCCCGAACTCAAGGCAGCGCTCAAAGGGAGTGCCGTCGCGATGATCCGCGAACAGATCGCAGCGGCGAAGGGCTATTCCCAGCCAAGCCAGTTCGCACGCGTCGAAGTGCCCGCGGATGCGGACAAGATCAAAGTCGAGTTCTCCGGGGGCTACGGATCGATCGTGATCGCACTGATGCCCCAGGCGGCAAAGCACCGGGAGGAGATCAAGAATCTGGCGAAGGAGGGCTTCTGGAAGGACATCGCTGTCGACGAGATCAAGCGACCGGCCCACTCCCTGCGCCAGCCGATGGAACTGCACTTCGGGTTCGAATCAACCAAGGAGGATGATCGGACCAAGTGGAAGACAACGGACCCGAGCAAGCACCTGGTTGACTTCGAGCCCAGCGAGCTCAGCCATTTTGCGGGTGCCGTCTCCGCACGCAACGAAGCTGATGGCAAGTCGTGCGCCGACCGCTTGTGGATCGTCGTGGACGATGCGCCCAGGTACGACGGGGATCGCGTGATCGTTGGTTACGTCGTCGAGGGACTCGAGAACCTCAAGCGCATCTGCGAGGCCACGCTGCAGTCGCAGGACGAAGAACGCGGCCAAGGCAGGCCGACCGAGAACATCCGCGTGACCTCGGTGACGCTGCTCTAGGGCCTCCTGCGCCTAGGCGTCCTTGAGCCGCTGGAACACTCGCTCGAACTCTTCGCGGCCAGCACAGTCGATGATGATCTGGGTGCGCTTGCGCCCGTGACGGATCGTTACCGGGGTGCCGAGCGACTCGACGAGGCTCTCCTCGAGTTCGTTGAGCCAGACTGGGCGAGACTTGCGCGCCCCCGAAGCCTTGGTTGCCGTCCCCTTGCTGGCTTCCTGTAGACCTTTCACTTTCGACTCGAGCTCGCGTACGGACAGGCCTAGCCGGATCGCTTCCTCGCCACACGCGATCATCGTCTCGTGGCTGTCCAGCGCGAGCAGTGCCCGAGCATGTCCCATGCTCAGTGTTCCACGTGAAACATGGGCCTGAAGCTCTTGCGGAAGATCGAGCAGTCTCACGAAGTTGGCGACCGAAGACCGATCCAGACCCACTCGCTTGGCCACGTCCTCCTGGGTGGCGCCGAGCTTCAGCATGAGCAGTTTGAAGCCATTTGCTTTCTCGATGGCGTTCAAGTCCTCGCGCTGCAGGTTCTCGACGATGCTGAAGACAGCCGAGTCCTGGTCGGTGATCTGACGCACGAGGACTGGGACTTGGCTCAACCCGGCGAGCTGAGCTGCGCGCCACCGCCTCTCCCCCGCGATGATCTCCAGACGGTCTCCCACGCGTCGGACGAGAATGGGCTGCAGGATCCCACTCGCGCGGATGGAATCGGCAAGCGACTTCAGTTCGCTTTCAGCCATCTGTTTGCGCGGCTGATAGGGACCTGGCACAAGCTTCTGGACATCGGCCAACAGCACTTCTTCGCCTTGATCCCTCCCCTGCGCCGTGCTTGATTCGCCCTCGCCGGGGCCTGCTTTTGGCGTTGCATGGGAACTTCTGCCACCTGAGAGGAAGAAATCGAGACCCCTACCTAGCCGTCGGTCAACCATCGATGAGCTCCTTTACCAGCTCTGCATAACACAGAGCACTCTTTGACCATGGACTGTGAACGAAGACAGACTTGCCGTGGCTTGCCGCCTCAACCAGGGTGGCATCGCGGAAAATGATCGAGTCGAGCACCAGGGGGCCCAAATTGCGCCTCAAATCCCCGATGATCTCCAAGGCCACCGGCTCCGCAAAGTCCACCATCGTCAGAAGCACACCCCGGAGGCTGGCCTTGCCGGGGAACTCGGCGCCGATGGCTTCGATCGAGGCGAGCATCTGCGACAGCCCGTGCATCGCAAGGAACTCCGCCTGCACCGGCACGACCACGTGATCGCAGAGCTGGACGCCCGCCCAACCCCACTCATCCATCCGGGGTGGGCAGTCCACTACGAGCCAATCGACTTTCGCTTCAAGCTCGGCGACCAGTGATCGCAGTTTTCGGGAGTCGATGCTCGCGCTTCGATCAGGGGCCGTGCGGGCACCTGAGGACGGAAGGAGCCAGAACCCCTCGGCAATCTGAGCCAGGAACTCGAATCCGTTCCCGTCGAGGCCACTCTCCATTCCTTGCAGGGCGACCGTGGCATTGCCCTGTGGATCCAGGTCCAGAAGCACCACACGGCGTCCCGCTAGGGCAAACCCGTGGGCCAGATGGACTGCCGTTGTGGTCTTGCCCACGCCACCCTTCTGGTTCGCCAGCACTACCGAACGCACGACCCGGTATCCTCGGTTCTAGCCCGCGCAACGCGTGGGCAATCGATCACTGACCGCGCATCGCCGCCCACTGCCGTCGGAATCCTAGCAGCGCGTTTTCGATGTGCGAGGGGATTGGACGGATTCTAGTCGCACCCGCCGAGTTGCAATGGGAGCGCCCCCATGTTGAACTTGCAGGGTGCTCTCGGTTCGCGCGCGACTCGTTGGTTTGACCATGCTGACGCGCCTGAGGCTGATCGGGTGGGTGCCGTGGGCGCTGCTTTGGATTTGGGGCGCACTCGCAGCTGCCCAGGAACCTCGCATGCTCCGCGGGTTCGGAGTCCACATTCTCGAGAATGCCACCTGGGTAGGTGGGGCAGTAGTGGCCACGCTGCTGCTCCTGGTCGGGGGCTACGAACGTCGCTCCGCACCGGGCACCGCGCTCGCGAACGTCCTCCTGGTGCTGCTCGTCGCTCTTGTCCAAGGCAGCCTCTGCGTTTGCTTCGACGTTCTTTTCGGCTACGCTCCGCGCGCGTTCGAAGCTCTGAAATCTGCCACATACCTTGTGGTTGCGTGGTTCCCAGTTGCGATCGCACTTTCGCCTGCTGGGCAAGAAAAGCCACAAGATATTATATGGAAGATACTTATAGTAGCATCTACAGTCTCCTCCGTGGCAGTGGCCGTAGATCTGTGGAGCGGGGGGCTCTCCAGTCGAAACGTAGGTGCAGCCGCAATGGCCGCGACCGGCTCATTCCTGTTGGCTCGCAGCCTTCGAGAGTGAACGTAATCTCTGTGTTCACATGCGCATAGGAATTCTCGGAGATATCCATGCCAACGTCGAGGCCCTGGGCGCCGTCGTTGCTGCCCTGACTCGTGACGGTGTCGACACGTGGGTCCAGGTTGGCGACATCGTGGGCTATGGACCCGAACCCTCGGTGTGCATCGATCGCGTCCGCCAGCTGGGCTGCGTGACCTGTCTCGGCAATCACGATGCAGCCGTGCTCGATCTGCTCGACACGTCCTACTTCAACAACTTCGCCCGGGCCGCGATCCATTGGACCAAGCAGCGACTGCGGCCAGCCGACTACGAGTTCCTCCGCGGGCTCCAGCTCGTCGTCAAGCAGGAGCAGTTCACGGTCGTGCATGGCACTCTGCACTTGCCAGAGCAATTCGGCTACGTGATCAGCCCGGTCGAGGCACTCGACTCGCTGGCACAACAAGAGACGCGCCTCTGCTTCGTCGGCCACTCGCACGTTCCGGCCATCTACCTGAGTCGCGACTCTGCTCCACAGGACATTCACGTCGTGCCGCACTCGGAGGCGGAGATCTCATACCGTGGCTTCGACCGCGTGTTGATGAACGTCGGCAGCGTCGGGCAACCGCGTGACGAAGACCCACGAGCGGCCTACGGTTTCGTCGACACCGAGCTCGAGATCGCGTGCATCCGCCGCGTGCAGTACGACATCGCAGGCGTGCAGCGGAAGATCCGGGAAGCGGGCCTGCCGGACGTTCTGGCCAACCGTCTCGCACTCGGGGTCTGATAGTCTGCCCGGATGCGCGTCGACTCGGAGTCGCAGCAACTTGGGCCCGAAGTCTCGGTCAAGCAGTTTGCCTTGGCGTTGGTCCTGCTGGTGGCCTCCGCGGTTGCCCAGAAGTGGCAGGACACCTGCGGCAGGACACCCGCGGGATCCGTCGCGCTGCACCAGGCGGTCAAGGACGCTGCGGCAGATGCGCTCGTGCTGCTCGTAGCGTCCCATCCCGACGATCGCTACGTGCTCCCGGCGGTGTGGCTGCGTTCGACGTATGGCATTCGCGTCGCAGTGCTGCTCGCGACACGCGGCGGTGGGGGGCAGAACAGCATGGGCCCCGAGACGGGGGACGGTCTCGAACGCATCCGGACCTTGGAGACGGAAGCCGGTTGTGCCCAGTTCGAAGGCGAGGTCTGGTATCTGAACCGCCTCGATGGCGGCTACCGGCGATCTGCGGAGGAGACCTTCGCCGAGTGGGGGCGCGAAGGGACCCTGCACGAACTCGTGCGCCTGCTGCGCACGATTCGCCCCGATGCGGTGGTCTCCACGCATCAAGCGGAGGAGTCGCACGGTCACGATCTCGCGCTCGTCGCGCTGCTGCCCGAGGCGATCAAACAAGCCGCGGACAGCTCGTATCCAGCGCCTGGGGCGCCATGTTCCATCCGCACCTTCCTGTTGGGCGCTCGCAGCACGATCACACCCAACACGCTGCGCATCGATGCGGATCGCTTGGACGAGATCCGTGGCTCGACGCTGCGCGGGACAGCCTACGAGATCCTCCGCAAGTGGCACGCGAGCTCGGGACCACCTGGACCGATCGACACGATCTTCGAACCCGAGCTGAAGCTCGAGTCGCAGATGGGACCGGTGGTTCTCGACGAACGTCGCCCGCTCGGGCTGCCGTCCCTGCTCGACGAGGACACGTGGCCTGGCTCGCGCGAACGCGCCGCGGTGATCGAGGCATTCCTGACGCGTGATCTGCCCTCGAGGATCGCTCAGCACGATCCGCCCGCTGCGAAGGTCAAGGAGCTCGTGCTCGAGCTCCGGGGGCTGCTGGCAGCCCGCATCGACAACGCGACGACCGGCCCCGACGACGTGGCCTCGCGCTTGCGCCGGCGGATCGACGCACTCGAAGAGGTCCTGCTGCTGCTCGCTGGCGTGCAGATCGAACTCGACGTGCCACCTGGTGCGACGGCGGTCGCCGGCGAGGAGTTCAGGGTCCGTGTTCATGTTCACACCGCCAGGCCACAGCACGTCGAGTTACGCGCCGAGGGCCTCGATGGTCTCTCGGTCGAGCTGGCGACTGCCGACGGGAAGGAGCCGACAGCAGCAGAGTTGGGATACTGCGGCGAAGCCACGATCCGTGTTCCGCTCGACGTCCGCCACGAGGATCCGATGCTGCAGCGTTTCCACGGCGATCGTTTCGTGCCGCCGGTTCGCATCCGGTTCTTCTTGCGGGTCTTCGAGCTCGAGCTTCCGGTCGTGGTGACCGTTCCCGTCGAGCAGCGCTCTGCCGTCGAACTCGACCTTCGCCCTCGCATGCTCCTCTTGCCTTCGGGCAGGCACACGCTGCAGTTCAGCGTGGGCGTCGATCGTCACACGCGGTTCACCGTCGACAGTTCGCTCGAAGTCAAGGCGCCAGCCGGCTACGCGATCCCGCAGGATCGGCAGCACGTCCTGTTGCAGAACCAACGCGGTGACCGGTTTGGCTTCACGGTCTCGGCACCGCCCGAACGCAAGCCCGGCGTGGACGTCCTGCGAGTCCGGCTCGGTGACAACAAGATCGCGCTGCCCGTGCACAAGATCGACGTGAGGACTCCCGCGAGTCTGCGCGTCGGTCTGTTGCGGACGCTCCTCGACGACACGCTGCCCGGGATTCTCGGTACCGGGGGCCTCGGTCTCGCCTGGTCTGAACTGAGCGACGCCGACATAGCGATCGCCGATCTGCGCACGTTCGACACGATCGTCGTCGACATCCGCGCGCTACGCGATCGGCCGGAGGCGCGGCGCGGATTTCGCCGATTGCTCGAGTTCGCGCGCGGCAAGGGCAAGCGCCTCGTTGTCTTCTATCACAAGGACGTCGAGTTCGATCCACCGGGCGAGGGCTTCCTCGGCGCTCCATACGAGTTCCATGTCGGCAAGAGTCGCGTCACGCGCGCCGATGCACCGGTGCGAATCCTGAAGCCGGGCCATGTGCTGCTCACGCACCCGAACGAGATCCTGCCAAGCGATTGGGACGGCTGGGAACAGGAACGGGCGCTGTATCTGCCTTCCGTCTATGCGAGCGAGTTCGAAGAGATCATCGAGATGCAGGATCCAGGCCAGCCACCGGAGCGAAGCGCTCTGCTCTATGCTCGAACCGACGAAGGCGAATACGTCTACTGTGCGCTCGCGTTGTGGCGGCAGCTAAAGGCACTCCGCCCCGGCGCTGTCCGCCTGCTGGCCAACCTGCTGTCGCCGACCACGCGCTCTTGACCTGGCTCCCACGTCGGACGAAGCGCGTGGCTTGTCGACGCGCCCCCTCTAGGTGCGGGCTCGTCGGGCGGCCGAGAGGCAGAAAGCGACGACGCCGGCACCCACGATCGTACCTAGCACGACGCTGGGCGAGCTGGTCTTGAACCAGAGCAGCACGGACCAGCACAGCACCAGCACGGCCAGTGCGAGCAGCGAGATCGGCAGATGATCGTCGGGGGCCGCGACGAACTGTGGGGGGGCAGTGTGACTTCGTGCCGCGGCACTTCCTCGCGTTTCGTCAGCGACGGTTCGCGGGCAGCTACGCTCGTCCTGCGGTCCGATTCGATTCAGTTGATCGGTCAGAGAACGAACCGTGGCGCCGAGGGCTGCCGATTGTCGCGAGGCCCCTTCGAACCCGGCCTGAACGGCGTCGATGATCGGGCGAAGGTCGAAAACCGCGGGCTCCTGGCGCTGCGTCATCGCGGCCATGGCACTCTTCAACTCACCGAGGCACGTCTCGACGCGACTCATGGTCGAGGTTGCAGGGTCGGTTGCTCGAGCCGCAGCAGGCACCACGGGCACCATCGTGGGCGACGCGCGGCCAAGGGCTGGGCGCTTCCCAGGCGCGGGGGGCTTGGACGCCACGACCGGGCGCGCAGGGACATCGAGTTCGTTCACGGTGGCGTCCTGTTCGCAAGGATCCCAATTGGCCAATGCAGCGTGCAGATCGTCTGCGTCCAGCTCGTCCGCTTCGAACGGACCCTCGAAGGCATCGATCGTGTCTCCGTGCTCCTTGGCCTCACGGTGAGCCGTCGCCAGCACTCCGTCGACTTCGGACTCCAGTTCGGCGGCCGCCTCCTGCAGAACCTGCGGCAGATCGTTCTCGAGCAGATGAGCGGCCAGTGCGCCGTCCGTGTCCCAGTCGATCGCGGCCGGTTTCGCCGTCGACGGCTCGTCAACCGAATCGCCGCCGCGTGTCGCTGCGTCGGCTCGCTGCACCGACTCCTCTGGCCCGTTCTCCGTCTCCAACAGGAGCGACTTCGCTTGCTGTGGGGCCATCACGACCGTGGACTTCCCGAGCGCCTCGAGTCGCGCCGCAAGTTCCCTGCGGAGGTCGGGCGCGTGCACCGCGAACACGGTGTCCTCGGCGGACCCGGCATCGGGCAAGCGACCGATCTGCTCGAGCCACCCCGTTGCCTGCCAATGCAGCAGCTGGTCCGCGAGGATCTCCAAGCGAGCGAGATCCGAGCGGGTCAGCAGGTGTTGCTGCAGCGGGATGGTGCGTCGAGTCATGCGATGGCATGCCGACCCGATCCCGCCTGTTGCGTCTTTCGGCAACAAGCGACCGCGTGGTGAAGCAATGTACAACCGCGCCGCAGGTGCTCGATGCCAGCGCGCCGTCAGGACGCGTTCACAGCAGGCGCGGGAACCGCATGCGCGCCAACTTGGTGCGCACGAGCTTGACCTCGCGCGTGGTGCCGGTCCGCAGCACGTGGAACTCCGTCGCGTCGATCATCGAGTAGTCGCCATTCTCGTAGGCGAGCTCGAGCCGGATGTTGTGCGGGCTGTCTTCGAACAGTCGGATCTCGACCACAGTGCGGGCACTCAAGACACGTTCTGAGCCCTGCAGAGTCGTGTACTTGAGCTCGGACATGGGCACGATCGTGGCCGGATCGGTGCGGGCGGCGTCGGGGTTCGGTGGACTCTGGGGCGCCGGATCCTGGGGCACCATTGCCAGGGCCGCGGCGACAGAAACGGGGACAAGGAACTTCCAGGCTTTCACGTGAGGTCTCCGGAGGGGACATGGTGCCGGCTTGCTCTGGCCGGCTGGCCCAGACTATGACGCAATCCTCGCGTGTTCCTGCCACGTATCTTCTCCACTCTGCTCGTCGCACTCCTCGTCCTGCTGCTGGCGGGTTGTGATCAGTCGCCCCGATCGACAGGTTCGGCGGCAGATTCGGCGCCCGGCTCGCCGCCCGCTGAGGGCGCGTTCGGAGCCGGTGAACCCAAGGTCGTCGCAGGGAGCGGGGTGATCGCGCCCGAAGTGGTCGACACCGTTCGCGTGATGGTCCGTTCGGAGCTGGTCCGCCTGCGGGAGATCTTTCCGGGCATGCCGTCGCGCGTGTTCTTCGTGCATGTCCATGCCGACCGGGACTCGATGCCGGAGGCGCTCGCGGCGCTCCTTCATCCTGACTCCCCTGGCTTCGCGATGCTGGGCCAGCATCAGATCCACATCGTATGGGGCGAGATCCGTCGCACCGGCGCGGGCGCCCGTGGCGTCGTGGCGCACGAGCTCGTACACGAGCTCCTGGACCAGTTCGTCACGCCGCACGGCGCGCTCATGCCGCGGTGGTTCCACGAGGGCCTTGCGCAGACGATCGCCGGCGACACCTACCTGGGCGCCCGCGAGGAGGATCTGATCGGGCGCGCGGCGACTGACCGGCTCACGCCTTTTGGCTCGCTTCGCAAAGAGTTTCCCACCGGAGAAAGCGGCCTCCGACTCGCGTATGCCCAGAGCTACTCCTTCGTCGCATGGCTCGTCCGCGAATATGGAATGGAGTCGTTGCTCGCTGTCGCCAAGGCGACGGACGACCTGACTTCGTTCGAACGGGCCCTCGTGGGACGGATCGGGCGTACGTTCCCACAACTCGAAGAAGCCTGGCGTGACCATCTCATGCACGGTTCGGGAGCGCCTTGGCGCGTTCTCTTCGACCAGTGCTTCAGCCTGCTCCTGATCGCCGCATTGCCCGTGCTCGTATTGGCGCTGATGCGAAGGCTCAAGTCGGAAGCAGCCGTATCGGCGAGGCTCGCCGAGAAGGAGCGACAGGCGATCGAGCTTCCTGCCGACGAACCCGACGATCCTCCCGACGAAACAGAGGAAGCACGGCACGACGAGCGCGCTCCGCCGACTTCGTGAGCTGGCTGGTGATCGCCGAGGGCCAGGCGATGCCGCGAGTCACTTCACTGATTGATGCGGAGCAGATAGCGGTTGTCGGCCGCCATCATGAGGTTCATCGGCGTCGGATCTCCGGGCAGACCCTCCGGCAAGGCAGCGTGCAGGAACACGCCACCCGCTCCACCTTGCAGCGTGACCGAGTTGGCCGGCAATTCGGCGAGCACCTCGGCTAGTGGTCCCAGGATGCGCATCGAATCGTGTTGCGCCACGTACACGACGCGCTGCCCGGGAAGCGGCAACGGGGGGACGTTCAAGAGTCGCACCTGGGTGGCGGAAAAGCGCAGCGCATAGCGGTTCCCCTCGGGCGTCGTGGTCAGCGTCGCCGATGTGCCGACCACCTCGGGCGTCTCGTGTTCGCCGAACACGACCAGACCTGCGGCACTCTCGAGGATCATGAGGGTACCAGCTCTCGCAATGTGCAGCGTGCCGGGGCCGACGCCACCTGGGTGGATCACCGAGCTGTCGGGGAGCTGCACGCGCAGGGACGCGGCACCACCCGGTGGCGGGACTTGCAGTGCAGCGCCCGGCACGTCGACGCGGCCGGGCCTGACGCCTGACCCATCGTCGAACGACAGCGCCGGCGACCGCAGTTCCACCGAGTTGCCGTGCACGAGCACGCCGAAGTCGCCCTCGTGCAGCAGCAGGACCGAAACCGGCCCGCGCGCATCGACTCCTTCGACGCGCAGGAAATCGCCCTCGAGCCCGAGCGCCGACGAGCTCGTCACACGGATCACGATGACGGCGCCACCCGTCGTGCCGAAACTGCCACCCGGGTTGGACACGAATGCCCACTGGACGTTCTCGGCATCGCAGCCCGCGAGCAACGCCCCAAACAACGCCACGGGCGCGAATCGTCGGTTCGTCATGACGGCATCCTACGCACCCGAGCGCCGGTTTGGGGATTCGGGCGCCGGTAGCAACTGGTAAAAGCCATGACGTGAACCCCTTCCCGCCACTGCGCCGCTGCGCGCTCCTCATCCTCTGTTTTCTCCCACTGCTGGGCAGTGGCTGCGTGGCTCACGTGCACTCGATCGGTCTCGGCGCGACCGGCACGAACGAGATCGTGGCGCGCCAGTACTACGCGCTGTTCGGATTCATCGCGGTGAACGAAGTGGACCCCCAGCGCATGGCCGCCGATTTGACGAGCTATTCGATCCAAACCGAGTTCGGCTTCATCGACATGCTGCTGGCCCCGTTCCTCCTACCGCTCACGTTCACGACGCGAACCGTGATCGTTCGCACCTGAAATCGAGATGACGATCGAGCTCCAGTTCCTCGGTGCAGCTCGCCACGTCACCGGCACGAAACACCTTCTCACGATCGGCAAGAAGAAGGTGCTGCTCGACTGCGGCATGGTGCAGGGGCCACGTCGCGTCGCCGACGAAGCGAACCGCAAGCTGCCGATCGCCGGCCGCGACGTCGATGCCGTCGTGCTGTCGCACGCTCACATCGATCACTGCGGCTCGTTGCCCCGACTCGTCAAGGACGGCTTCGCCGGTCCGATCTGGTGCACGGACGCGACCTCCGACATGTTGCGGATGATGCTCATGGATTCGGCGCACATCCAGAGCCAGGACTGCAAGCATCTGCGCCGGCGCGGGCACGACGTGGAGCCCGTCTACGACGACCAGGACGTCGAGCGGTGCCTGCGGCTCGTCCGCCCGGTCCCGTATCACCAGACCTTCGAAGTGCTGCGCGAGCTGCGTGTGCAGTTCCTCGATGCCGGACACATCCTCGGCGCCGCCATCGTGGTCATGGACGTCGACAGCGGCAAGAAGCAGCGCCGCATCGTGTTCACGGGGGATCACGGTCGCAAGAACCTGCCGATCCTGCGCGATCCCGATCGCATTCCCGAATGCGACGCCCTGATCACCGAGTCGACCTATGGCGATCGCCAGCACGAGCAGCGCGTCGACATGATGGCGGAGCTCACGCGTATCGTCGGCGAAGAGCTGCACGACGGCGGTCGCGTGATCATCCCGGCGTTCGCGGTCGGCAGGACCCAGTCGGTCGTGCTGTTCCTGGGTCAATTGATGCGCGACGGCGCGCTGCCGAAGCTGGACATCCACGTCGATTCGCCGATGAGCCGCGAAGCGACGCGGATCATGGGCAAGCATCCGGGACTGTTCGACGCCGAGACGCGCGCGCTGCTGCAGCGCGGCCACAACCCGCTCTTCTTCGAAGGCGTGAACTACGTGGCCAGCGTCGAGGAGAGCAAGGCGCTGAACCAGGTCCGCACCGGAGTCATCATCTCGGCTTCGGGCATGTGCGAGTCGGGCCGCGTGCTGCATCACCTCTCGCAAAGCGTCGGCCGCAAAGAGGACTGTGTGCTGATGGTCGGCTACCAGGCGCACGGCACGCTCGGGCGGCGGCTGCTCGACGGCGAGAAGATCGTCAACATCTTCGGCGAGCAACACGAAGTGAAGTGCAAGGTGCGCTCGATGCCGGGCCTCTCCGCGCATGCGGATTGGCGCGAGCTCATGGCCGCCAGCCGTCACCTCGCGGTGCGTTGCAAGCAGGTGTTCGTCGTGCACGGCGAGGACGAGCCTGCCCTGGCCTACGCGGGCCGGCTGCGCGATGCCGGGTTCGCCAGCGTGCACGTGCCCAGCAAGTACGATCGCATCGAGGTCGACTGATGCGGATCCCCTTCACGAAGATGGAAGGCGCCGGCAACGACTACGTGTATCTCGACGCGATCCGCACGCCGTTGTCGCTGGCGAACGCACCGTCGCTCGCGCGTCGCTGGTCGGATCGCCACTTCGGCATCGGCGCCGATGGCCTCATCGTGATGTCGCGTGGCCAGGAAGCACCGATCCGCATGTCGATGTGGAACGCCGACGGTTCGCGCGGCGCGATGTGCGGCAACGGCCTGCGCTGTCTCGCGCGGCTCGCGTTCGAGCATGACCACGTGCGGGTGCGGGCCTTCACGGTCGAGACGGACGCCGGACCCCGCCGCGTCGAGTTGCTGGAGGCCGACGAGGTGCGTGCGTGGATGGGGGAGGTGCGATGCACCACTCCGGTGCAGATCGACGTCGGTGGTCGCCTCGTCGACTTCGTGCCCGGTGACGCCGGCAATCCGCACGCGGTGACGTTCGTCGCCGACGTCGAGGCAGCCGATGTGGCCGGGATCGGCCGCGCGCTGCAGGCGCATCGAGCCTTCCCGGGCGGTGTCAACGTCGAGTTCGTGCAGGTGCAGGGACCGGACTCGCTGCTCGTTCGCACCTTCGAACGCGGCAGCGGCGAGACGCTGGCATGTGGCACGGGCGCCGTCGTCGCTGCCGCCGCGGCGCGCCAGCAGGGCCGCGTGCGCGCAGCCGCCGTGGCCGTTCGCCTGCGCGGAGGCTCGCTGCGGGTCGTCGGCGAGGGGAGTACCCTTGCGATCGAGGGCCCGGCCCGTACCGTCTTCACTGGCGAGATCGCGCTGCCCGAGTCCGGGTGACGTCTCTCGCCGGGCGACGCCCGCACACTTCCGTCGAGGACAAACCGTGAGCAACCTGGTCTGGATCATCCCACTCGCCCTGGTCGTCATCTTCGTGTTGTGGGCTGTCAGCACCTACAACGGTCTGATCAGCCGCCGCAACGAGACGAAGAACTCCTGGAGTCAGATCGACGTGCAGTTGAAGCGACGCTACGAGCTGATTCCGAATCTCGTCGAGACCGTGAAGGGCTACATGAAGCACGAGCGCGAGACGCTCGATGCCGTGATTCGCGCGCGACAGACCTGTGTCGACTTCAAGAACGCGGGCAACATCGCGGAGCTCGTCAAGGCCGAGGGCGCGCTGACGCAGTCGCTGCGCGGCTTGTTCGCGGTGGCCGAGAGCTACCCGGATCTGAAGGCCAACCAGAACATGCTGAGCCTGCAAGAGGAGCTCAAGTCGACCGAGAATCGGGTCGGGTTCGCGCGGCAGGCCTACAACGACGCCGTGATGCGCCTCAACAACGCGATCGAGATGTTCCCGGCTTCGATCATCGCCGGCATGGGCAACTTCAAACAGGCCGTGTTCTTCGAGGTGGAAGCCGCCGAAGAGCGCAAGGTGGTCAAGGTCTCCTTCTAGATGGTTGCTCCACACGAGCCGCCCACGTGGAGTCTCGGCGCCGCGCTGGCAACGATCGTAGCGACGTGGGGGGCGGGTGCGACATCCCAGCAGCCCGACGCAGCAAAGGTCGCAGCGGCCGCCGAGAAGTGGGTGACCTCCGACCAGGTTTCGCGCGAGCATCTCGACCTCACGGTCACGGTCATGGTGGCCGAGCCGAAGCTCGGCATCGACTGGCTCGCCGCGCAGCTGCCGTCGGCCGACAAAGCTCCCGAGTTACCACGCAGCAAGGGAGTGCACGGCCTCTGCACGCATTGCGTGCTCGAGTTCCTGCGCCGGCGACACGAGAGCGGAGTCGTGTTCGCGGGCCAATACGACGACTTGCGGCGGTTGCAGCCGTTCGTCGGGAAGATGCTCTTCGGCCTCCTGCTCGAGACGCCCGAGTGGTTCCCGACCACGCACCGCGTCCGGCTCGTGCCCGCGCTGCGCGATGTCCAGCCAACGCTGCCCGATGCGCAGACGCTCGAAGCGACGATCGCGATCGCCGACAACGCCGCCATCGAACCCGAGGACCTGCGGCGCGCGCTTGCCGCGATGCTCTGGCAGTGGGGCAGGAAGCAGCATGCGCAGGCGTTCATCGATGCGCTGCAGAAGGCCTCTTCGGAGGGTGACGCCGAGGAGCGTGTGAACACGATGCTCGAGCTCGCAGACCTGCACTACCAGCTGCGTGAGTACAAGACCTCGGCGAACGCACATCGTGCGGCGCAGGCGCTCGCGAGCTCGACAAAGGTCGAGTTGAGACCGAACGCCTGGTATGCGTCGGCCTGCGTGCATGCGTTGATCGGCGACGTCGAGCGCGGCATGGCCGCACTCGAGAAGTGTGCGAGCATGCACGCGGCGCCTCATCTCGACGAGTCGCTGCGGCTCAAGCGGTCCCTCTTCGAGTCCGACCCGGAGATCGCTCTCCTGCGCAAAGACGAACGTTTCGCGGGCATCCTCGAGTTGGCCTTCGGCAAGGCAAAGTCCGACAAGGCGGGCGGGCGTTGATCCTCCACGGGGGCGCGCGATGACCCTGCCGTTCGCCTTCCTGCTGGGCCTCGCGGTCGTGTTCGGCAGTCGCGAACTGATCCCGCCGATCCCGGGCAATGGCGGTCCCGAACAGCTGCTGCCGTTTGCCGCGCTGCTGGGCTTGCCCTCGCTGCTGGTCGCCTGCTCCTCGTGGTGGCTCCGCCAGAATCTGATCAGGGGGCGGCGTGGGCGCGTGCCGCCGCGCACGATGCTGCGAATCTCGGCCCTCGCGACTCCGTTGGTGCTCTGGTTGTTGTTTGCAGAAGGTGGCTACGGCGACTTCGTCGAACGCTGGGTCGGCGGCAGCCATTTCGCGACCAACATGTTCCTCATGCTGCCCGTGCTCGCAGCCGAGCTCCCGCGCATCGCGTTCGGCATAACGACCATCGCTCACTGCGAGATCGAGGAGGAGATCGCCGGCAGACGCAGCATCTCGAGAGAGATGTTGCCCGGTGCACACGAGCTGTGGCCGGTCGTGCGCGTGGCAATGGGGTGGCCGCTGCTGCTCGTCATGCCGCTCGCGTTGCTGGGACTCATGCTCGACGCGCTGTCGCTCGACCGTGAGAGCTACGTGTTCTTCCTCGGTACGACCGCCGGATCGACGCTGAGCACGCTCGTGTTCCTCGGCATCGCTGCCGCCTTGTTGCCGTTCTGGTTTCGGATCGCGTTCGGCGTCGTGCGATCGCTTCCCGAACCGACCGGCACGCAGCTGCGTCACACCGCGACGAGGCTAGGGTTCGACCCAAGGCGCGTCCTGCTGCTGCCGACCGGCATGCGCGCCATGAACGCGATGATGGTCGGGCCGCTGCCCGTGGGCCGCTTCTTGTGCGTCACCGATGGGTTGGTGCGCGCGCTCGACGCGGACTCCCTCACGGGCGTCGTCGGGCACGAGGTGGGCCACGCGAAGCGGGGACACCCGGGGCTGTTGATGATCCTCGTCGTGTTGGTGCCGCTGCTGCTGACCTCGCCGTTGCAGTTGCTCCACCTCGACGCGATCGACGCCACGACGAAGGCGCTGTTCGCGCTCGTCAGCTTCTTGCTGCTGCTGACCATCGTGCGCACCTTGGCTCACCGCTTCGAGCACGAGGCCGATGCGGCGTCGGTGCAGGCGCTCGGGGCCGCGCCCTGCACTCGCGCCCTGATGGTCCTGTCGCGGCTCGCGGTGCCGGTATCGCACGGACTCTTCGGCCGCGTGCTGAGCCTGCACCCCGAGGAGGCGCTGCGTCGCGAGAACATGCGCCGTTACGAGTCCGAACCGGCCTTTCGCGCGGCCTTCGATGCGAGGGGAACGCGGCTGCGATACGCGGTGTATGCGGCGTTGGCGCTGGCCTTCGCCGGCGCGGTCACCGCCTGGGTCAGCGAGTGGCGCTACGAACGCCTGGTCTGGCGATTCCACGCCGGAGACTTCGTCGCGGCGAAGCAGCTGGTGACCGAGGCCGGTCAGGTGCCACCGCGCTGGGAGAAGACCTGGAAGCAATTGCAAGAAGAGCTGGCCGCAGCACTCGAGCTCGCGCCACAGGCCGAAGACTGGCAGGCGGCCACGGCAGCGCTGCGCGACGGTGCCTGGCGCCGCGGCGTCGAGGTGCTCCTGAGCTCCGGGCCTGCCGCCGCGAGACCATGGTTCTCGTTGGCGGTCGAGACTGCCGATCCCGCGACGGAGCTGCAGCGTGCCGTGTACGACTTCTGTCAGGCCGCGTCGGAGCACGACACCGAGCGCATGCACGAGCTCAAGCAGGCCGTGCAACGCCTCGAGATACCAAAGGAGCTCGTGCCCGTCTTCCGCGAGTAGTCCCCGGAGCAGGACTCAGGGCTTCGGTGGGTGATAGCTCTCGGACCGCGAGCGAGCCCAGCTCATCTTGACCCAGAGCAGCGCCAGCGTGAGCGGCAACACGGCCATCAGCGCGAGCCGCACCTGCGGCACGTCGGTGATCAGGCACCAGTCGTAGGCGCCGTGCAGCAATACCGCACAGAGCGGCAACAGCAGCAGCAAGACCCGCGCGCGAGGCGCAGACCCGAAGGCGCGCAGTTTCGAGCACACGATCGCGAACCCGATGCTGCCCGTGCAGCCCGCGTGCAACAGCGTCGAGGTCGAGGCGCGCTGCAGCACGACTCCGAGTTCGTGCGAGGTGTCGGCCCACAGCGTGTTCTCGACGCCCGCGAAACCGAGCGCTGCTGCGACGCCGTAGACGATGCCGTCGAGCGGTTCGTCGACCTCGCGCATCCAGAGGATCGGCAGCACGAAGATGGTCTTGGCGATCTCCTCGGCGAGTGCGGTCACGAGGAAGGCATCGACGGCGCGGTCGAGACCGCACGTCGTCTCCAACCAAGGTCGCAGCCAGAGCACGAGCATCGCCGAACCGCTGCCGAGCCCCATGGCCGCGAGGACGAGCAGGATCGGCTCGCGTTCGTTGTCGTCGCGCCGGTGCACGAGCCACAACCAGAACAGGCTCGGCGCGAATCCGGCGACGATGGTGGACCAGTGCGGCATGGCCGGAAGCATGCGCGCGCCGCGCTTCACGTTGCCAGCGTCTCTCCTCGAAGCCCCTCGGGTTGGCAGGCCATGGCAAATCGGGTCAAGTCCCGACGCCTTACGGCGGCGGGCGAGAGTATGGCGCAACGTGGTTGCTCCACCCCGCCACTTGGACCGAGGCGTTCCGACGTCAGAGAGCTTCCGCCGTGCGCTCGGGGA
>Ga0111538_10000180_pt1 | contig 74953 bp, 52 predicted proteins | sample SoiMethybrSBSTD1_FD_79669 | JGI IMG/M metagenome (GOLD analysis project Ga0111538, IMG submission 79669) | Bulk soil microbial communities from a Populus tree surrounding site in Tennessee, USA - Soil MetaG P. TD hybrid SBSTD1 (version 2)... | ecosystem: Environmental > Terrestrial > Soil >...
ACCGCGCGCGAGGCATCCAGCACGTGAAGGACGGGCCCGCCGTACTCTGGTGCGATCTTGACCGCGGTGTGCTGCTTGCTGGTCGTGGCCCCGCCGATCAGCAGCGGCATCGTCATCCCGCGCCGGGTCATCTCGCGGGCCACCGTCACCATCTCGTCGAGCGACGGCGTGATCAGGCCGCTCAACCCGACGATGTCGGCCTTCTGTTCGACGGCCGCGTCGAGGATCTTCGCGCCGGGCACCATCACGCCGAGGTCGATGACCTCGTAGTTGTTGCAGCCGAGCACCACGCCGACGATGTTCTTGCCGATGTCGTGGACGTCGCCCTTCACCGTGGCCATGACGATGCGGCCCTGGGCCGATGGCGAGCCGGAGCGTCGCTTCTCTTCCTCCATGTACGGCAACAGGTAGGCGACGGCCTTCTTCATCGCCCGCGCGCTCTTGACGACCTGCGGCAGGAACATCTTGCCTGCGCCGAACAGGTCGCCGACGATCTTCATGCCGTCCATCAGCGGGCCCTCGATGACCTCGAGCGGCTTCGCGTACTGATGGCGCGCTTCTTCGACGTCCTGCTCGATGAAGTCGACCACGCCATGGACGAGCGCGTGGCTGAGACGCTGCTGCACGGTGCCCTCGCGCCAGCCGAGATCCTCTTCCCGCTTCTTGCCGGATCCCTTCACGGTGTCGGCGAACTGCACGAGCCGCTCGGTGGCATCGGGCCGGCGGTTGAAGATGACGTCCTCGACGTGTTCCAGCAGGTCCTTGCGGATGTCCTCGTAGACCACCAGCTGGCCGGCATTGACGATCCCCATGTCCATGCCCGCCTTGATGGCGTGGAACAGGAATGCCGAGTGCATCGCTTCGCGGACGATGTCGTTGCCGCGGAACGAGAATGAGAGATTGCTCACGCCGCCGCTGATCTTCACCCCGGGACAGTTCGCCTTGATGATCCGGGTCGCCTCGATGAAGTTCACGGCGTAATCGTTGTGCTCCTCGAGGCCGGTGGCGATCGCCAGGATGTTGGGGTCGAAGATGATGTCCGCGGGATCGAACCCGGCCTGCTCGACGAGCAGCTTGTAGGCACGCTGGCAGATCTCGACCTTCCGCTGAATGGTGTCGGCCTGGCCGACCTCGTCGAAGGCCATGACGACCACGCCGGCGCCGTACCGCTGGATCAGCTTCGCCTTGTGCAGGAAGTCCGCTTCCCCTTCCTTCAGGCTGATCGAGTTGACGACGCTCTTGCCCTGCACGCACTTGAGGCCCGCCTCGATGACCGACCACTTCGAGCTGTCGACCATCACCGGCACGCGCGCGATCTCGGGTTCGGTGGCGATGTAGTTGAGGAACGTGGTCATCGCCTGCTCGGAATCGAGCATCCCCTCGTCCATGTTCACGTCGATCAGGTTGGCGCCGCCGCGGACCTGTTCGGCCGCGACCTGCACCGCCTCGGCATAGTTCCCGCTCTTGATCAGTCGCGCAAACCGCACCGAGCCGGTGACGTTGGTGCGCTCGCCGATCATCTGGAAATTGCTGTCGGGGCGGATGGTGAGCGTTTCGAGGCCGGAAAACTGCGAGAAGTGCTCAACTTGGGCGTTGGAAGTTGCCCCTCGACGAAGGCTCGGGGCACCCTGAGCAGGGTCGAAGGGTGGCAGTTGGGAGTTGACAGCGAGCCATGAGCCCGAAGGAAGGGCTCGCGGGGCCAAACCCTCCACCGCCGTCCGCACCGCCGCGATATGATCCGGCGTCGTCCCGCAACACCCGCCGACGATGTTCGCGAAGCCGCTGGCGACGAAGTCTTTGAGCAGGCGGCCGGTTTCGTCGGGCAGCTCATCGTACTGGCCGAATGCATTCGGCAACCCGGCATTCGGATAGACGCTCACGTAGCACTCGGCCATGGCGGCGAGCTCGGCGAGATACGGCCGCATGTCGCGGGCGCCGAGCGCGCAGTTGATGCCGACGCTGAACGGCCGGGCGTGACGGATGGAAACGTAGAACGCGTCGAGCGTCTGGCCGGAGAGGGTGCGGCCGCTCCTGTCGGTGATCGTCACCGAAATCATCAGCGGGATGCGGACGCCGCGCTCCTCGAAGACGTTTTCAATCGCGACGATCGCCGCCTTCGAGTTGAGCGTGTCGAAGATGGTCTCGAGCAGCAGCAGATCGACGCCGCCATCCATCAGGCCGCGGACCTGTTCTTCGTAAGCCTCGCGCGCCTGATCGAAGGTCATGCCGCGGAACGACGGGTCGTTGACGTCGGGCGAGATCGACAGGGTGCGGTTCATCGGGCCCATCGATCCGACCGCGAAGCGCGGCTGATCCGGTGTTTTCGTGGTCCACTCGACCGCGGCCGCCTTGGCCAGACGCGCCCCTTCGACGTTCATTTCGTAGACGTACGGCTCGAGCGCGTAGTCCGACTGGGCGATCGCCGTGCTCGAGAACGTGTTCGTCTCGATGATGTCGGCGCCGGCGGCCAGGTACTCGTGATGGATGCTGCTGATCACGTCCGGCCGCGTGAGGATCAGGACGTCGCTGTTGCCACGCTGATCCTTCGGGTGATTCGTCAGCCGCTCGCCGCGGAAATCGGCCTCCGTGAGCTTGTGGCGCTGGATCATGGTGCCCATGGCGCCGTCGAGCATCAGGACGCGGTCGCGGAGCAGGCGGTGGAGGAGGGGGACTGTCGCCATTCCGAGGGGGACTGTCCCCTTTTGCTGCGACGGGGAGGGGGACTGTCCCCTTTTCTGGGTGCTCATTTCGAAATCCGTGGCCGGGCGGGAGGCTTCACGCCGCTGGCAATGAGGACGGTAAAAGGATCGCCGGCCCGGCGCGCGCCGACCGACACGTTCACGCCGGAGAGCCCGGCCTGCTTGAGGAGCCTCGCCAGGGCTGCGTCCGCGAAACCGCGCCAGCGGTCGCCAAGGCGTTCGGTGACCCACTCCTGGTCGTGCTCACGCAGATCGAGGACGACCACGCGGCCGCCGGCCACGACGATACGCGCCGCTTCGGCAATCGCCGCCGCCGGATCCGCGGCGTGGTGCAGGGCCTGCGACAGGATCGCGAGATCGACCGATCCATCCCGGAGCGGAATGCGTTCGATCTCCCCCTGCCGCCAGGTGATATTCCGTACCCCGCGGCGCCGGGCGAGCGCCCGCGCACGTTCGAGGACCGGCTTCGACCGATCGATCGCGATGACCCGCGAGGCCCAGCGGCTGGCTTCGATGGTCAGGTAGCCGTCGCCACATCCCAGATCCGCGACGCGCCAGGCGGGCAGCAGGTGCCCGAGGGCGCGGGCCCAGGCCGCCCAGCTCCGGCCAGGAACCAGCTGCCGCTCCCGCGCGTCCGGCCCGCTGTGCTGCTCGAAGTTCTCCTTGCGCAGCCGGCGCACTTCCTCGAGCTTCGCGTCGTCCGCGCGGCCGTCCGGCGTTCCGGCGGTCTGCTCGAACTGAGCCTGCAGCAACGGCCAGAGCGGACCGAATCCGTTGTCGGCCTCCTGCAACCGGGGGGCGAGCCGGTACCAACTGTAGACCCCTTCCCGCTGCTCGACGATCAGTCCGGCTTCCTTGAGCATGCCGAGGTGCCGCGACACACCGGACTGCGCCAGGCCGAGAATTCCCGTGAGCTCGGAGACGTTCAGCCGCTCGGCCGCCAGCAGCCGCAGGATGCGGAGGCGGGCGTCGTCACCGAGGAGACGGAAGAGGGAAGGCCCCTGTAACACATCTATGAATCTATATGAATAGATGCGTCGTTGGCAAGCCGATCCGCTAGTCCGGACCCCGGACCCCGGAAACTTACCTGCCCGGTGCCTTCAACCACTCCGCGAGCTTCGGACCCTGCACCGCGGCGGTCGCCGCGCAGGTTTGGATCCGCTCGGTCGATTGTTGCAGCGTGCGCTCGGCGTCGGGCACTGTGTTCGTCGTGAAGAATGTCTTCACCTCGACAGCGGTGGCGGCGTCACAGAAGTTGCCGAGCGCGCCGACGATGACGGTGTTGCCGACGAACTCGCCGGTCTTCTTATGGAGCTCCGGCCATCGCTCGCGCGTGAGCTGCCACGCGAGCCGGCGCGTGTCGCTGTTGGCGAGCAGGGCAGCGACCACGATCTTCGCGTCCTGTGATCGAACGACATCCGAGAGTGCGAGGTCCATCGTCCGCCGGACCAGGACCGGGTCCGCGAAGGACGTGAGCGCGTACATATACCAATCGTGCTCTTCCGGATCCGCGGCCGACTTGACCTTCTCCACGTAGCGCTCGTAGAGCGCCGCATCGCCGTCGAGCGCGGCAAGGTTGATCAGCACCTCGAGGAGCGTGGGCTCGATCGAACCGGGCTTGTCGAGGGCCTGCATCACCAGGGCCCGAGCCTTTGCCAGGACCCGGGCGTCGCGTGCCGTCTTGCCCGCGAGGTTCACGACCGTCGCGCGGAGCGATTTCTGTTCATCGTTGTCGTTCAGGCGGCCATCCAGCCCGACGTCGGACAGCGCGGGGGCGATGAACTTGCCAACCCAGGCGCGATACGCGCTGCGCGTCGTGCCGGTCGCAAATTCGTCGTCGATGGTGCCAAGCACCGAGGCGAACGTGGTGACGACGCTCGCCGTACGTTCGTCGCGGAATCCGGAAACCAGATCGAGAAACGTACCGACATCGTGGCGGCCGGAGCGGACCAGCGCCCACTCGTCCGACAGGACGGCCATCCGTTCCGTGGCCGACAGGATCTCGACCTTTTCGGCCATCGTCCGCACCATCGCTGGCGGGGCGGCCGCGCGGTAATAGCCTCGGGCTCCCGCGTTTGCCATGACCCAGGCCGGGCAGCTGTCGAAGCTCACCTCCTTGCGGCGTTCCTGCAACAGTTCACAGTGCGCATCCCCGGACGGCGACCGGAGGCAGACGGGAATCTGCCAGAGTTGGGCCGTTCCCGCGGCCTTCTGCTGCGTCGCATCGCGGAAATACCGTTCCTGCGAGAGAACGGCCCGGCCGTGGCCTTCGACGCAGCGCAGGTCCAGGGCGATCAGCGGGAGCCCGGGCTGATCGACGAAGGTGGCCATCACGCGGTCGACCGGTTTGCCGGTCACGGCGGTCAAGGTGGCCCAGAAGTCCTCGGCGCGAGCGTTTCCGTACTTGAACTTGTCGATGTAGGCATTCACACCTTTCTGGAAACCCTCCTCACCGACCCAGTCCTCGATCATCCGCAGTACCGCTGCGCCCTTTTCGTAGGCAATCGGATCGAACAGCTCGCTGATTTCGGCCGGGGTCGAGGCCCTGGAACGGATCGGGCGCGTGGTTCGCAGCGAATCGCGGTTCATCGCCGTCTGATTGTCGGTGACCTCGTTCAGTTCCACCTTCCAGTCGGGACGCCAGGCTTTGAGGGGTTTGCTCATCATCCAGTTGGCGAAGCCCTCGTTGAGCCAGATGTCGTCCCACCACTGCATGGTGACGAGATCGCCAAACCACTGGTGGGCGATCTCGTGCGCGAGCACCACGGCAATGGACTTGCGGAGCGGAACGGACGCGTCAGGCGTCGCGAGCAGGAGCGTCTCTCGATAGAAGATCGCCGCCGTGTTCTCCATCGCGCCGGCGGCGAAATCGGGAACCGCGACGATGTCGAGCTTCTTGAACGGATATTTGATCGAGTAGTAGCGGTTGTAGTACTCGACGATCTTCTGCGTCGATTCGAGAGCGAAGCCGGTCAGCTGCTTCTTGTCGGGCGTCGAGCAGATGCGCACGGGGATCCCGTCGGCGCTGCCGGCATTGCACTCGAAGTCGCCGACCGAGTGCCACGAGATACGTCGACATCTTCGGCGTGGTCTCGAACCTGACGGTGTGCCTGCCCGCTCCGGGACCCGGCGTGTCGGAGATGACTGCGCCATTCGAAATGGCGTGATCCTTTTCGTCGATGATGGCGGTCAGTCCGAACGTGGCCTTGAACGCGGGCTCATCGAACGACGGGAACATGCGGCGGGCATCGGTGGCCTCGAGCTGCGTCACCGCGTAGCGGCGGTTGTTCGCTTTGCTCAGATACAACCCGCGAAGGTCGTCGTTGAGAATGCCTTCGTAGGCGATCTCGAGCTCGGCGTCCCCGGCGGGCACCGGCGTCGCGAACTTGAGCGTGGCCTGCTCCTTCGCCGCGTCCAGGGTCACTTCCGCGGGCTGTTTCCGGCCGCCGGCGGTAATCGACGAGGCGCCGAACTTGATCTCCGCCGCGTTGAGCACGATCGTGGATGATGGGGCGGCGAGTCGCACGCCGATCTTGACGTTGCCGCCGAAAGTGGCGTCGGCAAGTCTCGGGGCCACTGTGATGTCGTAGTGCACCGGAGTCACGGTGGCGGGCAGCCGCTGCGCGAACGCCATGGTGCCGCTGAACAGGATCAACGCCGCAGAAAAGGATGCGATTCGCATGGAACTCAAAGTGTACCGTAGCAAATCTCCGCTGGCGGGGCTGATGGTGGCACACGGCGCGGGCGGGGGACAGAACACGAGCTTCATGGTACGAACCGCCGAGGGCCTCGCGGCGCGCGGGATTGCGGCGGCGACGTTCGACTTCCCGTACATGAGCGCCGGCAGGAGTGTGCCCGACAAGGCCCCGGTGCTCGAACAGGCCTGGCGCGAGGCGATCGAACGTGCTCGCGTCGAGATGGCGGGCCTGCCGTTGTTCATCGGCGGCAAGTCGATGGGCGGCCGGATCGCATCGCACGTTGCATCGCAGGGCTGCCCGGATCTTGCCGGGCTCGTGTTCCTCGGCTATCCCCTCCATCCACCGGGGAAGCCTGACCAGCGGCGCGACGCCCACCTGCCGGCGATCGCCGAGCCGATGCTGTTCGTGCAGGGCTCGCGCGACGCGTTCGGCACATCGGAAGAGATCCGGGCGCTGCTCCCCAGGCTTCAGCACGCCACGCTTCATGAACTCTCCGGCGGGGACCATTCGTTCAAGGTGTCGGGGCGTGGTGCGCCCAAACCGGATCTCGTGCTGGGCGGCATTCTGGACGTGGTGAAAACCTGGATTGGGGAGCGGATATAGACGCCAAGCCCGGCGATGCGCCCGGTTGCTATAGTTGAAGTCAATGACCCCGATCGATTCAGCCGACCCCGCGGTTCCCCACCCTCCTGTCCGGACGCGGAACCGTCTCGAGATCCCCGACCGTTTCAAGTGGAACCTGCTCGATATTTTTCAGAATTGGGATCAATGGGAAGCCGCGTACGCCACCCTCGACAAGGGTATTGACCGTTATGCCGCGTTCAAGGGAACGCTGGCGCAGGGACCCCAGCGGCTGCTCGAAGCGTTCAGGCTGTCCGAGCAACTCGGCCAGCTCGCGTATCGCGTCTGGTACTTCCCGGCGCTGCGATACGACGAGGATCAGCGCGACAACACCGTGAACGCCCGGCGGCAGCAGGTGCAGCTGCTATTTGCGCGCTGGAAGCAGGCCGAATCGTGGTTCAACCCGGAGCTGCTCGGCATTCCGCTCGAGACGGTGCGGCGCTGGATCGACGACGTCGAAGACCTGAGGCTCTACCGGTTTGCCGTCGAGGATCTGTACCGGCAGCAGGAACACGTGCTGGACGAGGCGGGCGAGCGGCTGATGTCACTGTCGAGCAGATTGTCGTCGGCGCCGAACGAAGCGTACTCGGCGCTCTCCACGGCGGACGTGAAATATCCGACGATCAAGCTGTCGACGGGAGAAGAGGCGGTCATCTCGTACGGGCAGTACCGCGCGATTCTCGCCACGCGACGGGAGCAGTCCGATCGCGCCCGCGCGTTCGAGGCGCTGCACGGCACCTACAAGTCGTCGATCAACACCTACGCGACTCTCTACAACGGCGTGTGCCAGCGCGACTGGTTCCAGGCGCGGGCGCGCGGCTACAGCAGCACGCTCGAGGCTGCGCTCCACGGCGACAACATTCCGACCGCGGTGGTCGAAAATCTCATCGCATCGACGCGCGCCGGTGCCGAACCGCTCCGCCGTTACCATCGGCTGCGCCGCCGCACGCTCGGCGTGCCGACTTACCAGGTCTACGACTTCGCGATACCGCTGGTGACCTTCGACAAGAAGTACGAATACGAAGACGTCCTCGAGCGAATCTCCGCGTCCGTTGCGCCACTCGGCGAGGACTATCAGGCGCGAATGCGGCACGCGTTCGCCGGCGGCTGGATCGACGTCTACGAGAACGACGGGAAGCGCTCAGGCGCGTACTCGGCGCCCGTCTACGGAACGCACCCGTACATGCTGCTGAATTACACCGATACACTCGACGACGTGTTCACGCTGGCGCATGAGATGGGGCACTCGATGCACACCATCCTGTCGCACGAGACGCAGCCGTTCATCTATTCGAGCTACACAATTTTCGTGGCGGAGGTTCCCTCGACGCTGAGCGAGAAGCTGCTCCTGGATCACATGCTGGAGCGCTCGACGGATCCAGCCGAGCGCGTGGTGCTGCTGCAGCACGCGATCGACAACATTGCCGGAACGTTCTACACGCAGGTCATGTTTGCCGACTACGAGCTGCGCGCTCACCGGCTGGTCGAGGGCGATCAGCCGGTCACCGCCGACGGACTGTCGGAGACTTACATGCAGCTGCTGAACGACTATTACGGCGACGCGGTCGACGTGAACCCGCTGACGGGGCTGACGTGGGCGCGAATCCCGCACTTCTTCAACTCCCCGTACTACGTGTACCAGTACGCCACCTGCTTCGCGTCAGCCGCGCGGCTCGCTCGCGAGATCGGCCAGGGAAAGACCGCCAGCGAGCGGGCGGCGCGAGACCGATACCTCGAGCTCCTGCGGTCAGGTGGCAACGACTATCCGATGGAGCAGCTGAAAAAGGCGGGCGTGGATCTCGGCAAGCCGGACACGGTGGAAGCGATCGTCAGCCAGATGGATGATCTGGTCAGCCGGTTGGAGTCAGAGCTGTCGTCTCCTTCGGGTGGCTTCCGCCTTTAGGCGGAAGATCCGTGACTGTCCTCCTTCCCGCCAGCCCTGCGGCGGCCAGGAGCAGGGCGGCGGCGGCACCGTAGGCCGCGCCCTCTCCTACCTTCTGTAGTAGCAGGTTGCCCCAGATCGGTCCCAGCGTCCGGCCAAGGCTTTCGAGCGCGCCGGCGGCTCCCTGGATGCGGCCCTGCTCACGGCGATCGGCGGCGTTGCTGACAAGCGCGATCAGCGTCGCGTTGCACAGCCCGATGCCGATCGCCGCCGGGACCAGCATCAGGACGAACACCAGCACACTGTAGGTGAGGGCGCTGCCGCCCCAACCGAGCGCCGTGAAGATCAGCCCGATCACCAGCGTCCGCCGGTTGCCAAGGCGACGGACGACCGGGCCAACGAGGCCTCCCTGCACGACGACCCCGACCGCCCCGAACGCGCTGAAGAGATAACCGGTATGCGTGGCGTCGAATCCGAAGCGCCGCGCGCCGAACAGCGCAAAGGTCGTCTGATAAACCGCAAACGACATCCAGTAGATGAAGTCGATCGCCAGCAACTGCCGCAGGCCGGGACGATCGCCCAGCTGCCCGAGGGCGCGCCAGAACGGACCACTGCCCGCATGCGCACGGTGCACGGTTTCGGGCAGCCACCACCACGCCAGCACGGTCGCGACGAGCGTGATGATCGCGGCCGCCCAGATCGGCGCCGTGTAACTGACGTGTGACAGCCCGGCCCCTAGCGCCGGCCCGACGATGAAGCCAAGCCCGAAGGCGGCGCCAAGCAGACCGTAGGCCCTCGCGCGGTCCTCTTCGGTCGTGATGTCGGCGATATAGGCCCGGGCTGTCGTGATGTTGCCGCCTGAAAGGCCGTCGACGATTCTCGCCGCGAACAGCATCGTCAGGCTTTGCGCGACCGCGAGCATCGCGAAGCTGATCGCCGTGCCGATCAGACTCAGAATCAGGACCGGCCGGCGGCCCCAGCGATCGGACAGGTCGCCGAGCAGCGGTGACGCCAGCAGCTGGGCGAGCGAAAACGACGCGAAGAGCAGACCGATGGCAATCGGCGATGCACCGAAGGTGCGGGCGTAGAACGGCAGCAGCGGAATGATGATGCCGAAGCCGACCAGGTTGACGAAGATCGTAAGGAAAATTACCAGCAGTGGTCTGGACATGCGGGAGGGCGCCTAGGGCATGACCCGCACGGCCTTGATCACCACAGGTTCCACCGGCAGGTCCTCATGGGGGCCGTTACGGCGGGTTTTCACCGCCGCAATGCGGTCGCAGACCTCCAGTCCGCTCAACACGCGACCAAAGACTGCGTATCCGAAGTCTTCCGGCGAATAGCCGTGATGATCGAGCTTGATCCGGTTGTCGGCGACGTTGATGAAGAACTGTGCGGTCGCGCTGCGGAGCGCTTCCGTGCGCGCCATCGCGAGAGTCCCCCGGACGTTATTCAAGCCGTTGGTGGCCTCGTTCCGGATGGGCGGACGGGTCGGCTTCTCCACCATATCGGCGGTGAATCCACCGCCTTGGATCATGAATCCGGAAATGACCCGGTGAAAGATGGTGCCGGGGTAGAACCCGTCGTTGGCGTACTGGAGAAAGTTCTCTACCGAGACAGGTGCGCGGTCCTTGTACAGCTCCACGGTGATGTCGCCGAGAGAGGTCGAGATGAGCACGGTCGGATTGCCGGGGGCCGGTGTCGGAGGCTGAGGCTGAGTGCCGGCAACCGTCTGAAAAAGGACGAGAAACGCGAGAGCCGTCAGCGGGGTCATAAGGATCCAATCCTATCAGCGGCTTCCGGTCGGGATGCGCCGGATTTGCCGTGAGGCGGATCCGGCAGAGCCCTGTCGGATTCAATTGGATGGATCGTTTATGGCAACTGTGACCATTCGAGCGTAGCATTCCTTGGTACCGCCGCGGCTTTTCCGGCCGCCGGTGTGCGGCAAACATTTTGCGAGGTGCGCACACATCTGCGTTCGCCTCGCGGGAGATCCTCATGGCGACAGGCCTGGAAAAGGAACAGAAAGAGCTGGCGCAGTATATCCGCCAGGGGTCGAGCCGTGGACCGCAGTGCTTCGGGAGCTACTTCGACGAGAAGGGCGGGTCGTGTGCGCTCGGCGCCGTGTACGAGGGGGTCTACCACCTCCCCCGGGAGCACGGAAAGCTGATCCCGGATCACCTCGAACGCCTGTTCCGGTGTCTCGACGAGGTGACGAAGCGCTGCCCGCAGGGGTGCAGCAAACGGCTTCCGCTCGCCTCGATGATCGTTCACCTGAACGACGACCACCGGCTGACGCGCGAGCAGATCGCGGAATGGCTGACGCAGGAATCGAACGGCTGATTTGAACGAGGGCACGCAGCTCGCTGATGTCTTTCCTGGATCGATTCAAGCCGCAACCGCGCTGGAGACACAGCGATGCCACCATCAGGGCGGCGGCGATTGCCGAGATCCCGGATGACGCGGAGTCGCTCGCGACCCTGCGCGAGCTGGCGGCTGGCGACGACGACGTCCGGGTGAGGCGGGCCGCGGCGGAACGGCTCGAAAGAGCGGCGGACCTCCTGCCGCTTGCCCGCGCCGAGCGCGACCAGGAGTTGCGCCGCACACTGCTCGAACGGCTCGTGACCATCGCGAGCACCGCCGACGCCCCTGCTGACGCGGCGCTGGCCCTGGAAGCGATCGAGGATCAACGACAGCTCGCGACGGTCGCGAAGAGCTCACCAAACGACACGATTCGCAGCGCGGCGCTCAGCCGCGTGCACGACACCCGGGCGCTCGGCAGCGTGGCGCGGCATGCCGCACACGGATCGACGGCGCTCGACGCGGTACTGCGTCTCGGCGATCGCACGGAGCTGCTCAACGTCGCACTCAAGACGGATCACAAGGATGCCGGGATCACCGCGCTCGAGCGTGCGGTGGAAAGTGGCGACGCCACCAACGGGCTCCGCGACACGCTCGAATCGGTGACGGCGCGGGCCAGGAACAAATCGGTCGCAAAGAAGGCACGGGGCATGATGCAGGCACTGGACGAAGCCGAGGCCGCCAGACGAGTGGCGCTCGAAACATGGCAGCAACGAGTGGCGAGCCTGGTCGCCCGCGTCGAGACAATGGCGCCGCAGTCCTCACAGGCGGCGGCCGAACTGGACGGCCTCGAAGCGGAGTGGGCCGCGCTCGCAACCGAGCCGGCGTTCGAGCTCGATTCGGCCTCGGTCGCGCGGTTCGAAGCCGGAGCCGGCGCCGCACGGGCGGCAATCGTCGAGCATCAGCGCATCGAGGCCGAGCGTCGCGCCGAGGATGAACGGCGGGCGGCGCTGCGCGCGAACCGCGCGGCGATCATCGAGCGGGTCAACGCGCTGCGCGGAGACGACATCCTCGAGGCACTCGATCGCACGGCTGACGAGTGGGCGACGATCGGATCGGAGGATCAGGACGCGCCCGGAATGCAGGCAGCGTTCGACGCCGCGAATGCCAGCGCGCGGCAGCGCCACCAGAACCGGCTCGATCTGCAGCAGACGCATGCGCGCCTCCAGGAGATCGCGGCCGAAGCGGAACGCCTGAGCGGAGAGGATCCGCTGCAGCAGGACGCCTGGAACGCGAACGCCGCCGAATGGGAGCAGCTGCTGCCGCGCTCGGAAGATCTCGATGCGGCGGTACGTGAGCGCTTCGAACAGGCACAGGGTCGCATCCGGCAGAAGGACGAGGAGCGGCAGGCGGCGGCCGAGCGGGCGCGACGCCAGCAGTTGCAGCGCGTCGAGCAGCTGATCGAGCGCGCGCAGAAGCGCAGCACCGCCGAGGATCTCACGCTCCGCGAGGCCGATCGTCTCGGGAAGGATCTGCGATCGGCGATCGACGCGCCGCCCGATACGGACCGTGAGGCGCAGCATGCACTGGTCGAGCGGCTGCGTGAGGCGGCTGCCGTGGTGGCACCGCGGCTTCACGACCTGCGCGAGATGGACGAGTGGAAGCGTTTTGCCAACGCCGCCGTCCAGGAAGAGTTGATCGCGAAGGCCGAGGCGCTGCGCGTGAAGTACGGGTTCGACGCGGCGGAGGGCGCGAAGGAAGAGGACCTCGACAAGGCCGCGCGCGAGCTGCACGACATCCAGGAGCGGTGGAAGAGCGTGGCCGAGGCGCCCCGCGCGCAGGCGCAGGCGTTGTGGCATCGCTATCGCCAGGCCGCGGACCCGATCCAGGCGCGGCTGCGCGAGTTCTTCTCGCACCGCAACGAGGAGCGCAAGGGCAACCTGGAAAAGAAGCTTGCGCTGATCGCGCGGGCGGAGCAGATTGCCGATTCCACCGACTGGATCAAGACGGCCGACGAGCTGAAGAAACTCCAGGCCGAATGGCAGCAGATCGGGCCGGTTCCGCGCCAGGACACCAAGACCACCTGGAAACAGTTCCGGGATGCGTGCGATCGCTTCTTCACCCGGCGGAACGCCGACCTCGCCGAGCGCAAGGAAACCTGGTCGGCGAACCTGGCTCGCAAGGAGGCCCTCTGCGCCCGGGCCGAGGAGCTGGCCACGTCCAGGGAGTGGGATCGCGCGGCCGCCGAGATTCGCCGGCTGCAGACCGAATGGAAGACGATTGGCCCGGTTCGCCGCAACAAGTCCGAAGCGGTCTGGCAGCGGTTCCGCGCCGCGTGCGACACCTTCTTCGATCGCTACAAGCGGCGTGACGAGATCGAGCTGGAATCGAAGCAGGCCGATCGTGAACAGCTCGTCGCCGAGCTCGAAGCGCTCGCGCCGGCCGAAGACAGCAGCATGAACGGCGCCGACCCGTCGAGCCTGCTCGAGCAGGTGCGATCGCTCCGCAGCCGCTGGAACCAGTCGACTCCGGTGGTCCGGCACGGCGCCGACCCGCTCAGCGGGCGCTTCGTGAGCGCGCTCGAGCGCACGCTGCTGACGCATCCCGATGCGTTCAAGGGCACCGAGCTCGACATCGAGCCGAACCGCCAGAAGATGGAAAAGCTCGTGACGCGCGTCGAAGGCTTCCTGGCCGAGGCCGCGCCCGCGGCTGCCAACTCGTCACAGGCCCTCGCCGACATGCTGCGCGAGGCGCTCGCGTCGAACACGATCGGCGGCCGTGCGGGCGAGGAGAGCAAGTGGCGGTCGATGGCCGAGGACGTCCGTCAGGCGCAGGCCTCGTGGAGCCGCCTGGGTCCCGTGCCCGGCGAGACCGGCCGGGCGCTCAACGAGCGCTTCCACAAGGCGGTGACGAAGTTCTTCGACCAGTACCGCCGCAAGGTACCGCCGCAGCCGACGTCGTCGCGCGGCGCCAAGCCAGTCGGCACGAGATAAGGGCGATATAGAACGGAAAGGCATTAAACAAGAGGGCCAGGCCCTCTTGTTTTTTCGGCGCTGCTATTTACTCGCGGTGGCCGCCCGATGCTTCACTTTCCCCCCGACAATCGTGTAGCGGACCTCCGTGGCAGGGATCTCTGATTCCGGGACCGTCAGGATGTCCTTCGAAAGGACGACGAGGTCGGCGTACTTGCCCACCTTCAGCGTCCCCTTCGACGCTTCCTCGAAGGCTGCGTACGCGGCGTTGATGGTGTGCGACTTCAACGCCTCGACACGGCTCATGCGCTGATCGGGATAGAACACCGAGCCGTCGCTCAACTTCCGGCTCACGGTCGCGTAGTAGCTGGCGATCGGGCTGACGTCCTCGACCGGCGCGTCGGTGCCATTGGTCACGAGCGCCCCGGACTGCATCAGCTTCTGCCACACGTAGGCGCCTTCTTCGGCGCGTTTCGGACCAAGTCTCGCGAGCACATACGGAGCATCAGAGGTGCAGTGCACGCCCTGCATCGATGCGATGACGCCGAGCTTGCCGAAGCGCGGGATGTCGGTGGCGTTGAGGTGCTGCGCGTGCTCGACCCGCCAGCGCAGGGTGTGCCCATCGCGTCCTTTGAACGCCTGCTCGAAGATGTCGAGCGTCTCGCGGTTGGCCCGGTCGCCAATCGCGTGCACACAGAGCTGGTAGCCGTGTTCGAGCGCAAGCCTCGCGGTTTCCGCGATTTCCGCGACCGGCGTGGTGTTCCGGCCGGTATCAGCGGGCTTGTCCGCATACGGCTCGAGCAGCCATGCGCCGCGCGGTCCGAGCGCGCCGTCAATGGCCTTCTTGATCGCGCGCACCGTCAGGAACCCGTCACCGTAATCGATGGTCTTGTATTTCGCCAGGTTCGCCGCGAGCACCTCGTTGTTGACGCGAAGCATCACCCACAACCGGTTCGAGATCTTTCCTTCGTCGATCATCTGTTTCATGAGATCGACATCTGCGAGGCTCGAACCGGCGTCCTGAAACGACGTGATGCCCTTCGCCACGACTTCCGCCGAGGCCAGCTCCAGTATGCGACGGGCGCGGGCGGCGGCTTCGGCCGGTGTCGGGTCGGGTTCGCCGCTGCCTGTGCGGATCAGACGCGAGGCCGTCTCGCGGAACATCCCGGTCGGCTTTCCGGACCCGTCCTTCAGAAAGTCACCGCCCGGAGGATTCGGGGTTGCGCCGTCCACGTCGGACAGCTGCATCGCCTTCGCGTTCGCAAAGCTCGCGTGGCCGCTCGCGTGGGTCAGCAGCACCGGGTTGTCCGGGGACACGCGGCTCAGCGAGTCGTGCGTTGGAAATCCTTCGACGTTTGGCTCCGGTACCGACTTCCATTTCTCCTGGTGCCAGCCGCGGCCGTAAATCCACTGTCCGGGCTTCGCCTTTTTCGCGGCCTCCGCAACCATGGCCACGATCTCGTCCCAGCTCCCGGCCTTCATCAGGTTCAGCTGCAGTTGCGCCTGTCCGACGCCGTTGAAGTGGCCGTGCCCCTCGATGAAGCCGGGAATCACCAGCTGGCGGTTGACGTCGATCACCTCCGTCCCTGGCCCGGCCAGGCGTTTGACATCGGCCGTCGATCCGAGCGCAACGATCCGTCCGCCGCGCGCCGCGAGCGCCTGAACCTCGCCGGGCGTCTCAAGCGTGATGATTCTGCCGTTCAGCAGCACGAGTTCCGCCGGCGGCTCTTGCGGGCCCTGGGACATCACCGCCGGCGCGCCCGCGAGGGCGGCTACGGTCACGGTGAACACTCCGAGGATCACAGATCGAATCACGCGAACAGCCTCTGAAAGTTCCCCGACAGGATCTTCTCCTGCGTCTCCGCAGGGACGCCGATCGTGTCGAGCATCGCTTTCTGCTGCTCGAAGATCTGACGCTGCCAGCCTCTCGGGAAGAACGAGGAATCGGTGCCGAAGAGCAGGCGGTCCGCCCCGACGACCTCGAGCGCCTGGCGGAAAACCGCCTCGAGCGTGAGTCCGGGATGGTACTTGATCCAGGAGTTCGAGCTCGAGGTGTCGAGGTGGATGTTCGGACACTGATCGGCAGCGATCAGCGCCTCGCGCAGGAAGCCTGCGCCGAAGTGGGGGATGATCACCGGCACCTTTGGAAACTTCGCGGCAACGGTCGCCAGGGCGAGGGGATCGCCGAGCCGCAGGTTGAACGGCGACGCCAGCCCGAGCCGTTTCCGCACCCCGACCGTCAGCACGCCGCAGTGAACGAACACCGCCGCTCCGCGGGCGGCTGCGGCCTCGAACGTCGCCGTCACCCGCTCGTCGTCGAGGCGGTAGTGATGCATCGCGGGGAACAGGCAGATGCCACGGAGCTTCCAGTCGCCAATCGCGCGCGAGAGCCGCTCGGCGGCATCGGCCGCCGCGGGATTGAGCATGAAGAAGCCGACGAGCCGCGACGGATGCCTGGCGATGGCGGCGGCAACCGATTCCTCGTCGCCCGGGATGCTCGCGATCACCGCGGCACGCGCGACCTGATGGCGATCGAGCTCGGTGATCCAGCGATCGGCGAGCGCGTCGGGCGGTCCCGGAGGGTCCCACCCGAGAAGCGTCGAGACTACGGCCGCGTGATCGCCGGGAGCGATGTCACGGCGATCCTTGGCGAGGATCTCCAGGAACCGCGAGGAGAAGAAATGGCAATGGACGTCGCAGACCTGCACTGCCGGATTTTAGCAGGCTGCTGAAAAACGCAGCCTGAAGGGACAAGGCAAAAGGGAGAAATGCCAGAGTTTTCCCTTCTCCCTTCTGCCTTCTCCCTTGCCACCGATATGTTAGACCCGGCACGGCCGCGGCCGAAATCCGGCCGACCTACCGGACCTGATCTTTGATCAGCGTGAGCGAATCGCCGTTGCGCTCGAACTCCAGAGAGTGGCGTTCTCTGCCAGTTTCTCTTGTTCCCGCCGACGAGGTCACCTCGTGGATGAATACGCACGAGACCAGGATGCGGCGATCGGATTCAGTGACCTGCCGCTCGATCTGGGTTCGCAGGTTGTAGCCGGGAACTCTCTTGCTGAGCCGTCCCAACACGTCCGCAGGGGCGCCCGGGAATACCGCCAGCAGGGCCCCTCGATCGCCGCGCGTCAGCGCGGCCGCGTACGCATCGACAAAAGGATCGGCCAACAGTGTCGCCGAGGGCTTCGGCCGGACCGCCGGCGGTTCACTCTTCGCCGTCGCCGGCGCCGGTGGGGTCGCAGGCTCGGTCACGGGCTCTGGCGCCGGAGCCGGGTCTTCGTCGTTGGCTCGAGAAGACGCGTCGCCATCTCTCCTCTTCGAAGATTCGACACCGGCACCCGCGAAGAAGTTTGCGGCCTCCAGGTATGCCCGGGAGGACCCGATGCTGTCTCCCTTGACCGAAAGCGCACGCGCGCGCTGTGCTGCGCGGTCACCCTGCCTGAACTTCGCAAGGCGTGATGCGCCCTGGGCGACGGCCGTCGATCGCTCCTGGCTGGCTCGCCCTTTCGCCTGATCGACCACCCTGGGTCCGATCGCGCGCAGGCCCTTGTCGCGCGGCGCGTAAGCGAGCGCGTCGCTCAGGCGGGCGAGTGCCAGTTCGGGATCCTTCTTCGCGAGCTCCGCCTGAATCCGGCGGCGGTAGTCGGCAACGATCTTTTCATCGGGGACACCGGCCTTGACGGTTCCCGTCCCGGTCGTTGGCGCCGGCGGCGCAGGCGTCGGGTCGGCGGACTCAGCCTGTGCCTCCGGCCGGGCGGGCGGTGCCTCCGGAGCCACTGCCGCCGGCCCAGTGGGTTGCGGTGCCGGCAGTGAGACCGTGGTCGTCGCCGGCGGGCCGGCTGGTTTCGTCGCCTCGACTCGAGACGCAGGCCCCGGAACGGCCGGTGACCCTGCCCGCGGACCGATCCAGCGCGGCACGAACCACAGCGCCGCCGCTGCGAGCAGAAAGACGGCGGCGGCCGCCCACAAGACACGGGGCAGCGTCACGGTCCGCCCGATCGCGCGGAGCCGACTCGTCGTCTCGGTCTGCTGACGCCGGAGATCCTCGACGATAGCGTCGACATCGGGGTGGGGCGGCCGGAACGCTTCGAGCAGGTTCAGGGCGGCCCTGAAGTCGCCGGCCGCCGCAAGGTTCCGTCCGTGCCCGATTGCCGAACGCGCGGCGTCGTCGTGCTGCAGCCTTCGCTGCGCCACCTTCACGCGCGCGCGGAGCTCCTGGAACACGCTCGCCGGTCCGAAGGTCCCTTCCGCAGCTTCGAGCGCGGCTGCAGCCTCGGTCAGCTCGTCACGATCGAGATAACCACGGATCCGTTCGACCGCCTGCGGCATTTCGCGGCGGCGCTGTTCCTTGTTTCGCTGGCGCTCGCGCTCCTCCTCGCCACGCCGCTCGGCCTGGCGAATCACCTGCTCGTTCTGCTCCGCGATCAGTTCCCGCAGCTCGCGTGCCGCGGCGGTGACCCTGGGATGGGGAGGCGAGAAGCGCTCCAGCAGTTCAACCGCGCCGGCCGGAGTCTTCGTGAATTCTCGGCGCGCCTGCTCGATTACTTCGTCGGCGAGCTGGTCCTGGCGGAATTCCGCGTCGCGCCGCAGCTCCAGCACGTGCGCGCGGAGGTCCGCGAATTCGGCACCCGGATCGTATGATTCGTCGGCACGCTGCAGTTCTCTCTCGGCATTGTCGAGATCGCCAGAGGCCATTGAATGCTCGATGGCCTTGCGCGACTGCGTCAGCGCGTTACTGCGTTCGATCTCACGGGCTCGCGCGTCTTGCATGCGTCGGGCCCGTTCTTGTTGTTCGCGCGCCCCCTCGCGTGCCGCCTGGCTCTCCTCTATCAGCCGCTGGTGTTCGGCGGTCAGCCTCCGAAGCGCCTCGCCGATCGTTCCTCTCGTCGGGTCATAGCGGCGGAGCATTTCGATGGCTTCGGCACGCTGCCCGCCCGCGAAGGCCTCGGTGGCGGCGGCAACGATGGCGTCCGCCAATCGATCCTGATCGTGCGCTGCGCTCTCGATGACCTTCGGGCCACTGTCGAGCGGACCGCGGAGAGGCGGTGCGGTGTTTTCGATGTCGAAGATGCGTCCATCGGGTGCGCGAAGATACAGAACCGGCGTGCCCCACTCGACCTCGCGCCCCGCCGCAAAAATGGATTTGCGTGCTTCGGTGAGCGACGCGTCGATCGGATACCCGTCGGCCAGCGCCCCGTAGAACTCGTGCGCAAAGCGGCTCGCGACGTCGTCCGCGATCTCGAACTGCATCGCGATGACGGCCGGGATTCCCTGCTGCACCAGACTCTGCGCGGAACCCGCGAACGGATCCGTCCGCGACGTCCTCGCGCCTTCACAGGCATTCAGGATCGCGACCCGCAGCGACTCGTGGTCGTGGAGCAGCATGCCGAGAAACTGGCTGTCGACCTTGTGACCGCGCTTGTTCTCCGCTTCCAGGACCAGCACGCCTTCCTGCAGGTCCTGATCGAACTCGCCGTGCCCGATGAAGTGGAAGATGTGATAGCGATCGCGCCGCAGCCGGCGCTGAAGCGCTTCGAGGCTGGCCGCTTCCAATCGTTCGATGGCCAGCTGCCCGCCGTCGATCCGCCCCTTCAACGCCTCGTTCAAGCGTGTCCACTCGGCCTCGACGTCGAGCGCCGGAAAGTCGCTCGGGCTGGAGATCATCACCAGCACGCGAATGGGAGGCTTGACGGCAATCGGCTGGATCCGCTCCGGGAGATCCATGTACCTGACGAGCGGCGTGTGCACCGAGAGGGCGATGAACCGGTTCACCGATCGGTTGTAGAGGAACTCCCACGGGAGATCGGCCACGCTCGGATCGCCGAGGCGCAGGCGGATCCGCAAGCCGGCGTTCTGGCGGCGGACCTCGTCGATGCTGCTACGGAAGCACGCTTTCACGTCGGCGTTGAACACCGCATCGAACAGTGCGGCGCCGAAGGTCTTCGCGGTGTTCATCTCCTGCGATTCAACGCGCCGCGTCGCGCGCCGCGCACGGCCGAGCCTGAGGAGATAGTTCTCGAGCTTGTCTTCAGAGAAAGGCAACCGGAACTCGGCTGAGGCCTGGCCGGCAGGCGAGTTCAGTACCTGCGCGCGAAGGCTCTCGCCGCTGCGGTCGATGAGAAGGTCGAAGTCGTGATAGACCATCCGGCCGCGCCTCGGGGGGCGTGTGACCCGTTTCTGGGGCGTTTAACCTGTATTTACGACAGGCGGCGATGATACGCCCTTCGGATGGGCTCTTTTCCTGGCGGGAGGGCCGAAATCGCGTTCCCGCGTGCCGAAATGTGAACGGATGAGCTCTCGAACACCGTCGAGAGAAAGCTCATCCGGCAAACTTGTAACCGAGACGATGGACCGTGAGGATGTATTGCGGATGCTTCGGAGTGGGCTCGAGCTTCTGCCGCAGCCACGCGACGTGGACGTCCACGGTTCGCGTCGAAGGCATCGCGTTGTAGCCCCACACCTCGTTGAGGAGTTCTTCGCGCGTGAGCGTCGCGCCGCGATGCTCGATGAAGTACCGCAACAACTGAAACTCGCGGGCGGCCAGATCGAGCGGCTGCCCGTCCCTGGTGACTTCCGCCTTCCGAAAATCGATCGCGACGGCGCCGAACTGGTAGCCATCCGCCGTGCGCGCCGCCGCCGGCGCCCGACGCAGCTTCGCCTCGATACGCGCGAGCAGCTCCATCATCTCGAAGGGTTTGGTGACGTAGTCGTCGGCGCCGAGCCTGAGACCGACGACCTTGTCGACGACCTGCCCACGGGCGGTCAAGACGATGACCGGAGTTTCGTTGCCCCGCCGTCTCAGCTCGCGAAGGACGTCGAGGCCGTTCATCCTCGGGAGCATGAGGTCGAGCACGATCAGATCGAAGGGGCTGGCCACGGCCCGGTCAAGACCGCTCTCGCCGTCGGCCGCGTTCTCGACTGCGTACCCCTCGCGCGCCAGCCGATCGGTCAACGTCAGGACGAGACCCGGCTCGTCCTCGACGAGCAGCAGGCGTCTCACGTCAGCGGCGGCGCGGACGACGCCGCGCTGGTGCCGACCTCGGTTGTCTTCGTCTGATCGGCCGTCCGCTCGCGTCCCGCCGGAAGATGGACCGTGAACTGGCTGCCGGCGGCCTTTGCACTCTTCACCACCATCCGGCCACCGTGTGCCTGAACGATTCGCTGCACGAGACTGAGGCCAAGCCCCGCGCCCTGCACCTGTGCGGCAACGACCTCGGCGGCGCGATAGAAGGGTTCGAAGATCCGCTCCTGATCGTCTGGCGCGATGCCGATCCCGCGGTCACTGATCGTAATCCTCACCTCGTCCGCCGAGCCTCGTGCCTCGATTCCGATCCAGCCGCCCTCGGCGCCGTACTTGATCGCGTTTCCAACGAGGTTCTGGAACACGCGGTGGAGCGCCGATTCGTCCCCGGCTACCGGCGGGAGGTCCTGCGGGATATCGACCTGGACCTCGAGACGCGCGCCGTCGATGAGTGTGGCGGATCCGCGCAACACCCTCGCGATCAACGTGTCGACGCTCAGAGGCACGATGTTCAGCGAGCGCTGCCCGGACTGCATGCCGGCGAACTCCAGGATCTGTTCGACCATCTCGGTCAGCCGGCGACCTTCACTTCGAACCAGCTCGCCGTACTTCCGGACCTGATCTTCGTCGTGGATCACGCCCTCGGCGAGGTTGTCGCCGGCGGCGCGAACGACCGCAAGCGGCGTCCGCAGCTCGTGAGAGACGGTCGCAACGAACTCCATCTGCTGTCGCGCGAGCTCCTGTGAACGCCGCATCGAGGCGACCATCAGCAGCACGCTCGCCGCCAGCACGCCCAGAATGCTCATGCTGACCATCAGGTTCCGGCGGCGGGCGGTGTCGATCGCCGCTTCGAGCGAGCCCGAAGGATGCTTGATCAGGAGCCGCCACTTCGCTGCAGACGCCGGACGCGTGGCAGCAACGGCCGTCACCCATGAGCGGTCGCGGACCTGGCCAACCTGACCCAGCACGGTCGAGAGCGATTCGCGCACGATCACGCCTTCCGCTTTCTTATCAGCGCCGGCTGCCGCGGTGCGATCGACCGGCATCGAGAAGGTGGTCAGCGTCTGCGTGCCCCCAACGGCGCCCGGCAGCGACAGCGCGGTGAAGCGTCTGACGTCGGCGGCCAACTGGGGGAATTCCTGCGGCCGCACCTGGAAGAGATCCGTGTTCGCGTCCGCCTTCGTTGCTGCTTCAGGCGTGAACTCCGGCGTCGACTGATAAATCAGCGACGCCGCCGGACCTTCCACCACTGCGAGCTGATAGTGAATGCCGTCGCCGGCCTCACGGAAGTGGTGCGACGCGAGCGCCGGAAGGATCTCGACGGTCATCACCTGTCGATCGAGCGCGAGCACGATGTACGAAAGTGAGGACGAGGGCGGAAGGCGCGCGCCGTGAAAGGCTGGTGAATTGATCAACAGCAATGGCGATGGCGCGTTGGGCACCACGATCGCCGGCACTTGCTCCCATACGGCGGGCGGGATGGTTCGAACGATCATCGACCCGTTCGCGGTCTTTTCCTCGCGGGTGTCGCCGATCTGGGCGCGAATCGGGGACAGCGAATTCGGCCACTCGATCGCTTCGAGATCTTTCGTCGTGTTGTTGAATCGTTGCAGCGTGACCGCAGCCTCCGTGTCTTTGCTTGCGACGTAGACGTCGCGAATCAACTTCGGATAGCGGGCGGTCGCCTGCCAACGTTCGTACCGGCTGACGATCTTCTCGACCAGTGTCTGAGCGGGGGAGTTGGTTCCGGGAAGTGCCGGTTCGACCTGGAAGAGCATGTACGCGAGCGTCAACTCGCGATCGAAGTCCTGCGCGAAAGCCGTGGCGCGGGCGCTGAGGGTCGCCGTCATCCGCTCGCGCTCGGCATCGCTGATGCGGCCAAGCCAGCGGTACTGCAGCGACCCGAGCACGCCGATCAACCCGAGCAGAGCGACCGCGACGGCCAGCGCCGGCGGCCTGAACCGGCCTCGCATTGGTCAATCCTAGCACGCACATTCAGGCCGAAAAGCGGCTCGGACTGCAGGTTTTACGTCCTTAACAATTTCTTTTCCCACGCTTAACGACTCGCCCCGTTCGAATCGGGATCATGAATTCCAAGGAGAACACATGAACAATCGAATCGCGCTGTCGTGTGCGTTTGCCATCGTGCTGGCGGGAAGTGGAGTAATGCAGGCCGGCGCAGACGCCAGGGCCACGGAGATTCTCGCCGCCGCGCGCAAGGCAATCGGTGACAAGAAGCTGGAAAGCCTGAAGACCCTGACCGTCGAGGCCTCGGTGCAACGCAACGTGAACACGATGCAGATGACCTCCGATGTGGAGATCCTCCTGGAGTTACCCGACAAGTATCTGCGCTCCGACGCCTCCTCCGGACCCATGAGCATGACGATGAACAGCGGCTTCGTTGGAGAGAAGGTGATCCGTCCGGCGAATGCGGCGTCGATGACGGGCGGCATGATGGTGATCCGGATGGGACCGGGCGGGCCGATGCCGGCGGGCGAGAAACCGTCGCCAGAAGAACAGGAACGGATCGACAAGCAGATGATCCGGAGCTCGCGTGCGGAGATCTCGCGCCTGATGCTCGGCTGGTTTGCCACGACGCATCCGGCGATCGCTGCCGAGTACGCCTATGCGGGCGAAGCGGAGTCTCCCGACGGCAAGGCCGACGTCATCGACGCCAAGAACGCCGATGGCTTCAGCGCGCGGCTGTTCATCGATCGCGAGACCCATTTGCCGCTGATGGTCACCTATCAGGGGCCGCCACTTCGAATGATCACCGCCGGTGGATCGCCCCAGGGAGGGCGCGGCGATGTGCGTGTCTCGCCAGGAGCCGAACCGCGCGAGATGACCGAGGAAGACCGCAAGAAGGCGCGCGAGGCCGCCGAGAAGCAGCTCGACGAGCTTCGTAATCAGCCGCCGACACTGGTGGAATTCACGTTGTTCTTCGACGACTGGCGCGAAGCCGGCGGCATTCAATTTCCGCACCGAATCAGACGCGCATCGGCCGGCACCACGAACGAGGAGTGGACCGTCGGCAAGGTCAGGGTGAACCCGAAGCTCGATCCGAAGAAGTTCGAGGGCTGAGGGCTACGGTCATGGACGTGAGACGGAGTCAAGCCGGACTAGCCCTCGCAGTGTGGATGCTCGCATCTACGGCAGGGGCCGCCGCGCAGACGCGCCCGCAGACCGGAACGCTGCGGGTGACCGTGAAGGATCCCAGCGGCGCGGTGATTCCCGGCGCCGCTGTTCAGCTCACCCCCCTTCGCGCTGCCCGCTACGGGGGGCAAGCACGGACGGATGGCGAAGGCGCCGCGGGCGGCGCCTCGGTGGTCTCAGACGGCCAGGGGGTGGCGCACGCAACTGGACTCGCGCCTGGACGCTACCTGCTGGAGGTGACCTTCCCGGGATTCGAGCCGCACCAGACACCCGACTTGCGCGTTCGCGCCGGTGAGAGCCGGAAGGAAGTGACGCTGGCCATCCGGAAGATCGACGAGACCATCGCGGTCGGCCGCGATCCGCAAACGGGCGCATCCGACCCGAAGAGCGATCGTTTCAGCAACGTGCTGAGCCGCGAACAGATCGAAGCGCTGCCCGACGATCCCGACGAGATGGAGGCGATGCTCAAGGAGATGGCCGGCCCGGGCGGAACGATCCGCGTCGACGGGTTCCGCGGCGGCAGGCTGCCGCCGAAATCGCAGATTCGTTCGATCCGCTTCACCAGCGGCATGTTCGCGGCGGAGAACCACGGCGGAGGCATGACCTTCGTCGATATCTCGACGCAGCCAGGGCTCGGACCGCTGCGCGGCGGCGCCGACTTCATCTTCAGGGATGAGTCGCTGAACGCACGGAATGCGTTCCAGGAAGTGAAAGGTCCCGAGCGCAACCAGCAGTACACGTTCAACCTGAGCGGCACGATCCTGAAGGATCGATCCTCGTTCTCACTGTCGGTGGGCGGAGCGACGCTGTACGACTCGGCGAACATCTTCGCGGCCACGCCAGGCGGGACGGAAACTGCCGCGGTGCGGCGGCCGAGCGATCGGATCAATCTCATGGGGCGGTTCGATCAGGCTCTGTCGAAGTCGCACACGCTGCGGGCGACGTTCCAGCAGAACGACAACGACCAGCAGAACCTCGGGATCGGCGGCTACGACCTGGCCGAGCGCGCCTTCAGGCGGATGTCACGCGACAGCCTGTTGCGCATCGCCGAGAGCGGACCGATGGGCCGCGCCTGGTTTGGCGAGTCGCGCTTACAGGTGCGATGGGGGGGTACCGATGCGTCGGCGCTGGTCGAGACTCCCGCCGTGAAGGTGCTCGATGCGTTCACGTCGGGCGGCGCCCAGCAGGCTGGCGGACGCAACGCTGCTGAAATCGAGTGGGCCGCCAATGTGGACTGGGCCCGCGGCCGTCACGCAGTGCGATTCGGATCGCTCGTCGAGGGCGGCGCCTATCGCAGCGACAGCCGGACGAATTACCTCGGGACCTACACCTTTGCGAGCCTTGCCGACTATCAGGCAGCCAGACCGTCGACCTACACCCGGCGCGACGGCGATCCGCTGGTCGAGTACTCGCATTGGCAGGCTGGGTTGTTCGTGCAGGATGACTGGCGTACGCGCCGCAACCTGACGCTCAGCGCCGGTCTCCGTCAGGAGTTCCAGACCCACCTCCGCGACGGCTTCAACCTGGCGCCGCGCGGCGGCCTGACGTGGGCGCCCTTCAAGAGCGGAAAGACAACGATACGGGCGGGTGGCGGCGTCTTCTACGACTGGCTGGAGGCAGAAGTCTACGAACAGACCCTGCGCGTCGATGGCGGGCGCCAGACCGATCTGGTCGTGCGCAGCCCCGGCTATCCGAATCCGTTCGACGGCGGGCTCTCCGACGTGCTGCCGGGCAGCAAGTACCTGCTCGCCGCCTCGTTGCTGATGCCGGAACGGAAAATGGTCAATTTCGGCCTCTCGCAGCAGCTTTCGCCGACGATCGGATTGAACGTGAATCTGATGCACATGACGGGAAGCAACCGGCTGCGCGGCCGCAACATCAACGCTCCGTCGAACGGCGTCCGCCCGGATCCGGCAGTCGGCAACGTCACGCAGGTCGAATCCACCGCGCGCATGCGCGGGACGCAGGTGCACACCGGCCTCAACCTCAACATGCCGGCCCGACGCATCATGGTGTTCGCGAACTATTCGTTCGTCGATCAGCAGAACGACTCGGACGGTCCATTCAGTCTGCCGGCCGACAGCTATGACCTCGCGGCCGAATGGGCGCCAACCGCGGGCATTCCCCGCCACACTGCAAGCGCGATCGTGAACCTGCCGCTGCCGTATCGCCTCCGGATCGGCATCACGACGTCGGCGCGGTCGGGCACGCGCTACAACATCACCACCGGGCGCGACGACAACGGTGACACCGTGTTCAACGATCGCCCTGCCGGCGTCGCCCGGAACAGCGCCATCGGCAAGGGATCATGGGATGTCGCGGCGCGACTCGGCTACACGTTCGGATTCGGCGATCGCCCGGCCAACGGCCCTGGCGGTCCGGGCCCGACGATGATCATTCAGCGCGTCGGCGCCGGCCCCGGCAGCGCCGGGGACCTGCTGGGTGGCCTCATGGGCGGAGGCGCCGCCGAGAACAAGCGCGTCCGGATCGAGCTGTTCGTATCGGCTCAGAACCTCCTGAACAGCGTCACCCCGGTCGGCTACTCGGGTGTGATGACGTCGCCATTCTTTCTGCAGCCGACCGCGGCTATGCCCGCGAGACGGATCGATATCGGGATGAGGGTCGGTTTCTAGATCGACTGTGACTGTGTGGCTTCCGGCTTTAGCCGGAAGCCACACTACTAATTTAGCTTTCACCCAGCTCGCTCGAGCGGCTCTCGTTGGATCCTTGGATCGTTGGATTGTTGGCCGTTATCGCCGTGCACGCGATCGATCGCCAGAAAATAAGGCAACGCGAGAGCTGACAGCCCCGCAGCGACCGCGAACGCGCCGCGGAAACCGAATCGCTGAATCAGCCAGCCGATTGACGTCGACCCGGTGCCGATGCCCGTATCGAATGCCGCGAGGATCGCGCCGAAGGCGGCACCGCGCCGTTCGGCGGACACGCCGCGCATGACGTAGCCGACGTAATTCGGATAGGCCGTCCCGAATCCGAGACCGAAGATCAGCGCCGACGTCAGCATCCAGAACCGCGTGCCGCCAGCGGCGAGGCACGCCAGGCCGATGCTGATCATCACCAGGCACGGCACGAACACCCGCTTGTAACCGATGCGATCGCCCAGGTGACCAGTGAATGGACGCGTGCACAGCACGACAATCGCCAGCGCGGTCAGGTAAATCCCCTTCGGCGTCGTCCCGCTGGCATCGGCATACATCGCCGCGAAGCTGGTAATCCCGCCGTAGCCGAACGAATAGAGAAACAGCGTCAGCGACGTGACCAGCACGCGCCACTCGAGCAGCGGTCCGCTCCGTTTCGCCTCCGCGGCCGTCACCGTCGGCTGTTCCTCGAGGCTCAGCGCGATGCCCAGCATGACCAGGTTCAGAACGCCCGCGAGCACGCAGAGCCACACCCATCCGTACCTGTAAATGACGAACCCGACGCTCGGGGCCACCGAGAGCGCCGCCATGGTCGAGAGGCCCCAGTAACCAATGCCTTCCGCACGCCGCCGCTCGGGAAGCATCTGGGTCATGTAAGCCGCGGACGCGGATAGAAGCCCCGACCAGAACACGCCTTGAACGATCGCAAGCGCCAGCACCAACCGATAGTCGGTGATGACCGCGTACGCGGCGGCGAAGACCGACAGGGCCACGCTGCTGATGATCAGCATGCGCCGATGGCCAATTCGATCGGCGAAGGCGCCGGTCAGCGGAGCCGAGAACGCAGATGAATACGTCAGGAATCCAAGGAAGAGGCCGGACGCAAACGTAGAGCCACCCAGATCGAGAATGTGGAACGGCGCGGTCGGGAGAAGCTGGAAGGCCGAGAGAAAGACGGTAAACGTGAAGCCGCACATCACGAAGAAGCGCGGGGTGAACAGACGATCCATATCTGTGGGATCGTACTGTACTCGGCGGCTCGGCGGCTCGGGGGTCGGCACGCCGGTGGTAACCACGATCATCAGGGCCAGTTCAAGCAGGTCGTTGCCTCTGAGCGCTACCGAAACCCCGAGCCGCCGAGCCCCGAACCGCCGACGTTACTCCGCCTTCAGCGCCCTGACCGGATCCACGCGCGTCGCGCGCCAGGCGGGGACGAGGCTCGCCGCGATCGCGACGGTGGTCAGCACCACCGCGACGGCAGCGAACGTTGCCGGATCGACTGGCTTCACGTCGTGCAGGAGCGTGGTCATCAGCTTCGAGAGCGACGCAGCGGCGGCGAGGCCAATCCCGATCCCGAGCAGGGCGAGACCAATGCCGCTCGCGAGCACGAGCTTCAACACTTCCGCACGGCCTGCGCCAATGGCGACGCGGATGCCGATTTCGCGCGTGCGCCGGCTGACGACATACGAGAGGACGCCATAGATCCCAATTGCCGACAGCACGAGTGCGAGTCCGGCAAACACACCCAGCAGCATGCCTGTGAAGCGCGGAGCCGACAGCGTTGCCGCCACCACGTCGTCCATTGTCCGGACGTCGGCAACCGGCAGGTTGGGATCGAATGAACGGATCGCCTGGCGGACCGGACCCGTCAGCGTGCGGGGATTCGCCTGGGCTTTCACTACCAGGGTCATGGCGCGGATCGGATTTCCGATCGACTTGTGCCACTGCGTGTGTGGCACGTAGAACTTCTCCTTGACGACGCCGGTCATGCCATTGTGGCGGACGTTGCCGACAATCCCCACCACGGTGACCCACGGTCGATCCGGGGCGCCGCCGCCAATCTTGAGACGGCCGCCAATCGGATCGCGACCGTTCCAGTAGAGCCTCGCCATCTCCTCGTTGATCAGCGCGACCAGCATCGTCTCCGACTTGTCGTCCGCTGTGATCGGCCGGCCCCTCACGATGCGCTCGCCCATACTCTCGAGATAACCGGGAGTCGCGATTTGCCAGTCACCCTTCGCTCCGGTTCCGGGCGTGGGGGTATAGCCTTCGATGCGAAGACCGAAATCGCCGATGGTCGAGCCGAGAGGCAGAGCGCGCACGGCGCCTGCGCTCGCGACACCCGGAAGGCCGCGCACGTTGTCGAGCAGTCGGGAAAAGAAGTCCACGACCTGTTCCGACGTGCCGTAGCTGCTCTGGGGGAGCGAGAGACGCATCGTGAGCACGCGCGACGGATCGAAGCCGAGCGGCACATGTTGCAGGGACCACAGGCTCCGCAGCATCAGACCCGCGCCAACGAGCAGCACGACCGCGAGCGCCATCTCGATTACCACCAGGCCGCTGCGGAACCGCTGACGCGCGCCGCCGCTGGATGCTCCCTGCGCGCCGTCCTTCAGCGATTCGGTGAGGTCGACGTGCAGCGCCCGAACCGCAGGAGCGAGGCTGAAGGCGACGCTGGTAATCACCGCGACGATCGCAGTGAACACGAGAACCGTCATGTCGAGACGGACGCCTGCGACCCGGGGGACGCTGGCCGGATTCCACCAGGCCACGAAGCGCACTCCGGCGAACGCCAGCGCGAGGCCGAGCACGGTGGCGACGCCGGTCAGGACGAGGCTCTCGGTGAGCAGTTGACGCAACACGCGGAGGCCGCTCGCCCCGAGGGCAGCGCGGACAGCGATCTCACGCTGCCGGCCCTCGGCACGGGCGAGCAGGAGGTTCGCAACGTTCGCGCACGCGATGAGCAGCAGAAAGGCGACGGCACCAAAGAGCAGCCAGATCGCGCGACGTACGGATCCCACCACCTCGTCCGCGAGCGACAGGACGACCGTGTCGAACTGCATCGCCTGCGGATACAGGCCCTCCGTCGTCATGGCACGGGCAATTCCGTGGAGCTCGTCGGCGGCCTGCTGAACGGTCGCGCCGGCCTTCAGCCGCGCGGCGGCGTAGAGGCCGTGGCTGCCATGGTCCATGCTGGCGGGATCCATCTGCAGCGGCAGCCAGAGCTGCGTTGGCGACGGGTTCTGATAATCGGTTGGCAACACGAACTCCGGAGGCATGACCCCGGTGACCTCATAACCGCGGCCGTTGATCTGGATGGTGCGCCCGAGGATGTTCGGATCCGCGGCGTAGCGTCGCGACCACAACGCGTGGCTGAGAATGACCAGGTTCGGTCCCTGTGGGAGATCTTCTGTCGCGGTGAACGTCCGGCCGAGCAGCGGCGCGACGCCGAGAGTCGAGAAGATGTTGGCGCTTACGTTTCCCGCGGCGACCCGCTCAGGATCACCATCCCCGGTCAGATTCACCTGCCCGTCGCCCCACGCCGCGACCTCGGACAGCGTTGACGCGCGGCGGCGATAGTCCAGTACTTCACCGGTCGCGACCCAGGTCTTGTCGAAGGCGACCCACTTGCTCCAGATCATCACCGCGCGATCCGGCTCGCTCCAGGGAAGCGGCCTGAGCAGGACGGCATTGACGATGCTGAAGATCGCGGCGTTGGCGCCGATGCCCAATGCGAGAGTGAGAATGGCGATCGCGGCAAAGCCGGGGTTGCGGCGGAGGGCGCGCGCCCCGAAGCGAAGGTCCTGAACCGACGTATCGAGAAAGGATGGTGCAGGCATGTCTGGCTTAGACGGCGCGGCGACCGTGAACGTTGGGGCGCTTGGCGCGCCACAGGCGCGCCCACCGGCCTGCCAGCCGAAGCGCCGGGTCCGCCTTCGCCAAGGCTCCGCCGGACAACCTTCGCACGACACGGCGCGAAGGTTGGAGCGGAGCGGGGCATGGGGCGCCCCGCGAGCGACGGTGTAAGGGCTCCGGGGGGCAAAGCCCCCCGGACTAGTTTGTTAAGATTCGTGGATGACCCAGGATTACAGCGGCTTCCGGCCATCGAAGATCTGGCGCCGGATGCCGGCCGAACGCCGCGCGGCCGCGGCAGAGCTGTTCTGGGCCGACGAGCAGTCGGCCGAGCAGCAGGTGGAGGCGTGCGCCACCATCGCCACCCAGATGAAATTCCGCGCCAAGAGCGTCTTGGGCCTTCCGATCGAGAAGAAGACCCGTTATCTCGTGACCTTGCCTCAGGTATCCGACTCGGTCGCCGCGAGAGCGCTGGTGAACTATCACCTCGGGTTGAAGCGGCCGATGATGGGAGACTTCCTCGACGCGCTCGGTATCGCGCACGACGAAGGTCTCATCAAGGACGAGGCCGTCGTCAAGCCGGACTCCGACAAGTTGAAGACTGCGGCTGCGCAGATCGCCGCGAAGTACCCGGCCGAGGATGTCGGCCTGTACTTCTCGACGCTGATCTCACAGGATCCCGAGACGTGGGGAGAGCTGGCGGAACTGCCGCAGACGGCCACGGCCTAGGCCGGCTTTACATCACAATCGCGCGGTAGTCGAGGCCGGCCCTGGTTGCCACCTCGACGGCCGCCCGCTTTCCGGATTCGATGGCGCCGTTCATGTACCCCAGCCCGCGATCGCTCGTGTGTTCCCCGGCGAACACGATGGGGCCGGCCGGGCGCGACAGCCACGACCGAAGCGTGGGATCGAATCCTGGATCAAAGACCGCGTAGCCTCCACGCGCCCAGGGATCGCGGTCCCACGCGACGGTCGTGGCGTAAAGCAGGCGTGCGGGCCGGCCGAGCCAGGACAGCCGGCGCACGAGGCCGGGCCAGCCCCGGCGCCGGATCAACGCTCGCAGGTCGCGCGCGGCGTTCCCGCCCGCGAGGAGCGAAAGGATGCCGGCCTTTCCCCCTTGCTGCTCGTTGGCATCCCAGACGGCACCGAACTCCTGATCGCTGCCGTACGCTGACGGGCGGCCGAACCGTTGCCAGAAGCGCCGATCGAACTGCAAGAGTACCCGCGTCGCGGGGCCGTAGCGCAGCTTCGTGATCGCGCGCCACTGCTCCTCGGGCAGTGACGGCAGGACCACGACATTCTTCAGCGTCGACGCCGGCAGCGCCATCACCAGATAATCCGCCCCCAGCTCACGCAACCTGCCGTCATCGATCGCGACGCGCAGCCGCGTGCCCCGGCGCACGACCCGCTTCACCACGGCGCTCAGGACGATCCGGCCGCGAAGGCCGGCCGCGAGCGCTGCAGGAAGAGCATCATTGCCATCCCGCAGGCGGTACATCCGGCCCTCGCCCGGAATCTCATCGGATGCGAACTGATCGACGAGCTGCAGAAGCGAGAGGACTTCAGGGTCGGCGAGGAAGAACCCGCGAAGCCCGCGCAAGCCGGCCGAGAGGTTTGTGTCAGCGCCTGAGTCTTTCAGCCAGTCGGCGACGGACTGCCGCCCGAGCCACTGCCCGACGCCTGAATCCCATCGCCTGTCGCTTGCCTTGAACGCGGCGATCTCCGGACCGAGCCGTTCAGCCGCGCGCTCGAACGTATCCGGCGCGCTCCGAATCTTCTTCCCACCGCCGTTCGATGAACCGTAAAAGCCCCAGCCGCTGCGAAGAATCCTCGTCGCTCCCAGGCCGAGCTCGGAAGCAAGATCCAGGACGTGCGACTGTTCGGCCTCGATGAGGTCCGCACCGGCTTCCGCGTGCTGGCCGCCTTCGAAGCCGCGAATGGTGTGCACGCGACCGCCAACACGATCGCGCGCCTCGACGACTGTGACCTCCGCGCCGGCGCGTTCGAGATACCGTGCCGCAGTCAGGCCAGCCAGGCCCGCGCCCGCGATGACGACACGCGCAGTCGACATCGAAGGAGCATAGCCTGTTCGCCAGCTCTAGAAGCGGTAGACAAAGTTGACCACCGGAAACGCGAACGTCGAACTGTCAGTGAACGCGATCGCGAGCACGAGATCCGCCGCGAGCCGCTCGCCGAAGAAGCGGAACCCGCCCGAGCTCACGACGGTTCCATCCCATGCATAGTTTTCGGTGATCCACTTGATGTTGCGGCGGACCGGCGCTTCGCCGCCAACCATCACGACTGCACTCTGCACGCCGTGCGACGAGTATGCGGCTCCGGCTCCGAGCGTGAACGCGCCGCCGGAGGTTTCCTTGGTGAAAACCCCGTAGCCGATGCCGACGTTGTCGTCTCCGGCAAAGGCGTGGAGCACACCGACCGACGCATAGTTGCCGTTCCCCGCGTAAACCTGCAGTTTCGGACTGACCCAGAAGGGCCGGTCCCAATCATCGGTGAACACGAGAGGCGTTCCGATGCCGGCCGAGAACCGGTCCGTAATTCCCACCTGGAGGAAGGGAGCAAGGCCCGAATAGACCCCCAGGTATGTCTGTCCGCGCGGCAGCGCGCGGCCGGTGGGGCCGAACGCGAGCCGCGTGCTGTTGGGATCCTCGGGACGGAACTCGCCGCGGATCATCCGGCCGAGGACCGGACGAACCGAAGCGATTCGAGTCTTCGGCGTCGTGACCGCTGCTCCGGAAGTGGTGCGGAATACGACCTCGGTCTCGGACTCGCTCTCGATCTGGCCATACACACGAGACCCGTCCTTCAACAGCAGCTCGTGGACGGTCTGAACGTACGGCGACGGTTTGTCGCCGGGTGACGCAAGAGCGAGCGTTGGCCCGGCAAGGAGAAGGAGCGCCGTCGCGACGATGAACCTCTTCATGATGTGCTCCCGAGAAGCCGTTCGTGATGGGTGTACCAGTCGCTGCGAAAGACCGTCCCTGGATCGAGGCGCCGTTTTTCCTGGAGGAATTCCTGGATGCGTGGATGGCCGGCGGCGAGTTGCCGGGCATCGGCCCATCGGTGATAGGTGAGGTAGTAGCTGCCTCCGTACTCGATCGCGCGGTCGATCAGACGGCGGAAATCGGCCGCGGCTTTCGCGATGCCTTCGGCCGTGTGCTCGACGTGCAGGTTGAAGACGACGCAGGCCCAACGCTGACGGGCCCACGCGAGCACGGTCTCGTCGTCATTCTCGATCACGCGGATGGTGCCGTAGATGATGTCGACGCCGTATTGCCTGGCATCCGTACGGACCGCGTGCATGAACTCCGGCAGCGCGGGCCGAGGCACGTAGAGCTCGGTGATCATCTCGCTGCCTTTCACACGACCGCCCAGCTCCGCGTCGAGGCTGATGTGGTAGGACTCCGGATACTCGGAGAGCTGATGGGTGTCGCTCCAATAGAGCTGGCCATCGGTCGCCATGTAGTAGCGGGAATACTCGGCAAAGGCGCGGGACTTGTCCGTGTGCGCCAGCCGAATCAGCCGTCTCCACTCGGGAGCGCCAAGGGACAGCTGGTCCTGCGCAATCGGAAGATCAGGCGCGATTGGCCGGTAGCAGGAGAACACTCCGACCTGCAGGAACTCGCGTGAGCCGGGATCGGTCGCGAACTGGCAGTCGCCGAACTCGAAACCCTGTCTCGTGCGCAGATCGAACAGATCCGGCAGGTGATCAATGTTCGCAATCGTGACGCGGCGCTCGACCTTCCGCCGCTGCTGGAGCCGCAGCGTGATCGTGGTAACCGGTCCGAAGAGACCGTACCCGCCAATCGCCAGCGCGAACAGGCGGGGGTTCTGTGTGCGGCTGCACACCTCCCGATTCCCGGCCGCGTCGACGATGGTGAAGGACTCGATATCCCCGACCAACGGACGATGACGGAGGCCGCGGCCGTGGATGTTCGCCGCGAGCGCGCCGCCGAGGGTCAGGTGATCGGCGCCGGTCTGCTTCTGGATGATGCCCCACCCGTCAGGCTGGTCTGCGAAGGTCCAGAGCAGGTGGTTGATCAACTGCACCCAGTCGATTCCCGCTTCGACGGTCACGAGTCCGCGCTCCCGATCGACATCGATCACCCGATTGAGGGCGGCCATGTCCACGAGCGTGCCGCCGGTACCGAACTGCTGCCCTCCCATCGCGTGGCGGCCGCCACAGAAACTGAGGCTCTGACCCGCGCCACTCGCGGCCGCAACCAGCTCCTGCAGCTCGCCAATCGCCCGCGGCCGAAGCACGCGCGCGACGTTGGTGGCATTGAGCTGGGAGTGAATGTCGTTCACCACACAGTCATGACGAACGCGGCCGGCGATCCGGGATCCCCAGGACCGGCTGCCCTCAGAGACGATGGCGTCCATACCCCCAGACGATAGGGCTCGGGAGGGTGAGAAGTGGTGAGCCGGGGATGAAGAAGGGTGAAATCCCCAGGTTACCTGGCGCGCTCGGCGAGCTTGCCGAGCACGCTTCCGAAAGCAGGCGTGCCGCGGAGGCGGGCCAGCAGGGGCTCGACCGGAATGGTCCACCCGGAAAATGACGATTCTGCCTTGTCCAGGAGCCGGTGGAGCGCCACGACGGCATCGTCGCGGCGATCCCGGACCGCGTGATGGACGGCTTCGACCATCGCCGCCTCGCCGCCCCGGCCGCCGCGTCGCAGCGACTCGGCCGCCTTCTCGGCCCGGCTGAACACCTCGCTGGCGGCGGCGCGATCGCCATCCTGGAGAAGAGCGGCCCCGAGGGCCACCAGCGAGCGTCCGTGGTCGGGAAACAATTCCAGCGCCTTGCGGAAGCGGGACGCCGCGGCAGACGCGTCGCCGGTCGCCATGTGGGCAAACCCGGCGCCGTCGTGCGCGTTCATCGCGAATTCCGGGGCGTAGAGCTGTCCCGCCCCCGACGCAATCTCGCGGTCGAATTCGAGCAGCGCTTCAGCCGCGTCGCCGCGGGCCAGCCGGACGAGACCGAGCAGCCAGTGGAGGCCTTTGGCGGGGTATCGCTGCTTCTGGTGCGCCTGGCGATCCTGCACGATCGTGCCTTCGCGCAGCGTGGACTCGGCGCGATCGAGCATGCCGCGCGCGATGTGGACCATGCTGCCTTCGAAGTGCGAGAACGGAAAGTCCGGGTACAGCTCGATGGCCCTGGCCACCGCCTGCAGGCGTTCCTCGCCCCAGGCGGCGTGAGCGAGCCGGAACTGGTTGCCCCAGTAGCCAGGCTCGAGGGCGACCGCGCGGCGGGCGGCGGCGAGCGCCTCGACCGATCGGCCGGCGCTCACGAGCAGGAACGCGAGCGTCGCGTGCGCCTCGGCCAGGTCCCGTTCCAGCTCGATGGCCCGCCGCACGTGATCGATCGCGCGCGCGAGCAGCTCGCTTTCCGGCTGGCTGCGGGCACGCGACATCTCGTACTGGAAAAACCGCGCGTTGCCGAGTCCGACGTGCGCCGCCGCGTAGCGCGGGTCGAGCGCGATGGCGCGTTCGAAGTCGGCGATCGCCGCCGGAACGACCGCCGCGTCCAGGGATTCGAGCCTCACGCGCCCTTCGGTGAAGGCCTGGTAGGCCTCGAGGCTGCTCGTTTCACGATAGTGGCGGCGTTCCGCAGCGCCCGGCTTGCCGGCACCGAGCGCGTCGGTGAACTGCGACACGATCCGATCCTGCAGATCGAAGACCTGATCGAGCGGGCCGTCGGCCTTCGCGTCCGCGAGACATTCGCCGGAGGCGGCGTCGATGATGCGCGCGGTGATCCTCAGCCGATCCCCGGCGCGCTGATAGCTGCCGACCACCGCGCGATCAATCGCGAGCACGCGCCGGAGGCCAGCGAGCTCGCGGCCGACCTCGGTGACCGCCTCGGTGACGCGCACCCGATCGATGATCCGCAGCGTCGCTGCCCGGAGATCGTTGGTGACCGTCTCTGCGATCCCCGACGACAGCCATGCCAGGGAGGCATCGCGGCTGACGTTGTCGAAGTCGATCACGGCCACGGTCGGCATCTGAGGGGCCGGGGGTTCGGGAGGTGTGACGGCGGCCGAGGCCGGCACCACCGCCTCGACCGGCGCGATGAACCGGTAGCCGCGCCGTGCGACGGTCTGCACGAACTTCGGATTGGCGGGATCGTCGCCGAGCGCCTGGCGCAGCTCGGAGACGGCCTGCGTCAGCGCGTTGTCGGTGACCGCCACATCGGGCCACAGCGCCCGGAACAGATCGTCCTTCGATACCAGCACCGACGGCCGGGCGGCGAGGAACAGGAGCAGATCGATGATTTTCGGCGAAAGCGGAATGTTCTGTCCGTCGCGCAGCAGGCGGTAGGCGCCGCCGTCGACGAGAAAGGGCCCGAATTTGTAGGACGCCGCGGTCGGCATGCGTGACTGATTCTAGTCTCTCGCGGTTCGCGGTTCGCGGGTTCGCGGCTTTTACTTCCGCATCACGAGTAACGCGTCACTGACCTTCCTCGCCCCGGCCGCGTCCGACGGGCTGTTCACGATCTGTCCCTGCACCCACATCGTCGTCGAACCGCCGCCATCGAGGTTGAGGGCCTGCGTGAGACCGAGCCGTCGGGCGAGTGACCGCAACTCGAACAGCGACATCCCTGCACTGAGCTTCGGCTGGCGGCCATCGACGGTGATCAGCCACACCGAACCGTCCGCATGCGTGCCGACCAGCGTGCGCGGGTGCCGGGTCTCGGGGAAGCCGGCCGTCAGCTGCTCCATCGTCCAGTCTTCGATCAGCCGCCCGTCACGAATGAGCAGACCGGCACCACCGACGATCGCTTCCGCACGGGCCCAGTCGTCCGGCGATCGGTCCGGCGACGTGTACCTGGTGTCGAGCTCGACACGCGTGCCGCGCGTCAGCGCGCTCAAAGGCGGGGGCGCGCTGGTGCCGCCATACGACAGGACGAATCCGTCGCGCGGGATCGGCGTCTTCCCCGCGGTCTGCGGCGCACCCGCGACACGCAGCGGCTTGCCGCGCACGACCCACTCCAGACCTCCCCTGGCGGCATCGGTGTCGGAGTGATACGCGGGAGTGAACAGCATCAGCTTGCCGCGGTGGCGGGTCGTGTCCACACCCGCAATCTCCATGGTGGCATCCTGGCGTGCCGTCCGCGGGAGCCTCAGCGCCATTGTCGCTGCGACGCGCCCGAAGACGAGGCGCAAGGCATCGCCTTTGCGCAGAAAGCCGACCGCGCCACGCGGACGCCGCGTGTCGCTCACCAGTTGACCGTTGAGCTTATAGATGCCGGCAGGGTCACCCGAAGGCAGCAGGAAGAAGCCGGCATTCACCGCGGCGATTGCCTGTCGGCGCGTGGCAGTGTCGGCGACGGTCTCGGTGTCGACGATCTCGTCATTCGCGAGGGCGGCACGCAGATCGGCAGAGCCAAGGTCGACCTTCAGCAGCCACACGGACACCGGGGCCGGAGGCTCGAGCAGATGCTGATCGGTGACGTGAAACAGCGTGACGCCGGTGGCGACACTTCGCGGCGCCCCGAGATCGGGCGCCTGCCCGGTGCTCGCCGGCAGGGGCGAGAGCCACAGCAGGACATAGAGCGCCGCCGGGCGCAGGAATGCGAGACCGCGCCCCCGCATTCAGCGGCCGCAGGAGATGTCGCGGCCTTCGTAGGATTTCACGTCGACCTGGGGCACCGAGCGCTTGGCCTCCTCGTTCGCAGATGCCGAGCCAGTCGACGGCGTGCCGATCGAGATCCGTGTGTTGCCGACGGTCCGCTCGCGCCATGACGAGGGCATCAGGTCGGACTTGAGAACGCCACGCACCTCCACCACCTTCTTGTCGTGTTTCTCTTTCATCTCCTTGAGGAGCGCCTTGTCACCGGTCAGCCGGAAGGTCATTCCCTGGGTGACCGGGGAAACATCCTCGCCGGCACCGACGTCGGTCGCTTCGAGCGCGCTGCCCCTGAGGCAGCCGTAGATCACGATGGCGTCGCCTTTTTTCGACGGTGGAAGATCTGAAGGCGCTTTGTCCTGTGCAACGACTCCCGCAACGGGCAGGAGCACCGCGATGGCAAGAGCCTGTCGCATGATGTTTCTCCTCATCGAGCTGGCACCATCCGGATCCTGGTGATGCCCGTGCCTTCCTGAATCGTGTCCACGATGCCCATATGGGCAGGGTTCACCTCGCCGATCACCGTGTACTCCAGGTCCAGGGTGCGATTATCGGCGAGGTTGACGAAGATCTGCGCGTCGCCGGTGTGGCGGCCGCGGGTGGAGAGGCCGACCGTGCCGCGGCGGTGCGGCCGGGTGGACAGCTCGTCGCGCATGAACCGCGCATCGCCCGCATACTCGTTGGCGCCGGGGCTGCCCCCCTGGATGACGAAGTTCGGGACGACGCGATGGAACGTGAGGCCGTCGTAGTACTTGTCGCGAACCAGGCGCAGGATCCGGCCGTAGGCCAACGGCGCGATGCCCGTGTCGAAGTGGATGTCGAACGACCTGCCCCCCTGGAGCTCCACGCGCGCCATCAACGGAGGCCGCCCGATCTTTCGCTCTACCAGGTCGCTACGCGAGATCGGTCGGGGCGCCGCCGCTCTGCGGGCGCCGGTCAGTCCCCTCAGCGCCACGGCCGCTTCTTCGGCGATGCGCGGATCGAAGTCGGTCAGCAGTTTCTCGAAGACCGGCGCCTGCGAGACCCCCGCCTCGCGAAGCCGCTCCATCAATGCGAGACGGGTGTCGCGGGAGGTATCCGATTTTTGCGCGGTGATACGTTCGAGCGCGCCGCTGAGCGCGCCGAGCACGTACTTGTTCGAAGTCTGGCCTTTCACTCCAATGGCCGCGGTGCGGACCAGCTGATAGTCGTCGCGGCCGAGCGCGGCGATGAACGCAGCCTGACTCCGCTCGACGCCGACGACACGCTGAAGCGGTACCAGGGTCGCCTCCCGAACGTTGTCGTTGTCGTCGTAGGCCAGCTTCTCGAGCGTGAACGCGTCCTTGAGCGGCTCGGCGGCCCTGGCCGCATACATGCGGACCTGCCACACGTTGTGGGTTCGAAACGCAGGCATCGCCATCGCGGCGCGGTCGGGCGCGCGCTTCGCAGCAGCGACCAGCGCATGCGCTTCGCGATGCCACGAGCCGATGTCCGGCGGTGTGCGGAGCTCGCTGATCAGGCGCGCAGTGAGCAGCTCGGCCTCCTCTCCGGTCACGCAGCGATCGGCCAGCGCGTCGATCGCGGCGAGCACGACGTGCAGGCTCGAATCCGACAGCGCCTCCGCGATCGGCCCGCAACCGTTCGCGTCGGTCTCCCGGCGGACCCAGGCGCGCAGCGCGTCGTAGCGCACCGTCAAGTCGCGGTCCTCGAGAGCCATCCGAACCAGCTTCGTGCGCTCGTCGCCGCTCACCGTGGCGCCAGTCCCGAACAAAGCGAAGGCGCCGAGCCGGCGGTACAGTGGTGAGTCCTCGCCGAGCGCCTCGGCGATGAGCGGACGGTCTACGACACCCGCCGCCATCAGCGCAGCGAACGACTCGCGGGCGAGCGGCTCGTCGGCGGGTTTGTTCATGGCTGGCAGCTCCCAGGCCGCGCCTTTCTTCAGCAGCGCCAGCGTCTCGTCAGACAATCGCCCCAATTTGCGGTTCCGCCGCGCGAGCGCTTCGAGTCCGCGTGCAGCCGTCGCGCGCGGTCCTTTGCTGTCTTCGAGGATCGCCGCCAGGCGAGCCTGCGCAGCTTCGAATTGTTCGACGGTGCTGTACGGAAGCTGGCCGAGGAGCGCCGCTGGCGCCGTGGTCACGAGCTGGCTCACCGCTGCGGCAATCTCCGGGTCGGGCTGATCGGGACGGGCGTGCGCTCGAAGGGTCAGCGCCAGGGCCAGGTGGGCGGTGTCGCCAAGGGTGGGACTCGCGACGAAACGTGAGAGCGGCGCGATCAGATCCCGGCGCTCGAGCCGGCCCAATCCGCGCAGGAAGTACGTCCGCGGATCAGCATCGGCGCCGCTCTTGCCGTTGGCCCGGGCGGCGGGGTGAACAAAACTCTCGAGAAAAAACCCGAGTGCGTTATCGCTGATGACGCCGTTCTGCTCGAACCACGCGTCGTCATCGCGAAGCGCGCCAAGATCGACGACACCCCGATCGGTCTCGAGTTTGCCCTGACCCCGCATCAGGGTCTGGGCGCGGACGCCCACGGCCACGACACACAATCCGACGATCGCAGCCGCGAGCGCTCTCATTCGTGTTCTATTTCCGCCGGCCCGAATACTCCAGCATCTGTGCCGTCAGGTCCAGCGGATAGGAGATCTTGACGTCGATGATCTTGCCGTCTGCCCCCTTGACCGCCTCGAGCCGGGGCTGGACGAAGCCGGTGTAGGAGGGCATGTTCAGCTTCTCGACGCGGGCGACGACTTCGTCGCGCAGCTTGGCGTCGAAGTGCACGCCGTAGGTTTCGAACAGCTTCTTAGACGCTTCGTAGTCGCCTTCGGCCTTGATGCGCTGGACCTCCGCAAGCAGCCGGCCGACGCCCTCGTTGAAGGCACCGGGATCAACCATCACGTAGAACGTCTTGCCGTCGCGCTCCCGGACGTCTATCGCTTTCGAGTTCGCCATCAGCCACCGCACGATCATCTGGCGGTTGCGCATGTGGTCTTCCTCGATCTGCGTGCCTTCGCGGACCCGGCGGAGCTGCGCCAGCGCATTCCGCGTGTAGCCCTCGTACTCGGCGCGAACGATCTCTTCCTGATCCGCGCCCGTCACGATCCCCAGCTCGGCAAGCTTGGCGTTGGGAAGGAAATAGAGGGCCACGAGGTCGGCGCGGGCTTCTTCGAGCGCCGAAAACTGCTCCTTCAGCGCGGCCTGGGGACTGCCCTTCAGCTTCTCGGATACCTTGCCCGAAGCGTGACCGATCACCTCGTGCATGTTCGTGGTGAGCTCGCTGGCGACGCTGTTCCACTTCTCCGCGCGAAGCGCCTCTTCTTCGGTCCAGGCGAACTCGCGCCTGAATGACGCGGACGTCGATTTGTCGTACGCCTCGTTGACGTTCGACAGCGACACCGACTTGCTGCCGTGCTTTTCCCTGATCTGCTGGTCGTTCGGCAGGTTGATCCCGACCGGCGTGATCGGCCCCGAGTCGCCCGTCTCGATTACGACGTCGATGGCGTTGGCGGTGATGCCCTTGACCCCTTGCTTCTTGTATTGATCCGCCCAAGGCATCCGGTCCTCGAACCACTGCGCGTTGGTGGCGAGCTTGCGGATGTCCTCGGTCTTCTCGCGGTTCACGAAGTAGACGAGCGCTTCCCAGGAGCCTTTGTGGCCGCGCGGATCCATGTAGACCTCGATGAACCCGTTGATCGTGTCGACCGGCGAGTCCTTGTCCTGGACCCAGGCGATATCGTAAGCGGCGCGGTCGCTGTCTTCACCCGTCCGATACCACTGAATCAGCGCATTCAGCGCCTCCTTCATCGTCGGCGTGGCAAACGCGATCGCCGCTTCGAGATTCCGGACGATGGCCCGGATCTCCTTGTCGTAGCGGCCACCGATTCGATACACCTCTTCGACCAGCTTGCCGTCGCGCTTCACCACCCGCGAGTTGAGCGCGTATCGCTCCTTGAAGCCTTCGAGGTCCTTCATCGTGGCGCCGACGTAGAGATTGTTCGCGCTTTCCTGAAGGATGTCCTTGCCCGTCCCGGGCGTCTTGTTCGTGACGATGGGATCGACGTTGGGATCGAAGAACAGCGGCTGCATCCTCTTGAGCATCGCGTCGAGCGTCTCGCCAGGCTTCAGGGGGAACTTCGCGCCGGACTTCTGCGCGGCCCGAGCCGCCGAGGCGAACGCATCGGGCGCGATCTTCATGACGAACTTGCGCGCGGTCAGGTTGTTGAAAGGACCGGTGTTCAACCAGAACAGCTTCGTGTACCGCTGGATTTCCGCCAGCGTGGCGGGATCGACGCCGTCGGGGTGGGTCAGGATTTCCTCGAGCAGGTCACGCATCTCGAGGTTGTGCGCGTAGCGCTGGTCGTAATAGATGTCGCGACCGGCGAGGGCAGCCTGGTAGAGGTGCCAGATGAGTGTCTTCTGTTCGAGCGGCAGGTCCTTGAAGCCGTCCGCATACAACTGAGCCACGGCCGCATCGTCTACGCGTTCAAGGAGGTACTTCCGGGATGCATCGGACTGAATGGCATCAGCGACGGCCGGACTGTCCGCCGGTTTCGCCGCCGGAACCGTATAACTCCCGCTGCCCGACACACCCACGGCAATCACAAGTGACATTCCTGCTCCAGTCAGAAACCGGTAAATCATGATTCCAGTGTAACCACTTCATCCAATGCAGGGGTGTGCGCCGTCCAGCCGAGCTTTGCCCGAATCGAATCGGCGAGGGGATCCATCGCGGCAGGCTCCCCGTGCACGAGGAACGTGCGCTTCGGAGGGGCCTGAAAGCCGCCGAGCCAGCGCAGGATCTCCGTCGAGTCGGCGTGCGCCGACATCGATTCGATCTTGCCGACCACGGCGTGGACGGCGATGTCCCGCCCGTGGATCTTCACCGATTTGGCGCCGTCCACGAGCTGCCGCCCGCGCGTCCCTTCCGCCTGGAAGCCAACCAGCAGCACGGTATTCCGCGGGTCCGGCAACGCGTCCTTGAGGTGGTGCAGCACGCGCCCACCCGTTGCCATCCCGCTCGAGGAGATCACGATCGCCGGCAGTCGTGACTGGGTGAGCTGTTTCGATTCCGCGGACGACGCGATGATGCGAAGGCGGGTCGTGCAGAACGCACAGAGCCGCCGCTCGCGAGCCGCCTGGGCCTGACGTTTGGGGACCGGCTCGTGGGCGGCTTCGTCGTACGGAGCCTTGTCGTCGCGCTTCTCCGGTTGCAGCTCCGGGTCGAGCTCGTTGAGCCGCTCGGTGTATCGCGCCAGCGCTTCGCTGGCCATCGGGCTGTCCACGAACACCGGCAGGACGGGAATGCGCTTCTCCTCCTCGAGGCGGCCGATCCAGTAGAGAAGCTCTTCGACCCTCCCGACTGCGAACGCCGGGATCACGAGCTTGCCACCCCGGTTCGCGGTTGCCCGGATCACCTCCGCAAGCCGCTCCCCATCGTCATCCTTTTCGTGGACCCTGTTGCCGTAGGTCGACTCGACGAGCAGGTAGTCGGCCTGCGCGACGCTGACCGGATCGGGAAGCACGGGCCGGTCGTATCGGCCGAGATCCCCGCCAAAGAGGATCGTCATTCCCTCGGTGCGCACGCGCGCGTAAGCGGAGCCGAGCAGGTGACCGGCCGCCAGGAAGTCCACCTCGATCCCTTCGGCAACCGGCATCGCCCGTTCGTATCCGACCGGCTGCAGCAGCGAGACCGCGCGGAACGCGTCTGCTTCGCCATAGAGCGGAAGGGCCGGGGCGTGTCTGGAGTAGCCGTGGCGGTTCGCGTTGGCGGCGTCCTCTTCCTGAATACGCCCGGAGTCGGGCAGCACGATGCGGCACAGATCGCGCGTGCCCGCGGTGCAGAACACCCGCCCCTTGAATCCCTGCATCACGAGCCGCGGCAGGTACCCGCAATGATCGAGGTGGGCATGCGTTAGCACCACCGCGTCGAGTGACGAGGCCGGGACGGGAAACTCACGCCAGTTCAGCTCCCGGAGTTCCTTGAGCCCCTGGAACAAACCGGCATCAATCAGGATGCGGGCCTCGCCGGTGTCGAGGAGATACTTCGAGCCAGTCACGGTACGGGCGGCGCCGAGGAATTTCAGGGATACGGGCATCAGAAGATTTTGACACGGCGGCAGATCGGCCGGGTCTAAAGACCCGGCCCTACCAGGCCACGTTCCTTGGGTTCTGCTCTCTGACCTTACGGTCCCTGTAGGGCCGGAGTCTTCAGACCCCGGCCTCGCCGGACCGCTATACTGTTGGTTTGTCTTCAGAAGCGGCTCCGTCCCCATCGATCGTCGAACGGCTCCAGACCGAACCCTCGGTTATCGCAGCGGAGCTGCGTCCGCCGCGCGCGGAGCTCGAGACCCGCGCCAGCATGGATGCGTGGATCGACACGTACCACGCGGTCAGGAGCCTGACGCGCGAGGGAACGCCGGTGTTCCTCACCGACAGCGCCGTCGGCCTCAAGGAAGAAGACAATCTCCGCCACCTCGTGAGCAACCTCGGGAGCGAGGTGTCGCGGCGCGGGGTTGTGCCGTTCCTGACCTGCAAACACGCGCTCGAGTACTGCACCGCCTACGCCGACCGCGCCGTGCAGCACGGGTTCCCGGCGCTCGTCGTGCTCGGCGGTGACAAGAGCGTGGGGCCGCCGCGCTGCGTCGCGCACGCGTGGCAGTTACGTGAGGAGATCCGGAAGCACCAGCCGCAGCTGCTGCTCGGAGGGTGGGCCAATCCGCATGGCGACTCCGCGCAGCAGGTCGGCCACCTGCTCGACGAGCATGCGACCGCTGAGTTCTACCTGACGCAGATTGTTTCGCATCACAGCCGCGAGCATGTCCGCAAGTTCGTGGCGGAAGCCGAGCGGCGTGGACTCGCGATCCCCGGGATCTTCGGAGTCTTCTACTATCGCTCGGCCAATCCACGAACGCTGGACGCGCTCGAGTCCTTCCTGCCGGTGCCGGCCGATCAGCTGACCGCCGAGTTCGCGGCGGGCGCGACTGCCGATGAAATCTGCGGCAGGACGATCAGGGCCCTCCGAGAGGCCGGGGCCCGTCATTTCTACATCAGCAACCTGCCGCTGCAGCGCGCGGCGCGCACGCTGCGCAGCATCCTCTCGAAGGCATGACCATGAGCCGCACCTATCGCGCGGGAGATTCCGTCGAGGATTTCTGCCGCGCCTGCAAGACGGACCGGATGCACACCGTCATCGTCACCGACGCGGAGAGCCGGCCGCTGCGCGTTGTCTGCGGTTACTGCGACAGTGAGCACAATTTCAGGGGCGGCCCGCGGATCGGCGCCGACGAAGTCCCCGCCCGCGCCGGGACACCGGCGACGGCAGGACGCGCTCAGCGTGTCGAACGCGAGGCGTTTCCGATCGTCAGCGAACGCGAAAGGAGTGGTCCCGCGATGAACCTGCAGTCACCAGAAGGTGAGGTCGATCTCGAAATGCTGCTGCGGCGGATCATCCGCGAGGAGAGCGGGATCACCGCGGTAGCGCCGGCTGAAAAATGGCGGGGTGGAACGCTCGTCCTCAGGCCGGGCAATGCGCAGCTCCAGGAGAAGTCCTGGCCGATCGAGACGTTCTTTCACAAGGTGGTCATGCTGCGGAACCGCCTGCGCACGCTCGAGCAGCAAGTGAACGGCACCGATCTGCCGGAAGATGTCAAAATCAAGCTCCAGGGCTACATCAGCGGCTGCTACGGGTCGCTGACGAGCTTCAATGTGCTGTTCGCGGAAGAAGGAGATCAGTTCAAGGGGTCGGGCGGAGACTGAACGAACGACAGCCCCCGCCAGCGGCCTCGTGGTGTCGTGCACCTGACATGGGCGAATACCTCGATCGCGTCCCGTTCTCCGGCATCATCCGCATCCGCGACATGATGTATGCGGTCGAGCGGCCTTTCAGGCTCGACCAGGGGGATGTGAGTTTCGACGCGCCCGACACCGTCAAGGAGGCGATGCGGCGCGCGATCGACGAGAACCGCAGCCACTACCTGCAGACCACCGGCGTCCCCCGCCTGCTGGAGCTCCTGGCGGAGAAGCTCCGGAACAAGAACGGCATCCCGGTCGGCGTTCCCGACGAAGTCATGGTGACGACGGGAGGCATCCACGCCATCTATCTCGTATGCCGACCTATGCTTGAAAAAAAAAACGAGGTGATCCTCCCGGATCCGACCTGGCCCCCCTGTGCGGGGAACATCCTCGCCGCCCGCGCGACGCCAGTGAGTTGTCCGCTGCACCAGGAGCTCGACTGGCGGTTCGATCTCGCCGAGCTCGAGTCCCATATCACTCCGGCGACGCGTGCGATCTACATCAACTCGCCACACAACCCGACCGGCGGAGTCTTTACCCGCGCCGACCTCGAACGCATCACCGCCATCGTCAAGGAACGCGGCCTCTGGCTGATCTCGGACGAGGCGTACGAAGACGTGACTTTCGACGATGCGCGGCACGTCAGTCCGGCATCGCTGCCGGACATGTATGAGCGCACGGTCTCGATTTATACATTCAGCAAGACCTACGCGATGACCGGACTGCGTCTCGGGTATCTCGCGACACCCGACGCGACCCTGCGCGAGCGCATCAAGAAAGTGCTGTTCTACACCTGCAGCAACGTCACCTCGATCGTGCAGTTCGGCGGAATCGGAGCGCTCGAAGGGCCGCAGGACTCCGTTGCCGAGTTTCGGGAGGAACTGCGCGTGCGCCGCAACCTGTTCTACGACGGCATCCGCGAACACGCGGCCGGTGTGCTGAACGGCCAACCGCCGCGCGGGGCGTTCTATGCATTTCTCCGCATCAACCCCGAATGGCGGCGCGATGCCGCGGCGGGTTCGCTGTCATGGTCGCTGGCCGAGCACCTGATCAAAGCGGGGCGGATCGGATGCGTCCCCGGCGCTGATTTCGGGTCGAAAGGCGAGGGTTATATCCGCTTCTGTTTCGCGCGCAGCCGTGAGGAGCTCCGCGGCGCGCTGGAGTCGATGGGCAACGTCTTCGGGGTTAGTGGCGCACGCGCCGCCGCTTCATAGCCTCGGCTTCTTCAGCTTCCTCTGGCGTCAACTTCACGGTTCGCAGGCCGCCCGGCTCGATGTGGAGCCTGTAGGGATGCTGCTCGTGATCCGAGCCGCGCATCTTGATGACCCGCATCCGTCGATCCAGCTCGTAGCCTTCGGTCGAATAGTCGAGCGTGAGGATCGCGTCCGCGATCGTGGAAAGGTACGGCGCCGTATGTTCCGCCATTTCGGACGTGGCCACCGTCTGCGTGATCATCGCGCTGCGGCCATGTTCCCGCAGAATCGACGCGACGCCGATCATGAACTGCCGGAAGCCCTTTTCCGATGACGCGTGCTCGATCGAGGAGATGCTGTCGAGCACGATCAGCGACGGTTTCAGTTCTTCGAGCCCCAGGCGCAAATCGACCAGCAGGTCCTCGAGGCTGGTTGCCTCCGGATAGCGGCAGATCACCTTGAGCGTGCCGTTCCGGATGAACGGCTCCATGTCCATCCCGATCTCGCGGTAGTTGCGCAGCAGGATCGGGCGGGTCTCTTCGAAACCGTAGTACACGACGCGCTCGCCTCGCGCAGAGCCGGCGCGCGCATACAAACCGGAGAGCATCGTCTTGCCGCTCCCGGTCGGGCCACGGACGATGATGATCGAGTTCCGGAGCCAGCCGCCGCGGGTCATCGAGTCGAGGCCTTCGACACCGCTCGAATAGCGTTCGACCTGCGCTTCGTGGAGCTCCTTCGCGTCAAGCGGAAACACGGCGATCCCGCGCGTGGTGATGGTGCAGGGGTATTCCCCCTTGTAGTGCGCGCTCCGCCGGTATTTGTTGATTTCAACGCTACGGCGCCGGCGGGGTCCGTCGAGGATGTTGCGGAACACGATGGTCAGATCGCAGACGTAGTCCTCGACCCCCATCGTCGTGAGCGGGCCGTAGTCTCCCTCGGCCTCGGCCATGATCACGGCGGTCAGCCCGAGCTGGCGGAAGGTATGTACCAGCTGGAAGAACTGGCTGCGCAGGGTCTCGAGCGGCGGCCGCGGGCTGAAGAGCGCGGTGGCCGAATCCAGGATCAGCGCACGGGCCCCCGTCTGCTGGACGATGGCCTGGAGGCGGTGAGCGAGCCCGAAAAGATCATATTCCCCGGATACGAGGGTAGGGCCGTCGGCCGGACGGGTAATGTCCGTGAAGGTCAGCGTGCCGGCGCGAACCAGCTTCGAGATCCCGAGACCGAGGGTGTCACCGCTATCCTGCAGGTCCTCCGCGGATTCCTCGATCGCCAGGATGATGGTGGGAACGCCCTGACGCGCCAGGTTCGACGCGATCTGCAACCCGGCGACCGTCTTGCCAGTTCCGCTCTTGCCGGCGATGAGAGTCGAGCGCCCTTGCGGGATGCCGCCCAGCGTGAGCACGTCGAGGCCCGGCACCCCGGTTTCCAGCTTTCTGAGCGCGCTCATTCTCTGGCGTCGACTCCACAGGCACGAAGGAGGTCTGCGATGATCTGGGGCTCGCGCAGGTTGCCGAGCACCCACATCTTCGGCTCGGGATAGCGTTTGACGAGGGTTGGCGTGAACGCGATTCGGTCGGCGTCGCCGGCAGTCGGCTCACGGCCCAGATCGCAGATCGAGAACCTGACCTGCGACACGTCGAACTTCTCGAGCAGCTGCTCTAGGTTGCGGCGTGCCTGGATGCAGGCGGGAGACGCCGAGCTCACGTAAAGCACCAGTTCGACGAGATGGCGATTGCTGCTCACGTTGGTTCGCGGATTGGACGATGCCGCCCACTCGTCTTCAGCGTGGGCTTCCTTTGAGAGGATGTGGCGGACCTGCTCCAGGAACTTGTCCAGGTCCAGCGGCTTGGTGATGACTTCGACGTTCTCGAGATCGCGGACGTCCGGGTGTGCCGTCACGATCAGCGCGATCGTGTGTTTCATCAGTCCGAGCTGGCCGGCCTGGTGGAGCATCCAGGCGCCAGTACCGCCGGGCATCGCGTAGTCGCTGAGCACCAGGTCGTACCTCGACTGTTCCAGGCATTTCAGCCCGTCAGCCGCGGTCGCGGCCTCGTCCACGACATGCCCCTCCATCAGGAGCGCGGTGGCGAGCATTCGGCGGACGTCTTCCTGGTCCTCGACGACCAGAATTCGGGCGCCCGCTGTAAAACCCGGATTCACGCCAGGGCCCTCGTGTCGCCCGATGGACGGTGCCGACTGATCGCCGGCGCGTCCTCGAGCCGTCATTGACGGCGGTTTCTGCCCGGACTCCATACTTTCACCCTGCCGGCGCGGGTTCCTCGAGGTCCAGGGCCAGCTACAAGCCGTGTGTCTCCGTCCTCAACAGCAAGAGTGTTGCCGCCTCATCTGAGATGCCGTCCACCGTCGATGCGGACCGTTTCCCCGGTCATGAAGCCGCTCTCGAGAATGAATATGACCGCCGCCACGATTTCCCTCTCGCCACCCCACCGGCCGAGCGGGGTCGCCGCCTCCACCGCCTGGTATTCGTCGTCGGTCGTTTCGGGCGGCGCGAGGATCGGGCCCGGAGCAATGGCGTTGACCAGGATGTGGTCTTCCGCCAGCTCGAGCGCGAGCGCCTCGGTCAGCCCGACGACCGCGTGCTTTGCGACGTAGTAGGGCAGGAATCCCTTGTAGCGCGGACGGCCGCTCCGCGCGACCCAGTCGGTGAAATTGATGATGCGCCCGCCCTGTTTCGCACGCATGTGAGGCACGGCGGCGCGCGAACACAGGTAGGCGGCCCGGAGATCCACGTTCACCACTGAGTCCCAGACGTGCTCGTCGATCTCGTCGAACGCGACCGACGAGTACACCGACGCCATGTTGATGAGGACGTCGAGCCTTCCCATATCGGCCGCGGCCCGATCGACGAGCGTCCGCGCGTCCGGCGCCTTCGAAAGGTCGGACTGATAGACGAAGGCGCGCCCGCCGGCTGCCTGCACAGTCGCGGCGACTGATTCGGCCTCGGCGCGTGAGCGGTTGAACGAAAGCGCGATCTGCATACCGCGGCCGGCAAGCGCCTGAGCGATCGCCGCACCGATGCGCTTGCCGCCCGTGATCAGGACGCCTTTTCCGGTCAGGTCTGAAGGGGTGTCGGTCACTCGGTCACTGGGTGTAGATTAATCGACCACCATCGCTTTTCGACAAGGAGCCCGGTGATGTTGTCGCGGCGTCAGTTCCTGAAAGCGTCAGGCGTAGCCGGCACGGCCGTTCTTGCGTTCCGCGACGACAGCCACGCCCGAGTTCTCGAAGCTGGCGCGGCGGTCCAGAACCACAATCCAGGCACCGTCGCGGCGAACGAGGACTACTGGCGCGAAGTCCAGCAGGCGTTCACGCTCGATCGCACCATCATCAATCTCAACAACGGAGGCTGCTGCCCGAGCCCGCGCGTCGTCCACGAGGCCTTCAAACGATATCTGGACGTGTCGAACCAGGCGCCCGTCTATCACATGTGGCAGGTACTCGAGCCGAACATCGAGACCGTCCGCCGGCGACTGGCGGCCGAATTCGGGTGCGACGCGGAGGAGCTCGCGATCACGCGGAACGCGAGCGAGGCCCTGCAAATCGCGCAGCTCGGCATCGATCTGAAGCGCGGCGACGAGGTCGTCACGACCAACCAGGACTACGGGCGGATGCTCGACACGTGGGAGCAGCGCGTGCGGCGCGACGGCATCAAGCTGTCGAAGATCTCGTTCCCGGTGCCGCCGCGCTCACACGGCGAGCTCGCGGATCGGCTCCTCGGAGCGATCACTCCGGCGACGAAGGTTCTCCACTTCTGCCACATCACGAATCTGACCGGCCAGATCTTTCCGGTCAGGAGGATCTGCGACGAAGCGCGGCGCCGCGGCGTCAGGACCATCGTCGACGGCGCGCACGCGTTCGCGCACTTCCCGTACAAGGCGCCGGATCTCGCCTGCGATTTTTACGGCACCAGCCTGCACAAGTGGCTGCTCGCCCCGATTGGAACGGGGTTCCTCTACGTCCGCCGGGACCTGATCCCGACGGTGTGGGCACTCACGCCGGCGGCCGCGGCGAAGGATGGGGACATTCGCAAATTCGAGGAGATCGGAACGCATCCAGCGGCCAATCACAACGCAATCGCCGAAGCGCTGGCGTTTCACGACGGTATCGGGATCGAACGAAAGGCGGCCCGGCTCCGCTACCTTCGCGATCGCTGGGCGACCCGGCTGGCGGCACATCCCAGGGTGAAGATTCACACCAACCTGAGCGCGGAACACTCGTGCGCGATCGGGACCGTGCAGCTCACGAACGTGCCGACCCGTCAGGTGGTCGAACGGCTCTGGGCCGACTGGCGGATCATCGCAACGCCGATCGTCCACGCCGAGTACGAGGGCGCAAGGATCACGCCGAACGTTTACACGACGGTCGACGAGATTGACACCTTCGCCGCGGCAATGGAGACGATCGCGGCGAAGGGGACGGTGTGAAACGGATGGACGGGAAGCTGAAGGCGGCTGAGGCAGCTCAGAAGTAGATCGTGAGCCCCGCCGTCCACATGGATCCCTTGTAGCCCGGCAGGACGCTCCCGAGAATTCCCTCGTCTTCATCGTCATCATCCCCGAAGTCGAGGAAGGTATAGCGATAGTCGGCGTGCAGACCGGCATGTCCACCGAGCTTCAATTCCGCGCCGAAGCCCGCGTGCCACCCGAAGTCTCGAACGGTCTCGGACGCAATCGTTTCGTCGCCCGCCAGGGTTTCGAATTTCTGTGAATACCACCCCGCGCCGCCCAGCAGGTACGGCGAGAACACGGTCCGGACGGGAAAGAGCAGCAGCGAGGCCTGGATGGGGTACTCACGCACACGCGCGGTTTCGAGCGCGTTGGTCTCGGTATGGACGTCGAGTGACAACTCGAAGGCGGTCTTGGGCGACAGGCGTGCCCGGATGTGGCCCCCGGTAAAGCGAGTGGAATCCTCTTCGATGTCGACGTCCCTCCGAACCCACGTCAGTCGCCCACCTATGCCGAACGCGCCCTGGGCAGCGGCGACTTCCGGCATCGCCAGCAGGGCGACGAGCACGACCTTGCCGATCGATGGCACTCGCATTCACTTACCTCGTGCGGCTTATCGGCCAATAAGAATGGCCGGGATAGTCGGAAAAGCGAGGGGTAGCTGGGGAGCTACGGCAAAGGCTGGGGAGCTGCTGCAGTAGACGAACGAACGGGATGCGGCCGACCGGAAGCGGAACGCGAAGCACCCTGCGAAAGTGCTGACGTTAGTCGTTGCACACCGTCACCGGACCAGCCCGACGAGGCGTGATACGTTCCGCTTCCGGTCCGCCGCATCCCGCGGCGGACTCTCTCACAAGGAGAGATCCACGCCAGCGGAGCCCCCGACGGGAGGATGGGGCCCCGCGGCGTGGACAGGTGCTCCCCGATTAGGCGAGCACCTTAATAACGACGCGGCGGTTCTGCGCGCGACCATCCCGCGTCTTGTTCGGCGCGATCGGCTTGTCCTCGCCGTAGCTGATGATGTTGATCCGGTGGAGCGGCACCTGGTGCTGCTCGTAGATGTACCGCTTCACGGTCTCGGCGCGCTTCATGCCGAGTTCATAGTTGGCTTGAGGGGTTCCCGCTGAATCGGTGTGGCCTTCGATCTCGATGAAGGCGCCGTTAGGCTCGGCCTTCAGCTTCTGCACCAGGGTGTCGATTTCCGCCTTGGTCTCGTCTGGCATCGTGGCCTTGCCGAACTTGAAGTTGCCCTTGTCCTCGCTCAGAACCACTTCGTAGACGAGTCGCTTGGACGCCTTCTCCAGCGCGTCGGCCTTGGTGTTCACGGCCTCCGCGGCACTGTATGCGGCGTCAGCCCGCTGACCGGCCTGCCCGGCTTTCTGGTCAACCGCAGCAACTGCGGCGGTGGCGCGCTGATCGACTTCAGCGATCCGCGCCTCGTTGGCCTTCGTCCGCTCCTGGTTCTCTTCGACGGACTTGGACAGAGTGTCGACTTTCGAGTTCACCTCGCCGACGCTCGTTCGCACGAACTTCTTGGTTGCGCACGCGGTAGTCCCGCTGAGCGCGAGCGCCAGAACCGGGACGACCATAACGACCTTCTTCATCACTGCCTCCGTTTAAGAACCGTCCGCTTACCGGACGGTGGCTGGTCCGCTGGGTGCTGCCGTTGAGACGGCGCTATTCTCGAAATTCGATGATGGCTCTCCGCCGCCGTAGCCACTGCGCGCACGCACCGTAAAGCTGTCTTTCCGGGTGCGCACCTGAAGTGGCTTCCAGCCGGCGCGTGTCGATGCTTCGAAAGCAAGCACGTATTGGTGTCGCAGTTCGCCGATGACCTGGCGGGCCGCGATACTGGCGTGAGCCGGAGCGCTCGAAATAAACAGGTCCCCTCCGGTTCCGCGCGCAAGATCCTGGAGATTCGACGCCATTGCCGCCGCCCGCGGGTCGTCGACGTTCGCCCTTGGGTCGTCGACGCTCGCCACGACCGCAAGAATGTAGACAGGGACGTCAATCTCGCTCGCCGCCGCCGAGACTTCCGCCGGCGCCATACGGCTGCGCGTATCCACCCCGTCCGTGATCACCACTACCGCACTGCGCTGGGGCAGGCCCCGCGGGCCTGACTTCGACGCTGCGGCCACCATCCGGGCCGTGGCCGCGATGGCGTCATACAGCGACGTCTGGCCGTACGGCTTCTCCACCTCCCCAATCGCCGACTGGAGCTTCCCCCGATCTGAAGTGAAGGTCTGCACCTCGCTTAACATCGTGTCGAACGAGAAGACCGCAGCCTCATCTTTGCCGGTGAGGTTCGCAAAAATGTGATCGGCTGCCTGCCGGGCCTCGGCCGTCCGCTGCGCCATCCGCATGCTGCCGCTGACGTCCATCAGCACGGCGACCTTGACGGGGCCGTTCAGCTCGGCACGGAAATCGACAATGTCGCGTCGCTGACCGGCCTCGACAACCTCGAAATCTTTCTTGGAAAGGTCAGTGACAAAGCGGCCCTTCTTGTCCCGCACCACCGCCGCCACCGAGACCATATCGACCGATGAACGGAACCGCGGCGGAGCCGCCTGTTCCTGCGGCGGCTGCTGCGGCACTTCCGCATTGGCCGTCGTCAGCGCGAGCGCCACGCTGAAGATGCCCGTGAGCATCCCTCCCCCCGTCATGCGTCTCTTCATAGTCAAATCACCTGCCACATCAGTAAATGGTTGATTGGATTTGGCTTAACCAAAAGCGGGTCGCCCGGACTGTGGTCTGAGAGCCCCAGAAAGGGGTAAGAATTACATCCAGGGCATGGTTCGCTGCTGTCAGACTTACACGATGTGATGCGTTTGCCGCAGCAACCATCCCGGAACGCCTCCGGCGCTATACAGGCATGAAGCGTTCCTCACCGGGATTCGGGGTTCGGGGTCCGGGGGTCTGGGGGTCCGGACCACCGGATCCCGCACGATCCCGAAACTACGATCTAAGATCTCGCGATGCCGCCCCGCACCTCTACCAGCATTCCTGTCGCCAGTCGTATCGGCGGCTTCGTCTACGCCATTCGCAATATCGTTGCGGAAGCGCGCAAAGTGGAGGCGGCGGGCCGGAAGGTCAGGTATCTGAATATCGGTGACCCGATCATTTTCGGGTTCAGCACACCGCCTCATCTCATCGAGGCGGTCGAGCGCGCCATCAGGGACGGGCACAACGGTTACGCGCCGTCGGTCGGGATTCCTCCCGCCCGGGTAGCGGTTGCAGCCGAGTGCGGCCGCCGAGGCATGCCGCTCGATCCGGATCGCGTCGTGATTACGGCCGGCACCTCGGAGGGCATCGAGCTCGCGCTGACCGCGCTGGCCGGTCCCGGCGACGAGGTGCTGATCCCTGTGCCCACCTATCCGCTTTACACCGCGGTGCTGGCGAAGATCAGCGCGCGGCCGGTGTTCTACGACACGAAGCCCGACCAGCACTGGCTGCCCGACGTGGGTCAGATCAGAAAGCTGATCGGACCGGCCACGCGGGCGCTGGTCGTCATCGACCCGAACAATCCGACCGGTGCGGCCTATCCGCCGCAGATTCGCCGCGAGCTCGTGGCACTCGCCGACGAGTACAACATTCCGCTGCTCGCCGACGAGGTGTATGCGGACCTCGCATTCGACGGACCGGTGGACGCGATTGCGAGCATCGACCCGGATGCTCCGGTGATTACGTTTTCGTCGTTGTCGAAAGCGTACCTGGCGCCCGGGTGGCGATCGGGCTGGCTCGCGGTCGGCCGGACGGAACGGCTCGATGACGTCCTGGGCGCGATCAAGAAGCTCGCGGACGGCCGGCTGTGCAGCACCGCGCCGATGGAGTACGCGATCGTGGCCGCGCTCGATGGCGACCGTTCGCACCAGGAGACGTTTCGCGAGGCACTGCGCGAACGCGCCAGCGTGACCGTCGAGCGATTCAATGCGATCCCCGGCATGTCGGTCGTCCCCCCGGCCGCGGCGTTCTACGCCATGCCAAAGGTGGAGCTGCCGCCGGGAAAGACCGATGCCGACTACGTGCTCGCGCTGCTCCGCGCGACGGGCGTGCTCTGCGTTTACGGGTCAGGATTCGGAACGAAGCCGGAGGATGGATTCTTCCGCGTTGTCTTCCTCGCGTCCCCCGCTGAGCTCTCCGAGATCTACGGGCTCATCGCCGATTTCACGACGGACTATCTTCGTTGACGGCGGTTCGGGGGCTCGGGGCTCGGCGGTTCGGAAGCCATATTAATCAGAGGCAACCGTAGCGACTCCAAGCCGCTGATTACCTGTGGTTAGCCGACCGGTTCCGAACCGCCGAGCCCCCGAACCGCCGAACCGCCGAACCGATGCCATGCCCACCGATCCCGCTGACTACAAGCCACTGATCCTCTGGACGATCCTGGTGACGGCGCTGACCGTCATCGTGCTCTGGGCCGCGTATCAGGTCCGGGCCGTGCTGCTGATGGTGTACATCAGCGGCCTGCTCGCGGTCGGGTTCAGCCCGATCGTCCGTCTCATCGAACGCCAGAAGCTCCTGCCGATCGGCCCGCGCCGCTTCCCGCGGTGGCTGGCCATCCTCGTCCTCTATCTCGCGATCCTCAGCGCGCTCGGCCTCGTCGCGTCGCTCGTGACGCAACCGCTAGTCGATCAGGCGCAGGCCTTCTGGGCGGCGAAGGACGAGATGTTCGCGAGGGCGCAGCAATACCTCATTTCAAAAGGGATCATCAGCGAACCAGTGACGCTCCAGCAGGCCGTCGAACACGCGCCGGGCGCCGAGGGCAGCCAGGTCATCGGGCGCACGGTGTTCTCAGCGGTGGTCGGTCTCGTCGGCGGGATCTTCGGGCTGTTCACGATTCTGATCCTCACCTTCTACCTGCTGGTGGAAGCAGGGACGCTCCGCAAGTTCCTGATCTCGGTCTTCCCCCGCAAGAACCGCGCGCGCGTGGACGCCGCGGCCCGCACCATCACCGAGAAGGTCAGCGCCTGGCTCGGCGGTCAGCTGCTGCTCGCCGGCATGATCGGCAGCACTTCTGCTCTCGGCTTGTGGCTGCTCGGCATTCCGTTCTTCTACGTGCTCGCCCTGATCTCCGGGATCGGCGAGATGATCCCGATCATCGGGCCGATCCTGTCGGCGATTCCCGCCATCGCGGTCGCCGCGAGCGTCTCGTTCAAGAAGGTGCTGCTGGTGATTCTCTTCTTCGTCATACAGCAGCAGATCGAAAACCACATCCTCGTCCCCAAGGTGATGTCACGCCAGGTCGGCGTGAGCGCCGTCACCGTGATTGTTGCACTCCTGATCGGCGGCAACCTCCTCGGCATCCCCGGCGCGATCCTCGCGGTGCCGACCGTCGCGATTCTTCAGGTGATTTTTACGGAGTGGATGAGTACGAGAGACGAACAGAAAGAATAGTTCGGACTCGCAGCCCGCGGACCGCGGACCCCGAAAGATATACTCGCCCCATGCGTCAGGACCCTCTTTCGTATCTGAGCGACGAGCTCAACGCGCTGAGGCAGCAGAACCTCTATCGCCGGCTGCGGGTCCTGGAGGACGAGCAGAAGGCACACACCACGTTCGACCACCGCTCGGTGGTCAATCTCTCTTCGAACAACTATCTCGGGCTCACGACGCATCCGCGGCTGCGGCAGAAAGCGCTCGAGGCGGTGGAACAGTTCGGCGTGGGCACCGGCTCGGTCCGGACCATCGCGGGGACGATGGCAATGCACATGGAGCTCGAGCGCAAGCTGGCGGAGTTCAAGAAGGTTGAAGCCGTCGTCGTCTTTCAGAGCGGCTTCACAGCAAACGCGGGCACGGTCTCCGCCATCCTGACGAAGGACGACGTCGTCATCTCCGACGAGTTGAACCACGCCAGCATCATCGACGGATGCCGCCTGAGCCGCGCCGCGATCAAAGTCTTTCCGCACAAGGATGTCGATGCGGCGCGGAAGATCATCGAAGGGCTGCCGGCAGGACAGCGCAAGCTGCTCATCACTGACGGCGTGTTCAGCATGGACGGCGACCTCGGTCCGCTGCCGGAGCTCTGCGAGCTGGCCGAACAGACCGGCTGCATCATGATGGTCGACGATGCGCACGCGAGCGGTGTGTTCGGCAAGAACGGGCGCGGCACCATCGATCACTTTGGGGTCCACGGTCGCGTGGACGTGCAGGTTGGGACGCTGTCGAAGGCCATCGGCGCGCTCGGCGGCTATGTCGCTGGCACACGAGCGTTGATCGAGTTCCTGTATCACCGGGCCCGGCCGTTCCTCTTCTCCACATCTCATCCACCGCCAGTGGCGGCCGCCTGTATAGCGGCCATTGATGTGCTGCTCGAAGAGCCCGAAATCATCGACCGTCTCTGGGAAAATACGCGGTTCTTCAAGGGCGGGCTCGAGGCGCTCGGATTCAACACCGGAGTCAGCGAGAGTCCCATCACACCGGTCGTCACAGGCGACGGTGCGCTTGCGATGAAGCTCTCCGATCTTCTGTTCCAGGAAGGCGTCTTCGCCCAGGGGATCGCGTTTCCGACGGTCGCAAAGGACAAGGCCCGGGTCCGGACCATCGTGACGGCCACCCACACCCGCGACGACCTCCAGTTCGCCCTGGACGCATTTGGGAAAGTCGGGAAGGAGCTGGGACTCGTATAAGTACTAATTCGCGGTCCGCGGTCCGTGGTCCGCGAGCCCCGGCTCCGGATCGCGGGCTGCGGGCTGCGGATCGCGGGTAGACGAAGAAAAATGACATCGAGAAGTGATCGCGCTCGAGAATGGTTCAACACCTACACCCGCGATCTGTCTTCTGAAGACCTCCAGCGCCTGTTCACGCATGACACACGGGACGCCTACAAATTCTTCAGCCGGGGACTGGACGAGGAACAGGTGGGGCGGCTTCCGTGGTGGAAGCGGACCGCGATCCGGGCCCGGCAGGTATTCGTCGCATTCACGCTGAAGCTGCCGCCGGCGCGCCGCGCCCTCTACCTCGGGGCCCTGCTGTTTGCGCTGATTGGAATCCTGAAGCTGTTCCGCGGGTTCGCCGCTATCGACGTTCCGTTCGGCACGCCGTTCTTCCAGATATCGATGCTGGTGCCCGCGTGGGCGGACGGCACCATTGCGCTCGTTGTCAGCCTGCTGATGGTGAACCTGCTCGTCCTGCTGGAGGTTGCCGACCGGTTATCGCTCAAGGGCGAGCTGGAAGTTGCCCGGGAGATCCAGCTGGCGATGCTGCCGGCCGGAACCTACAGATCCGGCGACATCGAGATCTGCGGCGCCACGCGCCCGGCCAACACCGTGGGCGGAGATTTCTACGACGTCCTGCCGCTGCCCGACGGCCGGGTGATCCTCGCGGTCGGCGACGTCGCCGGAAAGGGAAGCCCGGCGGCGCTCCTGATGGCCCTGTTGCTGGCGATGCTTCGAACCCTGGTGGACGAGGAGCTCGATCCGGAGGCGCTGGTTACACGGTTGAACGCGCAGATCTGGCGCCACAGCCCCGGCTCGCGCTTCATCACCTTCTTCTATGCGATTTACGACCCCGTGAGCGGAACGCTGACCTACGTCAACGCCGGCCAGAATCCTCCGCTCGTCCGTCGCGGGCCGGGCCGCTACGAGCGGCTCGCCGCCACCGGCATCGCGCTCGGGATGTTCGATCAGTCGTCGTATTCAGCCGTCGACACCCGGATCGATCCTGGCGAGATGCTGGTGCTCTACAGCGACGGCATCACCGAGGCGGAAAACCCGGAGGGTCAGCCGCTCGAGGAGGCCGGGCTGCAGGTCATTCTCGACAGCTATCCCGACGAATCGCCGGCCGGCCTGAGCACGCAGATCATCAAAGGCGTCGAGCGGTACGCTCAGGCCTCGCGATTCACGGACGATCTCACGATCCTGATCCTCAAACGTCAGCCGGTCATCTGAACGCGTACACCGTCGTATTGCCGATGGTTGCGAGCGGCGTCAGTGTCCCCACCGCACGCTGGCCAGTCCCGCTGAACCGTTCGAGGAATGCCCGATCCTCTCCTTCGTCGACGACAAGGAAGGGATCGTAGCCGGCGTTGCGCATCGAGGTCAGCGCGCGATCGAGCGAGGAACGCTCCAGCAGATCCCAACGCAGCGTCGGTCGGTGCGAGTAGTACCTGAGGCTCCCGCTGTGTTGCGCCGCGAGCACGAGGGCTGTCTTGGGAAGACGGTCCCGGACGAACACGCCGACGCGAGGGTACTTGCGCTCCCCCTCCCAGACGCGAAAGACGCCCATGGACGACGCGCTGTAGAGAGACCAGATTGCGATCGCAACGATCACCGTGGCCGCAGCGCCGAGCGGCAGCGACGGGCTCCACCGGCGCGCCGCGGACAGGATCACGCCTGCCGCGAAAACCAGCATGAACGGGAGCGCCGGCAGCAGGAAGCGCGTGTAGGACCATTCGTCGGGGCGGAAGTAGACATAGGGCAGGTAGGCCGCGATCACCGCCGCGGCAAACCCATAGCCGATCCAGCCGAATGCCCGTGCCCGGGCGGCGGTCTGCCGGAACCAGAGTGGCGCAAGCAGCCACAGCCAGAGCAGCGGCGAATGCGCCATGGTCAGCCAGCGGGGATACCTGGAGAGATTGGGCCCGATGTTGGACAGCCCGAACAGATCGTGGAACGACCCGTAGCCGGAACCGAGCGGCGATCCATAACGTGCGTTCTGGATGTATCCGAGCGCGATGATGCCCGGCAGCATGCAGAGCGCACACACGAGCATGTGTCTAGCCGTTCGTCCTCGCGATCCCTGACGCGAAGCCGTCGCGCACGCCAGGATGACGAAGAGCGCCAACGGAGCGAGATTTGGTCGAATCATGATCGCGAGGGACGCGACCAGCCCGGCGAATGCCGCGCTCCCCGGAGACGGCCGACGGGACAGCAGCAGTGCGGTCAGCCATGCCGCCGTGACCGGTACGTCGCTCATGGGCTGCATCGCTTGCATCAGGAAGGTCGGGCTGACGGATAACAGCAGAGCCCCGAGCGTGCCGGCCTGTTCATCGTCGAGCTCGCGCCCGAGCCGCAGGCAGCACCAGAGGGTGAAGATGGCGCAGAGCGGAACAACAAGAAAGACGGCCGACGGATGGATCCACGTCAGCGGCGCCATCAGCAGGGGAAGGCCGGGGGGATAAACAGGCACCAGAACACCGGGATGGGGACCGCGGGTAAACGCCAGAGGTGTCAGCGTGACGCCGATATCCGGCCAGTCGAAGGCGGGATGTAACGGCATTGCATCGGTCAGCCGTCCGTGCGCGAGGAGCTCCGCCTGGCTGATGTAGCCGAACGAATCCGCGCCGCCCGCCGCATAGGTCCCGAACGCGAACGCTGCGACCGTCCCCCACAGGATGATGAGCGCTGGAAGCGCTCTGAATAATCTCGCGGCAACGGCGACGAACAGGTGACGGACGAAGAAAAGGCCCAGTCCCAGCAGGACGAGAGCGACCGCTGCCGGGCGTTCCCAGGAACGCGAACGAACCGCGACGCCAGCGATCCGGGTATCGATTCCGCCAGTGAGGGCGACGAAGACGGCGAAGAGCGCCGCCATGAACGCGAGCAGCAGGAACGCCGACGCCCGCCGCTGGACCGTCACCGGCCCCATGCCTGGTCCCGGGCCGCCCGCGCGCCCGGTGATGTCGGGTCGTGTTTACGCCCCCGTCGGTCGGACAGCGGGTCTAATATTGAACCCTTCATGGTACTCCGGGCCCTCCTCCTGATCGCGATGCTGGGCCCGGCGTCGGCTGCCGCCCAGCCGCGGAGCAGCGACGCCGCGGCTGCGGTGGTCGAACAGCTCGAAGCTGCGGCCGCAACCGGCAAGCCGGATGCGATCATCGCCCTGGGCGTCAGCCCGGACGCTCCGGGCCTGAAGTTCTTCTCGTCGCTCGCCAGTCCCGCCCCCACCCGCGTCATTATCAAGGAACGCGACCGCGCCGCCCTCGAGCCTTCCGGAGAGCGGCTGCTGATCGAGGTCTTCAGCGAGTACGGCCGCGAATCAACGATCACCACATGGCAACTGGATCTGATACCCGGCACGCGCTCAGCGGCCGAGCGCCAGATCCGGGAGGTGGAGCAGCTCACGACCGTGAGCGGGCTGTACAAGCTCGCGATCAATCCGGCGAAAGAGTTCAACGTCCGCAACCTCACCGTCACCGCTACCGACATGGCGCTCGAGATGGCCTCCGGGTCGGCGTTCGTGGCGGAGACCGCTGAGGGCACGACGGCGGTCGTGCTGCTCGGCCGCGGGCGGATGCGCTTCGCCCCGTCCGATCCGGCCGAACAGACGCAAATTCGCATCTTCAGCGGTGAGCCGCAGCTCGCCACCGACTTTGACGCGGCCTTCATCCGCGTCCGGCCTTCCGAATTCGACGATCTGTTCCCGGCCGCGTCGCTCAGCCCGAGAACGGTGTCCGCCGGCGATCTGCGGCGTGCGACCGACGTGTTCGAGGAGTACATCGGTCAGACGTTCAACATCGACCTCCGCGATTTGAGCCGCGAACGCTGGTCGCTGATTCCGACCTTCGGCGATCTCATCGCCGAAGTCCGCACGCGGCGGCTCGGCAGCCTCACGTATGCGCGCTCGGCGAAGGATGCAGAGGATATCTCGTTGTTCGACCGCAAGCGGCGCCGGAACATCGCCGTCTACGCGTCGCAGCAGAAACTCGGCAGTCGCGGACGTTTCTACGGCGAGGACGAGCTCGTCGAGTACGACATTCTCCGCCACGATCTCGAGGTGGCCTTCAGCCCGGATCGCGTGTGGGTGGAGGGCACCGCAAGACTGCGAATCAGGGTCCGCTCGCTCGCGCTCTCGTCGCTGACGCTGCGGCTCGCCGAGTCGCTCAACGTCCGCAACGTGGCGACCGAAGAACAGGGGCGGCTGCTGTATCTGCGGGTGATCGGACAGAACAGCGTCATCATCAATTTTCCCACCGCACTCCGGCGCAACACAGAAATCTCGCTCTACGTCGCGTACGGCGGACGCCTCGAACCGCAGCAGATCGACCGGGAAGGAATCGTCCTTGATCAGCAGGGGAACGTGCAGCAGGAGGACGTCTACATCCCGGTCGAGCCGCAGTACATCTACAGCAACAGGAACTACTGGTATCCGCAGAGCACCGTCACCGACTACGCCACCAGCAGCCTGCGCATCACGGTCCCCGCGGAGTTCGACGTGATCGCCACGGGGAGCGAAGTGGGACCGCCCGCGCCGGCACCTGGCGCCGTTCCGCCGGGCCAGCGCGCCAGGAAACTCTATGTCTTCGACTCCAACCGGCCGATCCGGTATCTGTCCTGCGTGATCAGCCGGTTCACTCGCGTCGCCTCCCGCGACGTGGTGCTCGCGGCCGCGGGAAACGGGGCGCCGCCGGCTCCAGTGGCCCTGAACGTCCAGGCCAATCCGCGGCAGGTCTCGCGCGGACGGGGCTTGGTCGACCGGGCGGCCGCCGTCATCGAGTTCTACGGCAGCCTGATCGGAGAAGCGCCGTATTCGAGCTTCACGCTCGCGCTCACTGAAAACGATCTGCCGGGCGGACACAGCCCCGCATATTTCGCGATCCTGAATCAGCCCCTGCCGCTCTCGCCGCTGGTGTGGAGAAACGATCCCGTGGCCTTCGAGGGCTATCCGCCGTACTTCCTGGCGCACGAAATCGCACATCAGTGGTGGGGACAGGGCGTCGGCTGGAAGAACTATCACGAGCAGTGGCTGAGTGAGGGGTTCGCGCAGTACTTCGCCGCGCTGTACGCGGCGCGCGATCGCGGGGACGACGTGTTCAGGGGGATGTTGCGGCAGATGCGGCGCTGGGCGATCGATCAATCGGACCAGGGGCCCGTTTATCTCGGCTACCGGCTCGGGCACATCAAGGGCGAAGGACGAGTCTTCCGCGCGCTGGTCTACAACAAGGGCGCGATGGTGCTGCACATGCTTCGGCGGCTGCTGGGCGACGACAAGTTCTTCGAGGGTCTCCGGCAGTTCTATACCACCTGGAAGTTCCGGAAGGCTGGCACCGACGACTTCCGGCGGGTGATGGAGAAGATCTCGGGACAGGACCTCGCCAGCTTCTTCGACGGATGGATCTACGGCTCGGCGGTGCCCGAGATCGGGTTCAGTTCGACGCTCACGTCGACCGAGGCGCGAATTCGGTTCGAGCATCGCGGAACCCTGATTCCGACGCCGGTGACGGTCTCGATCCTTTATGTGGACGGATCGCTCGAGGACGTCGTCGTCGCGGTGAGCGACCGGGTCGTCGAGCGGACCCTGCCCCTGAAGGGCCCGGTGCGGTCGATCGACGCCAACAGAGACTATTCAGCGGTGGCGGAGATCGGGCGGTAGATCCGCGGCCGCCGGGTACTTGGACCGGCGATCAGCTGGCTCGCGGCTGATCAATCAACAGGAGGGTCAGGAGTTCAGGAGTTTGTTTTGAAACAAAGCCTCCTGATCTCCTGACCCTCCTGTTTCCTAGGGCAGGTAAATCGCCGCTACGCGCGGCTCGCCGCCGCGTTCGAACGGCTCGAACACGACGATGAATTTCGACCCGGCGTACTCGTAGAACCTGGTCAGGCGTTCCCCGAGCGTGCCCCGATCGACTTCCTGACGGCCGCTCTCTGCGGCCCGCCCAAGGTTGGCCGCGACGGTCGCCGCAGTCTGGCCGACACGGATCTCCTTACCGTCGAGGAATGGCAGCACCGGCACCGACACCGCACGTGGCGGCACTGCGGCCGGCATGGAGGCGACGAGCGGACGTGCCGCCGGGGTCTCCGCGACGATTCTCTCGGGCCCGCGCAGCTCGCGCAACACGAGCGACGCGACCGCCACCGTCGCGACCAGGAATGCCGCCGCAATCACCCATTCGACGAGGGGCGCTATACGAAAGCGACCGGGAATTCGAACGGCGTCCATGATGGCCTCCCTTGCTGGGATTAGGTTGGCCCAAGCGCGAGGCGATCACTCTAGATCAGTTCAGTCGGCAATGCCAGCCCGCCTTCGCCCCCTGCGGGGGCTACGGCGCGGCGAGCCGCGAGATATGATTGAGGGCTTATGGATACGGTCACGCTGACGATAGACGGGAAGCCCGTCACCGTTCCCAAGGGTCGGACGGTGCTGCAGGCCGCGATCGAGTCTGGCATCAAAATCCCGTACTACTGCTATCACCCCGGGCTCGGGATCGACGGCTCCTGCCGCGTCTGCATCGTCAAGATCGAGAAGATGCCCAAGCTGCAGACGTCCTGCTCGACGCCGGTCGCCGAGGGCATGGTCGTCTCGACGCAGACCCCCGACGTCGTCGAAGCGCGCGCCAGCGTGTTCGAGTTCCTCCTGATCAACCATCCGCTCGACTGCCCGGTGTGCGACAAGGGCGGCGAGTGCCCGCTTCAGGATTTCTCATACAGCTTCGGGCCGAACGAGAGCCGGATGGAGTTTCCGCGCCGGGTCTTCGACGGCGAGGGAGTCCGGGCCGACGTGGACTTCGGACCGACCCTGATGCTCAACCGCAACCGCTGCATCCTCTGCACGCGATGCGTCCGTTTCATGCGCGAGGTCGAAACTGACGCGCAGATCAACATCGTCGATCGCGGATATGGCAGTGAGATCGCCACGTTCCAGGAACAGGGCGTCCACTCGCTGCTGTCGGGCAACCTGATGGACGTCTGCCCGGTCGGCGCGATCACCACCCGCGACTATCGCTTCAAGGCGCGCCCCTGGGACAACCCCGAAGCTGTCGACACGATCTGCACGCTCTGCGAGAAGGGGTGCAACACGACCGCGTGGTTGAAGGCCAAACCAGAGTGGGCGAAGGGCGCGCAGCTGATCCGGATGACTCCGCGGTTCAATCCGGACGTCAACAGCTACTGGATGTGCGACATCGGGCGGTTCGACTATCGCTGGATTGAAGGCGATTCGCGCCTCCAGCGTCCGCTGGTGCGCACGGAGGCCGGCACACTCGAGCCCACCGACTGGCGCAATGCGGTCACGAAGGTTTCCGATCGGGTGACGGCTGCGGGCGGAGCCGCGGCACTTCGATTCTTCGTGTCGGCGCACGCGTCGCTCGAGGAGCTGGCGTTGATCGGCCGGATGGGCGGCGCGCTCGGCGTGCCCGAAGAGGGCGTCGCGGTGTCGTGGCGCCGGCGGGCGAAACCGCAGCCGCCGAACGTCAAGTTCACGATCCCGGCCGATGATGCGCCCAATGTGGCCGGTGCACTCGACCTCGGGTTCCCGGTAAAGCGCGCGGCGTCGGGCGAGCCGGATCTGGGTGCCTTCCGCAAGCACGTCGAGGACGGCCAGATCAAGGTGCTTTACGTGTTCGATCCCGGCCCCGAGGGTTCGATTGGTGACGTGTCGTGGATCATTGGGGCCCGCAAGTCGGGAAAGCTGCCGCATCTGATCGTGCAGGGGGTGTTGCTGACGGATCTCGCAAAGGCCGCGGACATTGTCCTGCCGGGTGCCGCCTGGGTCGAGAAGGATGCGTCGTACGTGAACCAGCAGGGTCATCTGCAGGGCGCAGCCCGCGCGATCGCTCCCCCCGGCGAAGCGATGGAAGACTGGCAGATCTTCGTCAACGTGGGCGTGGCACTCGGCGCGCCACTCACCTACGCGTCGAGCCAGGAGGTCCGGGCCGACATCGCCGCCGCGCTGCCCAACAACGAACGTTACGCCAGCCTCACCAGCCTGGCCTTCGGGCGACCGGTCGCGGCGCGAACCTGGCTCCAGGCATCGAATCCGTCCGAACGCTGGAAGTGGGATTTCATGTTCCAGGATCTGCCGCCCGTGAAGTTCGAGGGACGACCCGGCATTCCGGTGTCGATGACGGGGATTCGGCTGACTGAAGTGAAGTAGGACTCGAGCTCGCCGCGATTCCCCGGCTGCCGATCCAAGCGGCAAAGGCTAACAGCTGATCGCAGGTCGCTATTTCAAGTTTAACGCATCCACCACCGCCGTGTGGTTGCGCGCCGCCGCGCGCGACATCGGCGTTTTGTCCTCAGCATCGACCGCGTGCGGGTCTGCGCCTCGGGTCAGAAGCGCCTCGACGACGGGCAGCTGCCCGTTTTCTGCCGCGATGTGGAGCGGGGTGTGCCCGCCGGAATCGGTCGCGTTGACGTCCGCCCCGCGCTCGATCAGAAACACCGACACATCCGCGTGCCGGCCCGCCACCGCGGCGTGCAGCGGCGTGTTCGCGAGAGGGTTCCGCGAAACAGCGGCGAGCCTGCCGCCGGCTTCGAGCAGACGAGCGGCGGCATCGAGCTGACCGAAGAACGACGCCAGGTGGAGCGCCGTCCATCCATCGTACGAATACGCGGTCGCCGCTGCGGCATCCGCCAGCGCGCGCTCCAGTTGGCTGCTGCGCCCGAGAGCCGCGGCCGCGAAAACATCCAGGGAATCGCCTGCCGCGACCTGCGCATCCGCAATCTCGTTCGCGAGGTCGCGGTGCCCGTTGTAGAGCGCGGCCATCAACGCGGACTCGCCACCCTCCCCACGAACTGCTGCGGACGACGGCGTGCGATCCAGGATCGCGCGCACTCGTGCCCCGTCACCCGCCTTTGCCGCGTCAATCAGCTCGTTCACGTGACTCTCTCCATCAAACCCTGACCCACAGCGCCCGGGGCCGGATCCCGATTTCGATCGCTTCGTCGGCCACCCCGGGCTCACCGTCGACGTGGTACTCGATTGGCCCGTTCGTGCGGACGACCGCCCTGCGAATCTGTCGTAATGTGACGCGCGGGGCCCGGTGCGGTGTTCCTTTGGCGAGGTGTCGGGCGTGCCAGAAACGGGCCAGAACCGAACGTTCCTCGACGACCATGGCATCGAGAACACCGTCGTCGAGCCTGGCGCGCGCGCAGAGTTTGATGCCGTTGCCGTATTCTCCTCCATTCGCGAAGGCGATCAGGAGCGCGCGAACCGGTCCGGCATCGCCGTCGAGGTCGAGCTCATAGTCGCGCGAGACATACCGGCAGCCTTCCCGGATGCCGATCAGCACATAGGGCCACCGGCCGCGGGCCCCGCGCTCGCGGGTATTGAACAGCGCGGCAATCCGCGCGTCGACACCGATGCCGGCGATGTTGAAGAACGGCCGGTTGCCGAGCATGCCCGCATCGATGGCGCGCGACGTGCCGTCGAGCGCACGGTCAATCGCCAATCCGGGATCGATGGAACAGCTGAGCGCGGCGGCGAGACCATTTCCCGAACCCGCAGGGACCAGACCGAGCGGCGTTCTGGTACCCATCAAGGCGGTTCCGACCTCGTTGACGGTTCCGTCGCCCCCCCACACGATGACGAGGTCGGCGCGATCGTTGACCGCGGCGCGCGCCAGCTCGCGCGCATGCCCGGCGCGCTCGGTGAAATGAATCGTGCCGCGAACCGAGCGTCGGTCGAACGCGTCGGCGATCAGCGCGCGCCTCTGTTCCGCCACGCGCGTATCGGCGCCGGCGCCGGAAATCGGGTTGATGATCGCAGCGACCTTCACGATTCACTGCTATAGTAGCTGTGCATCATGAGGCTCGGGAGACCTTCGTGAAAAGTCGCGCCCTTCGCTTCGCGCTGCACGCACTGTTCGTCGTGGTGCTGGTCGCGGCCGCTTATGTGGTGTGGCAGAAGGAATCGGAAAGTCTCAGGGCGGCAAACGCCTCGCACGCATTCGGCGAACGCGCCCGCGTCGTCACACGATCGTTCCTGGAAATCAAGAGCGCTCAGCCGGGGTACGTCGCCGCCGGACAAGGCGACGATTACTGGCTGTCGCGCGTCGACACGCTCGTCGCCGGCGCGCGCGAAGGCCTGACCGCGCTCAAACCGCTGGCCCGTGTCGCCCAGTCGCAAACGGAGATCGATGCGGCGCTCGCCGACCTCGAGGACTTCGAGCAGATGGATCGGCGGGCACGAGAGTACGTCCGCGGCGGCCAGCGGCTGCTCGCATCGGATCTGGTCTTCTCGGACGGGATCGAGAAGATGGACGGGGCGGTCGCCGCCATTGAACGGGCGCGCCTGGCCGAAAGCACGGCCACTCAGGAAACGGTCGCGTCGCTGCGCCGCGAAGAGCTGCTCACCGTCGCCGGTGCTGCGGCGCTCGCGCTCCTGATCGTGTTCATCCTGGCCCCGCTGCCCACGATCGATGCTGAATCGAGAGCGCTGCCGTCCAAGCCGGCCCTGCCTGCAGCGGTGCCCAATCCTGCACCCGCGCGGACGATCGCTCCTGCGTCCGTGCCATCCACGCCCGCGGTCAAAGCGCCCGCTTCTGTTGTCGATCTTCCTGGCATTGCCGCGCTGTGCAGTGATCTGACGCGCGTGACGGACACGCGCGCACTGCCTGGCGCACTGGAACGGGCGGCGACGCTGCTCAATGCTTCGGGGCTCGTGATCTGGATTGCCGATCCTGAGGGCCGCGAGCTCGCCCCGGTGATCGCGCACGGCTATCCCCAGCAACTGGTGACGCGCCTGGGGACCATTCCGCGTGACGCCGAGAACGCAACCGCGGCAGCCTTTCGCACCGGCCTCATGCAGATTGTCAAGGCGGACGCGGTCTCGCAAGGTGCCATTGCCGCGCCCCTGCTGTCGCCGTCAGGGCCGCTCGGCGTGATGGCCGCAGAGCTGCTGCAGGATGGCGAACGCCGCGACGCAACGAGGGCGGCCGTCACGATCGTGGCTGCCCAGCTCTCCACGCTGATGGGGCCGCCCCCGGCCCGCGGCCAGGGCACGGCCGAGGCCGTGGTTCGGGCCTGACTCGGGCCTCCTACAGGATCGTCCTGGAGGTTCGGCGGCGCTCGGGACGCTCGGCCTTGCCTTTGAGCGTCAGCGGCTTTCGATCCCGCATCACGCTCACCGTGAACTCGTCACCGTCATTGAGACTCTGAATCCGGCGTCGCAGTTCCTGCGGATCGCCGACTGCGGAGCCATTGAAGTTCGTGATCACATCGCCGGCCTTGATGCCTGCCTTCGCGGCCGCCGAGTCGTCCGAAACCGAGCTCACCAGCACACCGTCTTTGGTACCAAAATATTCCGCAAGTTGCGTAGAGAGCGGTTCGATCGAGATGCCGAGCCGTGATCGGCCGACCAGCCCGTCGAAGTCCCAGACCATTGGCGGTGTCGGGGGACTGGGAGGCGTCGGTGGCGCGATCTTGGGAACGGCCAGCCGGAGCTCGCGACCGAATGAGCCAAGGTCGTCGAAGCCCTGGAAACTGAAGCGCCCGTCGTCACTCGGCGTCACCGAAACTGGTGTTCTCTGGCCTTCACGCTGGAGGACCGCCGGCACGGTCCGGCCGGCAGGCGTTTCCTGCACCAGCCGGGTCAGCTGCCGGACGCTGCGGACCCGCTCGCCATCGAACTCGACGATCACGTCACCCTTGCGAATGCCGGCCTTCTCGGCGGGACTGTCCGTGGCGACTTCTTCGACGATGACGCCGGCGCCGGCGGCCTTGGCGGTCTTCGAATCACTTTCCTCGACGTCGCGGATCGACACGCCGAGACGACTGCCGCCGGTGAACACTTGTACGGCTCGCGCCTTGGGCGTAATCCGCGTCTGTCCCTGAAGGGGTGGCGCAATCGCGGCGGCTATCGCGGCCGCCGCGACCGCAGTCGCGAGTACGGCGGCTGTTTTCCACGTTTTCATGAAGGTCTCCTCAGCAGGTGTTCAGGACAGGCGGGCGGCGGGACTGCGCGTGTTGCGCGACCAACAGTCCGCGGCCGGCACAGGTCCGGGAAAATCCGTGAAAAAGACTGCAGAAATCTGCAGCGTCAACGCGAATAGGACGACTCCTCGTTCCAAAAGGTTGTCCCTGCCGGGGGTGGTAGAATTCGCCCCCGTGCATGGATGAGGACGACCCGCTCGTCGCGCTGCGGAACGCGCGCAGCCGCTTCATCGCAGGCTTCCATGGCCAGTGTGATTCCCTGGAAAAGTTGACGGTCGCTGCCGCTGCGGCTGCTGCCGCGCCCCGGCGTGCGACTGCCCGGAACCTTGCCCACCGCCTGGTGGGGCTTGCGGGGACCGTCGGGTTCAAGACCGTCAGCACCCGGGCCGCGGAGCTCGAGTCGCTGCTTGGCACGAGTGGCCCCTACGATCCGGCGCTCGGACACGATCTCGCGCGGGGCCTGCGCGAGGCCTTTACCAACGATCTGGCCTCACCGCCGGAGTGGGCTCTCGAAACACCAACACCGGCATCGCCATTGACGATTCTGCTCGTGGAAGACGACGGGGAGCAGCGAGCCGTCATCGGCGCGCACCTGCGCACCGCAGGACATGTCGTGCAGGAGCTCAGCGCCGGCGATCAGGTGCTCGATCACGTTCGCGCCCACGGGCCGTCGCTGGTGCTTCTCGACGTCGAGATGCCGGGCCTCAACGGCTTCACCGTGTGTCGCCTCCTCAAGGCGGACCCTGATCTTTCCGGCATTCCCGTCATCATTCTTACGACGCGCGACGCCCTGGACGATCGAATGACCGGCTTGACGCTGGGGGCTGACGAGTTCCTGCCGAAGCCGGTCGACCTCCGCGAACTGCTCTTGCGCATCCAACGCCTCGGCGACCGGACCGCGGCGCTGGCGGAGGCGCGAGCGGTGTCGGACCTGCTCTCGTATCCGGCGTTCGTCGCCGCGGCGCGGGGACCGCTCTCGGCCGGTCCAGGGGCGATTGCGCTGGTGCGAGTGCCGACGGGGCCTCAGCAGTTGACCGTGGTCGAGGCGTTCCGCTTCGAGGTACGGCGTCGCGACATCGTGGGGCGCTACAACGACAACCATCTGGCCCTTCTGCTCCCGGGAATGACGGCTGGCGCCGCGCGAGACCGGCTGCGCGACGTGCTCGGGACGCTCCACGAGAACGGCCACACGGGACTGACGGCCGGCATCGCAGGCACTGCAGGTGGAGCCACGACAGTCGAGGCCGTGCTGGCGGAAGCCGACGAAGCACTGGCGCTCGCCCGGGTCAATGGCGAGCTCGCCGCCACACGCAGTTCAAGGGGCCCGGCCGAAGAGGCCCGCCGACAGCGGCGGCTGGTGCTGGCGGACGACGACCCCGAGGTGGCCCGCATCGTCGACGCACATATGCGCGTGGAAGGATTCAGCACGACGATTGCTTTCGACGGTCAGCAAGCCCTCGAGGCAGTCGAACGGGAACAGCCGGATGTTCTGATCCTCGATTTGATGATGCCGAAGATGACCGGCTTCGACGTCCTGCATCGGATGCGAGCGCTTGCCGATAAACCCCGCGTCATCGTGCTGTCTGCCCGCGGGCGGGAGCAGGACGTCACGCGAGCGTTCGATCTCGGTGCGGACGATTACATGATGAAGCCGTTCAGTCCGCAGGAGCTGAGGGCGCGTATCGGCCGCCTCTTGAGGTAACGGAACTGATATTGAGGTAACAGAATTGATGCTGACCTGGGTACTACTGACCCTGGCCCTCACCACCGCTCCACCGCCTCCAGCTCCTCAACCCCCCGCCCCACAACCCGCCGACGCGCGGGCGCAGGCGGAACAACTCGCTCGCAGCGGGTCGTACCGGGCGGCACTGGAGCGTTTTCAGGCGCTCGTGGCGGCGAACCCCGACGACCTCGAGGCCCGGATCTGGATCGCACGGCTGCACGCCTGGATGGGAGACGACGAGCGCGCAGTCGCCGTCTACGAATCCATTCTCGCGACACAGCCTCAGCATCTGGATGCCAACATCGGCCTCGGGGATGCGTTCGTCAGGATGGGACGGTTGCGCGAAGCGGCGGATGTCCTCGGGCGCGCGGAGTCGCAGGCACCTCAGAACCCGACGCTCCTCGTGGCGCTCGGCCGCCTGAACCATGCGTCAGGCCACCTCGATCGCGCCGTCGATTACTTCCAGCGGGCGCTCGCAATCGACTCGACCTCGCCAGGGGTGCGCGCCGAGCTGGAGGCGCTGCAACGTGAACGCGCACACCGGGTTGAAGTCGGCTACCTCCTGGAACACTTCAACCAGGACGATTCGCCCGATCCGCAGGCGGGCTTCGGCGGCGTCAACCTGCGCGTCAACGACGCGCTGCGGGTCTCGGGGACCGTGCAGTACGAACGCAAGTTCTCGAACAGCGAAGCGCGCGGCGGTGCAGGGATCGAATGGCACCTGACGCCGGGGCTGGAGGTTCATGGCGGCGCGCTCATCGGCGACGACGGGTTGGTCCTGCCGAAGGTCGATGGCTACGGCGGGATCAACTACAGGCGGGGGCGCGCCACCTGGAGCTTCGACCTTCGATTCGCAGAATTCGAGAGTGTCGACGTGCAGATTGGAGGCGCAGGACTGCGCCTTGCGCTCACCAAACAGGCCGACGCGTGGGCCAGGTACTATCGCTTCTCGACTGACTACCCCGCCGGACTCTCGGACATCGTGCAGTCGTGGGTCCTGGGAGCGTCCGGCCATCCCGCACCGGAGTGGACGGTCGGAGCCGAGTACACTCGCGGCCCCGATCAACTCGAGATGCTGACCATCGATCAGACCGGCACTTTCGAAACCAACACCTACTCAGGCTTCATCGAGCTGCTGCTCACACCGATGTTGTCAGTCCAGGGACGGTATGACTACCAGGACCGCCCCGCGGAGGTGCGTGTTCATCGCGCCACGTTCAGGCTGGTGCATCGATTCTGAGTCGCAACGCGGGCAGCGCCCGCCGGACGGACCGCGGCGAGTAGCCTGTATACTGCGGGCGCGCGGTGGCGCAACCCGTTCTGATGCTGCACCTCGCCGAGTGGTTGGTCGGGCTCCTGATTCCGTTCCTGCTCGTCGGCGCCGGATTACTCGGCGCCGTGTTCCTCTATCTCCTCGTCCAGCGCGCAGCTCGGGCGCTGATCGAACAGCACACCCGACAGCTCGAATCCCGCTATGAACAGGCCGTTGGCGCGTTCGTCACACCTGCCGGCGGACGTGACTCGCTGCTCGTACTGCGAGCCGCGCCCCGCCGCCACCGGCGTCTGCTGGCCGACCTGCTTCTGAGACCGCTCCGGGTGGCGCGGGGGGAGTTGATCGACGGACTTCGCGAGGCGGCCGGAGTCGCCGGCGTCCGCGAGCTGTGGATGGAAGACCTGCGATCCGGCCGCTGGTGGCGTCGGGCGGAAGCTGTCCGCGCGCTCGGCCTGGTTCAGGACGCGGACGCATACGATTCAATTGAGCGGCTGCTCGACGATGAGCACGAAGAAGTTCGCGCGGCCGCGGTCGAATCACTCGGGCTGCTGGGTGACGCCCGCGCGGTTGGTCCGCTGCTCGGGGCCCTCTCGAATGCCTCGCGCCATCAGCGCGTCAGGGTTGTCGACGCGTTGAGCCGTCTCGGGTCCGAAGCCGTACCAGCTGTAGCCGAGCACGGCTCTGCCCATCCCGCCCACGTGGACGTCGTCGCCGAGGTGCTCGGCCAGATTGGTGGAATACAGGCGATCGACGACCTGCTCCGATGGACAACGGCCGCGGACCCGGCGGTTCGTGCCGCGGCGGTCGGCGCGCTCGGGACGATCGGCCTCGACGATCGCACGTATTACCACGCTCTCCGGGCCCTTTCCGACGCGAACCCCAACGTGCGCGGGCTGGCCGCGCGCGCGCTGGGACGGGCGGGACGAGTCGATGCTGCGCCCTACGTGGCCCGTCTGCTCGACGACGAATGGATCGCGGCGGCTCACAGCGCGCGTGCTCTCCGCCGCCTGGGGACCCCTGGTGAAACCGCGCTTCGTGCGCGCGCGGGCGACGCTGGACTTGCGGGTGATCTCTCTCGCCAGATGCTGTGGGAGCACGGCTCTAGCGCGGTGGACGCCTCGTGACCGCATTCCTGATTGACACGCTGACCGCGTTCGATCTGGCGATCCTGATCTACTTCCTCGCCGTCAACACCATTTACCTCGCCTTTACCCTCATCGCCTTCTTCCGCCTGCGCTCGCATCGCCGGCGCTGGACGACACGTGCGCTTGGCGGCGTGATGCGATCGCCGGCGACTCCCGGCATCTCCGTTGTGGCGCCCGCGTACAACGAAGAATCGACGGTCGCCGAGAGCGTTCGGTCGCTCCTGCTCCTGAACTATCCGTTGTTCGAGGTGGTGCTGGTGAATGACGGCTCCAAGGATCGGACGCTGGATGTCGCGGTCCGCA
>Ga0111538_10000181_pt1 | contig 74738 bp, 65 predicted proteins | sample SoiMethybrSBSTD1_FD_79669 | JGI IMG/M metagenome (GOLD analysis project Ga0111538, IMG submission 79669) | Bulk soil microbial communities from a Populus tree surrounding site in Tennessee, USA - Soil MetaG P. TD hybrid SBSTD1 (version 2)... | ecosystem: Environmental > Terrestrial > Soil >...
CAGCCGCCCCCGCCCGGCACCGGCGCGCCGCCGCCGGCCGCCCCGCCCCCGTCCACCGCGCCCGGCCAGGGGGCCATCGAGCGCTCCACGCTGGGCGCGCCGTCGGCCCAGTGGACCACCTGGTCCATCGAGGGGAGCCTGCTCGAGAAGCTCGACGTCGTGGCCGGGTTCCTCGACCCGGTCATGCAGGAGCACAAGACCTGGAGCGACACCGACCAGAAGGAGGTCGCCGAGTTCCTCCGCAAGATCGGCTACCACCTGGTGGTCAAGAACCGGGCCAACCCGACCGGCGGGGTGGACGCCCTCCTCCTCCTCCGACCGGTCACCCTGATCCGCTACGTCAAGGTCGACGTCGACACGCCGGGCATGCTGGCCCGCTTCACCGACCCCATCTTCGCCGACGAGATCAAGCGCCGCATGTCGCTCCGGTCCGGCTCGCAGCTCGAGCTCGACCAGACCAGCCGCGCCGTCCAGCTGCGCAACGAGGCCAACCGGATCGCCCAGTACCTGCGCAACGAGGGCTTCTACGACGTCACCACGCAGATCTACATCGGCAAGCAATGGGGCAACGCGGTCGAGCTGAACGTCGAGGTCAACCTGGGTGAGGCCTACGAGATCGGCCGGATCTCGACCAGCGGCAACACCGCGCTCAGCGCCGAGGAGATCGACAACGCCTTCCGTCATTTCTGGCGCTGCCCATTCGCTGCGTGCTTCGGCAAGGCCCGCTTCTCGCGCAGCCAGCTCAACAAGGACGTCGATACAATCGTCGGCCTCTACCAGAAGCGCGGCTTCCCCGGGGTCCGGGTGTCGACCGACTTCGATATCAGGCACAGCTTCGACCGGGTCAGCAAGACCGTCAACTTCCACGTCGAGGTGCGCGAGCGGCGCAAGATCGACGTCGTCTTCGAGGGCTCCCGCTACTCGGACGATCGCCTGAAGAGCTACCTCACTCTCGACGAGGAGGGCAGCTACGACGACCTCGAGGTCGAGGCCTCGGCCGAGGCGCTGCGCCGCTTCTACCAGGGTCAGGGCTACTTCGAGGCCAGCGTGACCTGGGAGCGGGTCCGCTTCGGCGTCTTCGAGCGCATCGTCTACACCATCTCCGAGGGGCCCAAGCTGGAGGTCCGCGGCATCGAGTTCGTCGGCAACCAGGCCTTCTCGGCCGACCGGCTGCGCCGCGAGATCGTCACCAAGCCGTTCCGCAAGGTCATCATCGGGGCCGGCGGCGGCTACGCCACCAGCCTGCAGCTCGAGCAGGACGCCGAACGACTCGCCCGCTACTACCACGGGCGCGGTTACCGCGACGCGGTGGTCGAGCTGCGGGTGGCGAGGAGCCACGACCTCCTGCAGAACTCCGCGGCGCTGGCGGCGGCGGTGGCAGCCCGGGTCCCCTCCGAGGGCCTCCACATCCACTTCGACATCGACGAGGGGGTGCTGCACACGGTGGAGGACATCCGCTACGACTTCGGCGCCAGCGATCCGCGGCTCGACGTGGGGCTGCTCGGCGCCGCCCTCAAGCAGCAGCCCGGCCGCGCCTTCATCGCCGACGAGGTCACCGCCGACGGCGAGGCGCTGCGCCAGGTCTACTCGACCCGCGGCTTCCCCAACGCCTCGGTCGAGAGCACCGCCGAGCCGGGGCGCTCGCCGAGCTCGATCATCGTCACCCACAAGATCACGCCGAACAGCCAGGTCAAGGTCGGCAAGATCGCCCTGCGCGGCAATTTCAAGACCGCCGACTGGGTCATCCTCGACGAGATGCGGCTCCACGAGGGAGACCTCCTCACGGTCGACAAGGCGGAGGAGGCGCAGGCCAACCTGCGCGGTTCCGGCCTCTTCTCGTCGGTGCAGATCGACTACGTCGGGCTGGAGAACCCGCGCCAGGAGGTGGTGAACGTCCTGGTCCAGGTCGAGGAGCGGCACGACAACCTGTTCGAGTCGCTGGCCGGTGCCGGCTACTCGACTGACAAGAGCTGGTTCGTCGAGGCCGGCGCCATCATGGCCAACCTTTTCGGCACCGACACGCGCCTCGACCTCCGAGGAGTGGTGGGCTTCAAGGAACAATCGATCGAGGCCAAGCTGGCCTTCCCGCGCTGGGTCATGCGCCGCCTGTTCCGCACCCCCTTCCTGCTCGAGCTGTCCGGCTTCGCCGAGAGGACGGAGCGGCCGAGGTTCGGCACCCTCGAGACCCTGGGCGCCAGCGTGGCGGCCAGCAAGGACTACCGGCGCGGCAAGCTCGAGGGGCTGCTCCTGCAGCTGCGCTACGACTTCCGCCGGCGGACCCGCGACATCGAGCTGGTGCGCCCGGCCGGCAACAGCGACGACATCGACGAGACGCCGGTCGTCACCCGGACGAGCAGCTTCGGCCCGCTGGTCGCGCTCGACCGCCGGCGCGACAACAAGAAGCGGCTCAACCCGCTCCTGCCCGACCGCGGCTTCCGCATCGAGCTGCGCGGCGCCTACGGCGAGGACTTCCTGCTCGGCACCGCCCGCTTCATCAAGCTCGGCGCCTCCGGGCAGCACTTCATCCCGCTCGGCGCCCGCTTCCGGATCTCGAACGCGATCCGCTACGACCACGGCATCCCGCTGGCCGGCGACGTCGCGCTGCCCGAGGTCGAGCGTTTCTTCGCCGGCGGCGACACCACCGTGCGCGGCTTCGAGCAGGACCGCCTGGCCATCGAGGTGATCGAGGAGGAGCTGTCCCCCTTCGGCGGCGTCACCCAGTTCCGCGTGGTGCCGGCCGGCGGCAACATCCGCTTCATCCACAACCTCGACCTCCAGATGCGGGTGTGGGAGGACTCGGCGATCTTCGGCTTCCCCATCGCCTCCGCCCTGTTCCTCGACACCGGCATCGTGACCAACTCGTGGCGCGGCGTGGAGCTCAGGGACCTGCGCCACTCGGTCGGCATCGCCCTGGCGCGGCTCATCGCCCCGTTCGGCTCGTTCTCGATCGAGTACGCCATCCCGCTCGACCCGGAGCTGGGCGACAACCCGCGCGGCCGCGCGCACGTCAACTTCGGCTTCCTGTTTTGACAGCCGTTCGCGCGGCAGGGTAGCGTCGATCGATGAGCCGGGCGGCACTCGCACTCCTCCTGTGCGGCCAGATGGGCTGCCTGGACTCGCCGCCCGTGTCGACCAGCGACGACTCCGACGCCGGCGGCCCCGACGCCGCCCTGCCCGACGGCGGCGACGGAAAGCCGCACTCGCTCCAGTTCTTCGGCAACACCTACCAGGAGAACGGGATCGACCGGGTCTGGCTCCCCGCGTGGCGCCCCAACCCGGTCGGCCGGGTCGGAGACGCCAACTTCACCGTCGAGATGTGGCTGAAGGCCGAGGCGGCCGACATCCCCGACACCGGCGCCTGCCCGAGCCCCTGGTGGATGGGCACCATCGTCCTCGATCGCGAGTTCTACGACGCGCCGCAGAACGGCAACATCGGCATGGCGCTCTACCGGGCGGGCGAAACGACCGGGGTGGTCATCGGCTTCACGGTGGCAGGGCCGCCGCCGCTCACGCTGTGCGGCGACGTCCCGGTGGCCGACGGCCAGTGGCACCACGTGGCGATGACGCGCGACAATAGCGACAAGGTCATCCTCTGGATCGACGGTCACTCGGACGCAGCGCAGGTCGGACCGCCCGGCGACGGCAGCTTCGCGATGGAGCTGGCCGGCGAGACCGAGGCCGACCGCTACCTGGTCCTCGGCGGCCCCAAGCAGGAAGGCGACGTGCGTCCCGGCTTCACCGGCTTCATCGACGACCTCAGGATCTCGAACCGCGATCTCTACGACGCGGCCTTCATCCCGCCCGCCGTGCCGCTCGAGGTCGACATCCTGTACACCCTCGCGCTCCACACCTTCGACGAGGGCGCCGGGAACGCGACACACAACCTCGGCCGCGATCTGGGCGACGGCGAGCTGCGCGTCGGCGGCGACCCGACGGGGCCGGTCTACTCCGACGACGTGCCGGCCCCGTAGCGACTACTTCTTGGACTTGCCGGAAGTCTTGGCCGGCGAGGCCTTGGCCTTGTGCGCGGCCAGGCGCCGCTTGGCGGCCGCCTTCTTCTTCTTCTGACCCACGCGGCGCCGCATCTTCGGTGACTTCCTTCGATCTCCACGACCCATGCGGCGCATCTTGGCGATCGGGCGCCCGGCTGTCAACGGAACGGGGTCTCGACCACCACCGCGGTGCGTCCCGCCACCTCGACCTGGCCGCCCGGCTCCCAGACCTGGCGGTGCAGGAAGCCGAGCGCGATCGAACCGAAGGCGGGCGACAGCGCCGACGAGGTGACGTGCCCGGCGTCCTGGCGGGCGGCATGCCGGATGGGCGCGCCGCGCTCGACCGGGCCGCCGCCGTCGGCGAAGCGGAGCCCGCGCAGGGCGCGGCTGGGGGTGCCGCGCGCCTTCACCCGCGCGACCGGCTCCTGGCCCAGGTAGCAGCCCTTGCCGTAATCGATGAGGCGGGCGAGCGGGGTCTCGAACGGGAAGCTGTCGTCGCCGACATCGACTCCGAAGAGCGGCAGGCCGGCCTCGATGCGCCGGACCTCCACCTCCGCGGCGCTGGCCGGTCCGGCCGGCGGCGGCGCGAAGACCGGCGGCGCGCTCCACACCGCGTCGGGCGTGTCCCAGATCCGATGGACCGGGAGGTCCGCCGCCAGCTCGAAGCTGACGTCGTCGGCGATGGCGTGCCGCTCGAGCAGCGCGCGCGTCGCCTCGACCAGGCCGGGCTGGCAGAGGAGGAGCAGCTGGTCGCCAGCCACCGGCACGCAGAGGTCGTAGATCGAGACGAGCCGGCCCTTGGCGTTGAGGGTGGCGGTCCTCAGCCAGCCGCCGGGCGGCACCTTCGCCACGTCCCCCATGCACATGCCCTGGAGGAACCGGATCCGGTCGCCGCCGGTGACCCGCACCACGCCCCACGCCGTCTGATCGACGATCACGCGGACGGCTCCCCGTCCCGGCCGGCCGCCCGCAGCCGCTCGAGCCGCCGGCGCGCCCCCTCGGCGAAGCGGCGCCGGTCCTCGTCGCTCTCGAGCTCGAGCGGCGGCACCGGCCGCGGCCGCCCGTCGTCGTCGATCGCCACGAAGGTCAGGTAGGCCTTGGTGGTGTAGCGCCGCTCGCGCGTGCGCGGGTGCTCGGTCTCGACCCGGCAGCCGACCTCCATCGAGGTGCGGCGGGCGAAGTTGACCTGCGCCTGGAGCACCACCACGTCCCCGAGCCGGACCGGCACGATGAAGTCGAGTCGATCGATGGATGCGGTCACCACCGCGCCGCCTGCGTGCCGCATGGCGGCGACGCCGGCGCAGACGTCGATCCACTGCATGAGCTGGCCGCCGAACAGAACGCCAGCCGAGCCGTTGGTGTGGCCCGGCATCACGATCTGCGTCATCACGCAGCGCGAGGCGCCCGGCGTGAGCTCTGCCATGCCGGAAGACTACCAGGCTCCAGGCCTCGGGCCTCGGACCCCGGGATCGAAACGATTTCTCGACCTTCGCCGCCGGTCCGAGGCCCCAGGCCTGGGAGCAGGTTGTCAGCTCGACTGCAGCGCCGCCGCGATGATGCCGGCGGCGATCGCCGAGATACAGAGGACGCCGTACTTCAGCGCGACCCAGCTCCGCTTGATCGGGATGCCGTTCAGGACGTCGTCCGGATGCGGGACCACGCGAGCCTGCGGCCGGGGAGCCGATCGCGGCGGGCGGATGCGGACCAGGCTCGTGTGATCGACCGACCCGCTGGCAATGTGCTGCCGCTCGCTGACCGCGCGAGAGCGCTCCCTGCGCGCCTCGGCATTGAGCTGCGCCTTGCGCTTGCCGGGGTCGACCCCGGGGAGCGGCGGGGCCCCGTCGCGCAGGGTCGGCCGGTCGAGGATGTCCTCCAGCCGGAAGCCGCCGGGCGGGGTGTTCTCCGGCTCCATGATGAGCGGGAAGCGGCAGACCGGGCAGCAGCTGGTGTCAGTGCGCCCCTCGTACGAGCACTGGTAGCAAACTCCCTTGTAGGCGACCGCGTACATTGGAATCCTGACGCACGTCCCAGGCACAATGATCCATTGCGAACCGGGTGCCAGCCCCCCGCGGTGCTATCGCCCCGACAGAACTGGGTGTTCCCCAGGTGCACAGAGGGCTGGTTCCCCAGATCCGGGAGAGCTCTCACCAGGTCGCGGCCAGCACTTTTGGTACTCTCGCGGGCCTTGGGCCGCACCCGGGTCACCTTCGCCGCGCTCGCGCTGGCCGCCGGGGCGGCGAGCTGCAGCGAGGATCCGCGGGCCATCGACCCGTTTCCCATCCGGTTCGACAACGCCCGGGGGCCGGTGATCCTCGGAGTCGACGTGGGCGACGGGAGGGTGCCGGCCGTGCTCGACACCCTGGCTCCCGTCACCGTGCTCGATCCCCTGGCCGCCGGCCGGCCGTTCGAGGAGGCGCGCCGGCGCCGCGTCGAGGTCACGCTGCTCGGACTCGACCAGGAGGGACAGGCGACGGTGCCGCGGGCGCGGTTCCCGGATACCAGCGCCATCGAGCTCCACCCCTGTGCCGGCGACGAGCTGTGCCGGATCGGCAACGGCCCCGCCGCGGCCGAGTTCGGCGCGCTGGTCGGCACCGACATCCTGGGCCGGGCTTCCCTGCGCATCGACTTCGCCGCCCACGAGCTGCGCTTCTTCCCCGAGGTGGCCGGCACCGAGGCCGACCTGACCAGCGACTGCCAGGCGGTGTTCTCGAGCGCCTTCGCCGGCGGCGGCACCATCCTGGTCGGCGGCACCGAGGTGCCCTACAGCGGGCGGCGGGCCGTCATCGGCGCCTGCCTCGACGAGATCGACGCGCCGGACGACGCCGAGCGCGGCACCGACGCCCTGATGGCCATCTCGACCGGCACCGGGATCTCGCTCCTGACCGCCAGCGCGTACGATCGCTACGCGGCGGCCACCGGCGCACCGGGGCGGCGCGAGCTGGCCGCCGGCACGCTCTACCTCGCCTCCGGGCCGACCGAGGTCCTGTTCACCGAGATCGGGCGGGCCGCGCTGGTCGGCAGCCTGTCGGACGAGTCGGGCGAGCGCGGGCCGTGCCGCGAGCTCTACCTCAACCGCCTGATGTCGGTGGACGCATGCAACCAGGGCGCGGTCTCACCCTGCCCGTGCCCCGACGGGGACCACTTCTGCCGGACCGCCGCGGCGGTCGACCTGACCGGGCCGATCGCAGTCGCCGTGGTGCCCGACGACCATCCGCTCCTGCAGTCGCTGCGCGACGAGCTGCGGCCGGAGCGGCCCGAGCTCGACGGCATCCTCGGGGCAGGCGCGCTGGGCAGATTGCGCGTCGAGCTCGACTACCCGAACGGCCGCATGGTGGCGCGCTGCCGGGTGCCCCTCGGCTGCAAGACGCTGCCGGCGGTGCGCAGCGAGACGTCGCTCGAGGACCTCGACCGCTGCCGTTCGGAGGACCTCGCGCTGCCGGACGCGGGTCCGACGGTCGGGTTCGACGCCGGCGCGCCGGACGCGGCGGCGGCTCGCGCGTGGTAGCGTGGAGTGGTCGCGCCGATGACGTGGGAACCGCTCTGGCTCTCGTACAAGGTCGCGCTGGCGGCGACCCTCATCGCGCTCGTGGTCGGGGTCGGGCTGGCGACCCTGCTGGCCCGGCCGCAGCTGCGCGGCCGCGAGCTCATCGACGCCGTCCTGACCATCCCGCTGGTCCTGCCGCCGACCGTGATCGGCTTCTACCTCTTGACCGCGCTCGGCAAGCACAGCTTTCTCGGCTCGTCGTTCGAGGAGATCTTCGACGCCCGGCTGCTCTTCACCTTCCGCGGCTGCGTCATCGCGTCGTCGGTGGCGGCGCTGCCGATGGTGGTGAAGTCGGCGCGGATCGCCATCGAGGACGTCGATCCCACCCTGGTGCAGGCAGCGCGCACGCTGGGCGCCGGGCCGCTCAGGATCTTCGCCACCGTCACCCTGCCGCTGGCGGCCCGCGGCATCACCGCCGGGATCATCCTCGGCTTCGCGCGCGCCCTCGGCGAGTTCGGCGTCACGCTCATGATCGGCGGCGATATTCCGGGCGAGACCCAGACCGCCACCATCTACGTCTACGACCAGATCATGGCCAACCACGACGACAACGCCTACGGCATGATCGCGGTCCTCACCGCGACGGCGATCGGAGTCCTGTGGGCGGTCAACCACCTCACGCGGGGGCGCGGTGCAGCGCGCGGCTGACGACGGCCTCGAGGTCAACCTGGCGCTCAGCCGCGGCCGCGGCGACGACCGCTTCTCGCTCGACGTGAGCTTCCAGGTCCCGCCCGGCATCACCATCCTGTTCGGCCCCTCGGGCACCGGCAAGAGCACCACGCTCCAGGCCATCGCCGGGCTCTTGCGCCCCGACCGCGGCCGCATCGCGTTCGGCGGCGAGACCTGGTTCGACGCCGATCGCCACCTGGAGCGACCGACCCGGCTGCGCGGCATCGCCTACCTGTTCCAGTCGCTGGCGCTGTTCCCCCACATGACCGCCATCGGCAACGTCTGCTACGGGATCGCGCGGTCGGTCGCGCGCGAGGAGCGGCGGGCGCGGGCGGCGGCGCTGCTCGAGAAGCTCGGGGTCGCCCACCTGGCGGGCCGGCGGCCGCGCACCTACTCGGGCGGCGAGGCGCAGCGGGTCGCGCTGGCCCGCGCGCTGGCGATGGAGCCGCGCGTGCTCCTGCTCGACGAGCCCTTCTCGGCGCTCGACCGCGACCTGCGGGCCCAGCTGTCGGCCGACGTCCGCGCCCTGGTCAGCGAGCGCAAGCTGCCCACCTTGCAGGTCACCCATCACATGGGAGAGGCGCGGGCGATGGGCGACCGGGTCCTCCGCATGGCAGCCGGCCGCATCGTCGAGAGCGGAACCACCGCCATCCTCGACGGCCACGACTGAGGCACATGGACTCCCTCGACTACTACGACCCGCTCCAGCTCGGCTCCTGGCACCACTTCGCCTACCGGGCGATCGCGCCGGCGGTCGCCGAGCTCGGCCGCGACCTCGCCGCTCACGTCGAGCAGGGCGACGACCGGCCGCTCGAGGAATTCTTCCGCCGCCACCGCACCCGCTACCACCAGCTCCTCTGCTCGGCGAAGAGCGAGGTCAGCGGCGAGGAGATCGAGCGCGTGCTGGCTGCCTGGCGGGGCGCGCCGGAGCTGTTCGACGAGTACGGCCCGGAGCTGGCTCGTGCGCTCGGCGAGGCGCGCCGCGCGCTGCCGCTGCCGGGCGGCGGCCCGCTCGTCCGCTGTCTGTGGGATCCGGTCAGCACGCCGGACGACGACCTCGCCTACCTGGGCGATCTCGTCCGCTACGGGGCGCCCGAGGAGCTCATCGCAGATCGGCGGCGCGCCTGCGTGGAAGCGCTCGACCAGCTGGCGCGCGGCGCCCTGCCGCCTCTGCCCGAGGTTCCGGACGGATTTCGCGAGCTCTTGGAGGGCGCGATCGATCTCTGTCTCGTCGACCCCTTCCAGGAGAACGTCGGGCTCTGGCGCCTGTACGACGTCGGGTTCGATCCACCGGGGCCGATCGGCCGTCCGCTGGTCGCCGACCCATACCCCGAGGGTCGCGAGCCGGTGGCGTACGGTCTCGAGGGCTCGGGGCTGAGCGTGGTCGGACCGGACCGGGCGGCCGAGGAGGCCGGCGCGCTGCGCTCGTTCGAGCCGACACTGGAGCGGCTGCGCGCCCACGCCGCCGAGCGCGTCCGCCGCGAGCTCGAGAACGAGAACGACGAGGACGACGACGACGAGTTGGACGCGGAGGCGTTGGCTGCCGCGATCGGCGCGCTCGAGCGCGAGTGGAGCGAGACCCGCGATCGGCTGGCCGGCGCGCTCGACCAGGTGGCGCGCGGCGAGTGCGTCCTCCTCCAGTGGACGTCCAAGGACCCCGCCCTGTGACGGCTACCGCGAGCGGCGGCGGGCGCCGCGGCGTCCCCGCGCCGGCTTGCTGCCCGCCTTGGCCTTGACGACCACCCGGATGGGCGTGCCGGCGAAGCCGTAGCGGGCGCGCAGCTGGTTGACCACGAAGCGGCGGTAGGTGTCGTCAACCAGGTCGGCCCGGTTGGCCCAGAGGAGGAAGGTCGGCGGCTCGACTCCGCCCTGCGTGAGGTAGTGGACGGTGACCAGCTTGCCGCCGCGGCTGGTCGGCGGGTACTGCTCGCACACGTCGGCGAAGAATCGGTTGAGCTCGGAGGTGGCGATGCGGCGGCGGTGCTGGCCGCCCGCCTTGTCGACCGCGTCGAGCAGCCCACCGAGCCCGTCGCCGCGCAGGGCGGAGATGAGCACCCGGCGGGCCCAGCCGAGGAAGTGGAGCTCGTCGGCGGTGGCGGCCATCACCTTCTTGCCGGCGCCGGAGCCGGACAGGAGATCCGACTTGTTGAGCGCGACCACCACGGCGCGCCCGCTGTCCTCGATGAGGCCGGCGAGCCGGGCGTCCTGCTCGCTGGCGCCGCCGGCGGCGTCGATGACCAGGACCACCACGTCGGCCCGCTCGATCTGGCCGAGCGCGAGGCTGACCGACAGCTTCTCGGTGTCGGCGTCGATGCGGGCGCGGCGGCGGATGCCGGCGGTGTCGACCAGGACGTAATCGCGGCCGCCATAGCTGAAGGGCGTGTCGACCGGATCGGTCGTGGTCCCCGGGGCGTCGTGCACCAGGCTGCGCTCGGTGCCGACCAGACGGTTGAGCAGCGACGACTTGCCGACGTTCGGCTTGCCGACCAGGGCGACCCGGAGCGGCCCCTTGCGCCGCCGCGGTCGCCCCTCCTCGCCGGCGGGCTCGCCCGCTCCGTCCTCCCCCACCTCGTCCTCGTCGGTTGCCGACGGCGCCGGCGGGGCTTCGGCCGGCGGCAGCCGGGCCAGGAGCGCGTCCATCATCTCCTCGAGGCCGCGCCCGTGCATCGCCGAGATCGGGAAGACCTCGCCGAGGCCGAGCTCGTAGGCTTCGCCGGCCAGGACCTCGCGCTTGACGTGATCGACCTTGTTGGCGGCGACGATGATCGGGCGGCCGATCTTGCGCAGCCGCGCAGCCAGCTCGCGATCCACCGGGGTCGGGCCGGACACCGCATCCACCACGAACACCACCGCGTCGGCCTCGTGCATGGCCAGCTCGGCCTGCCGGTGGATGCCTGCGCCGATCGCCTCGTGACGGGCGTCGGGATCCAGCCCGCCGGTGTCGATGACCCGGATCGACCGCCCCTCGTACTCGAGCGCGCCGTAGCGCCGGTCGCGGGTGACGCCGGGGGTGTCGTGGACCAGCGCCGGGCGGCCGCCCACCATCCGGTTGAACAGGGTCGACTTGCCGACGTTCGGCCGGCCGACGATGGCGACGACGAGCTCGCGGGTCATGTCACTCGTAGCCCATCGAGCGGATGCCGCCGCCATCGCGCGACCAGTTGGGCGCCACCTTGACGTGGAGGAGCAGGTGGACCGGGCAGCCGAGCAGCTGGGCGATGGCGGCGCGGCCCGACTCGCCGATCGCCTTGATGCGCTGGCCGCCCTTGCCGACCACGATGCCCTTCTGCGACTCGCGTTCGACGAAGATGCTGGCGGAGATGACCACGTCCCCCTTCTCCGCCCGCTCGCTGAACTGGTCGATCACCACCGCCGTCGCGTAGGGCAGCTCCTCGCCGAGCTGGCGGAACAGCTGCTCGCGGACCAGCTCGCCGGCCAGGAAGCGCTCGGCCCGGTCGGTCACCATGTCCTCGGGGAAGAGCGCCGGTCCCTCCGGCAGGCGGCAGGCGATGGCCTGCTCGAGCCGGTCGACTCCGTCGCCCGACAGCGCCGAGATCGGGATGAGCTCCTCGAAGCCGCCGCGCGCCGACCAGGCCTCCAGCATGGGCAGGAGCTCGGGCTTGCCGATCCGGTCGACCTTGTTGAGGGCGAGCAGGACCGGCGCCCGCACCGCCGCCAGGATCTCGTCGATGGCGCGCCGATCGCCGTCCGCCAGCCGGTCCGGGGCGGTCTGCTCGCGCTCGGCAGCGTCGATGAGCAGGAGCGCGACGTCCGACTCGCCGGCCGCCGCCAGGGTCTGCTCGCGCATGTAGCGGCGCAGCGCGTTCTCTCCCCGCTGGGCGCCCGGCGTGTCGAGGAACAAGATCTGCGCCGGCTGGCCGCCCGCCGAGGTGTTCTTCACCCCGAGCACCCGGTTGCGCGTGGTCTGCGGCCGCGGCGACACCGCGCACAGCCGCATGGCGAGCAGCCGGTTCATGAGCGTCGACTTGCCGGCGTTCGGCAGGCCGAGGATGGCGCAGGTCCCGGCACGCGAGCCGCCCGCTGACACTGCGCCGTCACTCATGGCCGAGGAATACTCCAAAACTGGCCCCCCCGCACCGGCCCTGGCAGTCTCGGGCCATGGGCTGGCTGTCACTGGCGTGTGCCGCGCTCGCCGCGCTCGCGGTCGCCCTGCCCGGAGCCGGCCTCTACGCCGCCATGGGCCTCGGACTCTTCGCGGTCGCCACCGGCCTGGGTGCCTTCCGGCGCGACCGGGCGCCGCGCGCCCGCCTGGCCGGCGCCGGCGCCACCGTCCTGGGCGGTCTCGCCCTGGCGCTCGCCACCCTGCGCTACGGCCTCGCCCTCGCCGCCCTCTCCGCGCTGAGCGACCTGGCCGGCTAGCCGACCGCTCAGCCGACCGCATCAACGATTGCGTCAAGGTCCACGTTCACGTCGCCGTCAACCATCACGACCACGTGAAGACCCTCTAGCCGCGCAGGACGAAGAACCAGAGGATCGCCAGGGCCAGCGCGCCCAGAGTGAGCGCGATCCACAGGAGACCCCGGGCGAACGCCCAGCGGTCGACACCGGCGACCAGCTCGCCGAGCTCGACGCGGCGGCGCTCGAGGGTCGCGATGGCGACCTCGTGCTGCTCGATCGGCTTGAGGCGGGGCAAGAGGTCGAGCGGCCGCTCGACGTTGAGCCGCTCGCCCAGGCCGCGCAGGGCGTCCTCCTGGTCGCGCGACAGCTCGCCCTTCGCCCGCTCCTCGACTGCCTTGCGGGCACGGGCGGCGGTCAGCTTCTCGGCGGTGCGAACCACCGCCGCCTGCTCGGCCGCCTCCAGCTTGGCCGACTTGTCCTGCGCGTCGGCCCTGGCGGAGGTGAGGCTGGCGATCGCCGGCTCGAGATCGTCGAGCTCGGCGGCGATGACCGGCTCCTCGCGCGCGAACTCCTCGCGCTCGGCCCGCATGCTGGCGATGTGAGCCTCGACCTCGCCGCCGCGGTCGCGGGCGGCCTCGCCCGGCAGACTGGCTTCCTCGCGCTCGATGCGCTTGTCGAGCTCGGCCAGGGTGGACCTGAGCCGGGTGGCCTTGCGGCGCGCCGCCTGTGCCTTGCGCTCGAGCGGCTCGAGCTTCTCGTCGATGGCGCGGATCTCGCGCTTGAGGCCGTCGAGCGTGCGGCGCGACGCGACGCGCTCCTCCTCGCGCTCGCGCTCGAGCGCGGCGATCTCCTCGTCGACCGCCGCGATGGCGCCGGCCCGGCGCGACCGCTTCTCCTCCAGCTCGAGGAGCTGGTCGCGGCCGCCGTGCAGCGTGCGGCTCTCCAGCTCTCCGTCGGCCAGCGCCTGGCGGGCGAGATCGACCAGGCGCCGGTCGCGCTCCGTCTTCTCGACCGCCAGCTTCTTCTCGACCGCGGCGAGCTCGCGGCGCGAGCCGGCAACCCCGAACACGGCGGTGTGGACGTAGAGGATGTCGCCGAGGATGCCGCGCCGGCGCGGCAGCGTGGGCAGGACGCGCAGGGTGCCGGTGGTGTTGTTCACCTTGCGGCCCGACTCCGACGGGTGCTCGCCGGTCTTGCCGAGCGGCTGGTGGACGGTGGCCTCTTCGTCGTCGCGGTCGTCGGCCGAGTCGATGAACCCGGCGACGATGGGCGGCTGCGCGGCCGGCTCGGGCGGCGGCGCGGGCGGCGGCGGCGGCGCGGCGGAGCCGGCCTTCTTGCGGCCGGGCGGCGGCGGTGGCGGCCCGGTCATGCGCTTCTTGCGGCCGGAGGACGGCGGCGGCGGCGGCGGCGACGAGGCCGGCTTCTTGCGGCCAGGTGGCGGCGGCGGCGGCCCCGAGGCGCGTTTGGTTCGGATGATGTCGGAGCCCTCGGCCGCCTTGGGCACTTCGCCGGTGCCGCGAGCCTCTGGCTCGCTCGTCTTGTCCATCGGCTCGGTGCGTTCCTGCTTCACCGCCCAGCCTCCGGCGAGGTCGTCGATGCGCTCCATCGTCGCATCGCCAACCTTGCGGCCTCTCGAGCGGTCGCTGGCCATCACTTCCATTACCTCCGAGCCGGGCACCCTAGCACAGCGAAGAAAATACGCAGCTTGGCTTTGAGGGGAGGGCTCATGTAAACTGAGTTGGCATTCGGCCCGCCAACTTGGATGGCACTCCGGTGGCTAACTCATTGTTGAACAATAAGTATCGGGTCCGAGAGCGAGTCGGCGGCGGCGCCGAAGGAGCCGTTTTCCTCGCGGAGGAGGGAGATCGACGCCTGGCTGTGAAGCAGGTGATGAGCGCTACTCACGAGGCGCGCGACCGATTGGCGGGCGAATTTCAACGACTCGCCCGGCTCGGCCACCCAAATCTGGTGAAGGTCCACGACCTCGAGACGGTGACGCATCCGGTCGACGACTTTCCCGCCGGCTCGCTCTTCTTCACCGCCGATTTCATCGACGGCGTGCCCGCCGACCAGGCCATCGCCGCCCTGCCCGCGCGCCAGCGTCTGCCCGCGCTCATCGCGATCGCCGAGGACGCCGCGGCCGCGCTGGCGCACCTCCACGCGGCCGGCCTGCTCCACTGCGACGTCAAGCCGGCCAACCTCCTGGTCGGCGAGACGCAGGCGACCCTGGTCGATCTCGGGCTGGCCGGCGCGGCCGGAAACGGCGCCGCACGCGGAACGCCGATCTACATGGCGCCCGAGGCGCTGTCCGGGGCGCCCGATCGGCGGTCGGACCTGTACGCGCTCGGCGCCACTCTGCTCCACGCCGCGTCGGGGCGCGCGCCGGAGCTGGCCCGAGCCCCTGCGCCGGCCGCCCAGCGCGCGGCGTGGCTGCCGGCCGAGCTCGCCGCGCTCCTCGACCGCATGCTGGCGGCCGATCCAGCCGCCCGCCCGTCGTCGGCGCTGGTCGTGCTCGATCACCTGGCCCGCGTGCGCGAGGCGCTGTCGCTGCCGGCGCGCGAGGTCGCCCGCTCGGACGCCGGCATGCTGCTGCCGCCCCGCCTGGTCGGCCGCGACGCCGAGCTGGCGCTCCTCGCCGCCGCGCTGGCGAGCGCCGCGCTCGGCCAGGTCGGCCCGCGCCTCGTGCGCCTCATCGGACCGGCGGGCGCCGGACGCTCGGCGCTGGTCGCCGAGGCTCTGCGCCGCCACCAGGTTGCCGCCGCGTCCGGCACCCTGCCCGCTCTCCCCTGCCTGCGCGGCGCATCCGATCGCGTCCTCGCCGCGCTCGGGGTCGATCCGGCGGCGACCTCGCCGGCCGCGCTCGCCGCGCGCGCGCTCGATCGCATCGCGCGCTCCAGCCAGCTGGTCGCCTTCGAGGGCGCCGATCCGGTCACCACCGCCATCGCGTACCTCGCCCCGCACCACGCCGAGCTGGCCGCCTCGCGCTCGCTCATCGTCGCAGAGATCGACGAGGCGGCGCCGGGCGATCCCGACGCCGGCGAGGGCGCGCTCGATCTTGCGGTGGCGCCGCTCGATGCCGGCGGCGTCGCCGAGCTGGCTGGCTCGATGCTCGGCCGTCCGGTGCGCGAGGGCTGGGCGCGCGAGCTGGCGCGGACCTCGGGTGGCCTGCCCGGCCTGGCGGCCCTGGTGGTCCGCGCCGCCGCCCAGCAGGCCGGTGCCGCGCAGGCCGACGAGGTGGCGCCGGCGGAGCTCCTCGGTCGCGCCGGCGAGGAGGGGGTCGCCGCCCTGGTCCGCCGCCGGGCGGCCGCGCTTCCCGAGGAGCTCGCCTCGGTGCTCGAGGGCGCCGCGGTGCTCGGCGTGCGCGCGCCGGTCGCCGGCGTGGCCGCCACCCTGGGCACAGGCGCCGCCCGGGTCTTCTCGGCCGCCGCCGAGCTGGCGGCGCGCGGCTTCGCCGAGCTGGACGGAGACGACCTGGTCCTGCCGGGAGAGGTCCACGCGGCCGCCATCGACGAGGCGATCCCGACCGCGCGCCGCCGCTCGCTTCACCGCGCCGCCCTGCGCTGGCGCGAGGGACAGCCGATCGAACCGTCGGTGCGAGCGCGCCACCTCGCGGTGACCGGTCCCGCCGAGCGGGCGGCGCGCGCCGCGCTCGACGCGGCGACCGAGGCGGCGGCCCGCGGCCGCGGCGACGAGGCCCTCGGCTGGGCCGAGCGCGCCGCGGCGACGGCGCCGGCCGAGCTCGCCTCGCTGGCGCACGCGGTGTGGAGCGAGCGGGCCGCCGCGGTCGGGCGCTACCCGGACGCGGTGGCTGCCGCGCAGCGGGCGGCGCGCGCGCGCGACGAGGCGGTCCGCCGGCGCGCCCACCTGGCCCTGGCGCGGGCGCAGCAGATGATGGGCGAGCTCGACGCCGCCGAGGCGACGCTCACCCGACTGCGCGAGGAGCAGCCGGACGACGACGAGGCGGCCGCGGTGGCGGCGCGCCTGCTCATCACGCGCGCCCGCTACCGGGACGCCGCCGAGGTGGCGGGCGATCCCGCCGCGACCGCGGCCCCGCCCGGCCCGATGTCGCCCGCTCGCGCCATGCGGCTCGAGGCCGCCGGGCTCGCCCGCCTCTACCTCGGCGACCACCCGGCGGCCGAGACCCAGCTGGCCGCGCTCGAGGCGGGCGCCCGCGCCGCCGAGGACAGGTCCCGCCTGGGCCGCGCCCTGGCGCTGCGCGGCATGGCGGCCCAGATGCGCGGCGACGTGGCAGCGGCGGCGCTCCTCTACGCCCAGGCGAGCGGCGAGGCGCGCGCCGCCGGCGACGCCCACGCCGCCGCGGTCTGCGATCTCAACCAGGCCACCGCCCACACCGAGCGCGGGCGCCACGGTCTCGCGCTGATCGCGCTCGACCGGGCCCGGCGCGATCTGCGCGCGCTCGGCGACGTCGCCGAGCTGGCGGCGGCGCTCTACAACCGCGGCAACGCGCTCGTCGCGCTCGGGGCCGTCTCCGCCGCACGGCGGACCGCCGACGAGGCGCTGGCCCGCGCCGCCGCCCGCGGCACGCCGGAGATGGAGGCCTGGGCCCACGTGCTCGACGGCGACGTGGCGCGCCGCGAAGGAGATCAGGCCCGGGCCGAGGCCGCCTACCGGCGCGCTCTCGCCATCGCCGCCCAGGCAGGGCTGGCCCGCGCGCGGCTGTTCGCCCGCATCACGCTGGCCGAGATCCTCGCCGAGGCCGGTCGCTCCGGCGCCCAGGAGGAGCTGGCGGCCGCAGCCGACGACGGCGCGGACAGCTCCGACGAGGATCGCGATCGCCTGCGCCTGGCGCGCGCGCGGGTCGCGCTGGCCAGCGGCCGCGCCGAGCCGGGGCTGGCCGAGGAGCTGGCGTCGGCGGCCGAGCGCGGTCGCGCCGCCGGCCGCCTCGAGCTCGCCTGGCGCGCCGAGGCGCTGGCCGCGCGCCTGTCGGGAGCCGAGGGGCAGGTGGAGCGCGCCGCCGAGCTCGCGGCACGCGCGCGCGCCGAGCTCGACCGCATCACCGCCGACACCCCGGAGGCGCACCGGGGCGATCTCGGGAGCGATCCCGACGCGCAGGGCCTCGCCGCCCTCGAGCGCGAGGTGCGCGGAGCGCCGGCGGCCGCCTCCGCCTCCGCCATCGACGCCCCCGGCCACCTGCGCCGGCTCCTGGCGCTCAGCCGCCGGCTCAACTCGGAGCTCCGGCTCGAGCCGCTGCTCGACGACGTCATCGACACCGCCATCGAGCTGACCTCGGCCGAGCGCGGCTTCCTCCTGCTCTACCCGCCCGGCCGGCGCGACCGGCTGGAGATCGTGGTCGCGCGCAACATCGGCGAGGAGGCGCTGGCCGGCGCCGAGGGCCGGCCCAGCCGCTCGATCGCCGAGCGCGCGGCCAAGAGCGGCGAGGTGCAGCTCACGGTCGACGCCGCCTTCGACGAGCGATTCGGCGCCGCCGAGTCGGTGGCCGCCCTCCGCCTCCGCTCGGTGCTCGCGGTCCCGCTGCGCCAGAAGGGGCGCGTCATCGGCACCATCTACGTCGACCACCGCTACCGGAGCGGCGCCTTCGACAGCGAGGCAGTCGAGCTCGCCTGCGAGCTGGCCGACATCGCGGCGGTCGCGATCGAGAACGCGCGCCTGGTCGAGGAGAACCGCCGCCGCCAGGAGGAGATCGATCGCTTCAACCAGCGCCTGTCCGACGATCTCGGCCGCCGCGAGGCCGAGCTCATCGAGGTCAAGGCCCGGCTGGGCGACGACCGGGCCGAGCTGCGCCACGCCTACAGCGCACTGGTCGGCCGCTCACCCGCGATGGTCGAGCTCCTGCGCACCCTCGATCGGCTCACCGACTCCACCCTGCCGGTCGTCCTGTTCGGCGAGAGCGGGACCGGCAAGGAGCTGGTGGCCCGCGCCCTCCACGAGCACGGGCCGCGCCGCGACCGCGCCTTCGTGGCGGTCAACTGCGGCGCCCTGCCCGAGCCGCTCCTCGAGTCGGAGCTGTTCGGCCACGTGCGCGGCGCCTTCACCGGCGCCGAGCGCGACCGGCGGGGCCTGTTCGAGGTCGCCGACGGCGGGACGCTGTTCCTCGACGAGATCGCCGACACCAGCCTGGCCATGCAAACCCGCCTCTTGCGCGTCCTGCAGGAGCACGAGGTCCGCCGGGTCGGCGACGAGAAGACCCGCCCGGTCGATGTCCGCATCGTCGCCGCGTCCAACCGCGACCTCGACGTCCTGGTCGCGCGCGGCGATTTCCGCGAGGACCTGTACTACCGCCTCAACGTCCTGCCCATCCGGGTCCCGCCGCTGCGCGAGCGGGTGCAGGACATCCCCGAGCTCGCCGAGCACATCCTCGCCCGCCAGGCCGGCGGCGGCGCTCCCCGCACCATCGCGCGCGCCGCCCTCACCCGCCTCTCGGCCTACGCCTGGCCCGGCAACGTCCGCGAGCTCGAGAACGAGCTGGCCCGCGCCGCCGCGCTGGCCGACGGCGCCATCGAGGTGGCCCACCTGTCGGCCCAGGTGGCCGCCGCCACGCCACCCCCGGCGGCCAAACCGCCGCGCGGCCGCGAGCTCCAGCTCAAGCCCCAGGTCGAGGCGCTCGAGCGCGCCCTGGTGGAGGAAGCCCTGCGCCGCACGGCAGGCAACCAGACCGCCGCCGCGCGCCTCCTCGGTCTCTCGCGCTTCGGCCTGCAGAAGAAGCTCCGCCGCTACGGCATCGCCTCCGCCGACTAGGCTCGAAATCACCAGAAAAAAATTGAACCGCCAAACCCGCCAAATGCGCCAAAGGAGAATTTGGGGGGTATGCCCCAGAAGCTCCGAGGCGAACCCAACAAGTTCTGGTCTTGGCGGCTTTGGCGGTTTTGGCGGTTCGAACGCTCTGGTTCTTCAGTGAATCAGAAGTGGAAGCTGACGTTGCCTTCCAGCGTCACGGCGCTGATGAAGGTGTCGTCGTAGCGCTCTTCCGGCGGGCCCATCGAGATGCCGCGGTAGAGGCCGCGCAAGCCGAGGTCGACCTGGGGCGCGACGTGGAAGTCGACGCCGCCGCCGAGCTGGAAGCCGCTGCCGACCGACTGGGTGCCGAAGTAGGTGCTGTCGATCGCGTAGAGGCCGAGGCCGCCCTGCAGATAGAACTCGTGCGGCGCCATCGGGTCGTCGCCGAGGTAGATGCGGGCGTCACCGGTGAAGCCGCTCATGACCAGGTAATCGACGTCGGTGCCGTAGTAGGTGTTGACCTCGGCCGGGTTGTGGAACGAGCCCATGTAGCCGAGCTCGAGCGCCAGCCGCTGGCCGAGCCGCCAGCCGGCGAACAGGGACAGTCCGCCGCCGTTGTCGAGCAGCTCGGTGTCGCCCTCCTGCGACAGGATGACGTTGCCGAGCAGGCCGCCACCGAAGTAGAGGCCGACCGGGGCGATGACCACCGAGGCCTGCGGCTGGACGTACACGCGGCCGCGGCCGCGGACGTAGTAGCGGCCGGCGTCGGCCGTGCTGGCGCCGACCAGGAGAACGGCGGCGAGCGAGGCTAGTACAAGTGTGGAGCGATGTCGGTGCATGGTTGCCTCCATGGGCCCGGATAGGCAGCAAGTGGCATGCCACGGCACGGACGGCGGCCGCAAACCCGTGGCATCGTGTAGTTCACCTTAGACGATAGGGGGCCCTGTGAACTTCTGTTGACGGGCCAAAATCACTTCGGCTCCGGCTGGGCGCGCTGCTGCCGGCCGATGCGCTCGAGCCCTTCCCGCGCGCGGCTCCTGAGGTCGGCGTCGGAATGTCCGGTCGCGACGTATTCGAGGAACTCGGCCGCCTCGTCTCCCCCGATGGCGCTCACCGCCTCGATCACCATGCGCAGCTCCTCCGGGTTGGAGAAGTTGGCCATCTTGGCCAGCGGCGCCACCGCGCGCGGATCCTTCAGCGCGACGAGGACCCGCAGCGCCGCGGCCCGCACCCCGGCGTCTCGTGCCTTGAGCAGCGAGAGCGCGCGCTCGAAGCCGGCCGCGAGCCTTCGCTCCGCCACCAGCTCCAGGCCCCAGAGGACGATGTCCGGGTCGCTCGAGTCGAGCCCGGCGAGGACCGCGGCGTCGTCGCCCTGGCGCAGCTCCTCCTTGGCGACCAGGCCGCGCCCGGCTTCGAGCACCGACTGCTGGATCATCTCGACCGCGATGGCCGGCGCCCGCTTCTGGTCGGCCGGCGCCAGCGGCCGCTCGGCCAGGACGTTCTCGCGCGGGGTCAGCCGCTCGCCGCGCTGCCAGTCGATGGCCGCCTCGACCGCGCACACGATCGAGCGGCCCCTGGGCGCGTCCACGAAGTCGTAGGTGATGTCGACCGTCACCCGGGCCGGCACGCCGGTCCGGCCGGCCGGTACCTCGGCCGGGCTGGCGGCAAACGCCTTCGACCCGGCCAGCACCGACCCGAGGGCGCCGGCCAGGTCCTCGTCCGACATCTCCACCTTGTGCGCCGCCGGATCCGCCCGGCGGATCGCGATGTCGCCGATGACCGCGGTCTCGAGCGCTCGCCTGGCCGGCGCCGCGTCGCTTCGCGGCGGCCCGGCGTCGCGCGGCCCCTTCGCGCCGCTGCGCTTGCATCCCGGCGCCATCGCAACCGAGAACGCCAGCGCCACCGCGAACTTGTTCATAAACGCTTGTAGTACACGATGAGGTCGTCGCCCGCCCGGTAGAAGTCGGGGAAGCGCGCCAGCACCGGATACCCGAGCCGATCGTACAGCCGGCGGGCCGCCTCGTGGCTCTCCTGCTGCGAGGTCTCGACCCGAATCGTCTTCCCGCCCCGCCGGATGACCTCGCGCTCCATCGCCTCGATGAGCGCGCTGGCGATGCCGCGGCCGCGCGCGCGGGCGTGGGTGACCACCCAGTAGAGGTCCCAGGTGGACTCGGTCATCGGCGTCCGGCCGAAGCAGATGTAGCCGGCGACCGGGAAGCCGTCGAGGTCGGCGATGCGAACCGTGTAGTCGTGCTCGCTGTGCTCGCGCGGCTCGAGCGCGCTCTCGATGAGCTCGATGGCCACCGCGATCTCCTCGCGGGTGAAGGTGGCGTCCGAGCGCAGCGCGTCCTCGAGCAGCCCGCGGTCGTCGCTATCCGGTCTGGGCGCGCGGATGGTCGCCGACATGCCGCCTCCAGGCCAGCTCGCAGATCCGGCCGATGATCTGAGGGTAGTCGAGCCCGACGGCGCGCGCGGTGCGGGGCAGCCCGGCGTCGGGCGACAGATCGCAGTTGGGGTTGACGTCGATGACCCACGGCCTGCCGGCGGCGTCCAGCCGCAGATCGACCCGCCCGTAGTCGTTCAGCCCGAGGGCGTGGAAGCAGCGCAGCGCGACGTCGTGGATGGCCCGCTCGACCCGCGGTGGAACATCGGTCATCCGCACCGGAACCGTCCCGATGTAATCGACGTGCTTCTCGTCCCACTTGGCGGCGTATGTGAGCACCTTGGGTCGACCCGGCGGCATCTTGCCGAAGTCGATCTCGTGGAGCGGCAGGACGCGCGCCTCGCTGCCGTTGCCGAGCACGGTGACGTTCACCTCGCGCCCCTCGATGTAGGTCTCGACCAGGACCGGCTGGCGGTGCTCGACCAGAAGCTCGCGCGCGCGCTTCACCAGCGCGTCCCGGTTCTCGACCAGGTTGCTCGCCTCGATGCCGATGGAGGCGTCCTCGCGCAGGAGCTTGACGAACTGCGGGTAGGCCAGCGAGCCGAGCTCCAGGGGATCGGAGTCGCCCGCCGGGAGCTCGGCGACCGAGCGGATGACCCGGTAGTCCGGGGTCGGGATGGCGTGCTGGATGAGGACCTGCTTGGCCCGCTGCTTGTCGAGGCAGAGCGCCAGCGCCAGCGGGCCCGGCCCGGTGTACGGCATGCGCAGCATGTCGAGCACGGCCGGCACCACCACCTCGTTGCGGGTGTCGCCGTTGAGCGACTCGCACAGGTTGAAGACCAGGTCGGGCGGGTCGTGGCGCAACCGGCCGAGCAGGCGCTCGAGGTCGAGCCCGTGCAACCCCATGAGCTCGCAGTCGAAGCCGTAGTCGCCCGCCGCGCGGCACACCGCCTGGGCGGCGGCCTGCACCGCGCTGACGTCGATGGGCGACTCGGCCTTCAGCTCCTCGTCGTAGTCGGTGTTGTAGACGAGGAGGACCCGGCGGGGAGCGGTCTGTGGGAAGGAGCGGATACCTGCATGGTACTCATGGGGGCCGACATCGCAATCGCATGCGACAGCCGGGGGCCGACCAGGGCCGCGACCTCGGCCACCGACGGCACCGCCGCGCCGCCGCCGAGCGCGCGGGCCAGCGACACCACCGGCGCCCCGCGCAGGCCGCACGGCACGATGGCCGCCCAGGCCTCGGCCGGGGTGGCGACGTCGAAGGCGAAGCCGTGGATCGCCACCCCCCGCCGCACGTGGATGCCGCAGGCGGCGAGCTTGCGGCCCTCGAGCCAGAGGCCGGCCGGCGCGCGGCGAAAGGCCGCCCCTGGCACCCCGAGCTCGGCCGCGACCTCGGCGAGCACGCCGGCGCAGAGCTCGAGGTGCGCCACCACCCCGCGGTGGAGCCGGACCACCGGATAGACCATGAGCTGCCCGGGCCCGTGGTAGGTGACGTCGCCGCCGCGGCTCGAGCGGGAGAGCTCCACCCCGCGGGCGGCCAGCTCGGCGGCCGGCAGGAGCACGTGCTCGGCCCGGGCGCCGCGCCCCAGCGTGATGACCGGCTCGTGCTCGCACAGGAGCAGCGCGGCGGCGCCCGGATCGCCGGCCAGGATGGCGGCCCGGCGCCGCTCCATCTCATCGACCAGCGGGGCGTAGGCCGACCGCCCCAGCCAGAGCCAGGGCACGGTCATCGCTTGCCCCGCGCCATTCAGTTCTCCGCCAGCCGATCGAGGAGCTCGCCGTCGAGGTAGGCGACCGGCAGCATCCGCTGACTCACGGCGATGCCGGCGTGGACCAGCGCCCCGGCCCACGGCAGCCCGGCCATGACGGCGACCGGCGGACCCGGCCGCTCCAGCTCCGAGCGCGCCTCGCCGCCGAGCTCGCGCGGGGCGAGCAGGAGGCCACGGGTCAGGCTCTTGGCGGTGATGCCGGCGCGCAGCTCGCCGACGCCGCGGCGATCCAGCTCCTGGTTGCCGGCGCGCACGCCGACCAGGAGGACCTGCCCGTCGCCCGGCTCGCGCGCGGTGGCATAGCCCGAGCGATCGACCCGCTTGATCCAGTCGATGTCGCGCCAGCCGGTCTGCACCAGGTAGAGGTAGGCCACCTGCTCGAGCGCCGACAGCGACAGGTCGGCCAGCCGGGCGGCCAGGGCCCGCTCGGTGGCGCCGCGCAGCCGGTTGGCGGCTGCCTCGAGCGACGCCTCGGCGGCCTCGAGCTCGGCGTTCCCGCTCGGGCGATAGGCGAACAGGTCGCGCCCGCGGTAGACCACCCGCGGCGGCAGCCCGGCGCCGAGGCGGCGCTGGGTGTCGGCCAGCAGCGCCGATTTGAGGGCGCGCCAGATGCGCTCGGGGTCCTCCTCGACCAGGCGGCGCTTGCGCATCATCTGGGCCAGCTGCTTGACCGGCACCGGCTGGCCGCCCTTGACCGAGGCGAGCACCTCGCAGGCGCGGCGCGCCAGGTCGGCCGGACCGCTGCCGGCCGGCTCCGCGTGCGGATGCGTCTCCGGGGCATGCGCGGCCGGCTCGCGCGACGGGGCGCTGGCGGCTGCTGGGGCTCCCGCGGCGGCGGCGGCGCTGGCGCCGTTACCGCCGCCCTGGCGAGCACCCCGGTCGCGCTCGCGCGCCTCGCGCTTCTCGCGCCGCTCGCGCCGCATCCGCTCGCGGCGGGTCTTCCAGTCCTCTCGCTCGCGGCGGCCGCGCCGTTCCCCGGTCATCTCGGGGGTCATCGGGCGGTCCTCGTCGGCGGTCTGGGCGTCGCGATACTCGGACAGCGCCCCGACCTGGGCGGTGCCGACCTCGTCACCGTAGACCTGGGCCAGCTCCTCCTCCTCGGGCGAGAGCTCGCGCGGCGGCTCGGCCGGTACCTCTTCGCCGCCGCCGGCGCTCGCCTCGCCGACTTCGAGATCGTCGTCGTCGCCCAGCTCGTCGTCGCCGTCGAGCTCGTCCTCGTCGTCCTCGTCGTCGTCCTCGTCCTCGAGCTCGCCGTCGTCGTCGTCGGCACCCGCCGCCTCGGCCACCAGCTCCTCGCGCGGCTCGCCGTCCTCGCCGGCGCCGCGCGCCTCCAGCTCCTCGCGCGGCTCTCGACCGAGCTCGTGGCCCTCGTCGTCGTGCTCGTGCTCGTGCTCGTATTCCTCTGCTTCTGCCGGCTCGCCGCCCTCGCGCCCGGCCTCGCTCAGGCTCCAGAGATCGTCCTCGACCCGCATCACCCGGCTCTCGTCGCCGCGCTTGAGCTCGGTGGTGAGGCGGCCCTTGAAGCTGCGGAGCGGATTGGCCCCCGGGCTGTCCAGGAGGCCCCGCTCGAGGGCGAGCCGGCAGAGGTCCTCCACGTGCAGAGGCGCCTCGGCCTCGCGGAGCAGCGCGACGGCGGCATCGACGAAGTTCATTGGCCGCGGACATTACCGCGAAAAGTTGCCCGCCACCTCCGGGCGGGCGACACAGAGAACGTGTCCCGGCGACCGCAATCGGGGTCCAACCAGGCGAATTGCCACCTGGCATCCGGCTTGCGACAGCGGAGCACATGCCGAAGGAGCCGACGATGAAGCGCCGCAGGATCGGGGTCCTCATGGGCGGGCTGTCGAGCGAGCGGCAGATCTCGCTCGAGACCGGCCAGGCGGTCCACTCGGCCCTCGCCGCCCGCGGCTACGACCCGCACCACGTCTTCGTCGATCGCGACGTCGACCGGGTGCTCCGCCACGAGCACATCGACGTCGCCTTCATCGCGCTGCACGGCCGCTACGGCGAGGACGGCTGCATCCAGGGTCTGCTCGAGACGCTCGGTATCCCCTACACCGGCTCCGACGTCCTGGCCTCCGCCCTGGCGATGAACAAGCTCCGGGCCAAGCAGCTCTTCCGACTGTCCAACCTGCCGACTGCCCCCTACTACGCGACTCCATCCGATCTCGACGCCGACGAGATCCTCGCCCGCCACGGCGACTTCGGCTATCCGGTCGTGGTCAAGCCAATCAGCGAGGGCTCCTCCGTCGGCGTGTCGCTGGTGGAAACGCCGGACGAGCTGGTCCTCGCCGCCGAGGCGGCGTCCTGCTTCGACGGCCAGCTCCTGGTCGAGCGCTTCATCGACGGCCAGGAGATCTCGGTCGCCATCCTGGGCGACCGGGCGCTGGGTGCTATCGAGATCGAGACCCGGCGTGACTTCTTCGACTACGCCGCGAAGTACGGCTCGGGCGGCGAGACCAGCTATGTCCTGCCGCCGCGCCTCAGCCCCGAGCGCTACCGCGGCGTCCTGCACCAGGCGCTCATGGCCCACCGCGCGCTCGGCTGCACCGGCGCCACCCGGGTGGACCTCATCGTGAGCCCGACCGGCAACGAGTACCTGCTCGAGGTCAACACGCTGCCCGGGATGACCCCGCACAGCCTCCTGCCCAGGATCGCGCTCGCCGCCGGCCTCGGCTTCGAGGACCTGTGCGAGGCGATCCTGCTCGGCGCCTGCCTCCACACCGCGTCGGCCGGCCGCCGCGACCGGCGCATCGTCCAGCGGCCGTTCACCGGCGAGGACCGCCGCGAGACCGGAGCCTCCGAGGCCCATTGAGGCTGGCGGCGCTCTGGCGACGGCGGTCGGCCCGCACCGGGGTCTGGGCGGCGCTCGCCCTCGCGCTCCCGCTCGCCGCCCGCGCCCACCTCGAGCGCGGCATCGACCGCGATCTCGAGCCGGCGCTGGCCGGCGCGCTCGGCATGCCAGTCGCGGTCGGCTCGCTCGACGCCACGCTGACAGGCGTGGTCCGGCTGAGCGACCTCACCGCCGGGCCCGCGCTGTCGATCGAGGCGGTCGAGGCCGCCTTCGATCCGGCCGACCTCGCCGCCGGCGACCTCGACCCCTCCGAGGTCCGGCTGTCGCGCCCACGCCTGCGCCTGGCCGGCGCCGGCGATCCCGTCTGGACCCGGCTGCGCGAGCGGCTGTCCCGGCGGCGGCGCGGCGCCGGGCGCTCCGCCGCCCCCTCGCGCCTCCGGCACCTGGTCGTGAACGGCGGTCTGGTGGAGATCGAGCTGCCGCGCGGCGGCCTCATCCGCGCCGCCAGCGTCGAGCTCAGGCCGCGCGGCGCGGGCTGGCGAGTGGTCGCCGGCCCGGTCGCGGTCGCCTGGCGCCCGGGCGGCGCGTGGCAGGCCCGAGCGACCTTCAGCCGCGCGGCCGTCGACCTCGGCGGCTCTGCGCCGGCGCGCCTCCTCGCCATCGGCGGCGAGCTGGCTCTCGCGCAGCCCGGTGGCCAGGAGCTGGCGCTGGCCGGCGCCACCGTCACCTCTGGAATCGGCGGACCGACCGGCGAGCTCCGCCTGGCCGGACGCATCGCCGGCCGCGAGACGGGCCGGCTCGCCGCCGCCGTCGGCCTCGACGGTGCCCGGGCGGAGCTCGACCTCGAGGCGGTTCCCCTCGCCTTCCTCGGCCCGCTGGTCAGCCGGTTCGCCCTGGTCGAGGCCGCCCGCGCCAGCGGCACGGTCTCGCTCGCCAGCCGCGGCTCGGAGCTCGCGGCCACCGCCGACCTGGCGCTCGAGAAGGTCCTCGTCACCCATCCGCTCGTCTCGTCGGAGCCGGTGGCGCTCGACGGCTCGATCGCCGCGCGCGGCAGCCTGCGCCGGGTGGCCGGCCGGCGGCTCCTGGCCATCGACCAGCTGCGCCTCGCGCGCGCCGGGCTCGCCGTCGACCTCCACGGACTTCTCGAGTGGGCCGGCGCCGCCGCCCTGCCCGCCCGCGGCCAGCTCGAGCTGACCGTGCCGGAGACGCCCTGCGCCGGCGCGCTCGCCGCGGTCCCCGACGGCCTCCGCCAGCGCCTGGCCGGCTTCGAGGTGGACGGCGCGGTCGCCGGCGCGCTCGCCCTGGCGTTCGATCGCGCCGATCCGGACGCCACCCAGCTCGGCATCGCGCTCGATCTCGATCGCTGTCGGGTGATCGCCGAGCCGGCGCTGTCGGATCCGCTCCGGCTCGCCGCCCCCTTCGACCTCGAGCTCGCGGACGGCGGCCGGCTCCGGGTCGGCGAGGGGCCGGATCAGGTCGCGCTCGCGCGCCTGCCGCGCCACGTGATCGGCGCCTTCATCGCCGCCGAGGACGCCCGCTTCTTCCGCCACGGCGGCTTCGACCCCGAGCAGATCGAGCGCTCGCTCGCCATCGACCTCGACAGCGGCAAGCTCCTGCGCGGCGGCTCGACCATCAGCCAGCAGCTGGTCAAGAACGTCTTCCTCGGCCCCGAGCGAACCGTCGCCCGCAAGCTGCAGGAGGCCGTCCTCACCTGGCGCCTGGAGGCCCGGCTCGGCAAGCGCGTCATCCTCGAGCGCTACCTCAACCTCATCGAGCTCGGCGAGGACGTCCACGGCATCGCCGCCGCCGCGCGACACTGGTTCGCCCGCCCCGCCGAGAAGCTCAGCGTCCGCCAGGCCGCCTTCCTCGCCGCCCTCACACCGGCGCCGCGCACCTTCAGCCGCGAGGTCCGCGCCTCGGGCGGCCTGCCCGCCGACGTCGCCGACAAGGTCGACATCGTGCTGCGCGCCATGCGCGTCTCCCGGGTCATCGATCGAGCCACCTACGAGCGCGCCCGCCGCGAGCCCCTCCACCTCGCCCCCACCGCTCTATCCCGCAGTCCCTGATTGAACCGCCAAAGCCGCCAAAACCGCCAAAGCCAGAACTTGTTGGGTTCGCCTCGGAGCTTCGGGGCATACCCCCAAAAAATTCTCCTTTGGCGCGTTTGGCGCCTTTGGCGGTTCAACCCTCTGGTGCGCCGGCCCAGAACCTGTTGGGTTCGCCTCGGAGCTTCGGGGCATACCCCCAAAAATTCTCCTTTGGCGGTCTTGGCGGCTTTGGCGGTTAACCCGTTCGGGCGCGCGCTACACGCCGAGGAAGAGGCGGTTGGCGAAGTTGCGCTCGAGCTGCGAGCCGAGGATCTTCTGGGCGGCGCCGTCGATGTCGTAACTGACGCGGCGGAACTCGAAGGTGCGCTCGTCGGTGTCGTAGATGGTGTAGCTGGCGCGCGGGTCGTAGTCGCGCGGCTGGCCGACCGAGCCGACGCTCACGATGTAGCGGTGGTCGGGCCGGATCTCGAACTTGGTGGCGACCACCTCGAAGACCTCGGCCTTGGTGAGGGCGAAGGCCTTGCACAGGTGGGAGTGGCCGATGAAGGTGACCACGCCCAGCCGGTCCCAGATGTCGAGGCAGCGGGCCGCCTGCTCCGTCGAGAAGATGTACTCGAAGTCCTCCAGGTTGACCGGCGAGCCGTGACAGAAGCTGAGCTCGTTCTCGCGGACCTCGTAGGGCAGCTCCTTGAGCCACCGCATGTTGCCCTCGGTCAGCTGGTTGGCATGCATGTCGAGCGCGTTGCGGGCGGCGTCGTAGTAGTAGGAGTAGTCCATCCGGCCCGCCACCGCGGCGTCGTGGTTGCCGAGGATGGTGAAGGCGGCCAGCGCCTTGATCTTGTCGCAGCACTCGTTGGGCGACGCGCCGTAGCCCACCGTATCGCCCAGGCAGACGTACCGGTCGATGCGCTCGGACTCGTATGCCCCGAGTACGGCGTCGAGCGCCTCGATATTGGCGTGCGTATCCGAGAAGATGCCGTATCGCATCGCGTGGTCCGCCCCGGGACCTACGAGTGTAGCCAAACTCGGCGCCCGGTGGCGGTGCCGGTGCAACTTTCGCCGCCCGGCGGCCTGCCGAACGAGGTCGGCCTGTGTGGGAGAGCCAGACGCAACCGCCCCTTTCCAGCGAGAAGCCCGCTCCGCACACTGGACTGCAAGCGACCGGCGGTCCTCCGCCCTCCGCCGCGCTGGTCAGGTCGGGATGAGGTCCTTCTCGTCGAGCTCGGCCTCGCCCTCGTCCACGTCCATCGCCTCGAGGACGTCCGACTCGTCGAGCAGGAGCAGCGCGGAGCCGGATCCGTCGGCGGTCGGGCCGCCCTGCGTCGGCTCGGCGGACATGGCGGCGAAGAACTGGCGCGAGAAGGCGCGATTGACCGTCTGGTCGCGCGGCACCCGCTCGCCGCGCACCTGCAGGTGATCGCTGCGCGCGAGGTCCATCAGCTCGAGAGCGTGTCGCGCGACCCCGGCGGCCACCGGATCGCGCCCCGCCGCCAGGGCGTCGATCAGGCGCTTGCCGCCGCGCGCCGCGATGTGCGCCATCGCCCAGGCGGCGCGCTCGTGGGTGCTGGGCGGCCGCTGCGCCAGCCGCGCCGCCAGCGGCAGCACGGCCCCCTCGCCGCTCTCGCCGAGCGCCCGCGCCACCTCGCGCCAGATCTCGGTCGGCTCGTCGAGCAGGAGGTCGCAGCAGGCCTCGAGACCGACCTCGCTCCTGAGAACCGCCAGCGCCAGCGCGGCGCCGTGGCGGAGAAATCCCTTGCGGCTCTCGAGCAGGCCGAGCAGGTGCGGCTCCGCCTCGCGCTCGAAGCCGACCACGTGGCCGAGGACGCGCCCCGCCTCGGCGCGCGACATCGCCTCGAGGGCGGTGAAGACCGGCCGGATGCAGGCGGGATCACCGCGCCGGCACAGCTCGACCGCGGCGATCATCCGGCGCTCGCGCTGGCCGAGCATCGCGATCAGCGCATCGGGAGCCAGGCTGCTCACCCGCGGGTCGCCGCTGGCGCCATGGCCGTTCCTGGCTCCGCCCTCGCCGCCGGTTGCCATCCGCGCCATCGGCTCCGAGTTCTGGCCGATGAGGCCGCTGGCCACCGGCTCCGACTCGCTGACGATGGGCTCGCTGCGCGGGCTCTGCCACTCGCCGGGCGGCAGCCCGAGCGCCGCCGCCTCGTTGCGGAGCGATTCCCAGTTGCCGCGCACCGCCGCCTCGTCGAGCCCGTGCTCGCCGGCGACCAGGGTGGCGAAGCTGCGCTGCAGCCTGAGCACCAGCTCCTTGCGCGAGCGCGCCATCCCCTCGCCCACCGCGATCTGCGCCGCCACCGGCCCGGGCCAGATACCCATCTCCACCGCGCGCTCGACCACCTGGCGCTGGCGCGCCTGCCACCGCTCCATCGAGTAGCCGCGCACCAGCACCAGCCAGTCCTCGGCCGCCGGCTCGCTGAAGCGCCGCACCTGGCGGGCGGCCTGGTAGACCGCCGCCGGACGGTCGAGCCGCTCGAGGAGCGAGTCGTCGAAGTCGGCCGCGTAGAACGAGCCGATCCCCAGGCGGTCGTGGTCGGGCGACCAGAAGGAGGCCAGCGCGCGCGCGAAGGAGCGATCGCCGACCGGGACGCTCTTCATGTACTCGCCGGCCGCCGCCAGCGCGGCGCGCGCGTTGTCGGCCAGCGGGGCCGAGAGGATTCGCCGGTGCGCCAGGAGATCGCCGCCGTCGCGGTCGTACATCTCGATGGTGAGCTCGAAGGCGCGCCCGAGCGACTGCAGGAGCGCCCGGTCGGCCTCGCCGGTCACGTCGAGCGGGACCCAGAAGGGCTGCCCGGCGCCCCCCTGCAGGACGTCGGGCGATCCCAGCGCCAGCGTGACCAGCGGGTAGTTGGGCAGGCGGTGCAGCTGCACCCGCACCTCGAGCGGATCGGCCGCCAGCTGGGCCAGCTCGGCGCGACCGGTGCGCACCAGGAGCTGGGCCCCGTCCTCCGCGCTGACCCGGCGCAGGACCGTCTCGCGTCCGCCCGGCCAGCGCGCGACGGCCGGCTCGGCTGGCACCGGGGCCGGCGCAGCGGCCGGGGCCGGCTGATCGATCGCGATGAGGTCGGCCTTGCTCAATGGCTCGGTCCGCTCCTCCACCGGCGGCTGCCGCCTGACCGGCACCGGCGCCGGCGTGGTCGCGCCGCGCCGGTCGGCCGCGCTCTCGAGATAGCGCCGGAGGCCGACCGCTCCGTACACCACGGCGAACCTGACCGCGTAGGCCGGCACCGGGCTCGCGGTGTCATCCGCCATCTCTCCATAGAGGCGCGCGCGCTCGCGCAGCTCGCGCCAGCGGTCGGCCTCGTCGAGCACCAGGACGAAGAACCGGTTGACCGGATCGTGATAGACGATGGGCACCGCCAGCGAGGTCCGCTGCCGGGTCACCCCGCACAGGGCCGAGTTGAAGGTCGAGTCGCCCTCGAGCAGTCGGCGGGCCAGCGCGCCATCGGCGTGGGCGTCGATTCCCACCACCACCTCGACCGCGTGGTGCGCGCCACAGGCGCAGGCGTAGTGCACGTGCTCCCGGCGCGTCGCGCCCAGCCGACCCCGGTATCGCTCGTGGCTGTCCCGTCCCGATGACATCGTCCGAGGGAGTACCACAGGACCGTCCCTGCCGCGACGGCCTGATTCCGCGCCGAATCACGCGACACCACGAGGCTCGCGCCGCCCTTGACCGAGCTCTCCAGCCCAGTTGACACTGGCCACATGGCCCGGTCGCCGGGATCGCCGAGCTCCGACAGGGACAGCCCTGCCGAGGTGGTCGAGTACGCCGACCAGGCGGTCCAGTACGTCCGGCGCGCCCTGGGCATGACCCTGGAATACGACAGCGAGACGCTGCCGCTCCTCGACCACTACCTGCGCTCGGTGCCGGGTGAGAACGCCGCGGCGGCCCACCTGGTCGCCGCCACCGCCGGAGCCTACTTCGGCGAGGTGGTCAAGCGCCGGGTCGGCGGCAGCTGGGACCTGCCCAGCCGAGATCCCGGCAGCTGGCGCCTGGTGCTGCCGACCGGCCTCTATTTCTCGCCCGCCGCCATGGCCCTCGCCGTCATCGTCCGCTCCGACGAGGAGGAGAGCCGGGCCGACGAGGTGACCGACCCCGAGGTGGACGCGGTCACCGGCTCGGACTGGGACGCCTCCCTCAACGCCCCCGGCCCGCTCCGGCCCCTGCTCGCGCAGGTGCTCGACAACATGGCCGACGTCTCGCACGAAGAGTACTACTCGCTGTGCGGCCGGCTCGACACCATCGAGCACGTGCAGGCGGTGCTCGCCGGCGTCGCCTCGGTCCGGCGCAACGACGACTGACGAGCCGCGCGACCAGCTGCGATTGACTAGCCGCGCAGGTAGCGCGCGATCGGCCTCGCCAGCGGAGCCAGGGCCGCCACCATGGCGATGAGGGCCGCGACGCCGGCCGCGCCGACGTTGATGGCGTATCCGTTGCCGAAGCCGGCGATGGCCGAGTCGCACGAGAGCCCCGCGAGCGAGGCGGCGACCAGCGCGCTGCCGCCGGCCAGCGCCACCACGCCCCAGCCGCGCAGCCGGAGCATGCCGACCACCGCGCTCACCGCCACGCCGCCGGCCAGGATGGCCAGCAGTGCCTCGCCGGCGCCCTCGCGCGGGGCGAGCGCGTAGAGGATGACGTAGGGAAGGCTGATGCCGAGCCGGATGACCGACTTGCCGAGCTTGTGGGTGGCGTTCTCGTCGAGGTGGAAGCGCTCGCGCCACTCCTTGCGGCCGTCGAACGCGGCCGACATCCCGTTGCCCCACAGGGCCAGCGAGATGAACGCGTGGGTGCCGCCGTAGAACACCAGCACCGGCTCGAGCCCGATCTGGAACATCGAGAAGACCGCGGTGATGAGTCCGGACATGCCGACGCCGATCGAGTACCAGCGGGCCCAGAAGTAGCCGGCCACCAGGCTGAAGAAGCCGATGCCGTAGCACAGGGCCATGCCGGCGAAGGCGGCCGTCCATTCCGACGGCGCCGTCATGCCGACGATGAGGTAGAGAAAGCCGTAGAAGGCCAGTACGGCCGCGGCCAGTGCGCGGCGCTCGCCGGTCAGACGTCCCATGATCCGAGTATAGCCGGCCGGGCAAGCCCCGCTACATATGCTGAAATCCGCGGCCGGTGCCCCGGCGCCCGGGCCGACTCAGATGCGCGGAGCGGCGGCCGAGACTTCCGGCCCGGCGCCTGACTCGTATTTCTTGAAGTTCTCCTTGAACAGGAAGGCGAGCTTGCGGGCCGCCTCGTCGTAGGCCGCGGCGCTCTTCCAGGTGTTCCTGGGTATGAGGATCTCCGACGGGACCCCGGGCACCCGGGTCGGCACCGCGAGGCCGAACAGCGGATCCTCGGCGGTCTCGACCTCTCCGAGCTCGCCGGCGTGGATGGCGTCGATGATCGCCCGGGTGTAGCCGAGCTTCATCCGGGAGCCGACTCCGTAGGGACCTCCCGACCAGCCGGTGTTGACCAGCCAGGTCTGCGCCTTGTGCTTGCGGAGCTTCTCGGCCAGGAGCTCGGCGTAGCGCCCCGGGTGCCAGACCATGAAGGGCCCGCCGAAGCAGGGGGAGAAGGTCGCCTTCGGCTCGGTCACCCCGACCTCGGTGCCGGCCACCTTGGCGGTGTAGCCGCTCATGAAGTGGTACATCGCCTGCGCCGGGTTGAGCCGCGAGACCGGCGGCAGGATGCCGAACGCGTCGGCGGTCAGCAAGATGACGTGCCTCGGGTGGCCGCCCATGCAGGGCAGCTTGGCGCCGTCGATGTACTCGATCGGGTAGGAGCCGCGGGTGTTCTCGGTGACCCGCGTGCTGGTGTAGTCGACCACGCGACTGTTCGGATCGTACTCGACGTTCTCCAGCACCGAGCCGAAGCGGAGCGCGCGGAAGATGTCGGGCTCGGCCTCGCCGCTGAGGTTGATGACCTTGGCGTAGCAGCCGCCCTCGATGTTGAAGATCCCCTGGTCGCTCCAGCAGTGCTCGTCGTCGCCGATGAGCAGGCGCTTGGGATCGGCCGACAGCGTGGTCTTGCCGGTGCCGGACAGCCCGAAGAGGATCGAGGTGTCGCCGGTGAGCTTGTCCTCGGTCGCCGAGCAGTGCATCGACAGGACGCCCCGCTTCGGCATGAGGTAGTTCATCACCGTGAAGATGCCCTTCTTCATCTCGCCGGCGTACTCGGTGCCGAGGATGACGAACTCCTTCTCCTCGAAGCTGATGTCGACGCTGGTGGTCGACGTCATGCCGGTGGTGTAGCGGTTGGCCGGGAAGCGGCCGGCGTTGAAGATGACGTAGTCCGGCTGGCCGAAGTCGGCCAGCTCCGCCTCGGTCGGGCGGATCAGCATGTTCCACATGAACAGCGCGTGGTAGGCGCGCGCGCAGACCACGCGGACCTTGATCCGGTAGGCGGGATCCCAGCCGGCGAAGCCGTCGACGCAGTAGAGGTGCGGCCGCGTGTTCAGGTAGTCGACCGCGCGCTCGCGGTTGATGTGGAAGGTGTGCTCGTCGAGCTTGATGTTGACGTCGCCCCACCAGATGTCCTTGGCCGACGACGGGTGCTCGACGATGCGCTTGTCCTGCGGGCTGCGCCCGGTCTTGGCGCCCGACAGCGCGACCATGGCGCCGGTCGCGGTGATCGCCGTGCCCGGTTCACGGCTGAGCGCCATCTCGTAGAGCAAAGGCGGTGACGGATTCCGTAGTACGGTCTCGACGTGAACACCGTGAGGCGCCAGGGAGAATGGTCCCGCCATTGGCGAAGCTTGGCGCACCGGCGCCAGCAGGCGCAAGGGGACTCGCTGCGGCGGTTTGACGCGAACTCGCGGTGGCGCTAACCTGCGAAGGCCTATGATTCGACTCGCGATCCTGCTCGCGCTGGCGCTGGGAGCGGGGAGCGCGCTCACCGCCTGCGGCTCCGGCCCCTACACCGGCAAGCCCGAGAAACTGAAGAAGCCGCGCGCGAAGAAGCGTCCCGAAGGGAGCGCGAATCCGACCGAGGTCGCCAGCGGCGGAGCGGCCACGCCGATGTCGGAGGGCGACTGCCGAACCAACTTCTTCGCCGAGCCGTACCGCAAGCGACGGGAGAAGAACGAGGCTCGCGGCATGGCGATGCAGGCCGAATCGACCCTGATGGGAGCCGAGCGCAAGTTCGGTCCGGAGCGCCAGCAGCTGGTGATCGAGGCGATGGGCACGCTGTCGAACGCGCTCAAGAAGGACCCGTACGGGCCCGAGCCCACCTACAAGCTGGCGGTGGCCTACGCCCTGGTCGGCAAGAAGAAGTGCGCCCTGGCGCTGCTCGAGCGGCTCAAGCAGCTCGGCACCCTGGCGGATGTGGAGAAGGAGGCCGCGCGCACCATCCAGCGGGCGGCGCGCGATCCCGCCTTCACGGCCTTCCAGAAGGAAGCCAAGACGGCGCTGGGCGAGTGATGAGGGCGCGACGACTGCTCCTCGGCCTGGTGGCCGCGGCCGCTGCCGGTTGCGGGGGCGCAAGCAAGGTCAAGTCGGCACCGCCACCGCTCAGGCCGCAGCCGCGCGCGGTCGCGCCGCAGCCGCAGGTGAGTCGCGACGACTGCGAGCCGATCTCCCCCAGCGAGGGGCCGGCGCCGCTCAGCTACGCCGAGCGCAGCGTCGAGGAAGCCGAGAACCTGGCCAACCAGGGCTTCTCGCTGCTGCAGGGGGCGGGGGCGCGCGGCGCCGACCCGCAGAGCGGCGAGCAGATGATCGAGCAGGCGGTTCATCGCCTCATCACCGCACTCCTGGCCGATCCCTACAACGTGCACGCCACCTACAACCTGGCGGCGGCCTACGCGCGCATCAACCGTCCCCAGTGCGCCGTCAACCTGCTCGCCCGCCTGGTGCCGCTGCGCAAGCTGCCCAGCCAGTCGGCCAAGGTCGAGGAGAAGCTGGATCGCCTGCTCGGGCGCAAGGGCTACAAGGGCCGCCTCGACCCGGACTTCTTCGACCTGCGCGACGACCCGCGCTTCCGCGAGCTGGTCAAGAATTTCTGAGCGCGGCCGCCGTCACTGGCAGGTGGCGGTCAGCTGCTGGATCGCGGCGGTTGCCCGGTTCCCCGCCCCGGATTCGGCCCAGAGCGAGACGATGTGGTCGCCGACCGGCGTGGGCTGCGGCGGGGCCAGCTCCACCCACTCGACCTCGTCCGACGAGAACTCGAAGTGGAGCTCGTCGCCGCGGTCCTGGATGCGCCAGAACCGCTGGACGATGTCGCTGTAGGGCGGACAGGTGCCGGCGCAGAAGGACTCGAAGGCGCCGAAGTCGCGGATCCCCATGAGCACGCCGGAATCGGCCGCCACGCCGTAGTAGTTGTCGTTGACGATGCTCGAGACGGTGAGCGCCGCGTCGCCGTTCCCCTCGAAGGTGACGCCGAGATCGACCACCACGCTGAAGCCGGTGAGGGAGGTCGGCGTCCGGGTGTGAACGTCGATGTACGCGTAGTCGTCGACCGCCGGGGCCGAATCGAGCACCAGTACGCCCTCGGTCTGCTGGAGCGAGCCGCCGTCCGTGGTGAACGGCTCCCAGATGGCCATGTCGAGCTCGGCTCCGTCGAAGGGCGCCTCGACGGGCGTGCACGCCGCCGGGCCGGCGTCGATCGCCGCGGCGGCGTCCGGCGCGCCATCGGGTGGGCCGTCGCCGGCGGGAGGTGATTCGAGGCACGCTGCCAGCACGAGCGCGGCTGGGACGGCGGCAGCCATAACCCTCATTCGTGTTGCCACGATAGCCCGGAGCGGTCAGGGCCTGCCACCACGCGGGACTTGCCGCCAGGGGTGCGACTCGCGTATGACCCTACCCTCATGATCGGACACGGATCTCGCCTCGCCGTGGGCGCCGCGCTCGTCGCCGGCGCCGCCGTCTTCCTCTCCCCCTTCGCCGCCGAGGGCAAGAAGAAGAAGAAGGACAAGGAGGAGGCCAAGGCAGGCGCAGTCAAGGCCGGCGCGCCGGCCTGCGGCATCGCGTTCCTGCCGCTCGTCGAGGGCACCGAGTGGACCTACAACTACTTCGTGCCGGACAACGCGGTGATCCCGGAGGGGCAGCTGCACGTGGAGGCGCCCAAGACCTTGACCGTCCACGTCGACAAGGTGACGGCGTCGGGTGACGGCGCGACCATCACGGTGACCGAGAGCTACCGCAAGGTGTCTCTCACCCACGACCTCGTCTGTACCAAGGACAACCTCAACATCCCGATCGACAGCTTCTTCTTCAACGGCGAGCCGGGCGGCGGGATCGGCATCAAGATCGACAAGGTCGACCGCAAGGGCGAGAGCTTCCTGCTCAAGGGCGGCCTCAAGGAGAACACCTTCCAGGAGTTCCGCGCGATGGCGACGCGCGTGCCGACCGAGAAGTCGGACGCCGCCATCCCGCCGGCCACCCTCGAGGTCGAGCGCAAGATGACCGTGAAGGGCAAGGAGCCGACCGAGAGCGACATGGGCGAGCACAAGGGCGCCATCCGGGTCGACATCGAGCTGACCGGGCGGGCCGCGCTCGACACCCAGAAGGACAAGCCGCTCAACATGGCGGCCATCCCCTCGAGCATGTGGTTTCAGCCGGGGGTCGGAGTGGTCCGGGTCGAGAGCATCAACGGCTGGGGCTGGAAGCTCGCCGCGATGAAGTAGCGCCGGTCATGCGCGCTCGCTTCGTCTGGTTCTGGCTCGCGCTCCTGGTCGCGTGGGGCGGCGCGGCCTGCGGCGACGACGACGGATCGGCAGACGGCGACCACCTGCGCCCCGACGGCGCGCTGGGCGAGCCGGACGCGGGCGGACCGGACGCCGGCGAGGTCGGCTTCGTCTGCGAGGAGAGCGACGACGACATCCTGGTCCGCCTGCAGGCCATCCCGGGCGTCACCGTGACCGAGGATCCGATCGATCCGCCCTATCGCTTCTTCCACCTCGCCTTCGAGCAGCCGGTCGATCACGCCGATCCGGGCGGCGCCACGTTCATCCAGCGGGTCAGCCTGCTCCACCGCGACCTCGCCGCGCCGATGGTGCTGCACACCAGCGGCTACTACGGCTACGACTTCCCGTTCGCCGCCGAGCCGACCGCGCTCATCGACGGCAACCAGATCAACACCGAACAGCGCTTCTTCGCGCCGTCGCGACCGGATCCGGCCGACTGGTCATTTCTCACCATCGAGCAAGCGGCCGCCGACCACCACCGGATCGTCGCCGCGCTGCGGCCGATCTACTGCGGCAAGTGGGTATCGACCGGGGCCAGCAAGGGCGGCATGACGTCGGTCTACCACCGGCGCTTCTACCCGAGCGACGTCGATGCCACCGTCGCCTACGTGGCGCCGATCAGCTTCGGCGCGCCGGACGACCGCTACCACCCGTTCTTCGACACGGTGGGGAGCGCGTCGTGCCGGAGCAAGCTCGAGACCTACCAGCGCGAGCTCCTGACCCGTCGCACCGCCATGCTGTCGCGCATGCAGAGCTACGCTGACGCGAACGGCCTCACCTTCGCCCGCTCGAGCGGCATCGAGGGGGCCTTCGAGGACGCGGTGGTCGAGTTCGCCTGGGGTTTCTGGCAGTACAGCGGCCCGAGCGACTGCGCCTCGATCCCGGCGGCGTCGGCCAGCAACGCGACGCTGTTCAACTTCCTGGTCGACGTCGGCGGGCTCTACTTCTACGACGACGACACCATCGTCGACTTCTCGCCCTACTACTATCAGGCCGACAGCCAGCTCGGGTATCCCAGCGAGCCGACCGGACACATCGACGATTTGCTCGAGACCCAGGACCTGCCGCGCAACTACATGCCGCCGGGCGCGACCGCCCCGACCTACGATCCCGGCGCCATGCAGGACGTCGACCAGTGGGTGCAGGGCGACGCGGCGCGGATTCTCTTCGTCTACGGCGAGTTCGATCCCTGGTACGCCGGCCACTTCGAGCTCGGCCAGGCCGACGACTCCCTGCTCATGGTGGCGCCGGGCGCCAACCACGGGGCCAACATCTCGGCGCTCGAGGCCGCCGACGCCGACGCCGCCACCGCCGCGCTCTTGCGATGGACCGGTGTCACCGCCAAGCCGGCGGCGGCCCGCGCCGCGACCCGCCTGCCCCCGGCCCCGCCGCCGCCACGGATCCGCGTGCGGCACTGAGTCGGTTCGAACCGCCAAAGGCGCCAGACGCGCCAAACCAGCAACCAGATTTTTTCTCCCCTTCTCCCACCCTCCCTGTGAAGTCTTCTTTCGGGTTCTGACCCGACCAACTTCTGGTTTGGCGGCTTTGGCGGGTTTGGCGGTTCACCTCATTCCACGCTCAGGTCGAGGAGCTTGAGGTAGTCGCCTTCGGGGAAGGCGGGCAGGACCGGGTGATCGCTGGCGGCGCCGCGGGCGGCGCGGACCAGCACGCGGCGTGATGCGTCGAGCGCGGCGCCGGCCACTGCGTCGCGGAGATCGGCCGGGGTCATGTGGCTCGAGCAGGAGGCGGTGAGGAGGAGGCCGCCCGGCGCGACCACCGCGAGGGCGAGCGCGTTGAGCCGGCGGTAGGCGGCGCGCGCGGCATCGAGCGCCTGGGCGCGGGGCGCGAAGCTGGGTGGATCGCAGACCACGACCTCGAAGCGGCGGCGAGCGGCGGCGGCCTGTTCGAGCCAGGCGAAGGCGTCGGCACAGGCGAGCTCGTGCTTTTTCGGGTCGAGGCCGGAGGCGGCGATGTTGCGGGCCGCCGCCTCGATGGCGGGGCGCGACTGGTCGACGGTGACGACGTGGGCGGCGCCGCCCAGGTCGGCGTGGAGCGAGAAGCCGCCGGTGTAGCCGAACAGGTTCAGCACCCGGCGCCCGGCCGCGAGCGGGCGCAGGTAGCGGCGGTTCTCGCGCTGGTCGAGGAACAGGCCGGTTTTCTGGCCGCGATGGATGTCGACCTCGAAGCGGACCCCATCCTCGTGAACCGCCACCAGCGGAGGCGGCTGGTCGCCGATGAGCGCGCGGCCCGGGCTGCGCCGGGCGCGCAGCCAGAGGCGATCGATGCGGTGGCCGGCGGTCGACAGCGCGTCCACCACGGCCGGCAGCCGGGCGGGCCAGAACGCCGCCGCGCCGGCGCCGTCGGTGACGGCCACCGCGGTGGTGGCGTAGAGATCGATCACCAGGCCCGGCATGCGGTCGCCCTCGCCGTGGACCAGGCGGACCGCGTCGGTGCCGGCCAGGTGCGGGTCGGCCCGGCGCAGCGCAGCCGCGCGCGCCGCGCGCTCGGCCGCCCAGCCGTCGTCGGGCTCGCACGCCGGATCGAGCGACAGCACGCGCAGCCGGATGGGCGAGTCGGGATCGGCGAAGCCGACCGCGAGCGGGCCGCGCCGGTCGGCCACCAGCGCCAGCTGGCCGGGCTCGAGCCGCGCCGGCTCGAGCGCGCGGTCGTAGATCCACGGATGCCCCTGGGAGAGCGAGCGACGCAGGTCCTTGCTGAGGCGCAGCCGGGCGCGCATGGCCGGAGTCAGGGCGGCGCCGACTGCTGGCGCTGGGTCTGCTTGACGGCCTCGGTGAGGATCGCGTCCGCCGCCTTCCGGTGGCTCCAGTTCTGGTGGAGCCGCGTCGGGTCGAGCGCCGCGGGCCCGACCGCCGCGCCCAGCCGAGGCACGTAGGCCGCCGGGTTCTCCAGGACCATCGGGTCGTGGAGGGCGCGCAGGAGGTGGCGCGGCTCGCGGAGGTCGACGAAGACCAGGCTGGAGAGGAGCGGCCGCCCGTTCTTGGCCGAGCGCACGATAGCGGTGGCGAAGACGTAGCGGCCGTCGGCCGACCAGACCGCGCCGGTCTCGTCGGCGGTCGGCTCGTCGATGAGGACCCGCCGGTGCTTGCCGCGCGCGTCGATGGCGTAGAGGTCGAGGTCATCGCGTCCCTTGACCGCCGCCGAGAAGGCGATGGTACTGCCATCGGGCGACACGCTGGGCGTGTTGTCGAAGGGGCCCGGGGTCAAAGGGACTGGCTTGCCGTGCGGCAGCTCCAGCGAGTAGAGCCGCGACTTCTTGCTCGCCGGGTCGATCGCCATGTAGACGATCCCGGAGCCGTCCGGTCGCGGCGCCGGCGCCATCTCGTGCAGGTGCGGCGTGCGGGTGAGCCGGCGCGGCAGGCCCGGTTTCGGCGGTGAGCCGCGCCCGTTCGGCCAGCTGAGCGGCAGGATCCAGAGGTCGAACGAGCCGTCGCCGATGTGCGCGGCGTAGACGATGGCCCGGTCGCCCGCGGTGAAGCGCGGGTCCTTGTCGACCGCGTTGCCCTGGGTGATCCGGATCGGCTCGGCACCGGGCCTGGCCGCCACCAGCCAGAGGCTGCTCTCCTCGAACTTCCGGCCGCGGTTGGACGAGAAGACGACCCACTGGCCGCCTTGCGACCAGGCTGGGTTCATGTCGATGGTCGCCTGCGCTTCGCCGGGCGTCAGGTCGCCCAGGCGCGCCCCGTTCTGGTCGACCCAGACCAGGCGCCCGCCGCGATTCCCCTTGCCCTCGGCGGTGACGATGTTGGCCGGGGCCGTAGCGGCCCCGGCCGCCGCGGCCTCATCCGGGCGCCGTACCGGCGCGGAGGCGCAGGCCGAGAACAGGACGGCCAGCGCGGCGAGGGCCGGTGCCGCCCGCACGCGGAGCTACTTGTGGTTGGCCTTGACGAGGTCGGTCGGCGACGCCTTGGTCGCGCCCTTGGGCGGCGGCGGGGCCGTGGCCGCGCCGGCGGCCGGAGCAGTGCCGGCCGGAGCGGCGGCGGCAGGCGCTGCGCCCGCGGCGGCAGGCGCCGCGCCCGCGGCGGCAGGCGCCGCGCCAGCGGTCGCACCGGCTGCCGGGTCGGTCCCGGTCGCCGCGCCCGCAGGAGCCGGGGTGGCCGCCGGAGCCGGGGCCGGAGTGGCCGCCGGAGCCGGAGCCGACGCCGGCTCGGACCTCATGCTGTCATCCGCCTCCTCGGCGGCCGCCTCGCTCGAGCTCTTGGACGGCTTGAAGGAGAGCACGACCATGACGATGACCACGAACACGCCGATGCCGGCGATGGCTCCGACGGTCCACGCGCGCTTGCTGGACTCCATCGTGCGCTGCTCGAACACCACGAAGTGGCGCTCCTGCTCCGGCTGCCACGACGAGAAATCCTGGTAATGTGACATTGGGCTGTGCTCCAGGGTCTGGGCGCGCAAAAGCCGAATAAAACCCCCGCGCGCGGCGCTCGTTAAGATAGCACGGATGCCATCAGGTCCTCAGACAACGGGCGCGCGTCCAGGTTCCCGCAGTCTTTGGGAATCGACTGCCATGTGGCTGAGCGCAGTTTCGCTCGCCGCCTGCGGAAGCGGCGCGGGAGGATCGCTCGGCGAGGTGCGCGAAAAAGAGCAAGCCACCGAAATGTCGGGGCAACACGCCGAGCCGGCCGAGGCAGAGCCGAGCGCGCCCGGTCCGGCGACCGCCGCCCGGCCGCTCGAGAGGTCGCTCGGTGTGGTCGATCGCGGCATCTTCTCCGACCTCGACCCGAAGGTGCAGCTCGCCCTCCCGGCCGGGATCACCGCTGCCGAGGTGAACGCGGTGGTCGAGCCGGGCCACCAGATGCTGGTCCTCTACCAGCGCGACTGGCCGATCAAGGTCTACCCGCTCGGCGGCGCCGAGGAGCTCGCGGTCGGCGAGGTCTCCCTCGCGCTCCGCCCCGGCGATCGCGAGGAGCTGGCCCCGCTGCTCGACGCCGCGCGCCTCCGCCAGCTCGGCGAACGCGAGTCGCCGCCCCCCGGCGACGCCGACCGGGACGGCATCCCCGATCCGCTCGACGTCCTGCTCGGCGGCAAGAAGGTCGTCATCGACGCCGCCCCCTACGGCGGCGGCTACATCCAGATCGACTACCCGGGCGGCGACATCCCGCGCGACAAGGGGGTCTGCACCGACGTCATCATCCGGGCCGGGCGCAACGCCGGCTTCGACCTGCAGGCGGCGCTGCAGCGCGACCTGCGCGAGGCCCGCCGCGCCTATCCGATGGTCAAGCGGCCCAATGCCAGCATCGATCACCGGCGGGTGAAGACCATCCTGCCCTACTTCGAGCGCCACTGGGACCGGCGCAAAGCGGAGCTCGACGCGGCCGACGACCCGCTGCGCCCGGGCGACGTGGTCTTCTTCGACACCTTCCCGTCGAAGCCGGGCCCCGACCACATCGGGATCGTCTCCGACACGCCGGGCCCGAGCGGCAAGCCGATGGTCATCAACTCCTGGACCGACGGCTTCCGCACCAGCGAGATGGATCTCCTGTCGTTCGTTCCGGTCACCCACCGGTTCCGCTTCCCGTCGAAGTAGCCGGACGGTGGCCGGTAGTAAGATGCGGAGCGCATGTCGCTTCGCGTCGCGGCGCTCGCGGCCAGCACCGCCGCTATCCTGGCGGCCGGCGCCACGGCGCGCGCCGCCGGGCCGCGGCTCGTCATCGACCGCGCCGAGGCGGAGCCGAGCCCGTTCGCCGGCCTGGCCCGCCTGCGCCTGCACGTGACCGCGGTGCAGCTCGAGGGATCGCTCATCGAGCTGGGCGGCGCCGACCTGACGCTCACCTTGAACGGCTCACGGCGGCGCGAGCCCCACCTGACCGGGCGCTATGCGGCCTCCGGCGGGGCCACCGCGGTCATCCTGGTCATCGAGACCGGGTGGGAGATGCGCGAGGACATCGATCCCATCCAGGAGGCGATGGCGCAGCTGGTCGGCAAGCTGCCGCCCGGCAGTCAGGTGGCGGTCGTCACCTACGGCGAGAACGTCGAGGGCGGTCACCGCCTGGTGCCGAACGCGAAGGTCGACAACCTCGAGCCCGACATGGCGCCGGCGGACCCGCAGCTCCTCTCGGCGGTCGACCGCGCGATCACCACGCTGGGCCGCGCCAAGGGCCCCGACCCCGCCATCCCGCTGCGCCGGATGATCATCCTGGTCTCCGACGGCAAGGATCAGGACCCGGAGCCGGAGCGCTACCGCGCGCTCGGGCAGAAAGCCATGAAGGAAGAGGTTCGCATCCACTCGCTGGCCTACAGCCCGGTGGACAACCGGCGCCCGCTGGTCGGCCTGGGCGAGCTGTCGAAGCGCTCGGGCGGCACCTTCCGCTGGGTGCGCAGCCGCGAGGGCTTCGCGCCCCAGATCGACACGCTGCTTGCCGAGATCAACCAGCAGTACGTCCTCACCTGGTTCCTGCCCGAGGCGGATGTGGTCAACAAGCGGGTCGCGCTCGCCTTCCGCGAGCTCGCCTCCAACGAGGTGCGCATCAAGAAGGTCGAGTGCGGCGGCAAGACCTGCGAGGGAGGCGAGCTGTGCGCGCGCTCGCGCTGCCTGGTCATCGCGGGAGGCGGCGGGCGCGGCTTCTTCGGCTGGCTGCTCCTCATCGGCGGGGTGGTGCTGGGCGGCGCGGTCGTGCTCGGGATCATCGGCTCGCTCATGATCCGCGCGCGCCACCGGGCCGGCGGTCCGGCGGCGGGGATGGCACCCGGCGTCCCACCCGGCGCGCCGCAGCTCGGGGTCGGGCCGGCGCCGAACATCGCCTCGAGCGCCACCCTGTTCGTGACCCAGGGCCCGTTCCAGGGCCAGCGGATGCCGCTCCGCCACGGCTTCCTGGTCGGCAGCGCGCGCGGCGCCGACCTGTTCCTGCCGGGAGATCCCGGGGTGGCGCCGCAGCACGCGGTGTTCGTGATGGAGGCCACGGGCACCTGGGCGGTCATCGATCGCTCGGCGCTCGGCGTGTTCGTCAATGGCGTGCGGGTATCCGAGGCCCGGCTGCAGCACGGCAACCTCATTCGCATCGGCACCTGCGAGCTGCGGTATCTTGGAGGCTAGGCGCGGATGGGCAAGATCTGGATCGCCGGCACCGGGTTCGACGTCGATGCGCGGGTCTTCCGCTGGGACGAGGGGCCGCGCTTCGACGGCCACGCGCCCCGCTGCATCAACCCCAGCCATCCGTGCGGCGGCGGCGGCATCCACCCGTTCTCGCCCTACATGGGCGTCCAGCGGACCAACCGCATCTCGACCCGCCCTGCCCTGCGCTCGCTGCGAGACCGGCCCACCCTGCGCGCGGCGCAGGCCGTCCTGCGCCAGTTCGTCTTCCACCACGACGGCTGCCCCAGCGCCGCCGAGTGCTTCAACGTGCTGCACAACGAGCGCGGGCTGTCCTGCCACTTCCTGCTCGACAACGACGGCACCATCTACCAGACGGTGGACCTGGCATTCATGGCGTTCCACGCCGCCGGCTTCAACGCCAGCTCGATCGGCATCGAGATGTCGAACCGCGGCGACGCCAAGAAATGGCCCGACTTCTACTCGAAGAAGAGTCAGAAGCGCGACACGACGACCTGCCGGATCCACGGCCACACCTACCTGGCGTTCGACTACACCAAGCCGCAGTACGAGGCGCTCAAGGCGCTGGTGAAGGGCCTCCTGCGCGCGCTGCCCAACCTGCCGCCCGAGTACCCGCAGGACTCCCCGGGGCATCAGTCGTGGGCGTTGCTCGGCGGCGTGACCGGCTACTCGGGCCTGCTCGGCCACTACCACACGACCACCCGCAAGTGGGATCCCGGGCCGTTCGACTTCAAGAAGTTCGTCGAGTCGATCCGCGGAAAGATGTCGTTCCCGATGGTGGTCAAGGGAGACAAGCCCGACGTCCCCGACGACAGCGACCAGCTGCGCGACGCCTGCGACGAGCTCTTCCGCCGGAACGAGTCGGGCGACGCCGGCTTCTTCCCGATCGGCCCCTACGGCGAGCACCGCCTGTGGCACGGCGGCGTCCACCTGTCGGCGCCGAGCGGGACCGCGCTCTACGCACCGTTCGCCGGCCGCGTGGTGGCGGCGCGCATGGGGGCCACGTCGGGGGTCGGCAGCGGCAACTTCGTCCTCATCCGGCACGAGATGAGCATCGGGCCGATCACCGTGCGGTTCTTCTCGCTCTTGTTCCACCTGCAGGACGAGCGCGGCGCCGAGGACGCCCCGGACGCGCCGCGCTGGCTCAAGAGCGCGGCCTGGAAGCGGGGATCGGCCGGGCGCACCGTGCTGCTCGACGAGCTCCTCGAGGGGGGCGATCTCATCGGGCGGGTCGGCGTCGCCGGGCCGGACGACATGCGCCACCCGCAGGTCCACTTCGAGATCTTCGCGGCCGACGAGATCGCCGGGAAGATCCAGCCGGGCGCCTTCCAGGTGATCGACGGGACCAGCGGCGGGCGGTTCGCCACCGAGCCGACCATCCTGACCCCGATCGACACCGAGCCGAAGGACGGCAAGCTGAGCCGGCGCGAGCTGCTCGACTTCTACCATCAGCCGGGCGACAGGAACCTGGCGCGCTTCTACGCGACGCTGCACGTCTCCGAGTGGACGGCGAACCCCAGCTGGAACGACGCCCTGGCGCTGTCGACCGACTTCGAGGGGATGAGCAAGCAGGAGATCGCCGACCTGGTCGAGGAGCAGATCGAGCCGACCCTGTGGTGGACCGACGAGGTGGCGCAGCACGCCCGGCTGCCGCGCGACGGGGTCGTCTACCACTACAACCCGATCGCCTTCGTCCAGTTCGTCAACCAGAAGCTGCAGGAGGCGAACCTCCTGGCCGACGACCGCGCCGGATCCTTCTCCGCCGCCGACGCCAAGGAGCAGCCGAAGGACGTGCTCGGCGACATCGACGACGTGTCGGGAGAGTCGTTCGTCGATCCCAAGGAGCTCGAGGAAGAGGACTTCGGGCACGAGCTCGGGCTGGCCGAGCTGGCCGATGGGTTTCCGGAATGAAGACTGACGGCAAACGACCGCACGACAGCTGGACCCGGCGCGGATGGTTCGCCGCCGTCGCCGGGCTGGCCGGCGCGCTGGCGAGCGCGGCCAGCCGTCGCGCGCGCCCCGATCCCGCGGCCGAGACGCGCCGGCGTCGGCCGCGCCGCTTCTGGATCGGCCACACCTAGCCGCGCACCCGGCCGGGCCTCACTCCCGTCCCCTTCCGTTAATGAACGAACGTTCGTTCATTCATGTCCGGCTCCCCCGTTCGTAGATGAACGAACGTTCGTTCACCTACGTCGGGTCGTTTCTCGCCGGACGCAAACCGTGCGACCGGGTACGTTGTCCTCAGGTGGCGACTCCGGCAACCACCTGAAGTTCCATTAACCAACAGCCAAATGTGTTCCGCAGGGCACTTAAACGAGCGCCGTCGATGGCACACGGTGTGAATAGCTCCTACACGCGGGCGACCGCCGTGTCGCCACCAGGAGCAAAGCACCGATGAGCCGTACGCGAATCCTCCCCTCCCTCGCTGCCGCCGCGCTGTGCGCGACCGGCTGCCTCGACGTCAGCCCCGGCCGCACCTCCAGCGAGGTCGAAGGCGAGGTCTGCGGCCTGCACGAGACCGACATCGAAAACGTCCACGGTCCGTTCGCGACCCTGACGGTCAGCAACACCGACACCCATCTGGTCGTCGAGGTCACCCCGACCGATCCCGACCTCTACATCCTCGACCTCTACCTCGACGCCGCCGCCGGCCCGATCACCGCGGCCTCGGGCGGCTACATCAACTACTTCGCGTTCCCGTTCCAGGCCCACTTCACCTACGGCGCGCTGCCGACCTCGTACACGTTCGAGATCCCGCTCGGCGAGGTGCGCGGCCTCACGGCCGAGACCTGCGGCCAGAGCATCAACGTCGCGCTGTACAGCAAGATGAAGATCATCGTCGACGGCCAGATCATCGGCGCCAAGTCGGGCTGGGCGTTCGGCGCCAACGACTGCCCGCAGAACCACGACGACGGCTGCGGCTGGTTCGGCTACGACTTCTGCGAGTGCCCGCCGCCGCCGCCCCCGCCGCCGCCCCCGCCGGACGACGACCAAGGGTGCACGCTGACCATGGGCTACTGGAAGACCCACAATCAGTACGCCCCCAAGCGTCCGCTCCGGGTCGACTGGCCGGCGCCCTACGACGAGAACGACCTCCTGTGCGGCCTGCCGATGCTCACCATCCTCCAGACGCCGAGCAACGGCAACGCCTGGTTCATCGTCGCCCACCAGTACATCGCGGCGATCCTGAACGTGGCCAGCGGCGCCTCGACCACCGAGGGAGTGGACGCCGCCATCGCCGCTGCCCGGGAGTTCCTGCTCGGCAACTGCGGCGGGGTCCCGGCCAGCGAGGCGGGCGACGCCATCGCCATCGGCCAGATGCTCGACGACTACAACAACGGAGTCATCGGCCCGGGCCACTGCGAGTGACCGGCGGCGCGGCGCGACCCGGCGGCAGCTCCTCGAGGAGCTGCCGTCCGAGGCCGTCGAACGCGCGCACGCCGGCGGCCAGCCGGGCGGCGGGGCTGTCGCCGAACTCCTCCTCCACCAGCGAGAAGATCATCGCCTCGCGCATGGCGCCATCGGCGCCCGGCGGGTTGATGCGCCGCCGCAAGGTGGCCTCGTGGCGCAGGCCGAGCTTCTCGGCCACCCGCGCGCTGCGCCGATTGTCGGTCGCGCAGCGCAGATCGACCCGCTGGACCTGGTCCACCTCGAAGGCGACCCGGGTCAGCGCCGCCGCCAGCTCGGTGGCCAGCCCCTGCCCCCAGCGGTCGGCCCGCAGCCAGTAGCCGAGCTCGCGCGAGGCGGGGCCCGAGCGGGTGTGGAGGCCGCATCCGCCGACCAGCTCGCCGCCGGCCCGATCGAAGACCCCGTAGCAGTAGTCCTCGTCGCCGTCGAAGCGGCGGCGCATGCGGCGCAGCTCGGCCATCTGGTCTTCGACCGACATCGGATAGTTCACGGCCCAGGGCAGACGGGGGCGCAGGTGCACGAGGTCGGCCAGGATGACGCGCAGGAGCTCGCTGGCGTCCTCCGGGTTCCAGCAGCGCAGGAGGAGGCGCGCGGTCTCGATGCGGTAAGCGGACTGCCCGGGCATGCGGGCAAGTCTAGCGCTCACCAGCCGGTCAGGCGCTTCAGTCGACTGTAGGTGCCGATGTTCCAGCGCCGGATGCGCTCGTCGAACGAGGCCCAGCGGGTGCCGTCCCGGTGGACGACCCCCATGTTCATCTGCTCGTCGGGGGTGTAGCGGTCGGCCCAGCGGTGGAAGGAGGCCCCGACCACGGCGCGGAAGTTGGAGAAGTGGGCCATGTCGTAGGCGAAGAACTCACCGCGCAGCTCCTGCTCGCGCTCCGGGTCGGCCGGCGGCACGAACGAGCCGGCGCCGCCCGAGTTGCTCCAGTCCTCGATGCGCGCGCGGACTCCGAACTCGCTGACGAAGATCGGCAGCGCGCTCTCGCGGATGATGGCGTGGAAGCCGTCCTTCAGCCAGGGCCGGTCGTAGCCGCGGTGGTCGGCGCGCGAGTAGGCGTTGATGCCGACCAGGTCGAACCCGTAGGGCCCGTTGCGGCGGAACAGGGCGAAGGGCGAGTAGCTGACGCCGGAGCCGGCCTTCACCCGGCGGCCGTCGGTGAAGTAGGCGGTGCAGCCGTCGATGCCCCAGAAGCAGTAGGTGTCGGAGTCGCCGATCGCCATCCGCGGCGAGCCGACCAGGTGGTTGGGATCGAGCTCGCGAACCAGGCTGGTCCACACGACCACCCACTTGCGCCAGAGGACCCGCTGGAACCGCTGCAGGTCCTGCTCGCAAGCGCCGTCGCAGCGGCGGGCGGCGTCGTCGGAGCCGGGGGTGGGTCGGGCGGTCAGCACCGCGTCGAAGGAGGCGAAGCTCTTGCCCCAGGCGTGCGACAGCCGGGCCGGGTCGCCCTGATAGCGATCGCGCAGGAAGCGGCCGAGCGCATGCGGCGCGCAGGCTGGCTGGTCGATCGACGAACCGGCCGGACAGGCGCTCCAGATCCAGATCCGCATGTCGCGCGTGCCGGCCGGAAGGTGGAGCGGCCAGTCGAACAGGCCGATCTCGTTGTCGAGCCAGTAGACCATGAGGTTCGGGTCGTCGCGGCGGATCTGGCCGGCCCAGGCGGCGGCCAGGTAGGCGCGGTAGGCGGGGTTGAACGGGTCGCCGAGGACGGCGGTCGAGTCGCTGGCGCCGAGCACCTTGCCGCCAGCGCTCTTCATCGCGACGGGGGAGTCGGCCGGGACCGACACGGCCAGGCGCACTCCGTAGGGGGCGTACCGCGTGATCGGATTGATGCTGGCGGGATCGAGGTCGTTGCCCTCGCTGAAGCCGGGGGTGCTGTTGAAGAAGTAGCCGAAGCCGCCGGCGGCGCCGCTGGACAGGCGGTCCCACTCGAGGCGTGCGACCTCGTTGAAATCGGGCAGACGTCTGAGGTAGGCGTCGATGTCGGGCGCGCTGGCGCTGCGCAGCACCGTGTTGATGCCGACCCCGAAGAACGGGTTGCCGTCCGGATCGACCAGCCAGACGCGCCGCGCCCCGCGCGGCCGCTCGAGGTGGAAGAAGCCGGTCCGGCTGCTGTCCAGCCCGCTTCCGGTCAGTCCGCCGAAGCGGTCGCGGCCGACCGCGGCGCGTGGCGTGGTGATGTCGTCGATGACGTCCTGGGGCGGTTCCTCGCCGTCCCCCGCGACCGCGTCGAGTCCGGCGGCCGGCTCCCACGGGCTCCAGCCGATCTCGTCGAGCTCGTCGGCGAAACCGGGGTCTTCGAGGATGAAGTCGGGGATCGCCGCTCCCGACGCGTCGGGGCCGTCGGCGGGCGGCTCGCCGGCGCAGGCGGCGAGGGCGACGCACGCGCGGGCGACCGCACGGAGGGGGAGGCCCGCGGACAGGGCTGGTTTGGCCACGATTCCTCGACCTTTACAGGACCCATGCCACCGGGCAGTGCCGCCGATCCGGCCGAATTTCCGATGCGGGGGACTGCCCGCTGGAGTCCGCGGTCTTCAGATTCCCGGCATCACTGAGTTCCGGTTCCCTCTCGCGGCCCCCTCTCGCCAAGCGGTGGTATACGCGGCCGGTGGAGTCGTACGACTACGTGCTGGTCGGCGGCGGCCTGCAGAACGCGCTCGTCGCCATGGCGCTGGCCGAGCGCGAGCCGAGGCCGTCGATCGCGCTGGTCGAGCGCGGCGAGCGGCTGGGCGGCAACCACACCTGGTGCTTCCACGAAGGGGACCTGCCGGACGGCGGCGCCGGCTTCATCGATCCGCTGGTCGCGCATCGCTGGACCGGACACGAGGTCCTCTTCCCCACCCTCCGGCGCCGGCTCCAGGTGCCGTACGCCGCCATCACCTCCGAGCGCCTCGATCAGGTGTTGCGCGCGCGTCTGGAGCCGGGAGCGCTCCGCCTCGGGCGATCCGCACGGGCCATCGAGTCGCATCGGGTCGTGCTCGACGACGGCCAGGTCCTGTCCGGCAGGGTCGTGATCGACGCGCGCGGACCGGCGCGCGGCGGCGAGGGCACGGGCGAAGGCGGCTGCGGGTACCAGAAGTTCCTCGGTCTCGAGCTGGCGCTCGAGCGGCCGCACGGACTCGCGGTCCCGCTCCTGATGGACGCGACCGTGGCGCAGATCGACGGCTTCCGGTTCGTGTATGTTCTGCCGCTCGCACCGGATCGACTGCTCGTGGAGGACACCTACTTCTCGGATGGCGCGGCGCTCGACCGCGCGGCGCTGCGCCAGCGGGCGCTGGCCTACGCCAGGAGCCGCGGCTTCGGCCGCGCCGAGGTGGTGCGCGAGGAGGAGGGCGTTCTGCCCATGCCCTGGCGGGGCGACGGTCTGCCGCGCCCGGCCGGCGATGGCCCGCTGGTGGCCGGCTACCAGGGCGGCTGGTTCCATCCCGCCACCGGTTACTCGTTCCCGATCGCGGCGCGGCTGGCGGCGCTGGTCGGCGCGCTCGACGGCGAGCGGCTGTTCGGCCCCGAGCTGGCGCGGATGGCGGCGGCGGTGCGCCGGCAGGCGGCCTTCGCCCGCCAGCTCAACCGGCTCCTGTTCCGCTGGTGCGCTCCGGCCGAGCGGTGGCAGATCCTCGAGCGCTTCTACCGTCTGCCCGAGGAGCTGGTCCGCCGCTTCTACGCGCTCGAGATGGCGCCGCAGGACATGGCCCGCATCGTCATCGGGCGTCCGCCGCGCGGGCTTTCGCTGCGCGCGCGGCTGCGCGGGGGCACCGCATGAACCTGTGCGATCTGCTCGAACGCCACATGGCCGGGCTCGACGGGGTGTCGCGCCGGCTGTGGGAGCGGGCGCTGGCCGGGCCGGCGCGCGAGTTCCTCCGCCGACCCGGCAAGGGGCTGCGCGGCCGGCTGGTCGAGTCGACGTTCGGGCTGGCCGGCGGGCAGGCCTTGGGGCCGGAGTTGCCGGCGGCGCTCGAGCTCCTGCACGCCGGCTCGCTGGTGCTCGACGACATCCAGGACGCCTCGCTCGAGCGGCGCGGCGGACCGGCCCTCCACCAGATGTGCGGCACCGGAGTGGCGATCAACACCGGCAACTGGATGGTTTTCTGGTCGGTCCAGATGATCGCCCAGGCCGAATTTCCCACCGCCCAGGCGAGCGCCGAGGCACAGCGGCGGACCGCCGCCGCCCTGCTCGCCTGCCACCAGGGGCAGGCGCTCGACCTCTCGCTGCCGGTCGGCGAGCTCGAGCCGGGCGAGGTCGGCGAGGTGGTGGCGGCCTCCACCCGGCTGCGCACGGCCAGCCTGACCGAGCTGGCCGCGGCGCTCGGCGGCCTGGCGGCGGGCGCCGGCGCGACCGCGATGGCGGAGCTGTGCGCGCTCGGCCGCGAGCTCGGGGTCGGTCTGCAGCAGCTCGACGATCTCGGCGGCATCATCGCGCCGGCCCGGCGGCGCAAGGGGCTCGAGGACCTCGAGAACGCGCGCCCGACCTGGCCGTGGGCCTGGGCGGCCGAACGCGCCGGCGCCGCCCGGTTCGCGGCGCTGCAATCGGAGGCGCGGGCGGTGGCCGCCGGCGCGGACGCCGAGCCGCTGCGGGCCGAGCTGGCCGCCGCGGTCGAGGAGATCGGCCGCGCGCGGGCGCGCGCCACCGTGCGGCAGGCGTGGAGCCGGGCAGCCCAGGCCTTTGCCGCCTCGCCGGCGCGCGACCAGCTGGCCGCGGACATCGATCGGCTCGAGACCAGTTATGGCTGAGCGCGCTGCGGTCGTCGGCAGCGGCTTCGGCGGGCTGGCGGTGGCCATCCGCCTCCAGGCGGCCGGCTTCGAGACGACGCTCTTCGAGGCGCGCGACAAGCCGGGCGGCCGCGCCTATGTCTACCGCGAGGGCGGCTACACCTTCGACGCCGGCCCGACCGTCATCACCGCGCCCGACTGTCTGGAGGAGGTCTGCGCGGCGGCCGGCCGGCGGCTGGCCGACTACGTCGAGCTCATGCCGGTCCAGCCGTTCTATCGCCTGGTGTGGCCGGACGGCGATCGCTTCGACTACACCGGCGACCAGGCGGCGATGACGGCGGAGATCGGGCGGCGCGACCCGCGCGACGCCGAAGGCTACCGGCGCTTCGTCGACTACAGCCGCCGCGTCTTCGAGACCGGCTACCAGGAGCTGGCGGCGACCCCGTTCCTGCGCTTCGCCGACATGATCCGGGTCGCGCCTCACCTGGCGCGACTGCGGGCCGACCGGCCGGTCTACGCCACCGTGTCGCGCTTCGTGCGCGACGAGCGGACCCGGCAGGCGCTGTCGTTCCACTCGCTCCTGGTCGGCGGCAGCCCGCTCGAGACCAGCTCGATCTACACGCTCATCCACTACCTCGAGCGCCGGTGGGGGGTCTACTTCCCGCGCGGCGGGACCGGGGCGCTGGTCGCCGGTCTGGTGCGCCTGTTCGAGGAGCTGGGCGGCGCGCTGCGCCTGGCTTGCCCGGTCGAGCGGATCGACCTCGACACCAGCGGCGGGCGCCCGGTCCACCGGGTCACCAGCCCGGCCGCCGCCAGCGAGCCCTTCGACCTGGTGGTGTCGAACGCCGACCTGCACCACACCTACGCGTCCCTCTACCGGCGCGAGCCGGCGGCGCAGCGGATGCGGCGGCGTCTCGAGAAGATGGACTGGTCGATGTCGCTCTTCGTCCTCTACTTCGGCACCGACGTGAGCTACGCCGACCGGGTCGCGCACCACACGGTCGTCTTCGGGCCGCGCTACGAGGGGCTCCTGCGCGACATCTTCGGCGGCTCGCGCCTGCCCGACGACTTCAGCCTCTACCTGCACGCGCCGACCGTGACCGACCCGTCGATGGCGCCGCCCGGCTGTGGCAGCTTCTACGTCCTCTCGCCGGTGCCGCACCTGGGACGCGCGCCGCTCGACTGGGACAAGATTGCCATCGGCTACGGCGACCGGATCCTGGCCGCGCTCGAGCAGGTACTGCCCGACCTGCGCCGCCACGTGGTGGTGAGGCGGCACTTCACGCCGGTCGACTTCCAGGGCGAGCTCAACTCCTACCTCGGCTCGGCCTTCTCCTGCGCGCCGCACCTGTCGCAGAGCGCCTACTTCCGGCCGCACAATCGCGACCCGCGCATCCCCGGGCTCTACCTGGTGGGCGCCGGGACCCATCCGGGCGCCGGGGTCCCGGGCGTGGTGAACTCGGCCAAGGCGACCGCGCGGCTCATCCTGCAGGACTTCTCGTGACAGCCGCGGTGGTCGAGGCCCGGCGCGTGCTGGCGGAGAAGTCGAAGAGCTTCGCGCTGGCCGGCCGCGTGCTCGGCGGCGAGATGCGCGACCGCGCCGCCGTGGTCTACGCCTTCTGCCGGCGCGCCGATGACGCGATCGACCTGGCCCCTGCCGGGCGGCACGCCGAGGCGATCGCCCGGCTGCGGAGCGAGCTCGACGCGGTGTACGGCGGGCGGCCGGCCGGCGACCCGGTGCTCGACGCCTTCGCCGAGGTGGCGCAGGACTGCCGCATCCCGCTCGACTATCCCGCCGAGCTCATCGCCGGCCTCGAGATGGACGCGCTCGGCACCCGCTACGCCACGCTCGGCGAGCTCCAGCTCTACTGCTACCGGGTGGCCGGCGTGGTCGGGCTCATGATGTGCCACGTCCTCGGGCTCCACCACCAGCGGGCGCTGCCGCGCGCGGTGCACCTCGGCGTCGCGATGCAGCTCACCAACATCTGCCGCGACGTCGCCGAGGACTGGCAGCTCGGCCGACTCTACCTGCCGGCCGACATGCTGCGCGAGGAGGGCGCGCCGGGTCTGGCCAGCCAGCTGGGCGGCCCGTTCCCGGCGGAGGCGCGCCGGCCGGTTGCGCGGGTGGTCAGGCGCCTGCTCGCCGAGGCCGACTGCTTCTACGCCTCGGCCGATCGCGGAATCCTCGACCTGCCGGCGCGCGGCGCGCTGGCGGTGCGCATCGCGCGCCTGGTCTACGCGGCGATCGGCGAGCAGCTGGCGGCGCAGGGACACGACCCGCTGGCCGGGCGCGCGGTGGTGCCGCGCCGCAAGAAGCTCGCGCTGGCAGCCCTCGCAGGGGCCGGCGGGGCGCTGTCGCTGGCGGTGCGAGGCCGCGGGAACCCTCGGCTTCCCGACCGAACGCTCCTCTTCACGCCGGACGTGTTAAGCCTTTCCTGATGCGCCTCGCGCTCGCGCTCCTGGTCCTGTGCGCCACCGCCGGGACTGTCCGCGCCGAGACGCTGATCGTCGAGATGAAGGGGTTCAGGAGCGACAAGGGAAAGGCGCTGGTCGCGCTCTTCGCCTCGAAGGAGGGCTTCCCCAACCACCCGAAGAAGGCGGTCCGCCGGATGGAAGTGGAGATCAAGAACCGAGCCGCGGTGGCCGTGCTCGAGCACGTGGTGCCCGGCACCTACGCGGTCGCGGTCCTGCACGACGAGGACGGCGACAAGGCGATGAAGACGGGCCTCTTCGGGATCCCGCGAGAAGGCTACGGGGCCTCGCAGGACGCCCGCGGCAACTTCGGCCCGCCCCCCTTCGACGAGGCGAAGTTCGCGATCCGGCCGGGCCGCAGGGTCACGACTCGCATCAAGATGGCCTACCACTGAGCTCGGCGCGGATGTGGCCGGCCAGCGCGTGCAGCGCGGCCAGCTCGACGCAGGGAGTGAGCTCGTGGCCGTGGCGAAGGGCGTTGTCGATCGCCTCGGTGATCGCGGGATCCTCCGCCACCGGATCGCCGCGGCGCACCGTGATGCCCTGCCATCCCCGCTGTGCGACGCGGGCGATCGAGCGATCGTTTCCCGAGTCACCTCCGGCCGGCGCCAGGATGCCCCCGGTGGCTCCCGGCCCGAGGTTGTCAGGGTGCAGACCGAGCTCGCGATAGACCTGCGCGCACAGCGGACAGGGAAACATGGGATGGATCGCGCCGCCTGTCTCCTCGCCGGATTGCAGGGTCATGCCGGCGCGGAAGCGGAGGTGGATCTCCCAGCGGACCTCGCTCGCGCCGAGCTCGGCTCCTCTCACCAGCGCGGTCGCGATGCGCGCCAGGTTGCCGACCGGGTCCTTGCCGCCGACGTCGCCCGCCGCCAGGCGCGCGCGGTCGAGCTCGGCGAGGCCGGTCATCCAGCGGATGACGGCCGGACGCGGCAGCCGGTCGGCGCCGAGTCGGCGGATGGCGCCGACGACCGCGGCGATCTCGCCCGGCGCCGACATGCCGTCGAGGAACATCCACACGCCGTCGCAGGCGCCGCCGTCGAGCGCGGCGCAGACGATCGCACTCCGGCGCTCGGCAGGCAGGAGATCGAGGATGGCATCGAGAGGCCGGCGCTGGATGGCGACCCGGACCGCCTCGGCGAGCAGTCGATCGCCCGCGGGATCCGGCACCCGGCCCTGTCGGCGGGCGACCAGCCCGTCGGCGACGGCGCGCAGGAAGACGTCGAGGTGCGCGAAGTCGGGTGGCTCTCCGGTGGCGGGTCGCAGATCGAGCAGACTGGCGTCGCCCAGCACCTCGAGCGCCAGCGCCTGGATGAGGTCGCGATCGCCGCTGCCCTCGATGCCCCAGCACGCGCCCGGCTCGAACGCATACCAGGCGGTCAGCCAGGCAACCTCGCGCGGCGTGAGCCCGGCGGCAAGCGAGCGAACCGCGGCCGATCTCTCTCCGTCATCGCGGCCTCCTGCCAGGATGATTTTCCAGACCGGCCAGACGTCCGTCCCGTGGCTCAGCCGGGTCTCGAGCAGGTCGGGAGGGATGCGACCGAGCCAGGCGAGGAGCCGGTGGCGGTCGCGCGGCAGGCCGCGATCGCGCAGGAGATCGTGCCAGCTCGACCACAGCGCGTCGCTGCGGGCGATCGCCACCAGCGCCCTGCGCTCGGTGGCCGACAGATCGTCTGGCAGGAGATCGCCGCGCGAGCCGTCGCGGAACAGCGCGTCCAGCACGAGGCCGGCCGCCTGCTGCTGGCGCCAGGAGTCGATCCCCTCGTCGCCGAGCTGGCGGAGGACGACCTTGAGCGTGGAGTCGCGCGCGAGCGGACCGGGGCGACCGAGGAAGACGACCGGTAGCGAGCCGAGCGTATCCGGCCAGCCGATCCGGCCGCGGAAGGGCGGCTCGAGGACCGCCTGCTCGAGGGCGTCCAGCACCTCGGGCTCCTCGGCCTCGCCGAGCCAGGCGAACGCGATGGCGGCGGCGGCCCGGCGGATCTCGTCCTCGCCGGCGAGCGCGGCGCGGGCGAGGCCGGCGACGGTCGCGGTGTCGATCCGCCCTCGCGCGGCGAGCACGCCGAGGGCCAGGGTCGCGCTGGCGGCCGCGTGCGGCTGGGCGCCGGACGCGATGACGGCCAGCCGCTCGATGAGCGCCGGCGAGGCGCGGGTCGACCAGGCGAGCAGGAACCCGGCGACCTCGACGACCTCGGGATCGTCATCGTCGAGCAGGCGCTCGATCGCGGCCATGCGCTGGTCGATCACCTCGCGCGTCTCGCCCCAGAGCTCGTCGGGTGGATCCGGATAGCGCCGCGGGTCGACCAGGTGGATGTACCAGACGTTGCCGTAGAGGTAGGCGAGGTACTCGACGAGCGCCGGCCGATCGGGGGTCGCCGGGTCCAGGGCGAGCGCGGCGACGAACGGCGCCGCCTCGGGCGAGCCGGGCCAGTGGCTGTTCTGGTGGATGATGTTGAGCCGGAGCGCCCGCAGGGCCTCGGTGCGCTCGCGGCGGCGCGGCGAGCGGAGCGCGCGCAAGAGGCCGGGCACGTCGTCGGCGGTCCCGTAGGCGTGCTCGATCGCGCTCCAGTCGATCGCGTCGAGACCGTCGAGCGGATCAGACACGCTCGACCGGCGGCTCTTCGGGGGCGAGCTCCGGCAGGGCGGCGAGGTCCTTGGCGGCCAGCTCGCGGTTCACCTTGGCCAGCGCCTCGGCGCTGGTGCGGGCGCGCCGGCTGGCGTCGCGCCAGAGCGTCGCCGCGGCGCCGGCGAGCGCCAGCCCGGCGACGAAGAAGAGCGGCATCGCCCAGCCGTAGCCGCGCGGCTCCAGCTGACGGCTGATGGGCCAGGTGGTGATCGCGATCGCCTGCAGGGCGACGGCGGTGGTCGCCGCGATGGTCGCGAGCAGCGCGGGCAGGCGCGGCACGTGGTCGCGGCGACGTCCCGCGATGGTGCCGAATGCGACCAGGAGCGCGCACAGCGGGGCGAACATCGCCGACAGACCGGCAATGATGTTCATGACCTCTCCGGCAGTCGTGCCGCGCGTGTCGTTGTAGGGGCCGCCAAAGCCGCTCCAGTCGATCCCGTTGCCGAAGCGGTCGGCAGCGTGAAACCAGTGCTCGCTGAAGACGGTCGCCAGCAGCAGCATGGCGGCCGCCGCCGCGGTCGAACCGAGGGCGACCCGGGTGGACGGTGACACGGGTCGACCCTAGCACCGGCCAGGGGTAGAGTGCGCGCCATGCTGAGCGAGAGGCAGCGGGTCCCCGGCGCGTTCGATCGGGTGGCCCGGCGCTACGATCTCCTGTGCGCGCTCAACCCGGGCTACGGCAAGCACCTGGCCTGGAGCGCGCGCCGGCTGGCGCTGCCTTCGCGCGCGCGGGTGCTCGACCTCTGCTGCGGCACCGGGCTGTCCACTGCCGCGCTGGTCAAGACCTATCCCGACGCCGAGGTGATCGGGCTCGACGCCTCGGTCGAGATGCTGGCGGTGGCGCGGGAAAAGCCTGCGCTGGCCCGAGCGCGCTTCGTCGCCGGCGACGCGATGGATCCGGCCGCCGCCGGAGCCGAGGGCCCGTTCGACGGCGTGCTCATGGCCTACGGGATCCGCAACGTGCCGGATCAGGATCTCTGCCTGGCGCGGGTGCGCGAGCTCCTGCGCCCCGGCGGCGTGGTCTGCTTCCACGAGTACTCGGTCGCCGATTCGCGGGCGGCGCGCGCCGTTTGGAGCGCGGTGGCGAGCGGCGTCATCGTCCCGCTCGGCGCGCTGGCCACCGGGTCGGGCGAGCTGTTCCGCTACCTCCGGCACAGCGTGCTCGCCTTCGACGGCGTGCGCGCCTTCGAGGACCGGCTGCGGCGCGCCGGATTCACCGAGGTGCGCAGCGAGACGATGGACGGCTGGCAGCGCGGCATCGTGCACTCGTTTCTGGCCAGGAGAGCGGCGGCGTGAAGGCGGTGGTGGTCGGCGGCGGCATCGCCGGGCTGTCGGCGGCGACCGGGCTGGTCGAGCGCGGGGCGAGCGTGACCCTGGTCGAGCGCGAGTCGTATCTCGGCGGGCGGGCCGGCTCGTGGGCCGACCGGCTGGCCACCGGCGAGGCGTTCGACATGGAGCGCGGCTTCCACGGCTTCTTCCGCCACTACCGGGCGCTGCGCGACCTCCTGCGCCGGGTCGACCCTGCCCTGTCCGCCCTGACGCCGGCGGCCGACTATCCGATCCTGGGACCCGACGGGCAGAGCGAATCGTTCGCCGGGCTGCCGCGCCGGGCGCCGTGGAACGTGGCGGCGCTGGCGCTCCGCACACCCACCCTGCGCGCGCGCGACATCTTCGCCATCCGGCCGCGGCCGGCGCTGGCGATGCTCAGGTTCGATATGGGGCGGAGTTACCGGCGCTGGGACACGACCTCGGCGAAGGACTACCTCGACTCGCTCGGTTTCCCGCCGGCGGCGCGCCGCATGCTGTTCGACGTCTTCGCCCACTCCTTCTTCTGCGCCGAGGAGGAGATGTCGGCCGGCGAGCTCCTGATGATGTTCCACTACTACTTCGTCGGGAACCGCGACGGTCTCATCTTCGATCTGGCGGCGCGGCCGATGTCGCGCGCCTTCTGGCAGCCGCTCGGCGAGCGGCTGGTCGCGCTCGGCGCCGCCGTCGAGACCGGGACAGCCTGCCAGGGCCTGGCGCGCGGTCCGGGCGGCACCTGGCGGGTCGAGCTGGATCGCGGCGCGCTCGAGGCGGACGCGGTGGTGCTGGCGCTCGCGCTCCCCGCGCTCCAGTCGGTGGCGGCCGCCTCGCCGGATCTGGCGGGCGCGTGGCGCGACGACCTGATGGCGCTGCCGGTCACCCGCCCCTTCGCGGTGCTGCGGCTCTGGCTCGACCGGCCGATGCGTCCCGAGCGGGCGCCCTTCGCCGGCACCACCGGGTTCGGCCACCTCGACAACATCTCGCTCTACGAGCGCTTCCAGGATCAGAGCCGGGCCTGGGCCGAGCGGACCGGCGGCTCGGTGGTCGAGCTGCACGCCTACGCGGTCGAGGAGGCGATGGACCAGAGCGAGCTCGCCGCCGAGCTCTGCGCCGGGCTGCACGCGGTCTACCCCGAGAGCCGCGCTGCGCGCGAGCTCGAGCGCCGCTTCCTCTGGCGGCAGGACTGCCCCGGCTTCCCGCCCGGCATCCACGACCGGCGCCCGTCGGTGACGACGCCCTTTGCCCAGCTGTGCCTGGCCGGAGACTTCGTGCGCCTGCCCGAGCCGAGCGCGCTCATGGAGCGGGCGGCCCTGTCCGGCGCGGCGGCGGCGCGCGCCCTGGCGCCGGACATGCGCCGCACGGCGCAGGGAGGGCAGCACTCGTGAAGATGCTCACCGTCGGGCGCGCCCCGCGCGGCGCGGCGCTCGATGACGGCGGCCAGCCCGACTGGGCGCAGTGCCGCCCCGGCTGGATCGAGACCGCGCTGACCCGCGCGCTGGCCCGCCCGGCCGGCGGCTGGTTCGTCCTCGACGGGTCGCGCTCTCTCGGGCTGGGTCCGCGCCGGTTCCGGGTCGCCGGGCGCGAGCTGGTGGCGTGGCGCGCGCCGGATCGCGCGCTGCGGGTCGGACCCGACACCTGCCCGCACCTGGGCGCCTCGCTCGCCGACGGGCGCGTCGATCCCGCCGGCTGCGTGGTCTGTCCGTGGCACGGCCTGGCGCTCGGCGCCGAGCGGCCGCACGGCCGCTGGCGCGTCTTCCCGGCCCTCGACGACGGCGCCCTCCTCTGGGTGCGCCTGTCGCGCGCCGAGGGGGTAGGCGACGAGGAGCCGACCGAGGCGCCGATCGTCACCGCGAGGCCGCCGCGCGCGCTCACCGCCGCCATCCGGGTCGATGCGACCTGCGAGGTGGAGGACGTCCTGGCCAACCGGCTCGATCCCTGGCACGGCGTCCACTTCCACCCGCACTCCTTCGGCCGCCTGCGCGTGGTGGCGCAGGACGAGGAATCGATCACCGTGCGGGTGGTCTACCGGGTCATGGGCCGGATCGGCATCGAGGTGGACGCGCGCTTCGCCTGCCCCGATCGCCGCACCATCGCGATGACCATCGTCGACGGCGAGGGGACCGGCTCGGTGGTCGAGACCCACGCCACGCCGCTCGACCCCGGCCGGACCGCCGTCATCGAGGCGACGCTCGCCACCTCGGAACGGCCCGGATTCGCCCTGGCGCGCCGGTCCGCCCCGCTCGTGCGGCCGCTCATCGAATGGGCGGCTCACCGGCTCTGGCGCGACGACGCCGCCTACGCCGAGCGCCGCTACGCGGTGCGTCGAAACGTCGCCCAGCCGACATTGTCGAGGCGCGATCCGTCTCGCTCTTGATCTCGAGGCTCCGGCCTAGTAAGCGGCTTCATGCGGTTCCGCTCGCTCGTGACGCTGGTCCTGGTCTCGGCGGCGACCGGCCCGGGCCCGGCCCGCGCCGGCGGCTTCGCCATTCCGGAGATGGGCGCCCGGCGGACCGGGATGGCCGCCGTCGTCGGCCGGCCCGACGAGCCGGCCGCGGTGCTGCACAACTCGGCGGGCCTGGTCCTCCTGCCCGGCACGCACCTCTACCTGTCGATGGGCCTCTCGCTGGTCGACACCGAGTTCCGCCTGCGCCCCTGGCCGGACAGCGATCGCTTCCTCGATCAGCCGGTCGACGCCGACGGCTACTACCCGGAGACCAGGCCGGACCGCGCCTTCGGCGTCCTGCCGATGCTGGTCGCCACAACCGAGATCCTGCCCGAGCGCCTCTATGCCGCGGTGGCGCTCTACGTCGGCAACGCCACCGGCTCCTCCTTCGACGAGAACGCGCCCACCCGCTACCACCTCATCGACGGCTATGTGGTGGCTCCGCTGGGCTCGCTGAGCGTCGCATACCGCGCGACCGACTGGCTGGCGGTCGGCGGCGGCATCGGGCTCATGAACGTCCGCATCCACGGCCGGCGCCACATCTTCCCTGTGCTCGACGGCACCGACGTGTCCGGCTTTCTCGGCACTCGCGCCGAGCTCGTCATCGACGGCAGCGACTGGATGCCGACCTGGAACCTGGGGACGCTGTGGACGCCGCACCCGCGCGTCACGGTGGGCGCGGCGGTCATCGGCCGGTCGTGGCAGCACATCGAAGGGCCGGTCGAGATCAACTTCGGCGACGACGTCGGCGGCGGCACCTTCTACGGCGACCAGTCGACCGAGTTCCTCCTGCCCTGGACCTTCCTCGCCGGCCTCAACGTCGATATCCACCCGCAGCTCGAGCTCGGCGCCGAGATGCGCTACTGGCTCTACCGGCAGTACGACGAGCAGCGGATCGACGTCGAGCGCATCATCTTCGTCGACGAGATCGTGACGCCGAAGAACTACCGCGACTCGTACCAGGTCTCCGGCGGCGGCCGCCTGCACTCGCTCGCCGCCCTGCCCGGCCTCGAGGCGATGCTCGGCATGCACTACGACCGCACGCCGGCGCCCAAGGAGACCGTCAGCCTCGACCAGCCGACCTTCAGCCACGTCGGACTGCACAGCGGGCTGCGCTACCAGCGCGGCCGCTACCGCCTCGGGCTGACCTACATCCACTACTGGTACAAGGTGCCGACCATCGAGGCGAGCATGACGATGCCACCCTCGAACATCACCGGCACGGGCCAGAACCACATCATCACGGCGACCTTCGAGGCCAGCCTCGGGCGCATCTTCTGATCATGCCGCGCGCACGGATTCCGGATCGCCCGACCCCGTCCGACCAGGTGGTCGCCTCGCTCGAGGCGGCGCGCGCCTCCGACGTCGACTGGCGCGGCGGGCGGGTCTTCTCGCTGGTCTACCACGCGGGCGAAGCGCACGAGGAGCTGCTCCGCCGCGCCCACGCGCTCTACGCCAGCGGCAACTTGCTCAACCCGATGGCCTTCAAGGGGCTGCGCCGGCTCGAGGCCGAGGTGGTCGAGATGGCGGCCTCGCTCTTCCACGGGCCGGACAGCGCGGTCGGTGCCGTCACATCGGGCGGCACCGAGTCGATCCTGGTGGCGGTCGCCGCGATGCGCGACCGGGCGAGGCGACAGCGCCCGTGGATCCGCACGCCCGAGCTGGTGGTGCCGCGCACGATCCATCCGGCGTTCGACAAGGCGGCCCACTACTTCGGGGTCAAGCTGCGCAAGGTGGAGGTGCGCGGCGACCTGCGAGCCGACGTGCGCGCCATGGCGCGCCGGATCGGGATGAGCACGATCGGCCTGGTCGGCTCGGCGCCGCAGTACGCGCACGGCGTCGTCGATCCCATCGCCGAGCTCGGCGGACTGGCCGCCCAGCACGGGCTGCCGCTCCACGTCGACGCCTGCCTGGGCGGCTTCGTCCTGCCCTGGATCGAGCGGCTTGGCCGCCAGGTGGCCCCCTGGGACTTCCGCGTGCCGGCGGTGACCTCGATCTCGGCCGACCTGCACAAGTTCGGCTACGGCGGCAAGGGCGCCTCGGTGCTCCTCTGGCGATCGATGGAGCTCATGCGCCACCAGTTCTTCGTCGCCACCGACTTTCCCGGCGGCATCTACGCCTCCCCCACCCTGCTCGGCACCCGGCCCGGCGGCCCCATCGCCGCCGCCTGGGCCGCGCTGTCCGGCCTCGGCGCCCAGGGCTACCTCGAGCTCACGCGCCAGGCGCTGGCCGCCGCCGACGCCATCCGAGCCGGGATCCGGGCCACGCCCGGCCTCGCGCTCCTCGGCGATCCCGACTCGATCATCGTCGCGTACGGCGCCGCCCCCGGCGGTCCCGACGTCTACGCGGTGGCCGACCGGATGGAGGCGCGCGGCTGGGCGTGCGACCGCCAGCAGCGCCCGCCCTCGGTGCACCTCACCTGCACCGCCAATCACCTCGCCATCGCCGGCGACTACCTCGCCGATCTCGCCGCCGCCGCCGGCGAGGTGGCGCGCGACCCGTCCCTGGCGCAGAGCGGCTCGGCCCCGATGTACGGCATGATGGCCCGCGTCCCGATCCGCGGCCTGGTCCGCTCCTCCGTCCGCAAAGTGCTCGAGAGCATGTACGCCCCGGGCGCGATATTACCTGACCTGTCCGACTCCACCCGCGACGGCGCGGTCGGCCGCCTCCTCGAGCGCCACGGCCCGCGCATCTCCCGCGCGCTCGACGCCGCGGCTCGCCTCCGCGTTCGCCTCAAGAAGGGCCCCCGCCTATGAGGTTCGCCTTCGCCCGCATCTGCCAGGAGTCGAACTGCCTCTCGCCGGTGCCGACCACGCTCGCCGACTTCGAGAGCGCCCACTACCTGGCCGGCCCCGACCTCATGGCCGCCGCCAGCGCCAGCGGCCGCGAGGTGCCCGGCTTCTTCCGCAACGCCGAGCTGTCCGGCTTCGTCGCCGCCGCGCGCGCCGCCGCCGTCGAGCCGGTCCCGGTCCTGTCCGCCTGGGCCTCGTCCGGCGGCAAGCTCACCGGCGAGTGCTTCGCCACCCTCGAGGCGCGCCTGGTCGATGGCCTGCGCGCCGCCGGCCGCCTGGACGGCGTCTTCCTCGCGCTGCACGGCGCCATGGGAGTGGACGGCGTACGCGATCCCGAGACGCGCCTCCTGGCCGCCGCGCGCGCCGCCGCCGGCGGTGCCCCGGTGGTCACCACCCACGACCTCCACGGCAACCTCACCCAGGCCCGGGTCGACGCCGCCGACGCCATCGTCGCCTACGGCACCAACCCGCACCGCGATCACGCCCGGGTCGGCCGCCGCGCCGGCGACATCCTCATCGGCATGGCGCGCGGCGAGCTCCGCCCGACCACCGCCTGGCGCAGTCTCCCGATGATCCTCGGCGGCGGCAAGACCATCGACTTCCTGCCCCCGGTCCGCCCCCTGTTCCGCCGCATGCGCCAGCTCGAGCGCCGCCACCAGGTGCTCGCCGCCTCCACCTTCATGGTCCACCCGTGGAACGACGATCCCGGCCTCGGCTGGTCCACCATCGTCGTCACCGACGGCGACCCGGCGGCCGCCGACCGCTTCGCCGACGAGCTCGCCGAGCTGTGCTGGAGCGTGCGCCACCAGCAGCCGCCGCGCTTCAAGTCGCCGTCCGAGGCGATCGCCGAGGCGCGCGCCGCCCGCCGGCGCCGCCGCCTCGGCGTGGTCACCATGGCCGACGCCTCCGACGTGGTCACCGCCGGCGCGCCGGGCGACTCCACCCACCTCCTGCGCGCGCTCATCGAGGAAGCCGCCGGCCTCCTCACCTACGCCGCCGTCCGCGACCCGGAGGCGATCGCCGAGCTCTGGCCGTTCTGGCCGGGCGAGGAGGTCGCCCTCGAGGTCGGCGGCCGGCTGGATCCCCAGAGCTCGCCGCCCCTCGCGGTGAGCGGCCAGCTGGTCAGCAAGCACGATCGCCCCGGCTTCGGCCGGACCGCCGTCCTCGCGGTGGGCGACGTCCGTCTGGTCGTCACCGACGGCCCCGCCATGGTCATGCGGCCCTCCTTCTACCGCGAGGTCGGGCTGTCGCCGTGGAAGGCCGACATCATCATGGTGAAGAACTTCTTCCCCTTCCTCCTCTTCTTCCTGCCGATGAACCGGAAGACCATCTTCGTCCGCACCCGCGGCACCACCGACTTCGACGCCGCCTTCCGGCTCGAGTTCGACGGGCCGGTCCACCCGCGCGACCCGATCGACGACTGGCGCCCGCGCGACCTCCTACGCCGCCAGCGCCAGCCCGGTGCGGATGGCCAGGATCGCGCCGGCGCCCAGTAACACGACCACCACCACCCGGTGGAAGAGCTCCGGCTCGATGCGCCGGTGCAGCCGGTTGCCGGCAGCGAAGGCCGGCCCGACCACCGCCGCCATCGCGAGCATCGCGGCGCCGAGCTCGCCGGCGTAGAGGCCCATGGCGGCGTAGTTGGCGCACAGGAGCGAGTTCAAGGTCAGCCAGACGACCGCCAGCGTGGCGCGGAAGGCCGCCTTGTCCTCCAGCCGCCGGCGCAGCACGTAGACGATCATCGGCCCCCCGGAGCCGAACAGGCCGTGCGCCAGCCCGCCGGCGCAGAGGAGCACCCGCGCCGCCCAGGGCGAGGGGGCCGCCGCCTCGCCCTTCTCGCGCATGCGGACGAGCTCGAGCAGCGCCAGTCCGACCACGAACAGCGCGAAGCCGAGCTGCAGGTGGAGGCGGGCAGGCAGGCGGAACAGCGCGAGCCCGAGCCCGGCGCCGAGCGCCACCGGCGGGGCCAGCTCGAGCGCCAGGTGGCGCCAGGCGATGCGCCGGCGATCGATGAGCACGATCGCGAGCGAGAGGACCAGGTTGATCGGGACGAAGGCGGGCAGCAGCAGATCGAGCGGGACCAGCTGCGCCCCGAGCGAGACGGCGAGCACGGTACCGGCGAAGCCGAGCGCGGCCTCGGTGGCGAAGGCGACGAAGGCGACCGCGGCCAGCGCGGCGACCACCAGCCCGCTCACGGCGTCCCGCGCTGCTCGATCCGGGCCAGCGCGCGGCGAGTGGCGCGAACCGTCATCCAGATCGCGGTCCCCAGCGCCGCCACCCCGAGCACCACCAGGATCAACCAGGCCCAGCCGAGCTGCCGGCCGGTCTCCCAGAGCGAGCCGGCGTCGGGCGCCAGCGCACCGCCGGCGCTGGCCAGCGCCACCGACGGGATCGATCCGACCAGCGTCCCGGCGACGAAGTCACGCGCGCGCAGGGTGGAGGCGGCGAGCACCAGGTTGAGCAGGTTGTGCGGCCCGGCCAGGCGCAGCAGCACCACCAGCCGCCACCCCTCGTCGCCGACCGCGTGGATGATGGCGCGCCAGCGCGGCCGGCCGGCGACCAGATCCATCACCTCGTCGCGCAGGAGCCAGCGGGCGATGGCGAACGCGACCGTGGCGCCCGCGACGATGGCCGCCAGCGACAGCGCGATGGCCACCGGCAGCCCGTAGAGGTAGCCGATGAGCGCGGCGAACCAGAGGCTGGGAACTCCGAGCGGGATGCCGACCAGCGCCAGGCCGACGGCGGCCGCCCGCCCCGTAGCGCCGGCGCCGCGCAGCCAGCCGACCCCGTCGGCCAGGAAGGCGCGCCCGGCCGGCAGCGCCAGAAGGACCAGCGCGCTCGCGATCAGGAGGGCGAGGGCGATGAGGAGGAACCGGCGCCCTCGGCGAGTGGACACCGGCCCAGGTTAGCAGAGCCTCAGTGGCGGGTGATGCGCCCGCTCTCACTCTCGTCGCGCGGCCAGCGCCCGGTCGTCGCCTCGTCCGAGGAGATGACCTGGCTGTCGGTCACCGGCACCGCCGGCGACGACTCCATGACCCGCGCGGCGACGGCGTCCGGGTCGTTGACCGCCCGGGCGGGCGGCTGCTCGAGGACACCGACGTGGTGGCGCTGCACCATCTCCCAGCCGAAGAAGCCGGCCAGGAACGTCACCATGACGCCGGCCCCGGTCAGGATCAGCGCCGCGGTCAGGTTCAGCGGCGTACCGTCGCCGAAGGCGCCCGACAGGAAGACCAGGTTGATCGAGAAGCACAGGAGCGCCACCACGTTGGCGATGGCGTGGATCGTGCCGGTGCGGCGGGCCACCGTGCCGCGCGGGACGACGGTCAGGAGGTCGACCGCGCCGGGAACCGCGGCCAAGAGCGCGCCGACCACGCCGACCATGTTGGCCCACAGCGAGACCCGGAACCAGAACGGATCGCGGGTCACCGCCAGGCCCACCAGCGCCGCGAAGGTCGCCAGGTACGCCGTGATCGGAATCGCCACGAGCATCGGGTGCAGCGGATGGCTGCCGATTCGTGCCTTGCTCAGCATGTTCTTCCTCTCCTAGTCCCGCGTGATCTTGCAGGCGCCTGCGATCTGCAAGAGCTCCTCGGCGCTGCGAATCATGTTGCGCGGAGCCGACACCCCGACCAGCGTCAAGCCGGAGCCGTGGCGGTCGACCACCATCGTCTCGTGGTGAACCCGGAAGGCGCCGAACAGCGCGCCGATGAGGCCGCCGGCCGCTGCCCCGGCGCCGGCGCCGACCAGACCCGACACCACGAGGTCGCCGGGCAGGATGGAGAGCGCCGGAACGGAGACCGCCGCCCACCCCTGCAGCACGCCGGCCAGCGCGCCGACGACCAGGCCGATCAGCGCGCCGCCCCCGACCCCCGCCATGGTCTCGTGCACCGTCCGGACCGCGAAGTGAGCTCCCGAGTCCTCGGGCGCCAGCAGGCAGACCTCGTCGCGGGTGAAGCCGGCGTCGATCAACCGCTTGGCGGCGCGCATCGCGCCCTCGCGAGTGCGGTAGGTTCCGGTCAAGATTTTCGCCATGTGGCTGCGACGTGCAGGTCGAGTGCCATCCACACACACGGCCGCGATCGACAGCTCGAACGTAGGATCCGCGCCGCAAAGCGGGCCCATCTGACTCACCGTGGCGAGCCGCCACGGCAACGGGGAGCCCCGTGCCATACTCTGCCGCTGAATCGCCGTCTCGATCCGCGCGTTACACTTCGACATGGGTCCAGCTCGTCACCGTCATTGGCTCGCGCTCGCCGGGGCGGCCCTCGCCCTCCTCCTCGACTCGCACAGGGCGCGCGCCGACGCGCTCGACGCCACCACGCGGGCGGCGCTGAGCCGGCTGCCGGGCGACGCGCTGCTGGTCGCCGGCCTCGACGTCAAGGCGACGCGCAAGACCGCGCTGTTCAAGACGCTGGCGGCGGCGGCCGAGCGCGACCACAAGTCCAAGGTCGGCATCGCCTCGCTCAAGGCCGCCGCCGGCTTCGACTACCGGCGCGACGTCGACCGGGTGTGGCTGGTGGTGCCGTCCGACGCCGCGTCCGGCCGCGAGCGGATGGCCTTTCTGGCCAAGGGGAGGATCGACCAGGCCAAATTTCTGACCTGGCTGAAGAAGACCGAGAACGCAGAGCTCAAGCAGGCCGGCAAGCTGAGCTACTACAAGGCGGGCGATTCGGCCTGGGCCTTCCTCGGCGAGGGCTGGCTGCTGCTCGCGCACGCGGACTACGTGGACCAGGTGCTGAACGCGCATGCGCGCGGCTCGGGCCGGGCGATCGACGACGCCGCGCTGATGACCGCGGTGCGCACCGCGACGCGATCGTCGAGCCACGCCTGGATCGCCACCGTCATCCCGGCCGAGGTGAAGAGCAAGCTGCGCGCCGAGACCTTCACCCGCACCTTCGCCGATCTCGAGTGGTCGGCGATGTCCGCCACCTTCGGCCGCAGCGTGAAGTTCCGCGGCGAGGTGCGCGCCGGCACCGCCGAGGCCGCCACCGCCCTGGCCGGGGCGCTGAACATGCTGGTGCAGATGGCGGCCGGCAACAAGGAGCTGGCCGACGCCGGACTGGGGCCGGCGGTCTCGGCGACCTCCATCAGCTCGAAGGACAAGACGGTCTCCATCTCCGGCGCGATGCCGGCCAGCAAGCTGTCTGCTGCGATCCGCCGGCTGATCGGCTCATGAGCGAGACGCGCGGGTGAGCCTGGCCGCCCAGCCGACCGGCGGCTGCAGCCACCTCGAGTGCACCGCCACCGGCGAGCGCTACGAGAGCGAGGTGCTGCAGACCGTGTCGCGCGCCGGCGCCCCGCTCTATGCCCGCTACGACCTGGCGGCCCTGCGCGGGCGCTTCACCCGGGCGGCGGTCGCGGCGCGCCCGGCCGACCTGTGGCGCTATGCCGAGGTGCTGCCGGTTCGCGGCCGCCCGATCCGCCTGGGCGAGGGGATGACGCCTCTGGTCGCCGCCCCGCGACTGGCCGCCGCGCTCGGCCTCGACATCGATCTGTGGATCAAGGACGAGGCGCAGAACCCGACCGCCAGCTTCAAGGCGCGAGGGCTGGCGGTGGCGGTGTCGCGCGCCATCGAGCTCGGCGCCGGCGCCGTCGCGCTGCCGAGCGCGGGAAACGCGGCCGGCGCCGCGGCCGCCTACGCGGCGGCGGCCGGCATCCCGGCGCACGTGGTCATGCCGCGCGACACGCCGGCGCCCATCGTGGCCGAGTGCCGCGGGCTCGGCGCCGAGGTCGCGCTGGTGGACGGCCTCATCACCGACTGCGCGCGCGTGGTGCAGGAGGGAGTCGCGCGCCACGGCTGGTTCGATCTATCGACCCTGCGCGAGCCGTACCGGGTCGAGGGCAAGAAGACCATGGGCTACGAGCTGGCCGAGCAGCTGAGCGGCCGCCTGCCCGACGTGGTCGTCTACCCGACCGGCGGCGGCACCGGGCTGGTCGGCATGTGGAAGGCGTTCGCCGAGCTCGAGGAGCTGGGCTGGATCGGCGCCGCCCGCCCGCGCATGGTGGTGGTCCAGGCCGAGGGCTGCGCGCCGATGGTGCGCGCCTTCCGCGAGGGGCGCGAGCGCGCCGAGCCGTGGGTCGATGCCCACACCGCGGCTGCCGGCCTGCGAGTACCGCGCGCCATCGGCGACTTCCTGATCCTGCGGGCGGTCCGCGAATCGGGCGGCACCGCGGTCGCGGTGAGCGACCCGGCGATGTCCCAGGCGGCTCTCATGGTCGGCCGGACCGCCGGCATCTACGCCGCGCTCGAGGGCGCGGCCACCGCCGCCGCACTGCCGGAGCTCTGGCGCCTCGGGGTGGTGCGCCCGGGAGACCTGGTCGTCCTCTTCTCGACCGGAAGCGGGCTCAAGAACGCCGGGTAGGCCGCTTGCCGCTGTTCTGCGCGTCCTTGCCGGCTCGCTTGAGCTTGCGGTAGCGGCGCATGACCTCGGCGACGCCCGCGCGGGCGGCGAAGCTCACCTGGGCCGGCGTCCCCTTGCGGCGCAGCTTGGGGCCGATCACGCACACCGCACCTACACCGACTCCGACGGCGCCATATGCGAAGATGGCGAGGTGCGGCGCCACCATGGCGACCAGGAACAAGAGCGCGGTGGCGCCGGCCGCCGCCATGCCGGGTCGAACGCCGAAGTAGTAGGCCGTGAGGAGCCCGACCAGCGCCGCGGCGATCAGCATCCATGGATCATAGCCGGCGCCGGCGGCGGGCGCCAACCGGCGGGGATTTCACCCGAAACACCTTCATTGCCCGGGCAATCGCCGCGAACGGCATTTTTTCCAACGCGGCAACCTGCCTCGGCGTCTAATACCGTAATGCAGAGCGCCCGTTCGCATGGCCCCGAGCAAGCGGCGCAGGCCGCAGCGCTCGTGGCGCAGGCGCAAGCGGGCAGCAAGGAAGCCTTCGGCGAGCTCGTGCGGCGCTACCGGCCGCGCATCTGCGCGCTCGCGCTCCACCTCACCGGCAACATGAGCGAGGCGGAGGACATCGCGCAGGAGGTCTTCTTCAAGGCCTACCGCAAGCTCGACAGCTTCGAGGGCAGGAGCGAGTTCTTCACCTGGGTCTACCGGATGGCGGTCAACCGCTCGCTCAACGCACGGCGCGATCGCAGCCGCCGTCGCGAGACCACCATGGATGACCCGCGCGTCGATCGCGCGGTCGACATCGACGCCGGCGGCGATCCGGCGCGCGCCGCCGAGCTGCGCCAGATCTACCGGCGCCTGCTGCGCGCGCTCGACGCGCTGGCTCCCGAGATGCGCACCTCGGTGGTGCTGGTGGTCCTCCAGGGACTCAGCCAGGCGGAGGCGGCAGTGGTCCAGTCGTGCTCGCCCGGCACGGTGGCCTGGCGGATCCACGAGGCGCGCCAGCGCCTCCGCCGCGCGCTCGAGCTGCCGCCACCGCCGCACCGGAAGCTGGCGCCCCGCTGGGAGCGCAGCGATCCGGCCGGTCTGTTGCGCGACTGGCTGGTCGAGCCGATGCCGGCCGCGACCTAGGGTGGGTCCGGGCTGCCGACCAGGCGGCTCACCACGAACAGGTCGGCGTCCGGGTTGGTGGTGAGGAACTGCCGGGCGCCCGGGTGGTAGCGCAGCGGCTGGAAGCCGGCATCGTGCAGGAGCCGCTCGCCCGTCGCGGTGTCCCAGACCGAGACGCCGTCGTCGCCGATCGAGAACAGGTAGTCGTCGTGGACCAGCGGCCCCTGCGGACCGGGGAACCAGCGCAGCGGCTCGCCGCTGTCGACGTCGAACAAGATCACTGCCGGAATCATGCTGACCCGACTCGGGCCGTAGCCGAACAGCGCCAGCGTGCTGCCGTCGATCCAGCTCACCGGGCCGTCCCAGAAGTCCCAGCGCTGGCACAGGTAGCGCTTGGATGGCCCGTCCTCCGGCTCCCAGGGGTTGCCGTCGAGCCACGGGGCGAGCGCGAAGGCGGCGACCAGACCGGCGCCTTCGGCGGTGAAGCCGTTGTCGACCAGCCAGGCGCCGTCGGGCGACACCGACAGGCCCGACGAGATGTACTCGAGCTGGTGCTCCTGCGACTCGCCGGCCGGCCGCCGGCTGAGCGGCTCGCCGGTGCGCGGGTCGAAGGCGTCGAGTCGGTTCCAGGCGCTGGCGGCGACCAGGAGGATGCGGTCGCCGATGGCGGCGAAGGCGACCGGAAAGCGCGCCGCCTTGGCCGGCTCGCCTCGGTCGAGCAACATGGTGATGTCGCCGGTCTCGAGATCCACCACGACGCCGGACGAGCCGCGCGACTCGACCACCACGGCCAGCTTGCCGTCAGGCGAGGCGATCACGTCGAGATCCCTGGCGGGATCGACCCCTGCCCCGTCCAGCTCGGCCACGATCGCCGAGCTCTTGGCGTCGAGGTCGATGACCGCGAGGCGCCCGGCGGTGGTCACCGCCACCCAGCGCGACGCGTTCGATCCCGGCAGCGCCACCAGGTCGCGCAGAGGGCTGCCGAGCGCGGTCGGCATCTTCACCATCTCGTGCTGGAACGACAGGCGGGTTGCGCGCTCGGCCACCGCCGGCGCCGCCAGCACGGCGCGCTCGCCGGTCGACCAGGTGGCGCGCCCGGCCACCGCCTCGAAGCAGGCCGCGCAGGTGGGCGCCAGCTGGTCCGCCGGGGGCTCGGCGGTCTCGTCGTCGGCCAGGGCGGATGCCTCGGCGCAGGCCGGGCACAGGAGGTCGTAGGCGATCCCCTTGCCGGTGAAGCGATGCGAGTAGCTCTGCGCCTCCCCCTTGAAGAGGTGGAGGCAGACCCGCTGCGCGATGTGCGCGTCGCCGTGCGGACAGGCGGCCTGGCTCATGGCCGCGCGATTATGCTACGGAAGCTCGCAGACGCGCACCGACTTGAACAGCGCCTTCGTCTCCCGCGTGTAGAAGCCGACCGAGCCGGCGCCCTCCGGCACCTGTCCGGTCGCCACCGTCACGTCCGTCCCGCCGAGGGTCACGGTGCAGGTCATGTCCTTGCCGGACAGCTCCATCTTCATCCTGAACTCTTCACCGGCCTGCACGGCGGCGCGGTTGGTGCGCTTGACCGCCGACATGTTGATCGCAGCCGGGCTCCCCGTGTAGGTCACCACCGACGTCTTCTGCGTGGGGCTCAGACCCTCGACGACCTCGATGCCGCATCCGACCGCGTCGAAGACCTTGGCCGAGATGTCGGCGCGGGCGAGGAAGACGATCTGGCGCAGGTCGTCGGTGCCGAAGTCGGCGATCTCGGTCGACGCGGCGACCGCCTCGATGGTCACGTCGGCGATCGGGTGGTCGGCGTCGAACAGGCTGGCGTCAGACGAGTCGTTGACCAGACGGTTCTGCCGGTAGGCGGCGCTGTACGACCAGTTCGCCGCGGCGAACCCGTTCGGAACCTTCAGCAGGCCGCGATCGGAGGCCAGGTCGTCCTCGAAGATCCGGTACGAGACCACCTGGTCGTCGTCCGGGTCGCAGTCGCACGCCGAGCCGATGGTGTCCCCGTCGCTGTCGCCCTGGTCCGGGTTCGACAGGCGCGGGCAGTTGTCCTCCGAGTCCAGGATGGAGTCGCCGTCCATGTCGGCCCCGGTCACGCCGCCGTCATCCCCGCCGCCGCCCCCGCCGCCACCACCGCCTCCCCCGCCACCACCACCACCGCCGTCCGGACCATCGTTTCGGTCGCTGTCTCCGGCCGATGCACTGCAACCCAGCGCCAGCGCGGCCAGCAGGGCCGCGACCCCGCTCCTCCCCACGCACCGCATGAAAATCGTCGAAGCCATTGGCGCCTCCGCGGTAGGACGAGGTGCGTAAAAGCAACAGGTGTGCCACCCGGCGACAGCCCGGGACGGACGTAAATTTGGTAACCAATCCCCCCCGCACATCGCGCTACCCTGCGTCCGCGCCCAAGAACCCACTCGCGTCCGACCGGCCCCTGATGGCTGGCCCCTTCCTCAGTAGGGTCACTTCCCCCACTCGCCGGTCGAACGACCCCAGCACAGAGGCAACAATGCG
>Ga0111538_10000182_pt1 | contig 74648 bp, 62 predicted proteins | sample SoiMethybrSBSTD1_FD_79669 | JGI IMG/M metagenome (GOLD analysis project Ga0111538, IMG submission 79669) | Bulk soil microbial communities from a Populus tree surrounding site in Tennessee, USA - Soil MetaG P. TD hybrid SBSTD1 (version 2)... | ecosystem: Environmental > Terrestrial > Soil >...
CTCCCAGTACTCAGCTTCAGCGCGCGCTCGATAGCGGCCTTCCCTGGCCTCGACCGCGCCTACGCGCTCGCCCTTCCGGCGCAAGGCGTACACGCCGCAGCGTCGTTCGATGACTTCCCTCGGCTTTTTCACGGCCTGAAGATGGGTCCAATCGGCCCGAATTCCGAGTCCGGCTGTGATATGATTGCGGCCGTGCCGAGCGCCCCACAAAGCTGGTAAGTATCCCCCGGCAAAGCCGGGGGCTTTAGGAATTGGGCCGCTCAAAGCGGCTGCCGGGGTCGCTGACGCGACCCCCGTGGATTGGAGCCGCCTGAAGGCGGCTGATCAGCGCCAACAGCTTCATCTGGTCGAGGCGAGCTTCCTCTCCCCAGAGACCCGAGCCAGGTGGATCGCGTTCTTGCCCTTGATGTACCCCCACGACCTGAGAGACGGCGTATTTGGGAGGGATCGAGATCATCATGTGCACGTGATCGGGCATTAGATGCCCCTCCTCGATCCGGCACTCCTTCTGCATCGCAAGTCTGCGAAAAATTTCCCCGAGATGGCGTCGCAACTCCCCGTACAAGGTCTTCCTGCGGCACTTCGGAATGAAGACCACGTGATATTTGCAGTCCCGCTGTGTGGCTAGGCTCTGATAATCGTTCATCGTGAAACTCCGCTTCGTGTGAGTGATGGCTCACGTCGGGGAGCCTCATCGATGGACGACCGCCTTAAACGTCAAACTTCTGCTGCCACCCCAGCAGAGCCGGGTTGCAGAGCCGGGGGGCCTCCCCTGGTAGGCTAGCACCGCTTCTTTATTTAATGCACACTCTTCGCCCCGACGATGGTGGTCTGGGGCCTGTTCGTCCACATAAACGCGGTGGAGTGCTCGGGCCTCCATGCGTCGAGTGAAGGTGAGATGAATACGTTCCGATTTGGAACGCGCCTGATCCTGCCCCCCGCTCGGCCCGATCAGGACACGTCAGGGGAATCTGGCGAGCCGTTGCACCGGTTTAGTGCGCCAGCGGCATGTCCGACCTTGCGCCGCTCCTCGCCCAGACGGGCCTGGCATTGGAGCGTGCGCCGAGCCGCTTGCGCCGAACCGTCGAGCGTGCCACGTCGGCTGCGAGGGGGGCGGATTGGCCGCGGGGTCAAAGTTTCGGCTATGCCGACAAAAGGTGCACGAACGAAATTCCCTGTTCTGCTTACCTGCGTAGCCAACCAAATTCGCTGTTATGGCGACAAACGTTCCCTGTTCCGCAAGTGCTGCTATTCGCTTGCAAGTGCCCATAATTGCTGACAAAAGCCGGTTTCCGAGCGCTCCGCGCAAGGGCATTTTTAACGAAGTTCCCTGTATTTCTTTGGGGAAAATCGAAAAAGGGGCGCGATTGCCCATCGGACCAACGCGTCACAGACCAGGTCAGCTAGCGGTGCCGGTACATTGAACCGCCGCTCCCCTCAACCTGCCAATTGTGGTCTAGCGTTACAGCTCGTCGCCCGTCTCCGGAGCTCCTCCGTGCGCCTCCGCTCTGTCGTTCCGTTGCGTATCGGTCTGCCGCTGGCCCAGCCGATCAAGATGGCGAACGCAACCGTCGCGAACGCCGACAATCTCCTGGTCCGGATCGCCGACGTCGACGGCCACGTCGGTTGGGGCGAGGCCGCCTCGGCGCCGCTGATGACCGGCGAAACGCCCGAGAGCATGCTCGCGGCCGTCGCCTTCATGCGTCCCCAACTCGAGGCCACGGAGGTCGAGGACGTCGGCGGCTTCGGGCGGCGGCTCGACGCCTTGATGTACGGCAACAGCGGTGCCAAATCGGCGATCGAAATGGCGCTCTACGACCTCGCCGGCAAGCGGCGCGGCGTTCCGGTGGCCGAGTTGCTCGGCGGCGCGCTGCGGCGCGAGCTGCCGGCGCTGTGGATGCTCGCCGCCGGCGAAAGAGCCGCCGACGTCGCAGCCGCCCGGCGCATGGCAGGCGAGGGCTTCGTCGCGTTCAAGCTCAAGGTTGCTGGCGAAGACGGTGCCGCCGTCGACGCCGATTTGGCGCGTTGCGCCGCCGCGCGCGCCGCGCTCGGTCCAAAGGCGCGCATCTCGGCCGACGCCAATCAGGGGTTCTCCCGCGCACAGGCACTGGGCTTTGCGACGGGCGCGGAAGCGGCCGGCCTCGATTTCATCGAGCAGCCGGTCGATGCGCACGACCTCGACGGCATGGCGGCAGTCGCGCGTGCAACGCGCGTTCCGATCGGCGCCGACGAAGGCATCCACAGCCTGAACGATATCGAGCATCATCATGCACTCGGGGCGGCTCGCGGTGCGAGCCTCAAGACCATCAAGCTCGGAGGTCTTGCCGGGGTGATGACCGCCGGCCGCCGCATGGCGGCGCTCGACATGCACGTGAACCTCGCCGGAAAGATCGCGGATTCGAGCGTCGCCTCAGCCGCAATCGTCCATCTCGGCGCCGCACTGCCGCAGCTCGATTGGGACGCGAGCATCACCTGCCTTTATCTGGCGCAGGATATCGTCGTCGAGCCGATCCGCCTGGAGCGCGGCCACGCGCGGCTGCGAGATCGTCCCGGGCTCGGCATCGAGATTGACGAAAGCAAGCTCGCGGGGCTTACGCTCGGTCGCGTCACGGCTTGATCGACGCCCGCTGGGCTCAGGCACGCTCGCGATCCGCCTGCTGCACCCGTACCATGCCGTCGGCGGTCACGCCGTCGGCGAGCAGCGCGCCGATCTCGGCCTCGCCAAGGCCCGCCTCGCGCAGGATTTCGACGCTGTGCTCGCCGATGTTCGGGGCATTGCGCTTGACCTCGAGGCGCGTCCCGTTCCAGCGGCTGGGGATGCCGGTGTAGCGCATGCGGCCCTCGGTCGGATGATCGCGCTCCTGAAAGAAATCGACCTGTGCAAGGTGGGGATCATCGATCAGCGCATCGACGTCGTAGAGCGGCACGCACGGGATATCGAGCCGCTCGAACAGCTCGAGCCACTCACCGGTGGTGCGCTCGCGCATGACCTCGGTGACCATGGCATAGGCGACGTCGAAGTGGCGCGCGCGCGCCGTCTGCGTCGCGAGCCGCGGATCGGACTTCAGCTTATCGCCGCGCCCGATCGCATCCATGAATCCGCGCCAATGCTTGTCGAGGTAGATCAGCACGCAGACGTATCCGTCGCGCGTCCGGTAGGGGCGGCGATCGGCAGTCAGCAGGCGGTTGTAGCCGGCCTTGCCGACCGGCGGCTCGAACGAACGGCCGGCCAGATGGTTGCTGAGCACGAACTGCGCCATGGTCTCGAACATCGGCAGCTCGACCGACTGGCCCTGTCCGGTGCGATTGCGCTCGATGACGGCGGCGAGCACGACATGGACGGCATTGAGGCCGACGATCTGGTCGCACATGGTGAGCGGGACGTAACGCGGCTCCTCGCCGCCGGCGGCGACGAACAGCGTGGCGACACCGCTGATGCCCTGCATCAGGTCGTCGTAGGCGGGCCTGCGGGCGTAGGGGCCATCTTGGCCATAGCCGACCAGGCTGACGTTGATCAGCCGCGGGTTGACGGCGCGCAGGTCCGCATCAGCCAGGCGCAGGCGCCGCATGGCGGCCGGACGGATGTTGCTGATCACGACATCCGCGGTCCGGCACAGCCGCAACAGCACGTCGCGCCCCGCCTCGCGCTTGAGGTCGAGCACGATGCTGCGCTTGTTGCGGTTGACCTGCAGATAGATCGAACCCATGCCGGGGCTGCGCGCCGGCAGGCTGGTGCGCATCACGTCGCCCTCCGGCGGCTCGACCTTGATCACCTCGGCGCCATAGTCGGCGAGGATTTGCGTCGCATAGGGCCCCATGATCACGGTCGTGAGGTCGACGATGCGCAGGCCGGCCAGCGGACCCGGTGTCCCGGGGGTGTGCAGCTGCCCAGGGGCACTTCCCTTGTCGTTCATGCCACTTGCTCTTCGCTTGTTCAGTAGGATTTCGGCAGTCCGAGCACCCTCTCGGCGATAAAGCACAGGATGAGGTGCGGCGTGATCGGCGTGATCCGCGGGATCATGACCTCGCGCAGGTAACGCTCGACGTGGAACTCCTTGGCGTAGCCGTAGCCGCCGTGGGTCATCACCGCCGTCTGACAGGCCTTGAAGCCGGCCTCGCCGGCGAGGTACTTCGCCGCGTTGGCGGCCGGACCTGACGGCCGACCGGTGTCGTACTGCCACGCCGCCGACATCACCATCAGGTGAGCGGCTTCAAGCTCCATCCAGCACTGCGCCAGCGGATGCTGGATCGCCTGGTTCTGCCCGATCGGCCGACCGAACACCACGCGCTCCTTCGCGTATTCGGTTGCACGGCGCAGCGCCGCCCGTCCGAGGCCGACCGCTTCGGAGGCGATCAGGATCCGCTCCGGGTTCATGCCGTGCAGGATGTATTCGAACCCCCTGCCCTCCTCGCCGATCCGGTCCTCCACCGGCACCTCGAGCCCGTCGATGAACACCTGGTTGGAGTCGACCGCCTTGCGGCCCATCTTGTCGATCTCGCGCACCTCGATGAAACGCCGGTCGAACGCTGCGTAGAACAGCGTCAGCCCCTGCGTCGGCTTCGCCGCCTGCTCGATCGGCGTGGAGCGGGTCAGGATCAGCATCTTGTCGGCGATCTGGGCGGTCGAGATCCAGGTCTTCGCGCCGCTGACGACGTAGTGGTCGCCCTTGCGCACCGCGCGCGTCTGGAGCCTGCTGGTGTCCAGGCCGACGTTCGGTTCGGTGACGGCGAAGCAGGCCTTCTCGCGCCCTGTCGCGATCGGCGGCAGCATGCGGCGCTTCTGCTCCTCGCTGCCGAACACGACGACCGGGTTGAGCCCGAAAATGTTCATATGCACCGCAGACGCCCCCGACAGCCCGGCCCCCGAGGCCGCGATCGTCTGCATCATGATCGCGGCTTCGGAGACGCCGAGGCCGGCGCCGCCATAGGCCTCGGGCATACAGATCCCGAGCCAGCCGTCGGCGGCGAGCGCGGCGTGGAATTCCTGCGGGAATCCCCCTTCGCGATCGCGCTCGAGCCAGTACCCGTCGCCGAACCGCGCGCAGATCCGTTCAATCGCGTCGCGGATCGATTGCTGCTGTTCCGAGAGGGCGAAATCCATCGCCTCAGGCCTACTGCGCCTCGATGCCGGAGTCCTTGATCAGCCGGGTCCACAGCGTCAGCTGCTCCTGCACAAAGGCGTCGAGCTCATCGGGAGCGCTCGAGAACGCGTCGAACCCGGCGGTGCCGAGCCGGCTCTTGACTTCCGGGCTGTCGACGATCCGGCGCAGCTCGGCATTGAGCCGTGCGACGAGCTCCTTCGGCGTGCCGGCCGGAGCGAACAATCCGGCCCACGAGGTGATGTCGTAGTTCGCGACCCCGGATTCGTGCAGCGACGGGAGGTCGGGAAGCAACGCGGTCCGCTCCTTCGTGGTCACCGCGAGGGCGCGCAGCGCGCCCGACTGCACGTGCGCCAACCCGGCAGTGAGATCGAGAAACATCATCGAGATGCGCCCGGCGATGAGATCGTTGATTGCCGGCGGCGTGCTCTTGTAGGGCACGTGCAGGATGTCGAGGCCCGCCCAGCGCTTGAACGTCTCCCCCGCCACGATGCCGGTGGTGTTGCCCGAGGCATACGACAGCTTGCCTGGATTCGCCTTTGCGTGCGCGATCAGCTCCGCCAGCGACTTCGCGGGAATATCCGGATGGATGACCAGCATGAAAATATAGCTGCCGACCCGCGTCACCGCTCTGAAATCCTTCACCGGATCATAGGCGAGGGTTTTCATCAGGCTCGGGTTGGCCGAATGCGTGCTGTTGGTCGCCATCAACAGCGTGTGGCCGTCCGGCGCCGCGCGCGCGACCTGCGTGGCTGCGATCGCGCCGTTGGCGCCGGCCTTGTTCTCGACCACCACGCTTGCCTTGAGTGCAATGCCGAGATACTGCCCGACCAGGCGCGTAACGGTATCGGTGCCGCTACCCGGCGCGAACGGCACCACGATGGTGATGGGCTTGCTTGGGTAGGTTTGCGCGTGCGCGGCACTGGCGAGCAGCGCGCAACCCGCGGCGAGGACTGGCAGCCAGCGGCTCATCCGGTTCTCCTCGTCTTCCGCAGCCGGTCTGACGCGACCCTACCTCGACTTTTGCGTCAACGCGAGGAGCGTGAGCAGCGAGGCGATCCAGACCCCGCCGGCGGACGGCGGCTCGCCGGCCTCAAACCGGCTTGAACGATCGGTCGAGCGCCACATCGATCAGGCTCGGGCCGCCGGCGGCAAGGCCCTTGCGCAACAGGTCGGTCGCCTCGTGCACGGTCTCGGCGCGCTCGGCCGCAACGCCGAGCGCGCGCGACAGCGCCACGAAATTGATCGCGGGGTTCTCGAGCTCCATCGCCACGTAGGTGTCAGTCTGTGCCGCGTGCCCGCGCATCGCGTGCACGCGCTGCTTCAGGATGCGGTAGGACGTGTTGTTGAAGATCACGAACACCATGTCGAGGCGATGGTGGGCCGCCGTCCACAACGCCTGGATCGTGTACATGGCGCTGCCGTCACCGACCAGTGCGACCACCGGCCGGTCGGAGAGCGCGAACTTGATGCCGATCGATGCCGGCAGGCCCCAGCCGATGCCGCCACCGCGCAGCCCGAAGAAGCTCTGCGGGTCATCGCTCGTGATCATGTGCCGGATGCCGACCGCCGACGACACGGTCTCGTCCACCACCACGGCATCCCGCGGCAGCGTCTGCCCGACGGCGTGCAGCAATGCCAGCGCGTCGACCGGCGATTTGTCCGATCGCTCGCGCGCCTTGGCGGCGAGCGCCTGGCGTTCGGCGGCGATGGCCTGCTTCGCCGCCTCCAGCCGTTCCCGGGCTCGCGCACGCGTGCCGCTGGTCATCTTTTCGCGCAACGCCGCAGTCAAATCCGGAAGCGTCGCTTTCGGATCCCCGAGGATCGCCGCTTCAGCGGGCCAGTTCTTGCCGAGCTCCCACGGGTCAGGATCGAGGTGGACGATCCGCATGTTGGGGGGCACCGGCTCGACGTCGGATGGCAGCGACAGCGTGAAGAGGTCGCCGCCGATCGAGAACAGCACGTCGTGCGCGTCGAGCACCCTGCGCAGCACCGGCGTCACGCGCGCGAGCTGCCCGCGGAACAACGGATGCGAGGACGGGAACGATGCGGTGTTCGGTACGAACTCGGCATAGACCGGCGCGCCGAGCAACTCCGCCAGCTCGACGATTTCGGCATGCGCCTGGCTCTGCGCCACCGCGTCGCCGGCGATGATCAGCGGCCGTTCCGCGGCCGCCAGCACCGCGGCGGCGGCCTCAATGGCGTCGCGATCGCCGCGCACGCGCGGGCCTACGCGCGTTGGCGCGCCGAGGTCGACATCGGCCTCGGAGTTGAGGATGTCGCCCGGCAGCGACAGGAACACCGGCCCGGTCGGCGGCGCCAGTGCGGTCTTCGCCGCGCGGTGAACGAGCCGCGGCAGATCGGCAAGACGCCGCACCTCGCTCGACCACTTGACCATCGGGCGCGCAATGGTCGGCAGGTCGTCCCACAGGATCGGCTCGGTGGCGTTGAAGCTCTGGTCATGCTGGCCCGCCGTCACCAGGATCGGCGCTGCCGCCTTCTTGGCGTCGTAGAGCATGCCCATGGCGTTGCCGAGACCGGGCGCGACGTGGAGATTGACGACGGCAAGCTTGCCGGAGGCCTGCGCGTAGCCGTCCGCCATCGCCATCACGGCCGCTTCCTGCAGCGCGAGGACGTAGCGCATCTCGTTGTCGACCGCGAGCGCATCCATCAGCGGCAGCTCGGTGGTGCCGGGATTGCCGAAGATGATGTCCACGCCCTCCTGCTTCAGCAGTTCGAGAAATGCGCGCTTTCCGGACATTTTGGGCACGTGTTTTTCCCCTGAGCCGTCGCTCGTCAGACTTGGCTTGTGGCGTGGTAACGAGCAGGATGGCCAAGCGTGTGCCACCGGCCGCCCTCAAGTCAATGACGACCCGCCTCATGTCAGAGCCGCGTTAGACGGATGCCCGACGGGCTCGACCAACGCGCAGGCCACCGGTTCCCGCTGCTCGCCGTCGTTGCCCTGTTCACGGCGGCGTTCGGCGCCTTGGCCTGGCCGTGGCTGTCGGGAGCGGTCACCATTCCGTGGGACGCGAAATCGCAGTTTCATCCGCAGCTGCGGTTCTTGGCCGCCTCGCTCGCCAAGGGCGAATCGCCGGCCTGGGCCCCGCACGTTTTCGCCGGCTGGCCGCAAATCGCCGACCCGCAATCGCTGATCTTTTCGCCGCCCCACTTCCTGCTGGCATGGTTCGATCCGGCTCCGAGCTTCCGCGCCGCCGACGCAGTCGTGTTCGCGATGCTGTTCCTCGGCGGCGTCGGCGTGATTCTGTTCTTCCGCGATCGCGGCTGGCATGCCGGCGGCGCGCTGGTCGCAGCGTTGGCGTTTGCGTTCGGCGGCTCGGCCGCCTCGCGCATCCAGCACATCGGCCAGATCATGAGCCTCGCCTATCTGCCGCTCGCGCTCTGGCTGCTGGCACGTGCGCTCGAGCGCTCGTCCTGGCTTGCCGGAGCGGCGGCCGGAGTCGCGGTCGGGCTCGTCGCCATCGGGCGCGATCAGGTCGCGCTGCTCGGGCTGTACGTGCTTGCCGGGTTCGTCGTCGCGTATTGGGTGACGGGTGCCGGCATCGTGGCGCGTATCAAGAGCAGCGTCCTGCCGCTTGCCCTATGCGCGATCGCTGCCACGCTGGTGGCGGCGCTTCCGCTGCTTCTGACCGCGCTACTCGCCAGCGACTCCAACCGACCCGCCGTCGACTTCGTGACGGCAGCGCGCGGCTCGCTGCATCCGGCACATTTATTGACGCTGGTGTTTGCCGATCTCTTTGGCGCGGCCGATCCACTGGTCGACTATTGGGGGCCGCCGAGTGTGCCTTGGGGCCACCCGTTCGGGATCGTCGACCTCTACCACGCCCAAAATGTCGGGCAGCTCTACGCTGGCGCCCTGCCGCTGGTTGCGCTCCTCGGGTTGGGTCTGCTGCGCGGCTGGGCCTGGTCGCGCGAGATCCGTTTCTTCTTGATCGCGCTCGTCGTCGTGCTGCTCTACGCGCTTGGCCGGTACACGCCGGCATTCCGCCTGATGTACGAGCTGGTGCCGGGCATCAGCCTGTTTCGGCGTCCGGCGGACGCGACATTCGCGCTTGGCCTCCTGCTGGCAATCGTTGCCGGCTATCTGGTCCATTGCTGGCTGACGCGCACCATATTCCCGGTAGCGCTTTGGCAACGCGCCGCAGCGATCTTGCTCGTCGCCGCCCTCATTGCCGGTGCCGCTTACCTCGCCTGGCGGGTCGGCACCTTCGACGTTGCCATTGGTCCGATCGTCATCGGCAGCGGATTTGCGGCCGGTGCCATCGCAGTGCTCCTGGCCGCGCGCCGTATCCGCCATCCACTTGCGGCCACGACTCTGCTCGCGGCCTTCATGGTGCTCGACCTCGGCTGGAACAATGGGCCGAACGAGTCGACCGGCTTGCCGCCCTCGACCTACGACGCGCTCCGCGTCGACACCGCGAACGAAACGATCCGCCTTATCAAGCAACGGCTCGCGGAAATCGCGGGCGCCGACGGGCGCGAGCGGGTCGAGCTCACTGGCATCGGCTACCATTGGCCGAACCTGGGCCTTGTGCACGGCTTCGATCACCTGTTCGGCCATAATCCGCTGCGGCTCAGGAATTTTGCGCGAGCCACCGGGGTCGGCGACACCGTCGCGGTCCCGGATCAGCGCGGCTTTGCGCCGCTGTTTCCGTCCTACCGGTCGGTGTCCGCGGATCTGTTCGGCTTGCGTCTGATCGCGACCGGCATACCGGTGGAACCGGTCGATACGTCGTTGCGGCCGGGCGATCTCAATCTGCTCGGACGCACGCCGGATGCGTACGTGTACGAGAATCCGCGCGCGTTGCCGCGCGTCATGCTGGTGCCCCGCTGGCAGCTTGCGGACTTCGAGGAACTGCTCCGTTCAGGATGGCCCAACATCGATCCGCGACAGACGGTGCTGCTTGAGCAGCCGCCCCGGCTAGCGGCGCAGGCGGCCGACGCGGAGGGCGGCACCGCTCGCATCGTACGCTATTCAAATACCGAGGTCATCGTCGAGGTAGACGCGCCAGCAGGCGGGTTCCTGCTGCTTAACGACGTCTGGCATCCCTGGTGGCGGGCCGAGGTCGATGGCAGAGCGGCGGATCTGCTCAAAGCCAACGTACTCTTCCGCGCCGTCGCGGTCGGCCCCGGCCGCCACCGGGCCCGCTTCAGCTTCCATCCGTTCGGCGGAGCCGTTGCGCAGCTCAAGGCCATGTTGACCAAGCGTCCATGAAATATCCCATCTTGCGGTGTGCAAGGCGCAGCCCGCCGAACATTCGCCTCCTTTGGGGCTCACCAAGTGGTTGTAGTGAGGATGGACTACAAATCCGGCTGGGAGGACGGACAGATGCTACACTTTGCGCTGGTCGTTGCGGGAGGATTGGCGTTCGCGGGCCCCGCGGAGGCGGACACCCGAAGGTTCACAATCGGCCCATGGAGCGGCGACGCATTCGTCATCGATAAGCGTTTTAGCCACTGCGGAGCGTTGGCGCTCTATAACAGTGGCGTGGCCATGATGTTCATTGTTACGCGCAGATATCAATGGGCGGTCGGATTTGCGTCGGACAAGTTCAGTTTTGAGGAAGGCAAAACTTACAAATTGGCACTATCGCTGGACGGTGACGAGCCGACAATAGTAACTGGCCGCGCTATCGGCAACGACACAATACGGATTGATCTCGCCCCCACCGCAGAGCTGTTCAACAAGTTCCGTCGTGGAGGGTCGCTTAGACTGAGCGAACAACGTGCTTCATACACCTTCGGCTTGACTGATACATCGAAGGTCCTGCCCGCACTCGTACAGTGCGTCAACGCGTCCCTCAATCCTACCCCGATGCAAACCGCGCAGCTCGCGCCCCATGCTCGGCCGACGGCTGGAGCGGCGGCGCGCGCCCGGGATAACAGAGCAGAGGCAACCGCCATCGTCGCAAACTTGCTTTCCCGGGCCGGGGTGCGCGGGTTTCAGATCACTCCTGCCGGACAGGATGAGATTGGCTGGAAAGCGGATGTGGCTTGGACCGCGGAAAAAGTCTCAGGGGCGCTCTTCATTCTCGAGGATCCTCAGCTCAGAACCCCGAGCGACACGACGCCAGTGCTGATTGCACTGATGGCGCAGGCCTGCAAGGGCACGTTCCTTTCTGGAGCCTTGCCGGACGAAGGCGGAGGGGTCCAACAGACGCGTGTGTTCACCAACTGCAAGAGCGCCAATAGCGCGCTGACCGTGTATTTTCTAACGATAGCGCGCAGGCGCGGCGGACACTACGTATTCGCGACGACGTCCGCGGGGGTCGAAACCCCGGCCAAGGAGGCCGATGCCAGTATTCGGTCAGCGGTGTTAAGGGTGCTTCCCAAATAACCCCGCGCTGCCGCCCTAACGGAAATCGCGGAACACCATATCGGGCGCGCTCAAGTTGTGCCGCGACGGCACCGTTCGCCCGGCCCACAGTTCGACCGCGCGCGCACGCTTGAAATCCATCACCGGCTCCTGGCGCCAGCTTTGTGAGCCGATGGCGCGCCAACCGATCTGAGCGACGTCGGCATTCACTTCCGTCACGAACATCGAGCGCAAGGCCGCGAACGGCCGCTCGCCGCCAACCGGCGGATCGAGCCCGACCTCGAGCACGATGCGCTCCTGGTCGATCGTCTCGAGACGCACGGTGGCGGCGCCGCCGCGCACGAAGGTGGTGCGGAACGTGCGGGTCGCGGGATCGAAGGTAATCTCGCTGATATCCACGATCGGCCGACCGCTGGTCTCGACGGGGCCGACCAGGAACGACGAGCCGTAGGCGCTCCAGCGCAGGTGCGCGGGCGGCAGCGGCCGCGCGCGCCAGTACCCGTCGGCCGGGTAAAGCACCAGCACCTCCTCGGCCCGCTCCTGATAGCGCAGCCAGACCTGCAGCAGATGCAGGCCCGTCTCCACCCGGTTTCCGACTCGCACCGGGATCTGGCTTGGCCGCCAGAAGCTTGGGAACGTCAGCCCGACAAGCTGCCACTCCAGCGTTTCATAAAGGGTGATGCGGCGCGGCGCGGATTTGTGGACCGGATCGCCGGACATGTCGCAGTTGCGGAAATCCGGCGCCGCCCGGTCCACCACGATCGTGCCCATGTAGGCGGGATGCACGGCTTCGATGGTGAACCGGCGTACGCCCGATGCGACAAGCTTCAGGTAGACGTTGTCCTTCTCGGCGCAGAGCGTCGGCTCGCTCTCGTTGACGACGTCGACCGCCATGCTTCGCTCTTCGGTGGCGTGCACGGGCGCGAGCAAGAGCATCGACGCCAGCACGACCGCGGCCTGCAATGCAGAGCGCTCATGCCAGCGTCGCATAGACGTCTCCGGAATTCGCAGCATGCGGCAATTCAACGATCCAGCGTACGATCGCATCGGCATCGAGCCATTGGCCATGCACCAGGTTCTGGCTCTCGCCCAACGCCGCGTCGAAACGCGCATAACCGAGCGCAACGCAGCGCGCGACGCAAGCGCACGCGAGATCACGTTGAATCGTGGTAAATTCGAATGACAGCGCGACCGGCGGGCGGGTCAACCCGGCCAGCACCTCCGCTTCGAACCCCTCGACGTCGATTTTCGCGAACGACGGCATGCCGTGCCGCGCAATCAATGCGTCGAGCGTCGTCATCGGGACCTGGATGCGCTTCGTCCAATGCTGGCCTTCCCAGCCGGGCGCGCCGCGTGCGGCACTTACGAATTCCTCGGAGGCAGTGGAAACCGTCGGGTTATCGATGTTGAGCTGGAGCTCGACGGCTCCGGACCGACGCCCGAGCGCGACCGCCTCGATGACGACCGCGCGGTCGCGGCGGTAGAGCAGGCGCAAGGTTTTGACCAGCGCCGGCTGCGGCTCGACCGCGACGACGCGCGCGCCGAGGCGGCGGAACGCCGCGATGCGGTCACCGACATGGGCGCCGATGTCGAAGACGAGATCGCCGGGTCGGATGAAACGGCCATAGAGCCGGTCCATCGCGTCCGGCCGGCGGGCTCCGCCATAGTAGATCGACAGCGAGCGAATGACCCCGCGCGCGATCCTCAGGCTTTCGAGCATTGCGTCGACTCAGGGCCGGGCGGATCCCGGTCCGGCCCGGCGATCTGCAGCGCCGGCAGGCCGAGTTCGCGCAGCGCGACCGACGGCGCGGTCTCTTCGGGCAGCCGTCCCAGCCCGACCCGGACGGCAAGCCTGCCCAACGCTGGATTGGCGGTCAGCACCGCGAAGGGCACGGCAAGTGCGAGCCCGGCGGCGATCAGCAGCGCGTACGGGATCGCGGATGGCACGGTAGCCGCCAGGACTGCGATGCAGCCCACGCCAACCGCCGTCTGCGGCCACAGCCTGCGCCACGCGAGCGACCACGGAACCGCGTGATCGTCGCGTGACTGCCCGATCCAGCCGATGGCGCGGCCCAGCATCAACCCACCGAGGAAGACCGTGTGGCCGAACCACATGATCGGCGACAGCAGCAGGAAGAACACGGTCTCGGCAACCACACTCGCCAGGAAACGCCGGGTCCCGCCGAACGCGCGCCGCAGGTCCGGCCGCGACAACACGTCGATCACGGTCGCGATCTTGGGCGCGAACCACATGATCAGGATGACCACCAGTAGAACGAGCCCCAGATCCGGCCGGATGAACGCAGCAGGAGTTTCGGCGAGCGCGACCGCGGCAGTCCCTAGCACCAGCAAGCCGATCCAGGCCGGCGAACCGAGAAACATCAGCAGTGCGAACACCAGCTGGTAACGGCTCACGGGCTTGAGCCCCGGAAGGGCGACGAAGTTCAAATACTGCATGTTGCCCTGGCACCAGCGCAGATCGCGCCGGATGAATTCGAGCAGCGTCGGCGGGTTTTCCTCCCAGCCGAGGCTCTCTTCCGGCAGCGCGTGCACCTCGTAGCCGGCGCGCCGCATCAACACCGCCTCGAGCTGATCATGGCTCAGGATATGGCCGCCGAGCACCCCACCCTCGGGCAGCGGCGGGATGTGGCAATGCGCAATGAACGGCGCCATCCGCAGCACCGAGTTGTGCCCCCAATGCGGACCGCAGTCGCCCTGCCACCAGGCGCTGCCGATGGTGTAGGAGCGCATCCCGAGCCGCATCCCGAACTGAAAGATGCGCGCGAACGCGCTGGTCGACGGCGCACCGACCACGAGGCCTTGCAAGATCCCGATCTCCGGGCTCGCCTGCATGACGCGCACCAGCCGCAGCGCCGCTTCGGCGGGAATGAAGCTGTCGGCGTCGAGGGTGAGGGCGAGCTCGTGACTGGCGCCCCAGCGCAGGCAGAAATCGCGCAGGTTGCCGGCCTTGTAGCCTTCATTGACCAGACGCCGGCGGTAAGTGATGGCGAGCCGCCCGCGCCAGAGGTCGCGCAAAGCCAGAAAGGCGGCTTCCTCGCCTGCGGCGATCTCATGGTCGCTGGTGTCGCTCAGCACGTAGAGGTGAAAGCGGTCGCCATAGCCGGACGCGACGAGTCCCTCGATCATGGGCGTCAGGTTGCGAACCACGCGCGCGGGCGGCTCGTTGCGGATGCAGAGCAGGATCGCAGTCGACGCCACGATCGGCTCGTCGCCGCGCACGCGGGTGACCGCCGGGGTCACAGTCGCGATCGGATCGCGGCAGAACCGCATGATGGCGAGGCCGATGGTGGCGTTCCAGAAACCGATCACCGTCCAAGGCAGCGTGACGGCGAACATGATCAGGAGCGCGATGTCGGCGGCATCGATGCCGCCCACCGACAGTGCGGCCGCCAGCAACCAAAGCAGACCAATCATGGTAGCCGCAACGACGGCTGCAAACACCGCGCGGCGATAGAGCAGTGACCGGCCGCCGGCTGCTTCGTGCACGGCGTCGGAGTTGTCGACGATGTCGGACATGATTGTAAAAACTCAAGAAACTGGCATAGCGTGGGCGAGAGATATACGGACTGTATCCGCCCAAGTCCAATCCGGGTTAGGTCGTTGAGCAGCGACAGCTTACAGCATCCGGCCGAAGCGCTCTGGTATGTCGGCCCGGGTCGGGCGGAGATCCGGCCGGAGCCCGGCCGCATTCCATCCTCCGGCGAGCTCAGTGTGCGCGCCCTCTATGGCGCGCTCAGCCGCGGGACCGAGCGGCTGGTCCTGTCCGGCCGCGTCCCCGAAAGCGAGTACGAGCGGATGCGTGCACCCTTCATGAGTGGCGCATTTCCCTTCCCGGTGAAATACGGCTACTCGATCGTCGGTCGCGTCGAGGACGGCCCGGCCGAAGCCGGCAAGGTCGTTTTCGCGCTCTACCCGCACCAGGACCGCTTCACGTTGCCAGCCGATGCAGTCGTGCCATTGCCGGACGGCGTCCCGCCATCGCGCGCGGTGCTCGCCGCCAACATGGAAACCGCGCTCAATGGCATGTGGGACGCGGCGCCCGGCCCGGCCGACCGCATCGCGATCGTGGGTGCCGGGGTGCTGGGCGCTCTGGTCGCTCGCTTATGCGCGCGATTGCCGGCCGCACAGGTGACACTGGTCGACATCGACCTTCGACGTGAAGGGCTCGCGCGCGCGCTCGGCGTCGACTTCGCCGCGCCCGAGGCGGCGCCCGGCGACTGCGACCTGGTGGTTCACGCCAGCGCCAGCGCTGCCGGACTTGCGACTGCGCTGCGACTAGCCGGTGAGGAAGCAACGGTGCTGGAACTGAGCTGGTATGGCGCCGACGACGTGGCGGTGCCGCTGGGCAAGGCGTTCCACAGCCGCCGCCTCCGGCTGATTTCGAGCCAAGTCGGCAACGTCGCGCCGTCCCATCGTGCGCGCTGGAGCCGCCGGCGGCGGCTGGCGGCGGCGCTCGCGTTGCTGGCCGATCCGGCGCTCGACGCGTTGCTCGCGCCGGCCATCGCTTTTCGCGACCTGCCGTCGAGGCTCCCGGACATCCTCGCGCCGACGAGCGGCACCCTCTGTCAACTGATCCGCTATCCGGCAGCCGAAGCCGCGCCATGAGTTAGGGGAAGCCAAGGTGTTCGCCGTCGAAGTGTCCGACCACATCATGATCGCCCACTCGTTCCGCGGCGCAGTCTTTGGCCCAGCGCAGGCGCTGCATGGCGCCACTTTCACCGTGGCCGCCGCCTTCATGGCCGAGCGGCTCGATCCGAACGGTATCGTTGTCGACATCGGCCGCGCCAACGAGGTGCTCAAGACCATGCTGGCCGCGATCAACTACCGCAATCTGGACGAATTGGCCGAGTTCAACGGCGTCAACACCACGACCGAGTTCCTCACCAGGTACCTGTTCGACAAGCTAACCGCTGCGGTGCGCGCCGGCGAACTTGGCCGCGACGGTCGGGAGATTTCCGCACTGCGGGTCACGGTCGGCGAGTCGCCCACGGCGCGCGCATGGTTCGAGGCGCCGTTGTGGTAGCCGTGTCGTTTGCGGTGCCCGGCAGCCTGGATACCCCGACCGGCGGCTACGCCTATGACCGGCGCGTCATTGCCGAACTCGCGACGCTGGGCTGGCAGACGGAGGTGGTCGATCTCGGTGACGGCTTCCCGCGCCCCAGCCCGCGGACGCGCGCGGCGGCGCACGCGCTGCTCGCCCGAACGCCGTCCGGACAGCCCATCGTCATCGACGGACTGGCACTTGGCGTTCTTCCCGAGGCTGCGGCGGTCTTGAGCGCCCGCCGACCGCTGGTCGCCCTTGTGCACCACCCGCTCGCGCTGGAGACAGGCTTGTCCGCGGACGAAGCCGAAGCCTTTCACAAAAGCGAGCGGAGCGCGCTTGCCTTTGTCAAACACTCCATCGTCTCAAGTCCCTCGACGGCGCGCATTCTGGCAAACGATTATGGGGTCGCGCCCGACCGGGTAACGGTGGCGCTTCCCGGTACCGACCCGACCACGCCGGCGCTCAGGGACCGGGACGGCCGGCTCGCGCTGCTTGCCGTCGGCTCGCTGGTTCCGCGCAAGGGCTACGACGTCCTGCTTGCGGCCCTCGCGACTGTGGTCGACCTGCCGTGGCACCTGACGATCGTGGGGGACCGCGACCGCGACCCGCAAACCGCCGGCAATTTGTCGACGCAGATTGAAACCCTCGCGCTCGAGCAGCGCGTGAGCCTCGTAGGGGCCGTCCCCGCTGGGCGTTTGACCGAGTTCTACGCCAGCTCCGATGTGTTCGTGCTCGCTTCGCGGTTCGAAGGCTACGGCATGGCATTCGCCCAGGCGATCGCACACGGGCTGCCGATCCTCGGCACGACCGCCGGTGCGATCCCGGAGACGGTGCCATGCGAGGCGGGTATCCTGGTTCCGCCGGACGACAGCGTGGCGCTTGCCGCCGCGCTGCGCAGGCTTGCGACTGATCCGGGCGAGCGCGCGCGGCTCGCCGCCGGCGCGCAAGCGGCCGCGGCGCGGCTGCCGACCTGGCAGGAAACGGCAAATGTCTTTGATCGCATCCTTGCGGCGCTGGCATGAGCAGTTTCCGGGCTGACTGGCTGGCCCTGCGCGAGCCTTACGATCGCAAGGCACGCAGCGCCGAGGTCGCAGATGCGGTCGCTGCAGCGTTTGTCGCGCAGCCGGCGGTTTCGATCGTCGATCTCGCGTGCGGCACCGGCTCGACCTTGCGCGCGATCTCCCCACGCCTTCCGCCCCGCCAGGACTGGCGCCTCGTCGACAACGATCTCGGCTTGCTGCTGCGCGCGGGCGCGGCAGCCGCGCCCTCCGGCGTGCGCGTGACCACCGTGCCGGTCGATCTGGCCCGTGACCTGGAGGCGGCACTTGATGGCCCGCTCGACCTGGTCACGACGTCGGCGTTGCTCGACCTCGTTTCGGAGGATTGGCTGGAGCGCCTCGCGGTGGAGACCGCCGCGCGCAATCTGCCGATCTACGCCGCCCTCACTTTCGACGGGCGAGCGGAACTCGAGCCAGCGGATCCCCTCGACGACGCCGTTGCGGCGGGGGTCAATCGTCACCAGCGCACCGACAAGGGATTTGGGCCGGCGCTCGGGCCGGCGGCCGCAGCCGCAGCCGTCAAAGGGTTCGGGCGGGCTGGATACACCGTGGTGCAAGGACGGTCGGACTGGTCGTTTGCGCCGCACGACCGCGATATCCAATTGGAGATCCTCGCCGGCTGGGCCGGCGCGGCGCGCGAAATCGGCACGGTATCGTTGACCGATGGGGTTTCATGGCTGGCCAGGCGCCGCGAATTCGTCGCCAGCGGCCGCTCACGGATCCGCGTCGGTCACGTCGATTTTTTCGCTGCACCGACCGGCAGGCGCTGAGTCGAGAGGTCGCAATCGAACAGAACCTCGTCGCCGAGCAGATGGGTCCGCATCGGCGGCCGTAGCGCGCGGTCGACGCGGTCGATCCGCGGCAGGGTGAAACTCGGCTTGCCGGTGCCGAGGATCATCGGGGCCACCACCACGTGCAGGCGGTCGAGGCACCCCGCCACCAGGAAACGCGACACCGTATTGGCGCCGCCTTCGATCAAGATGCGGCGGAGGCCGCACCGCGCCAGAGCGGCCAATATGGCAGCGGGCGCGATCGCACCGCCATCGGCGGCCAGGGTCAGACGCTCGACATCGTTGGGGAGCTCCGGGCGCGAGCCCTCGGCGATGACGACCAGCCGGCGCACGCCATCGGCCGCCAGCAGCCGCGCCGTCGCGGGCAGACGACCGTGCGGATCGATCACGACGCGCGCCGGGCTCGGCCCGGCGACGCGGCGGACCGTCAGTTGCGGATCGTCGGCCAGCGCGGTCCCAATCCCGACCACCACCGCGTCGACCACCGCGCGCAGCCGATGCAAGTGCGCGAGCCCATCCGCTCCGTTGATGTAATGGGAATGGCCGGTCTCGGTGGCCACCCGCCCGTCCAGCGACTGCCCGAATTGACCGATGACGATGAGTTCGTCCACCTTGCCGGTTCGGATCGGCCCGAACAGGGGCTCCCAGGGTGGCGGCAATGCGCCCCCCCGACGAATGGCGGATGGAACCAAAGGCCAGGACGCCGCATTGGCTTGTTCGCCTGACCTGGGCGGCGGACCACGCCCATGACCTGCGTTTTCCGCTGCCTCGGCCCCTGAATCTGGCTTTAGTTGCGTCACCTCGCGTGAAACCCCTTCAATCTGTCCCCGTATGTTGGCATAACTATACCGTCGACGGCAGCCGAAATGGTCAATCGGACCATGGGTTTGGTCAATCGGACCATAAATTTGGGCGTTTAGTGGGGGGCCTCTGGCCAAGTACTGCGTATGTTGAACGGACACAGTCGTATCGACTATCGCCTTCTTGGAACCTCTGGTGACGTCGGCGTCCAGCGCGGGCTGGCGGAGTTCCGCATGGGCCGCCCGGTCATTTTCGCCGCCGACGGCGAGCAAATACTGGCGCTGCCGGTCGACGGGGCGGACGGTGAGCGGGTTGCAGCCTTCCATGCCCTGCACGCTGCCCGGCCTCCGCGCCTCGCGATCACCGCCCGACGCGCGAAGGCGCTGGGCGTCGAGGCCGCCGAGCCGGTCCTGGTGGAGCTCGCGGCCAGCGACGACGCGGACTCCATCTTTGCCCTGGCCGCCAGCGCCCATGTCGATCGCGCGGTCGCAACGCACCCGGCCGGCCGTACCGCCGTTGCGGCCATCGAGCTCGCCAAGCTGGCGCAGCGCCTGCCGGCTCTGCTGATCCGCGACGCCGAGGCTCATGCGAGCGCCATCTTAAATCCGCCGCTGATCACCGTCGATGCGGACGCAGTCGCGCGTTTTCGCCGGGAGATCATCCGCTCGCTGGTGATCGCCGGGGATGCGCAGGTGCCGCTCGAGAACGGTCTCTCGACCCGCTTCGTCGTCTTCCGGGACGTGATCGGCGGCAGCTCGGCCGCCATCATCGTCGGCAATCCGGACTTCTCCCAGCCCGTACCGGTGCGGCTGCACTCCGCCTGCCTGACCGGCGACGTGTTCGGCTCGCGGCGCTGCGACTGCGGGGACCAGCTCAATCTCGCGCTCGCCCGACTGCATGCCGCCGGCGGCGGGGTCATCCTCTATCTCGATCAGGAGGGCCGCGGGGTCGGATTGGTCAACAAGATCCGCGCCTACAAGCTCCAGGACGCGGGCCTGGATACGGTCGACGCCAACACCACTCTCGGCTTCGACGACGACGAACGCGAGTACAAGATCGCGGCGCGCATGCTCGATCTGCTGGGATGCCGGCGCGTTCTGCTGCTGACCAACAATCCAAGCAAGCTCGAGAGCCTGATCGAGGCGGGTATCGAGATCGTCGAGCGCCTGCCGCTCTATACTCCGATCAATGCCGACAATCGCCGCTATCTGGCCGCCAAAGCCACCCGGGCCGGTCACTGGCTGGACGGCATGTTCGTGGAGTCGAACGCCGACCAAAGCAAGCGCGAGGAGCCCCGACTAGCACCTCCTCCCTGAGAGGGCCGGCCCCCACGCTTGGAACAAGGAGGCGCCGATGGCGGTTGATTCCGGGCAGACACACGCCCCGATGGAAACCTACACGCCCGTTGCCCGGATCCTGCATTGGGTCATCGCCGTTCTCGTCGTGATCATGATCGTGGTGGGCGTGACCATTTCGAACACCGACGACTGGCCTGGCAAAACCGTCGTCTACAATCTTCACAAATCGACCGGCATCGTCCTATTGCCGCTCGTACTGTTCCGGCTGTTCTATCGCTTAAGCCATCCGCCGCCACCGCTCCCGGCGGACCTTCCCCAAATCCAACAGATGGCGGCCCACGCCAATCACTGGGCGCTCTATGCGCTACTGATCATGCAGCCGATCGTCGGCTGGATCGCGACCTCGGCCTATCCGGCGCCGATCCCGATTTACGGGCTATTCGAGATGCCCCGAATCTGGCCGGAGGACCGCGCCTTTTCGGAGCGCATGTTCACCGTCCACGCCTTCATCGGTGGCCTTCTCGCCGTGCTCATCATCATGCACGTGGCGGCGGCCCTCTATCACCACTTCGTCCGCCGCGACGCCGTCCTGCTTCGCATGTTGCGGGTGTAGCGAGAAGGCGGGGTCTTCCATGTCCCTGATCGTCATCGAGAACCAGCCCCCCAATCCCAACAGCACGCGCGACCTGGTGCGGCTCTACTCGCGGGTGCTCGATCTGCTCGGCCCTGAAAAGCGGCTCGGCGTCATGCTCGCGTTGGGCAACCTCGCCCTCGTCGTCGCCCAGTTCGCCGAGCCCGTGCTGTTCGGCCGCGTCGTCGACACGCTGGTCAGCGCCCAGGCCAGCAACACGATGCCGGTGTGGTCGAGCCTCGCCGGCCTGCTCGCCGCCTGGGTGGCGTTCGGCCTGTTCACGATCGTCAGCGGCACGCTGGTCGCGCTGCATGCCGATCGGCTTTCGCACCGGCGTCGCCAGGCAGTGCTGACCGACTATTTCGAGCATGTGCTGCAGCTGCCGCTCTCCTATCACGGGGCCACCCATTCCGGCCGCCTGATGAAGGTGATGCTGCAGGGGACCGACTCGCTCTGGGTGCTCTGGCTGGGCTTCTTCCGCGACCACTTCGCAACGGTCGTCTCGCTGTTCGTGCTGCTGCCGCTGTCGCTGTTCCTGAACTGGCGGCTGGCGCTGCTGCTGATCGTGCTGTGCATCGTGTTCGCGCTGTTGACCGCCTTCACCTGGAGCAAGACCGAGAAGCTGCAAAGCTCGGTCGAGCAGCGCTATTCCGAGGTCGCCGAACGCGCCTCCGACGCCCTCGGCAACATCGCGCTGGTGCAGAGCTTCACCCGCGTCGACGCCGAGGTGACGGACCTCAAGAACCTGGTCGCGCGGCTGCTCGCCGCGCAGATTCCGGTGCTGTCATGGTGGGCGCTCGTCGCCATGATGACGCGCGCCGCCACCACACTGACGATCCTCTCGATCATTCTACTGGGCACCTGGCTCAACATCAGGGGTCTCGCCACCGTCGGCGAAATCGTCATGTTCATGAACTTCGCCACCCTGGTGATCCACCGGCTGGAATCGATCGTCGGATTCGCCAACCGCATCCTGATGGAGGCTCCCAAGCTGGTGGAGTTTTTCGACGTCCTCGATACCGTCCCGGCGTTGCACGATCGCCCCAACGCGGTCGATCCCGGTCGGATGAAGGGACACGTCGCCTTCAAGGATGTGTCGTTCTCCTACGACGGCAAAAAGCCGGCGGTCGAAGACCTGGACTTCCAGGTGGAGCCCGGCAAGACCATTGCTTTGGTCGGCGCAACCGGCGCCGGGAAATCGACCGCGCTTGCCTTGCTGCATCGCGCGTTCGATCCGCAGTCGGGCTGCATCGAGATCGACGGCAAGGACATCCGCAATCTCAAGCTCGCTGCGTTGCGCCGCAATATCGGCGTCGTGTTCCAGGAGACGTTGCTGCTCAACCGGTCGATCGCCGACAACCTGCGGGTCGGGAAACCGACCGCCACCGAGGAGGAGATGCGCGAGGCCGCGGCGCGCGCGCAGGCGCTCGACTTCATCGAGCGGATCGGCTTCGAGGCGCCGGTCGGCGAACGCGGACGCTCGCTCTCGGGCGGCGAACGCCAGCGGCTGTCGATCGCGCGCGCGCTGCTCAAGGATCCGCCGATCCTGATCCTGGATGAGGCGACCAGCGCCATGGACGCCGAGACCGAGCGGAAGGTGCAGCTGGCGCTGACCGAAGTGACCAAGGGCCGCACCACGTTCGTGATCGCACACCGCCTCGCCACCATCCGCAACGCCGACACCATCCTGGTTTTCGATCGCGGCCGCGTGGTCGAAAGCGGATCGTTCGACGAGCTGGTCGCCAAGGACGGCCGGTTCGCGGCGCTCGCCAAGGCGCAGTTCATGGACATCCGGCCGACGAAGGTCGACGAGGCGGCGGAGTAGCGGCGGCTAAGCAATGGTCGAGCCGCCGTCGACGACGATGTTCTGTCCGGTGACGAACGATCCCGCAGCCGAGGCGAGGAACACCGCGGCGCCCGCGATCTCATCGGGCTGGCCGATGCGCCGCAACGGCGTCCTGCCGCTGTAGTTCTTCAGCGTTTCCGGGTTGTCCCACAGCGCGCGCGCAAATTCGGTCTTGATCAGTCCGGGCGCGATGCAGTTGACCCGCACGTTGTGCGGCCCGTATTCGATCGCCAGGTTGCGTGCGAGCTGGAGATCGGCCGCCTTGGAGATCGCATAGGCGCCGAGCACCGGCGTCCCGCGCAGGCCCCCGACCGATGAGACGATGATGATCGCGCCGTCCTTGCGCGCGATCATCTGCGGCACCACGAAACTGATCAGCCAGTGGTTCGAGACGATGTTGTTGTCCAAAACCTTGCGCAGCTGCTCGTCGGTGATGTTGGCCATCGGGCCGTAGTACGGATTTGACGCCGCGTTGCAGACCAAAACGTCGATCCGGCCGAGCTTCTCGTTGGTCACATTGACCAGGTTCTGGAGATCATCCTTGGATGAAATGTTCGCCGGTATGACGGTCGCAGCGCCGGCGCCGTGGCGCTCATTGATGCTCTGGGCCACCTCCTCGCAGGTCGCGGCCTTGCGCGACGACACCACGACCTTGGCGCCGTGCTCGGCCATGCGCTCCGCGATCGCGCGGCCGATGCCGCGTGACGAGCCGGTGATGACGGCGACCTTTCCGGTCAGATCGAACAATGACACACTTAACCTCCCGTACCTCGCGCGAACTAGTTTGCAGCCTGCGACATCAGCCCGCCGGCTTCCGCCAGTCGGGCCAGATGATGATCGGCATCGCCGAACACCGAGTCGATCATCGTCAGGCGCTTGAAATAGTGCCCGACCTTGAACTCCGCGGTCATGCCGACGCCGCCATGCAGCTGGATCGCCTGATGGGCGATGAAGCGCCCGGAGCGGCCGACCTGCACCTTGGCGGCGGCGATCGCCTTGCGGCGCTCGACCGCATCCGGTTCGTGCGCCATCATGGTGGCGAACATCGCCATGCTGCGGGCCTGTTCGAGCGCAACGAACATGTCCGCCGCCCGGTGCTGCAGCACCTGGAAGGAGCCGATCGGCACGCCGAACTGCTTGCGGGTCTTGAGATACTCGACCGTGAGCACGTGCATTTCGCCCATGGCGCCAACTGCCTCGGCCGCGAGCGCCGCCATCGCCTCGTCCGTTATGCGTTCGAGCAGCGGCAGCGCATTCTCCGGATCGCCGATCGCGTTCCCGGCCGGGACGCGCACGCCGGCGAGCGACACCTCGGCCGCGCGGGTTCCGTCCTGGGTCTGATAGCCGCGCCGCGTGACCCCAGGCGCCTTGGCGTCAACCAGGAACAGTCCGATGCCGCCGCGATCGCGGCGAGCTCCGGCGGTGCGCGCGGTGACGAGGAGCTCGTCGGCGCCGTCGCCATGCAAGACGACACCCTTCTCGCCGTCGAGGACGAAAGCGCCGCCATCCCGCCTTGCCGTGGTGGCGACGTCGTGCAGATCGTAGCGCGACTGCCGCTCGATGTGTGCAAGCGCCAGCAGCAGACTGCCGTCGGCAATGCGGGGAATGCGCGCGGCGCACTGCTCCTGCGTGCCGCCGTGGCGCAGCGCGGCGCCAGCGAGGACGACCGTCGCCAGATAGGGCTCGAGTGCGAGCGCGCGCCCAAGCGCCTCCATGACGATCATGGTCTCGGCCGGCCCGCCGCCAAAGCCGCCATGCGCTTCGGGAAACGGTAGGGCCAACAGCCCGAGCTCGGCGTACTGCGCCCAGAGGTCCCGGCTCCATCCCTCCGGGCTCTTGGCGTAGGCCTTGCGGCTGTCGAAATCGTAGCGGTCCTTGAGCAGCCGCTCGATGCTGTCCTTGAGCAGGCGCTGCTCTTCGGTCAGGTCGAAGTCCATGCGCCCCCCCAAATGAATAGTGAAATAGTGAATGGTGAATGGTGAGTAGCAATAGTGTGGCGCTGCAGAGTTGTTAACTCACTACTCACTACTCACTACTCACTACTCACTACTCACTACAGGCCCAGGATGGCCTTACTCACTACAGGCCCAGGATGGCCTTGGCGATGATGTTCTTCTGGATCTCGTTCGAGCCGCCATAGATCGAAGTCTTGCGGTAGTTGAAATAGGTCGGCGCAATCGATGCGGCCCATTCGGGGCCTGCCGGGGGCTCGTTCCAGCCTTCCTGATCGGGCTGATAGGGCGCCGCATAGGGCCCGACGACCTCGAGCAGCAACTCGGTTGTCGCCTGCTGGATTTCCGAGCCCTTGAGCTTGAGGATCGAGGACGCCGGGTTTGGCTTGCCGCGCGCGCGGTTGCGCTCGTCGGCAACGACCCGCAGCTGGGTCATCTCCAGCGCCTTCAGCTCGATCTCGACCGCGACCAACCTCTCGCGAAAACGCGGCGTCTCGATCAGCGGCGTATCGCCGACGCGCTCGATCGCGGCAAGCTCGCGGATGCGCCGGATACGCTCTTTTGACATGCCGACGCGCGCGATTCCGAAGCGCTCGTTCCCGAGCAGGAATTTCGCGTAGTCCCAGCCCCTGTTCTCCTCTCCCACCAGGTTCTCCACCGGTACCCGCACGTCGTCGAAAAACACCTCGTTGACCTCGGCCCCGCCGTCGATCGTCTGAATCGGCCGCACGGTGATGCCGGGGCTCTTCATATCGATCAAAAGGAATGAGATGCCCTGTTGCTTCTTTGCTGCCGGATCGGTGCGCACGAGGCAGAAGATCCAATCGGCGTGCTGCGCGGACGTGGTCCAGGTCTTCTGGCCGTTGACGAGGTAGTGGTTGCCGTCGCGCTTGGCCGAAGTCTTGAGCGAGGCGAGATCGGATCCCGAGCCCGGTTCCGAGAAGCCCTGGCACCACCAGTCGTCGAGATTGGCGATGCGCGGCAGGTAGCGCTGCTTCTGCGCCTCGGTGCCGAAGGTGTAGATCACCGGACCGACCATGTTGACGCCGAAGCCGAGCGGTTGCGGCGCCGGAGTCTGCTGCATCTCCTCCTGGAAGATATAGAGCTGCACGACGCTCCAGCCGGTGCCGCCCCACTCGACCGGCCAGTGTGGGACCGCCCAGCCCTTGGCATTGAGGGTGCGTTGCCAATTGACGACGTCGTCCTTGTCGAGCTTGCGGCCCTCGACCAGCTTGCGCCGGATGGTTTCAGGCAGCGAACTGCGGAAGAACGCGCGTACCTCGTCGCGGAACGCGACCTCATCGGGGGTGAAACGCAGGTCCATGGTGGCTTCCTTTTGAGCGGGCGACGGGGCCGAAAGGCCCTGCCCAGGCAGGTTTCGCACTTCGAACGGGCACATGCCGCTCGCGCGGCGCAGTGCCGGCCCTACGCGTTGATCTCGAACAGGCCGGCGGCGCCCATGCCGCCGCCGATGCACATGGTGACGACGGCGCGCTTGGCACCGCGCCGCCTGCCCTCGATCAACGCGTGACCGGTCAGGCGCGCCCCGCTCATGCCGAACGGGTGGCCGATCGAGATGCCGCCGCCGTCGACGTTGTAGATCTCCGGATCGATGCCGAGCCGGTCACGGCAATAGAGGCACTGGCTGGCGAAGGCTTCGTTCAACTCCCACAGATCAATATCGTCAATCGCGAGACCCTGCCGCTGCAGCAGCTTGGGCACCGCGAACACGGGACCGATGCCCATCTCGTCCGGCTCGCAGCCGGCCACCGAAAAGCCGATGAAGGTGCCGAGCGGCTCGAGGCCGCGGCGCTCGGCCTCCTTCGCTTCCATCACGACGCAAGCCGACGCTCCGTCGGAAAGCTGGCTGGCATTGCCGGCGGTGACGTAGCCGCCCTCGCGCACCGGCTTGAGTGCGGCGAGGCCCTCGGGCGTCGTGTCGGGCCGATTGCCTTCGTCCTTGGTGAGCGTGACCTGCTCGAACGATTCCTCCTTGGTGTCCTTGTTGACGTTCTTCTTCACCGACGGCAACGGCACGATCTCCTGGTCGAACCGGCGGGCCTGCTGCGCGGCGGCGGTACGGCGCTGGCTCTCGAGCGCGAAGGCGTCCTGTGTTTCCCGCGAGACGCCGTAACGTTCCGCGACGATGTCGGCGGTCTCGATCATGGGCATCCACATTTCCGGCTTATGCTCCTTCAGCCAGTCCTCATAGACCGGCGAGCGCTGATCGCCGACCAGGCTGCAGCTTTCGAGCCCGCCGGCGACGATCGTCTTCACCTCGCCGGTCATGATCCGCTGCGCGGCCATCGCGATCGTTTGCAGACCCGAGCTGCAGAAGCGGTTGACCGTCATTCCGGCAACCGTGACCGGCATCCCGGCCCGGATCGCCGAAAGCCGCGCGATGTTTTGGCCGGTCGCGCCCTGCGGCATGGCGCAACCCATGATCACGTCATCGACGTCTGCCGGGTCGAGCTGCGCGCGTTCGACCGCGTGCTTGATCACATGGCCGCCCATGGTGGCGCCATGCGTCATGTTGAACGCGCCGCGGCCGGCCCTGCCGATCGGGGTGCGGGCGGTGGAGACAATGACGGCTTCGTGCATGGTTTTGCCTCTTGCTCTGAAATCGAAACGACGGGCCGCACGGTCACGCCGCTTTGCTGGCCGCGGCCAGGGTTGCGAACCCTTTGCCCTCGGCGGCGAGCCGGGAAAGGAGCGGCGCCGGCTTGAGCCGATCGTCCTTCGACTGACCCGCATAGTGCAAAAGTCGATCGCGGATCTTCGCGAGGCCCACGCTGTCGGCGTAGTACATCGGCCCACCGCGGTAGACTGGCCAGCCGTAGCCATAGACCCAGATCACGTCGATGTCGCTTGGCCGGGATGCGATCCCCTCCTCCAGGATGCGCGCGCCCTCGTTGACCATCGGGTACAGCAGTCGTTCGAGGATTTCCTGCCTGTCGATCGGTCGGCGCGTGATGCCGCGGTCGCGCGAGGCTTTCACGATCAGCGCTTCAATCTCAGGATCCGGCTGCGGCGTGCGCGAGCCCGGCTGGTAGATGTAGTACCCGCGGCCGGTCTTCTGCCCGTAGCGGCCCATCTCGCAGATCGCGTCGGCGATCTCCGCCTTGGTGCCGAGCGCCTTGCGGATGCGCCAGCCGACATCGAGCCCGGCTAGGTCGCCCATCGCGAACGGCCCCATCGGGAAGCCGAACTGGGTAAGCGCGCCATCGACCTCATGCGGCAGCGCGCCCTCGAGCAGCATGCGCTCGGCCTCGATGCCGCGCGCGCTCAGCATCCGGTTGCCGACGAAGCCGTGGCACACGCCGACCACCACCGGCACCTTGCCCATCTTGCGCCCGACCGCGACCGCGGTCGCGAGCACATCCGCAGCCGTCCGCTCGCCGCGCACGATCTCCAACAGCCGCATCACATTGGCCGGGCTGAAGAAGTGCATGCCGAGCACCGATGGCGGCCGCTTGGTGGTCTGGGCAATCTCGTTGACGTTGAGGTACGAGGTGTTGGTCGCCAGCACCGCGTCAGGCCGCGTGATGCGATCGAGCTTGCCGAACACCTCCTTCTTGATCGGCATCTCCTCGAACACCGCCTCGATCACGATGTCGGCATCGGCGACTTTCTCGAAATCGGTGGTGCCGCTGAAAAGGCCCATCCGGCGCTCGACGTCCTCGGGCTTGAGGCCGCCGCGCGCTGCCGTGTTCTCGTAGTTCTTGCGCACGGTCTTGAGGCCGCGATCGAGCGCCTCCTGCGAGGTCTCCACTACGGTGACCGGGATGCCGGCGTTGGCGAAATTCATCGAGATGCCGCCACCCATGGTGCCGGCGCCGATCACCGCCGCCCGCTTGACATCGCGCGGCTTGTCGGCCGCGGTGACACCGGGAACCTTGGCGGCTTCGCGCTCCGCGAAGAAAATGTAGCGCTGCGCCTTCGACTGGTCGCCAGTGACCAGCTCCTGGAACAGCTCGCGCTCGCGCTGAAGACCTTGATCGAACGGCAGGTCGAGCGCGGCCTTCACGGCTTCGACGCAGGCGACCGGCGCGCGCAAGCCGCGTGCCCGGCTGGTCAGCGCGCCGCCCGCCTCTTCGAACTTGCTGCGGTCGGCGCGGGTCGCGGCGAGCTTGGCGTCCTCATCGCGTAACCGGCGCAGCGGCCGCTGTTCGGCGACGGCCTTGCGGGTGAACGCGACCGCGCTCGCGACCAGATCGCCCTCGACGATCTCGTCGATCAGTCCGTCCGCCAATGCCTGGCGGGCGGGGATGGGATCGCCCGAGACGATCATGCGTAGCGCCTTCTCGGGTCCAATCGCCCGCGGCAGCCGCTGCGTACCGCCGGCGCCTGGAAGGATGCCGAGCTTCACCTCCGGCAATCCGAGGCGCGCGTCCGGCACCGCGACACGGAAGTGGCAGGCAAGCGCGAGCTCCAGGCCGCCGCCGAGCGCGGTCCCGTGAATGGCGGCTACTACCGGCTTGGGCAGGTTCTCGATCAGCTCGATGTTGTCGCGCAGGCCCGGAGGCTGCGGCGGCTTGCCGAATTCGGTGATATCGGCACCGGCGACGAAGGTGCGGCCCTTGCAGGCCAGCACGATTGCCTTGATGCCTTGATCATCCTTCGCCTGGGTGAAGGCCTCCTGGATGCCGGAGCGCACGGCATGACTCAACGCATTCACCGGCGGACTGTCGATCGTGACGATGCCGATGTCGCCGTCTCGAGAAAGCTCGACAACCTTGCTCACGCATTCCTCCCGTCGACCTGGCCTGCCCACCGATGCGGCTCGTCACAGATTGACTCCAACCGCTGCACGAGTCGACTGTGCCGAACACCGGGCAAGTGCGTTTCGCAGTGCGGTTTGCCGAAGCGGGAGCCGCGCAATGCCCGAGCCTGTCGTTCCTGCTAGACTGACGCGCAGAGTTGATAAAGGGGTACCGCAATGGATTTTTCGCTTTCCGACCGTCAGCGCCACTGGCGCGACCGCGTGGCAGCGTTCATGCACGCGCATGTGTATCCGGCCGTCGACGCCTACAATGCGCAGATGGCCGGCTTCGGCGAGAACCGCTGGCAGGTTCCTCCGGTCCTCAACGAGTTGAAAGCGAAGGCAAGGGCGGAAGGCCTGTGGAACCTGTTCCTGCCGCCCTCGGCCGAGCATGACGATGGCTCTTATCGCGGCGCCGGCCTTACCAATCTGGAATACGCGCTCTGCGCCGAAGAGATGGGCCGGATCCCGTGGGGCTCCGAGGTGTTCAACTGCTCGGCGCCGGATACCGGCAACATGGAGGTGTTCCATCGTTACGGCACGCGTGAGCAGAAGGATCAATGGCTCAAGCCGCTGATGGAGGGCGAGATCCGTTCCGCCTTTCTGATGACCGAACCCGCCGTCGCCTCGTCCGATGCCACCAACATCGAGACCTCGATCCGCCGCGACGGCAACCATTACGTCATCAACGGCCGCAAGTGGTGGTCGTCGGGGGTCGGTGACCCGCGCTGCAAGATCTCGATCGTGATGGGCAAGACCGACCCGAACGCGCCGCGGCATACCCAGCAGTCGCAGATCCTGGTCCCGCTCGACACCCCGGGCGTGAAGGTCGTGCGCATGCTCCCCGTATTCGGTTTCGATGACGCCCCGCATGGGCACGCGGAGGTGATCCTCGATAACGTGCGCGTGCCGCGGGAGAACCTGCTCCTGGGCGAAGGTCGCGGGTTCGAAATCGCGCAAGGGCGGCTGGGACCCGGCCGCATCCATCATTGCATGCGCACCATTGGGGTGGCGGAAGCGGCGCTCGAGAAGATGGTGAAGCGGCTGTTGAGCCGTACCGCGTTCGGCAAGCGCATCGCCGATCACTCGGTATGGGAGCAGCGGGTCGCGGACGCGCGCACCAACATCGAGATGACGCGCCTGCTCTGCCTGAAGGCCGCCGACATGATGGACAAGGTCGGCAACAAGGAAGCGCGGCAGGAGATCGCCATGATCAAGGTGGCGGCGCCACTGATGGCGCTCAAGATCATCGATGAGGCGATCCAGGCGCACGGCGGCGGCGGCGTCACCACCGATTTCGGCCTCGCCAAGGCCTACGCCGGCATCCGCACCTTGCGGCTCGCCGACGGTCCCGACGAGGTCCACAACCGCGCCATCGCCCGGATGGAGTTTGCCAAGCACAGTAACTGAGTGAAGTTTTGCGAGGCGCGCGCACGCGCGCCCGTGCCCATCGTGCGGCCGCTGCCCGCCGGTGGGGCGCGGGCCGCTTCGTTTGCCCGCCCACAGCGGCCTTGACACATCCGCCGCTGCGCATATCCCATTTCACACCAAGCGCCGCCGCAAGACGCGGCCGACCGGAGGAGACGCCCATGCGCCGTCTGATCGGTACCGCCGGCATCGTTGCGGGTGCGGCAGTGACCGCCCTGCTCGCCACCCATGGTCCGGCGCGCGCGCAAGCTCTGCAGCCGGTGTCCGTCATCGTATTTCCGGGCGGCTTCAACTGGCCGATCTGGGTCGCGCAGGAGAAAGGGTACTTCGCCGACCGCGGCATCGAGGTGAAGCTCACCAATACGCCCAACTCGGTATTCCAGCTCACCGGCCTGATCGAGGGTCGTTTCGACATCGGCATGACCGCGATCGACAACGTCGTGGCCTACATGGAAGGTCAGGGCGAAGCGCAGGTCACGACTCCGCCCGACCTGTTCGTTTTCATGGGCGCGGACAACGGCTTGCTGAGCCTCGTGGTCGCGCCAGAGATCAAGGGCTTCGCCGACCTCAAGGGCAAGACCCTCTCGGTCGACGCCATGACCACCGGCTATGCGTTCGTGCTGTTCGACCTGCTCGAGCGCGGCGGCCTGAAAAAGGACGACTACGAGGTGGTGCGCGCCGGCGGCGTGCTCGCGCGCTGGGAGGCGCTGCGCGAGCGCAAGCACGCCGGCACGATGCTGCTCACGCCGTTCGATATCTTGGCTAAGAACGCCGGCTTCAACGTCCTGCAGCCGGCAATCGAGGTTTACAAGAACTACCAGGGCCTGGTCGGCGCGGCGCGGCGCGAATGGGCGCGCGACAACCGGGCAAAGCTCGAAGCCTACATCCGCGGCTACATAGCCGCTCTCGACTGGCTCGGCGCACCGGCCAACAAGGCCGACGCGATCGCCATCCTGCGCAAGCAGCTGCCGCAGATGTCGCCGGAGCTTGCCGAGGAGTCCTACGCGGCGCTCGCTCCGCCGAAAGGGTTCTTCCCGAAGGCGCGGATCGACATGGAAGGCGTCAAGCGCGTGCTGGAATTGCGCAGCCGCTACGGCGCCCCGCAAAAGACGCTGACCGACGCCGCCAAGTACTACGACGGGACGTACTACGAGGCGGTAATGAAATGACTATGGGGTGGGCGAAGGCCAAGCGCTTGCGCGCCGTCGCTCGCCGCTGTTGCGGCTCGCCCATGCGGATCTGAACAACGTGGGCACGCGTTCGCTCAGCGGCGCTTTGCCCACCCTACGAGGCGCCAACTGGAGAACAAGATGAACCATCTCAATCGCCGCACCATCATCACCGCCGGGAGCGGCCTCGCCCTTGCGACGGCGTTCGGCAATGCGGCTTTCGCGCAGGGCAAGGAACCGATCCGCATCGGATTCGGGATGTCGCTGACCGGTCCGCTCGCCGCCAACGGAAAGTCGTCCCTGGTCGCAATGAAGGTCTGGGAGGACGACGTCAACGCCAAGGGCGGCCTGCTGGGACGGCCGGTGAAGCTCGTGTTCTACGACGACCAGAGCAATCCCTCGACGGTGCCGGGCATCTACACCAAGCTGATCGATGTCGACAAAGTCGATCTGGTGGTCTCCGGCTATGCCAGCAACATGATCGCGCCCGCAATGCCTGTGGTCATGCAGAAGAAGCGGGTATTCGTCTCTTTGTTCGGAACCGGCATCAACGAGCCGTTCAAGTACGATCGCTATTTCTCGATGCTCCCGACCGGATCCAATCCGAAGCCGGCCTTCACCACGGGTTTCTTCGAAATCGCCCTGGCGCAGAACCCGAAGCCGCAGACGATCGCCATCGCGGCGGCTGACGCCGAGTTCGGGCGCAATGTCTCCGACGGCGCGCGGGAAAACGCGAAGAAAGCCGGCTTGAGAATCGTCTACGACCGCAACTATCCGCCGGCGACCACCGACTTCGCCCCGATCGTGCGCGCCATCCAGGCGGCGAATCCGGACATCGTGGTCATCTGCTCCTACCCGCTCGACTCGGTCGGGATGATCCGCGCCATCAACGAGATCGGCTACAAGCCGAAGATGCTGGGCGGCGCCATGGTCGGCATCCAGGCGACCGCCATCAAGATGCAGCTCGGGCCGCTGATGAACGGCATCGTCAACTATGAGACCTGGATACCGGCGAAGACGATCCAATACCCCGGTGTCATGAAGGTGGTGGAGAAGTATCAGGCCCGCGCCCAGGCCGAGGGCGTCGATCCGCTCGGCTATTACATGCCGCCGTGGGCGTATGCGTACCTGCAGGTGGTCGAGCAGGCCGTAACCGAGACCAACAGCCTCGACGACGCCAAGCTCGCCGACTACATGCGCAGCGCGACGTTCAAGACCGTGGTCGGCGACATCAAGTTCGACAAGGAGGGGGAGTGGTCGGAGACCCGCATGCTCACGATCCAGTACCAAAATATCAAATCGACCGACATCAACGAGTTCAAGGACATGAGCAAGCAGCCGATCCTGGCGCCCGCGAACCTGAAGACCGGCGACGTCATCTTCCCGTACGCCGACGCGAAGAAGTGATTGACCGGCAGATGGAGAGAGAGCATCGAGGCGATCAAGCGGACATCCGTCGAGATGCGCGCCGCTACGCGTCGCTCCTTCAGGATGAGGGCAGAGCTTGTTGCGACCTCACCCTGAGGAGCCAGGCCTCGCAAATCGGCAACCGCCGATGTGAGGGCTAGCGTCACGAACGGAGAGGACGCAAACTGGGCCGCCAATCGTCATTGCAATGCCTACCGCGAACATTTCGGGAGAGCCTCATGCCTTATGTGACCGAAGAGAACCTGACCGATCTTGCGGTCGAACGGTGGAGCAATATCCCCGATCCGCGGCTGCGCCAGGTGATGACCGCGCTGGTGCGGCATCTGCACGAGTTCACGCGCGAGATCGAGCCGACGCCGGCGGAATGGTTCGCCGCCATCCAGTTCCTCACCCGGATCGGGCAGAAGTGCGACGACAAGCGGCAGGAGTTCATCCTGTGCTCCGACGTGCTCGGCGTGAGCATGCTGGTCGATGCCATCAACAACCGGCTCGCGACCGGCGCGACGCCGACCACGGTCGAGGGGCCGTTCCACATCCCCGATTCACCGGAGGTCAAGAACGGTGGCAACATGGCCGAGGGCGCGCCCGGCATCCCCTGCTTCGTCACCGGCACGGTGTGCTCGACCGAAGGGCAGCCGGTCGCCGGCTGCATCCTCGACATCTGGCAGACCGACGGCGAGGGCCTCTACGAAGCCCAACGCGACACCGACGGGCCGTGGATGCGCGGCTTCTACCGCACCGGTACGGATGGATCCTACGCCATCCGGACGGTGGCGCCGATTGGCTACACCATCCCGATGGATGGGCCGCTCGGCGAGCTGATGAAAGAAACGAACATCAGCCATTTCCGGCCGGCGCACATCCATTTCCACCTGAAGGCGCCCGGCTACCACGAGGTCATCACCCACCTGTTCCAGCGCGGCGACCAGTACATCGACACCGATGTCGTGTTCGGCGTGAAGGAGCCGCTGATCGTCGACTTCGTGCGGAAGCCCGGCGGCAAGACGCCGACCGGCGAGACCCTGAACGCCCCGTTCTACGAAATCCGCTATGACTTCGTGCTGCAGCAGAAGGCGAAAGCGGCGAAGGCGGCGTGACGCGGGGGTTCCGCGGCCCGGCAATGGCAGCGGCGCCGCTTGCTTAAGCCTCATCCTGAGGAGCCGCCGAAGGCGGCTTCTCGAAGGATGGCCGCGCACACAAAACTCGCTGGATCGTGATGAAGAACGGCGCGAGGCAACGGAGGCGCCATCCTTGAATCGCGCTGGGTCGGCGCGAGCGGACATCCTTCGAGACACGTCGCTTCGCGACGCTCCTCAAGGATGAGGGTTGGGTGCATGCGGCCAAGGCGGCGCCTCGAAGGATGGCCGCGCAACGACTTCAATACGTCTCGAGGTGGTAGCGGCCTTCCTCGCGCATGCGATCGCGGGTCGCCGCCCAGTCGAGACCGTGACGCTCGCAGATCGCCGCGAACGAGGCTTCGACGCCCGCCTCCATGCCGCGCAGCCCGCACACATAGATGTGGCTGCTTGGACGGCCGAGCAGCGCGGCGATATCGGCGCCGCGCGCGCGCATGCGATCCTGCACGTATTCCTTCGGCTTGTTCGGCAGCCGCGAGAACACCAGCTCCTGATCGAGCAGCTTCGCCGGCACCTTCTGCAATGGACCGAAATACGGGAGCTCGGAGGGGCCACGCGCGCCGAAGAAGAGGTAGAGCTTGCCGGGCGCATTCGGCATCGACCGGCGGCGGCGCTCGGTGAAGCCGCGGAACGGCGCCGACCCGGTACCGGTACAGATCATCACGATATCGGCGGCCGGGTCGTCCGGCATCAGGAAGGTGGCACCGAACGGCCCGGCCACATTGACCTTGTCGCCCTGCTTGAGGTCGCACACGTAGTTCGAACCGATGCCACGATGGACGCTGCCGTCCGGGCGCGTCTCGACCACGCGCTTGACCGTGAGCGCCAGATTGTTGGTGTTCGGGCGCTCGCCGTCGCGCGGGCTCGCAACCGAGTAGAGCCGCAACGCGTGCGGCCGCCCGTGCGCGTTGGTGCCGGGCGGGATGATGCCGATGCTTTGGCCTTCCAGCACCGGGAAGCCCTTGTTGCCGAAGTCGAGAATGACGTGCCGAATGTCGGCGCTGGCGTTCTCCGCGGTCAGCCGGAAGTTGCCGGTGACCGTCGCCTGCACCGGATTTGCCCGGGTATAGAGGTTGATGCGCGGCTTCGCCGCCGACATCGGCGAGCGTAACCTGCCACCGGTGCCGCTGTGCGCGTCGGCGAGCAGCGCCGCCGCCTCCTCGTCGAGCGCCTCGATCTCCGCGTCTTCCCCCTCCCCTTCGGGCGGAAGATCGGTCCAGGAGAACTGCTCATCCAGCGAATAGGCGCGGGCCACCATGACGAAGTGATTGATCGAGCCGGTCGGGCACGGGCTGACGCAGTCCATGCAGAACTCGCACTTGTCGGGATCGACCACGTAGTTGTTTTCGTCGTGCGTCACCGCGCCGACCGGACAGGTGGCCTCGCAGGTGTTGCAACGGATGCACACCGCCGGGTCGATCAGGTGCTGCTTGACCGATGCGTTCATGGTTTCTGACGACGGAGGACGGACGACCGACAACCGCCAGCCGCCAATGCTTGATCTGTCGTCCGTCGTCTGTCCTCCGACTACGCGATCTTCACATATTCGAAGTCGCCGGACTTGTTGTCGATGCCGACTTTCGGCGGCGCAATCCAGGAAGCGAACTTGCCGGGCGTAGCTTCCGGCGCCATCAGGCTCTCGATATAGGCACGGTCGTCGGCCGACGGCAGGAACTCATCCTTGCGCTTCTCCCACTCGGCGTCGCCCAGCACATTGCCGTCGGGATCGGCCTTGATGCCCGAGAACTCGCCGATGTGGCGGTGGAACGCGACATGCGGCAGCGTGAGCCGGAACGGAATGCCGTACTTCTCGAAGTTGCGGTTCCAGCGCCCGACCCCGGCGTTGCAGTCGGCGACGAAGTCGTCGCGCAGCCGCATGTTGAGCGCCGAGAGCGCCGGCACGTCCTGCTTCGCGATGCTGCCCTCGACCAGCCGGAGCACCGGGTAGGTGCCGCTCTCGAGCTGATGATCGTCGTCGAGCTTGTCCTCGCGGAAGCGTCCCTTGATGCCGGCGTGGAAAGCGTTCGCCGCGTTGGTGGAAATCTCGTTGCCGAACAGGTCGAGCGTGAGCGAGAAGTGCAGGTTGGCCTTTTTCTGCAGGGTCGGCAGATCGATGACGCCGAGCTTGCGAACTGCCTCCTTGTCATGGGGATCGCCGATGCCGGCGGCCCTCATGGCCTCGCAGGTGCGCTCGATCACGCGCCCGACGCCGGTTTCGCCGACGAACATGTGGTGCGCCTCCTCGGTCAACATGAAGCGGCAGGTGCGCGACAGCGGATCGAACCCGGACTGTGCCAGCGCCTCAAGCTGCATCTTGCCATCGCGGTCGGTGAAGAACGTGAACATGAAGAACGACAGCCAGTCGGGCGTCTCCTCGTTGAAGGCACCGAGCATGCGGGGCGTGTCCGCGTCGCCGGAGCGGCGCTGCAGCAGCGCTTCCGCCTCCTCGCGCCCATCGGCGCCGAAATACTTCTGCAGCAGGTAGACCATGGCCCACAGATGCCGGCCTTCCTCGACGTTCACCTGGAACAGGTTGCGCATGTCGTAGAGCGAGGGCGCAGTCTTGCCGAGGTAACGCTGCTGCTCGACCGAGGCCGGCTCGGTGTCGCCCTGGATCACGATCAGCCGGCGCAACATGGCGCGGTGCTCGCCCGGCACTTCCTGCCAGGCGTCCTCGCCCTTGTGCGCCCCGAACGGTACCTTGCGGCCCTCGACTCGCGGCGCCAACAGGATGCCCCACTTGTAGTCGGGCATCTTGACGTAATCGAACTTGGCCCAGCCTTTCGGATCGACGCTCACGGCGGTACGCAGGTAGACCAGCGACTGCTGAAATCCATCCGGTCCCATGTCGTGCCACCAGTCGATATAGCCGGGATGCCACTTCTCCAGCGCGCGCTTGACGCGGACGTCCTCGCCGAGGCCGACATTGTTCGGAATCAGGCCGTCATAGTCGACGTTGATGATGTCGTTCATTGCGTCACTCCTATCATGTCATCCCGGAAGCCGAGCGACGAGGGTGCCCGGAATCCATACGCGCAGCCGAGGCCATGGATTCCGGGCTCGCCGCTTCGCAGTGACACCTTCTGCATCACACGCGTTCGCGGTCGAACGTCGGCTGCACGCCCGAGCCGTAGAGCTTGAGCGCGCCCTGCTGTCCGATCGCATTCGGCCGCTGGAAGATCCAGTTCTGCCAGGCGCTGAGCCGACCGAAGATTTTCGTCTCCATCGTCTCCGGGCCGGCGAACCGCAGATTTGCCTCCATACCGGTCAACGCATCGGGCGAGAAACTCGCGCGCTCCTCCAGCATGATGCGCAACTCGTCGTCCCAGTCGAAATCCTCGAACGCGAAGGTGACAAGACCGAGCGCGCGCGCCTCCTCGGCCGCGATCGGCTCGCCGGTCTTCTGGTTAAGGCGCGCGAGGCTTTCGGGTTCCGCGAGGAACCGGGTCTGCAGCCGGGTCAGGCCGTTGCCCATCGGATAAAAGCCGAAATTGGCTTCGCCAAGCGTGATCGCGGCGGGCGGCCGATTGTCGCCCGCGCGCGCGCCCATCAGCATCAACGCGCGGTCGGCCGCGAACGCCAGCTCCGCCAGCGTACCGGCGAAACACATGCCCGGCTCGATTACCGCGACGAAACTCTTCGCTGTGACGTCGATGCGCTTGAGCACGCGCTTGAGATAGTGCCGGATCTCCCGCATCAGCCAGTCGCCATTGCCGGCGGCGAGGAGCGCGTCGTGCGCGAGCACTGCCTGCGGGTCGCCCTCGGTGCGGAAGACGACGAGGCCGATGCTCGGCTCGTTCACGCGCAGGTGCAAGATCGCGTCTTCCAGTTCGCGTGCGACCGCGAGCGGCCAGAAGCGTGCGCCCCGCGCATGCGCAGCCTCGACCGAATCGGGCACCGCCTCGGCGGGGCCGCGCACCGTGACGGTCGCGGTCCGGCGCGCCCGATCGATGGCCACGTCGACGTGCGCGTAGTCGAGGCGACCTTCATCGACACGCCGTTCGATCGGCGTCAGCGCGATGCCGCTCGCTGCCTGCGGCCGGTCCGAGCGCGCCGCCAGGTCGCGCGCGCGCGCCGCGACAGCATCCTTCCATTTGGAGTTCGGAACCACCTCATCGACCAGCCGCCACTCGACCGCCTTGCTGCCGCGCACACCTTCTTCGATCGCGCAGAACACATCGGCGAGATCGCGGCGGACCTTGCGCTTGTCGGTGACGCGGGTGAGCCCGCCGGTGCCCGGCAGCACGGCCAGCAGCGCCGTCTCCGGCAGGGCGACGCTCGAACGTCGATCGTCCACCAGCATGATGTGGTCGGCGGCGAGCGCCAGCTCGTAACCGCCGCCGGCGCAGCTGCCGTTCACCGCCGCCAGGTAGAACTGCCGCGAATGCTGGCTGGCGTCTTCCATCGCCAGCCGCGTCTCGTTGGTGAACTTGCAGAAGTTGACCTTATGGCTGTGGCTGGCCTTGGCCAGCATCCGGATGTTGGCACCGGCGCAGAAAACATTGTCCTTGCCGGATTTGAGCACCACCACGCGAACCTGCGGGTGCTCGAAGCGCAGGCGCTGCACGGCGTCGTTGAGCTCGATGTCGACCGCAAGGTCGTAGGAATTGAGCTTGAGCTCGTAGTCGCTCGACAGGCCGCCGGCGGGATCGACGTCCATGATCAATGCGGCGACGTCGCCGTCGACCTCAATGCGCCAGTGGCGATACCGGCTCGGCTCGGTCTGAAAGTCGATAGAGGTCATCATGTCCTCGGCCGGTTTATGCATTATATTGCATAAAGAGCGGGCGCCCCGCCACTGAATTATGATTCCCTCAAGCGGTTTCACGCCGCCGGTGCGAGCCCCTCATGCAGCATTACACGGCGGCAGAAATCCGCGGTCGCAGCAAGGGTTAGCGCCGGCTGATCGAGCTGCGGGGCGTGCCCGCAGTGGTCGAGAAGCAGGGCCTCGACCGGGCAATAGGCATCGGCCTCGGCAAGAGCCAGTTGCGCCGGCGATCCGTACCGGTCGTCCCTGCCCTGGATGATCAGCATTGGTACCCGGACGTGTGCCACGGCGTCGTCGATGCGCCAGGCGCGGAAAGCGGGATCGAGCCAGGCGCCGTTCCACCCCCAGAACGCATTGTCGACATTGTTGCCGTGGTAGCGCTCGAGCCGCGCGCGCAAGTCGCCGCGCTCATACGCCTGCTTCGCCTCCGCGATGCTGCGCACCGAAATGTCCTCGACGAAGAAATGCGGCGCCAGCAGCACGAGGCCGCGGACGCGAAAGTCCTGCCGGCCGCCGGCATAGATGGTCGCGATCGAGGCGCCGTCGCTGTGTCCGACCAGCAGCGCTTTGCGCGCGCCCGCTTGGTCGAGCACGGCCGGCAACACCTCGAAGGCTTCGTCGTGCATATAGGTGAGCGGCCACGGCAATGGCGCCGGATTCGATCGGCCGTAGCCGAAGCGCGAATAGACCAGCACGCCGTAGCCGGTCCGCGCTGCGAGCGCGGCTGGGAAGTCGCGCCACATGCCGACGCAGCCGAGCCCCTCGTGCAGCAGTACCAGCGTCGGGGCTTTGTCCGGCGACGGTCCGTGCCAGACGGCTTCGATGCGGCGCCTGTCGATGGCGATGCTGATTTCCATCCGCCCAGCTTCCTTTCATCCCTCTTGAAATAGGCGCTTTACACAAAAACGCCCAAGCTGCTCATCCCGGAAGCCTGGCCGGCAATAAGGCGCTACCCTCGAAAACCTGGCCGGAAAACTTGGCGGCGGAGCTGGGGACTGCGCCCGCCCCCAACCCCGCCGCGCCTTGCGGCGAAGTGCCGACAACTGCGCAAATGGAAATCGCCTCGCCTACCCTACGCTAGTTTGTCGCCGCCACGAGACGGGGCCACTCGTCCATCTGTACCCGGGCGAGGAGCTTGTAGCTGCCGTTCTCCGGACGGAACAACGAGGCCTCGCCCTCCTTCACGTCGAACCAATCCTTGCCGAGTGCATCGACGATATTGGGCTTGTGCGTGATAAGAACGGTGTTGGTGCCTGGCTGCGGCACGGTGCCGAGCATCTTGCGAAACGCCTCGACGCGGCGACTGTTCTCGTTCGGCGACACGACGAGGCCGCCCTCGGTGATATCCGCGGTCTTCTCGATGTCCGCGAACCCAGCGATGACCGCAGTCTCGTAGGCTCGGTTGTATTTGCTTGTGTAGACCTTGCCGACCCGGACGTGGAGTCGGCGCAAGGCGTCGCCGAACGCCTTCGCCAGCGCCTTGCCCTTGTCGTTGAGATTCCGCTGGGCCGTGATGTTGTCAAAGTTGAGCGGATCGGTATCGGCTTGATCCGGGAACGTAGCGCCATGGCGGACGACGATCACCAGACCTCCAGCACGCAGCGCCTGCGCGATATCCTTATCGTCCGCGGCCGCCGGTTGGCGCATGCCAAGCATGGCGGACAGGCCCAACAGGGCCACGAGCGCGGTAACGCTTCGTCTCGACAGAACAGACATGGTAGGACTCCCTGAGGATGGGCTGCGGGTAGCGGTGAACCTTCATGGAGCAGCGATGCGCGGAAACTTAAGATTCGTCAGCCCGACCGGCTGTGCGAAATCGCACAGCGCGCAGACGTCGCTTGTCAGCAGCGGTTCAAGAAACGGGAGCGGTTCGCAATGCCGCAGAAACGGGAAGGCCCCAGTCAGCCGCCGCGATGAGATGTTGCAGTTCGCTTTGCCGCCTGAAGACGGCCACCGGGATCTCCCTGCCCGCAATTGAAACCACGGTGGTCGCAACCCCGGCGGTCGGGACAGCGATGCGCGCGAGCGCCGCGGTAGATGCCACCAGAACGCCCTCGAGCGGCCTGGTCTGTTCCTCCAGCTTGGCGGCGACGTTTCCGGTATCGCCGAGGAACTGCAGCGAGCGATCCTCAGCGGTTCCGATCAACCCGACGACCGCCACCCCAAGATGGAGGCCCATGCCCACGCGCAAAGGCCAGCTCAGCTCGCCCGCAAGCTCCTCATTGAGCGCATCCAGCGCGCTCCAGATTTGCAGAGCCGCCTTCCACGCGCCGCGGGTGGCGTTCGCAATGTCGCCTTCGGCGCCGAACACGCTCATAACGCCATCGCCGGCGATGCTCGTGACGTGGCCCATGTTTTGTCGCACGGCCGCCGTGACGGCCTGGATGTAGCGATCGAACAGAAAGAGCGCGTCATACGGCAATCGATTGGTTGCGAGGCGGGTCGAGTCCCGGAGATCCACGAACAGCGCGGCGATTTCCAGCTCGTGCCCGCCCTCGATCGCCGCGCCGAAGCGGGCAGCGCCGCGTTGCGGTACTTGGTTCGGATGAACCAAAAGCTCGATCGTGAGATCGGTGGTCGGTCGGAGCTGGCACGCGAGGCGAACGTCCTTCGGTGCGCCAATGCGGATCAGGGTCTGTCGCTCGGCGGCGGCGGGTCCCCCCAGTCCTTCGGCGCAGGCGACGATGCGCACCCGGCAAGTCGAGCACCGGCAGCGGCCGCCGCACACCGAGGCGTGCGGAATTGCCGCCCATCGGCTTGCCTCCAATACCGAGAAGCCGGACGGCACCGTAACGACGCGGCCGTCCGGGTAGGTGATGCGAACCGACTGAAAGCGCCGAGCGTGCCAATCCCGCAGCACACGAAAACCGAACGTGCCGCCGAGCAAGCTCAAGTAGACTAAGGAAATCGCATCGGTGATCCGGATTGTCGTAGCGTAGTTCTGCTCGGCCACGGTTCCGGGCCGAGCGACGACATAACGTGCCGCCGCCGCAGTGGGGTCTCGCTTCGCAGCGTCGCGCAGGTTCAAACCCGCGTTGGTGAAACCGATCAGCGCCAGGGCGGGCACGAGAGACGCAAGCGACGCCAAGGGGGCAGCGGCGCGCGGATACCAAGGTTTCGACTGCAGCCACGACCGGATGCCGATGCACCCGTGAATCCACACGACGACGAGCAGAAGATATTGGCGCGGCAGCGCCAGATCCGGCGAAGCCACCCAAAACTCATAAAGCACCCTGGGATAGCCGAATTCGAGTCCGTAGGTGGACTTTCCGATCGCGATGGCGGCGGCGTGGGGTATGAGCAGGAGCGGAATGGCGAGCCCGAGTGCCAGCTGCCAAAGCTCGCCGGGCGGAATACGCAGGTGACGCCGGCGATAGACGGCGTACAGCCCGAGGCCGCAATGGACGAAGAACGCGGTGTAAAGGACGAGGCGGCCGGGAACGCTTTGCCAGGGCTTGAGGAGCAAGAGGCCCGCGGCCTGAAAGGCCTCGACGGAGCGAATGCCGAATGCGTGATTGACCAAATGCGACGTCGCGTACCCGAACAGAATCAATCCGGTCGCCAGGCGTAACGGCCGCTCGATCGGGCGGCCGGCGCGCGGCGCGCGGATATCGCCCCGGGCAGGCCGCCAGTTGCTTGTCAATCGACGCACCGGAATCCTTGCAAAAACCGGCCTGTTCCAATCACGCGGTGCGAGGCGATCGAACGGTCCGGTACCCAATGCCATGGTGTGGCGCAACGCGCGATCAATGGCTCAGAGCCGCCTGCTGGACCCGCACGACTTGCGCGAAGCCGATCATATCAACGCCACTCACTCCGCACGCCGTCTCGATTCCGTCGCGAGACGTGCGTTATCGCACCGCGGAGCGGCTCGCCCTCTCCTAGCCTATTGGCATCGGCGCTGATGGCGCCGTCGAACGCAAACCCAGGAGAGATACATGTTCAGCAAGACCATCCCGACCGCCGTGACCATCCTGACCATTGCGGCCGCAGGTCTCGTCGCGCCATCCATGGCGCAGAGCCGTACGCGCATGGACGGCCCGCTGGTTACGCAGTACCCGCGCGATCTTCTCCCCAACTACGATCGCGACGTCAATGGCAGCGATGCGACTACGCCGGGACATAACTGACGGGATTCCGGCCCTAATCCGCTGGAGCGGATTCCGCTCATCTTGGTTCAACATCCGCATCCAAGTTCATGTATGGTCGGCCCTCTGTGGCCGACCATGCGGCTTGGGAGGAAGCCGTGACGCCGCGCGATCGCCCCGCCGGCCGGCGTGCCGATGCCGAAAGTGTGATTGCGCAAGCGCGATGATACGTAGGTGATAAGGACCCAATCCGCTTATAAGGTGCAGTGCGCTTCAATAATATAGCTTCAATAATTTAACGGCTGCTCATTGACCTAGACCAATCTGCGCGTCCCGGCCGCGAGCCGGTCGCCTGTTGCGGCCCTCGGGCGTCGCCGCGCAAGCTGGAATGTTGCATGCGCAGACCAGTTGAGACGCTCGCAAGAGTCGGTCTGTTTCAATCGCTTGACCCGCGGGCAATCGGCCTCCTCGACCGTCAGTGCTCCTGGCGTCGCGCTATGGCCGGCGAGTGGATTCTTGATTACCAGGCTCAAAGCAACGATGTTTTCTTTGTCGTGAGTGGCGCCGTCCGCGTCATGATTCACTCGGCCGGGCGCGAAGTGTTGCTACGACAAATCGAGGCGGGAGAGTTTTTCGGAGAATTGGCCGCGATCGATGGACAACCGCGGTCCTCCGGCATCATTGCCATGACCGATGCGACCATCGCCCGAATGAAGCCGTCGGTCTTTCGTGAGACCGTGCGCTCGCATCCAGATGTTTGCGATCAGTTGTTGGCATTGCTGGCCAGTCAAGTCCGAATGCTGGCGAACCGCGTCAACGAATTCAGTACCTTGGATGTCCGGCATCGCATTTATGCCGAGTTGCTGCGGCTCTCGCGCCCAGAGGCGGGGAACGGCGCTCGCGGCATCGTGTCCCCGCCGCCCCGACATGCCGAAATCGCGGCGCGTGTCAGCACCCGACGCGAGACTGTCGCGCGCGAGCTCAAGTCGCTCGAAACGGCCGGCCTCATCGAGCGTCGCCGAGGCGCGTTGGTGCTGACGGATCGCGATCGGCTGCGCGGTGACATCGAACAAGCGCTGAACACCGGCTGAGCTTGCCCCCTTTCAGGGCGAGGTCGTGCCGGCGTCCTCCTCGCGCAGCTTAAACCGCTGGATCTTGCCGGTAGCGGTTTTCGGCAACTCGCCGCGCACGTCTATCCAACGCGGATATTTCCACAAGCCTGCGCGCTCCTTCACGTGCGCGCGCAATTCCTCGAACAGGGCCTCGCCCGCCGCATGGCCGTCCTTGAGCACCACGAACGCCTTCGGTTTCACCAGCCCGTCCTCGTCCTCGCGGCCGACCACCGCGGCTTCCAGCACCGCCGCATGCGACACCAGCGCCGCCTCGACCTCGAACGGCGACACCCAGATGCCGCTCACCTTGAACATGTCGTCGGTGCGGCCGCAGTAGCCGTAGTAACCCTCCGCGTCGCAGACGTATTTGTCGCCCGTATAGGTCCACTCGCCGGCGAACGTGCGCCGGCTCTTGGCGCGCTGGTTCCAGTAGCCGTCGGCGGCGGAGGGGCCGCGCACGACCAGTTCGCCGATTTCGCCGGCCGCAACCGGCATGCCGTTCTCGTCGACGATCTTGGCCTCGTAGCCGGGCACCGGCCTGCCGGAAGTGCCGTAGCGGATGTCGCCCGGCGCGTTGCTGACGAAGATGTGCAGCATCTCGGTCGAGCCGATGCCGTCGAGAATGTCGACGCCGACGGTCTCGCGCCAGCGGTCGCCAATGTTTGCCGGCAATGCCTCGCCGGCCGAGACGCACAGCCGCAGCCGGTCGGAACCCGCGCCCCGCCCGATCCCTTTGTGCGCCAGGAGCGCGGCATAGAGGGTCGGGACGCCGAAGAAGATCGTAGGCCGTTGCGCGCGCATCACCTGCAGGACCGAATCCGGCGTCGGCCGGTCCGGCAGCAGCACGGCGGTCGCGCCGACCGACATCGGGAACGACATCGCGTTGCCGAGCCCGTAGGCGAAAAACAGCTTGGCTGCCGAGTACACCACGTCGGCCGTGCGGATTCCGAGCACGCTCTGGCCATAGAGCTTGGCGGTCGCGATCAGGCTGGTGTGGATGTGCCGGACGCCCTTCGGCTCACCGGTCGAACCCGACGAGTAGAGCCAGAACGCCACCTCGTCGGAGGAGGTGTCGGCGTGCCAGACGTCGGGGCTCCCGCGCGCCAGCACCTCGTCGATGCGGCAGGCCGTGCGCCCGTCCGGAATGGTGCCCGCGCCCGCGTCGCCGCCCGCCACCACGATCGTGCGCAGGTGCGGCGCCATTCCAAGCACCGAGGCGAGCGCGGGCAACAGCGGCGCCGAGATCACGATCGCCTCGGCGCGGCTGTCGGCGAAGATGTAGGCGTACTGCTCGGGACGCAGCAGCGTGTTGAGCGGGATCGGAACGATCCCGGCACGGATCGCACCCCAGAACGCGACCGGGTAGTCGACCGTGTCCAACATCAGGAGCAGCATGCGGCTTTCCTGCCGCAGGCCGAGGGCGAGCGCCCCGCGCGCGAACCGGCAGGAGGCGGCCTGCAACTCGCCGTAGGTCCGGCTGCCCGTCGGGTCGACGAAGGCGATCTTCCCGCCGCGGCCCTCCGCCACGTTGGCATCGATGAAATCGGTCGCAGCGTTGTACGGCCGCCGGCGCGAAAAATCCTCCATCGGAACCGTCATGCGTCTCCCAAGGTCCAGATCGATTGCATGCTCGTCGACGGGTATCGCCGCGCGAGCGGACATGCATTATATTTCAGCCGGGCGAGGAGTCGATGGACGCCGGGCACCGCAGGTCACTTGGGCACGCCATCGAGACGGACCGCGGGATTTCCGTCCTCAACCGGCTTGCCGAGCGGGTGCGCACGGTGCGCAACGGGCGCGGCATGTCGCGCAAGGTGCTCGCCCATCACGCTCGGGTCTCGGAGCGTTACCTGGCGCAGCTCGAAGCCGGCAAGGGTAATATTTCGATCATGCTGCTGTGGCGGATTGCGCACGCGCTCGGCGTGCCGGTCGCGGCGCTGGTCGAGGAACGTGAGCGGCCGCTCGACGCCGTGCTGCTCGAAACCTTGCTCGGACGGCTCTCGCCGGAACAATGGGCCGACGCCCGCACTGTGCTGCTGGCGCGGTTCGCCGGCTCGCCGGGCGCGGAACGCCGGGATCGCATCGCGCTGATCGGGCTGCGCGGCGGCGGCAAGTCGACGATCGGCGCGCCGCTGGCCAGGCGCCTCGGCGCTCCGTTCGTCGAGCTCGACCGCGAGATCGAGGCGACGAGCGGCATGCAGCTTGCGCAGATGTTCGAGATGTTCGGCCAGGAGACTTTTCGCCGCGCCGAACGGCAGGCGCTGGAGGCGATCTTGCGGAGGCACGACAAGTTCGTGCTGGCAACGGGCGGCGGGCTGGTCACCGAGCCGGGCACGTTCGAACTGCTGCTGGCCTCCTGCCTCACCGTCTGGGTGCGCGCGGACCCCGAGGCGCACATGAGCCGCGTGATCGCGCAAGGGGATCTCCGTCCCATGGCCGACAGCGCCCGCGCCATGGACGACCTGCTCGCGATTCTCAAGAGCCGCGAGCCGCTCTATGCCACGGCCGACGTCATCCTCGACACCTCCGGGAAAACCGTGGACGAGAGCGTGGAAGAGCTGGCGCAGCTGGTCGGGCGGGCCGAATAGATCTTTAGAACGCACGAATTCAAACACGTGGCCATTGCCGGCGCCCGGACGGGCGCGGGGCCGCCGCGACCATGGACCTCGCCGCCGCCAGGGGCTAGATACGCGCAAGGAGCCGGTCCATGAGCGACTTGGCCAGGCTGAAAATTTGGAACGACCCCGCGATCGGCGGCGCGCTGTCGTGGTACCTCGACGTGGCGGAGAACCGCCGGCCGGCCAAGTTCCGTATCGCCGCGACGCTCGCTACCGAGCTCGATCCCGCAGCCTGCGGCGAGGAAGCCCTGTGGGCCGAGCTCGACCGCCTGACGCCGATCTTTCTCGCCCGTTGGCGCGACATCCGGGCCGGCGCACCGCTGGCGCCGGCCGCTGACGGGCCGAGCCTGCTGGAGCTCTGCCGCGAGCTTGCCTACCGCATGCTCGCCCACTGCAATTTCTGTCCGTGGGATTGCGGCGTCGACCGCGTCGGCGGCAGCAAGTTCGGTGCCTGCAAGCTCGCCGCAGGGTCGCGCGTCAGCTCGCACTTCCATCATACCGGCGAGGAGCTGTTCTACCGCGGCACGCATGGCTCGGGCACGATCTTCTTCACCTCCTGCAACATGCGCTGCGCGTTCTGCCAGAACGGCGACATCAGCACCGACAAGGACAATGGCGAAGAGACCGACCCGCGCACGCTTGCCGCGATGGCTTGGCGGCTGCGCCGCGAAGGCTGCCACAACATCAACTGGGTCGGCGGCGAGGTCGTCATTCACCTGCATGCCATTGTCGACGCGATCGCGCTGCTCGGCCGCGATTTCCAGCCGACGCAAGCCGAGCTCCGGCAGGCGGGCAAGACGCAGGCCGACCGTTTCTTCCAGTTCGACGAGGTGCCGGGCGCGGCCGTCTACGACGGCAAGTTCAACGCGCCGATGCTGTGGAACAGCAATTTCTTCATCACGGCGGAGAGCATGAAAATCCTGCGCCTGCTTACCGACGTGTGGTTACCGGATTTCAAGTTCGGGCCCGGCCGCTGCGCGATGACACTGGCGAAGACGCCCTGGTACTGGGAGACAGTGACGCGCAACATTGCGCTCATCGCCGAGTGGGGCGAGGATTTTTCCATTCGCCACCTGGTGATGCCCAATCACGTCGAATGCTGCACCTATCCGGTGCTGGAGTGGATCGCCGACCACGTCCCGGCGGCGCCGGTCAACGTGATGGCCCAGTTTCATCCCGACAATTTCTGCGATCCCGCGAGCACCAAATATCGCGACAAATACGCCGAGATCGCCCGCCGGCCGACGCCCACCGAGCTCGCCAATTCGTGGCACCGCGCGCGCGAATTGGCCCTCAGGTTCGAGACCACCACCTTCGAGCGCCGTAGCCCCTCTTGAGCCAGGCCGGCTGGAGCCTCACACCCCGAGATGCCGATGGATCACCGCCTCGTCGGCCTTAAGCGCGGCGGTATCCCCCTGGAACACCACTTCGCCCTTCGACAGGATCACGTGCCGGTCGGCGAGCGCCAGCAGGTCGTCGAGGTTCTTGTCCACCACGACGGTGGCGATCCCGGCGGTCCGGATGGCGCGCAGCGTCGTCCAGATCTCGTCGCGCACTTTCGGGGCGAGACCTTCGGTCGCCTCGTCCAGCAACAGGATGCCTGGATTGGTCATCAGCGCCCGCCCGATCGCGAGCATCTTCTGCTCGCCGCCGGAGAGCTCGTTGCCCCAATGACTGCGCCGCTCGGCAAGCCGCGGGAACATCGCGTAGATTCGCGCCAGCGTCCATCCCTGCGGCCCGTTTCGGCCGCGCCGCGCCGCGAATGTCAGATTCTCCTCGACCGTTAGGTTGGGGAAGATGCCGCGACCTTCAGGCACGAACGCAAGGCCAGCCTTGGCGATCGCGGAGGTGCGCGTGCCGGCGATATCGGCGCCGTGCAACTGGATCCGCCCTGACCGGGCGCGTACCAACCCGACCAGCGTGCGCAGCAAGGTCGTCTTGCCCATGCCGTTGCGGCCAAGCAGGCTGACGGTCTCGTCTGCCATGACATGGAAGTCGAGATTGCGCAGGATGTGGCTCTGCCCGTAGTAGGCGTTGAGCTTCGCAGCTTGCAGCGCGGGCGGGGCGCTCATGCGCGCCCCTCAGCACGGCTGCTGTCATTCCAGCCAAGCGCCGGCGGCGCAAAGCCGGGGGAACGCGAGCCGGGATCCATGCAGCCCGTGCCCATCGCAGGGGTATATGGGGCCCGACTTTCGTGCTGCGCGCTCAGCCGGAATGACGCCGGAACACGATGCCACGACCTTGTCATCACGCGGCGGCTCCGGTTTGGCCGTAGTTGCCGAGATAGGCCTCGCGCACCGCCGGATCGCGCCGCACCTCGTCGGGGAGGCCATGCGCCAGCAGCCGGCCACCGACCAGCACGGTCAACGTGTCGGCGGCGGCGAAGATGGCGTCGATATCGTGTTCGATCAGGATCACGGTGTGGTCGGCGGCGAGCGCGCGCAGGAGCCGCGTCACGCGCGTGGTTTCCTCCGGGCCCATGCCGGCGAGCGGCTCGTCCAAAATCAGCAGCCGAGCGCCGGAGGCGATCAGCATCGCGATTTCGAGCTGGCGCTGCTCACCGTGGCTCAACTGTGCCGCCACCACGTCGGCGCGGCCCTCGAGCCCGGCGGCCGTGAGCGCGTGCGCGATTGCCGCGTGCTGCGCGGCCTGATCGCGCGCGCGCAGCTGGAACGGGCCGGGGCGGCGCGCCTGCGTGGCCAACAGGCAATTCTCCCAAACGGTGAACGGCAGGAACACGTTGGTGATCTGGTAGCTGCGGCCGATACCGCGGCGGGCGAGCGCGTAGGCCGGCTGCCCCGCCACGTTCTCGCCGTCGAGAATGATGCGGCCGGCGGTCGGCCGCAGCGTGCCCGACAGCATGTTGATGAAGGTAGTCTTGCCGGCGCCGTTCGGGCCGATGATCCCGTGAACGCGGTTGGACGGCAGGTCGAGGGTCACGTCGTCGACCGCGACCAGGCCGCCGAACCGACGGGTCAGGCCCTCGACCGCAACGGCCTTCCCGCTCGTGCCGGTGCGCACCTGTGCCATCCTCTGCGGCAGCGCCGGCGCCTCCCGGCCAGCCCTGCCCCGGGCGCCGAACAGTCCGCCAATCCCGCGCGGTGCCGCCAGGACCGCCGCGATCAAAAAGACGCCGAGCCCAAGCGACCAGTGGTCGGCGATGCGGCCGACGAGGCTGCCGGTCTTGAGCAGCTCTTCGACACCGGCGTAGAGCAGCGCGCCCAGAATCGGCCCGAACAGGGTGCCGACGCCGCCCAGCACCACCATCATGATGGCGAGGCCACTCTGGCGCCAGCCGAACAGGTCCGGTGTCACGTAGCCGTCGATGGTCGCGAACAGCGCGCCGGCAAGCCCGCCGATTGCGCCCGCGACGCTGAAGCTCGCGAGCTTATAGGCGTAGGTGTTGAAGCCGAGCGCGCCGGTGCGCGCCTCGTTCCAGCGCACGCCCTGCAGCACCCGCCCGAACGGCCCGCGCGCGAGCGCAAGCAGCCCGAGATAGGCCGCCACCAGCAATCCGAGGCAGACGTAATAGAAGCTGGGCCGATGCTCGAGATCGATGAGCCTCAGCGCGCCGAGCGCGAATTCCGGCTTGACGTTGATGTAGGCGCCGTCCGAGCCGCCCGCGAAACGCGTGTCGTGGAACAGCGAGAACATCATCTCGCCGAACGCGAGCGTCACCATGATGAAATAGAAACCGCGCGTAAGCACCGCGACCGCACCGATCACCGCCGCGAGCGCACCCGCCGCCACTATCGCGAGCGGAAACGCAATGAAGGCGTTGGCAGCCGCATCAACCGGCGAGACGAAATAGATTGCATAGGCACCGAAGCCGAAGAACATGGCATGGCCGAAGCTCACCAGTCCGGTGATGCCGATGAGGAAATCGAGACTCACGACCAAGATCGCCAGAACCAGCACCCGGGTCGCGAACTTGATCCCATAGCTGCCGACGAAGAACGGCAGCATGATCGCCGTGACCAGCAGCGCCGCAAGCACGATGACGACGACGGGGCGTGGCAGCGGCAGCATGTCAGGCGCGTCCGAACAATCCGCCGGGACGTATGATCAGCACCGCGGCCATCAGGCCATAGACCATGAAGCTTGCAAACTGCGGCAGGAAGACCTTGCCGAACGCATCCGCCAGTCCGATCAGCAGCGCGCCGACGAACGCGCCGCGGATGCTGCCGATGCCCCCGATCACCACGACCACGAAAGAGATGATCAGCACGCGCTCGCCGATGCCGGGATAGACGCTCTCGATCGGGGCGGCGATGATGCCGGCCGCGGCCGCCAGCGCGACGCCCGCCGCAAACACCAAGCGGAACAGGATGCGCGTGTCGATGCCGAGCGTCTCCACCATCTCGCGGTTCGACTCGCCGGCGCGGATCATGCGTCCGATACGCGTGCGCTGGATCACGAGCATCATGCCGAGCGCCAGCAGCACGCACAGCACCGCGACCGCGATCCGGTAGACCGGGTAGCTCAGCACGTCGGACAGCCTCACGCTGCCGGAGAGATAGGACGGGATCGGCACGCTGTGCGGGCGCGTGCCCCAGATGATGCGTTGCAACTCGTTGAAGATCAGGATCAGGCCGAAGGTCAGCAACACCTGTTGCAGGTGATCGCGCGCGTAGAGGTGGCGGATGAACAGCCATTCGATCGCTGCACCGAACAGGAAGGCAATCGGAATGCCGAGCGCGAGCGCCAGGAACACATCGCCGAGCAGGCCGGTCAGCGTCAGCGAGAGATACGCGCCCAACATGTAGAAGGACCCATGCGACAGGTTGATGATCCCCAGGATGCCGAACACCAGCGTGAGCCCGCTGGCGGTGAGGAAGATCAAAAGCCCGTACTGCAGGCCATTGAGGATCTGGATGAGGACGAGTTCCATGCGCCGCTCACAGCTGCGTCGCTATTCTCAAACTGTTGCGCCGGCCAAGCGAGTCGCCCCGAAGGCCGGGGTCGCGCGAGCCGGGACCCGGTAAACACCCCATTGGCGGGCCATCCTCGCCCGCAGGCGTTACCGGATCCCGGCTCTCGCGCGTTCAGCGCTCGGCCGTGATGACCGCAGAATTTGCCGCAGACTGGCTACGCCGCCAGCCGGCAGCCGGTGCCGGGATCGGCGAAGTCGGTCGCCGAGGTTTTCAGCAGCACGTTCTTACCCCCCTTGAGCTCACGCAGATACATGTTCTGGATCGGGTTGTTGGCGGCCGAGAGCTTGAACGGCCCGCGCGGACTCTTGAACGAGGCCTTGCTCATGGCCGCGAGCAGCGCGTCGCGCTTGCCGACGTCGCCGCCAACCGCCTTGAGGCCGATATCGAGCAGCTGCATGGTGTCCCAACCCTGAACCGCATAGACGTCCGGCGCGACTTTGTAGGCGTCCTGGTAGGCGGCGCGGAACGCCTTGTTCTCCGGCACGTCGACGTCGTCGGCATAGTGCAGCACGGTCTTGACGCCGTCACCGGCGGCTCCGATCGCAGCTTCGACGCCGTCGGTGAGAAAGCCCGGTCCCCACAATGGAATCGAATCGCCGAGCTTGGCGGCCGCGTAGTCCTTGACGAACTTGACCGCGCCGCCGCCGGCATAGAAGGCATAGACCGCGTCCGGCTTGAGCGAGGCGATCTCGGCGAGCGCCGACTGGAACTCGACGTTCGGGAACGGCACCGCGATGCTCTTGAGCACCTGCCCACCGCCCTTGCCGAAGGTGTCGGAGAACCCGTCCACGAACTCGTCGCCGGCCGCGTATTTCCAGGCGCAGGTGACGACCTTTTTGATGCCAGCCTGTGCCATCGCCTGGCCGGTCGCGAGCCCGACCTGCCCGTTGGTGAACGATGTGCGGAACACGTTCTTGGCACACTGCGCGCGGGTGATCACATTGGCGCCGGCGTTCGGCACGATGGTCGGCAGGCCCTCCTCGCGCGCAATCTTGGTCATCGCCATGGCGACGCCGGAATGCACGGTTCCAATCAAGACGTCGACCTTCTCGCCCTGCACCAGCTTGGTGGTGAGCTCCGGCGCCTTCGGCGGCTCCGACTCGTCGTCGAGCTTGACGAACGTGACCGGACGCCCGGCAAGCGCGCCGCCCTGCTGCCTGACGTAGAGCTCCATCGCTCGCGTGATCGCCTCGCCGAGCTGCGCGAACGTCCCGGTATAGGGCAGCAGCACGCCGACCTTGAGCGGGCGACCCTGTGCAAGCGCCGGCCGCATCAGCGGGCCCGCGATCCCGATCGCGCCCGCGCCGGCCGCCAGCGCAAGCACGCGGCGGCGAGACAGGTCTGCTGGCAGTTTCGTCATGGTTGTCCTCCCACGGAACTCGTTCGGTTTCTGGTTCGGTAGCAGTGAAGTGCGCAGTTCCCGATCATTAGACGTTACAACAAGATATCGTGCAATGCGCCTCGTTTGGGGCTCAGGTCCGCATCGGCCGGCGCACGCGGTTGCCGGCGCCGGACGCGACGCGGGCCGGGTCCGCTGGCGAAGCCACGCGCCGCTCCTTGCCGGCCAACCGCATCTCGTCCTCCGCGAGATTGGCAATGATGGCGAGCAGCGTTAGCCGCGTTGCCGCGATATCGGACGGCTTCACGCCGCGCACGGCGACGTCGTTGACCTCCTTCGCCAACGGTACCAGCCTGGCCTTGAGCAACCGCCCCCTTGGGGTGAGGTGGACGTAGACGTTCTTCTTGTTGCCGGCGATCTGCCGACGCACGATCAAGCCGCGTTTCTCCATCGCCTTGAGCGCCGTGAAGGTGGTCGGCTCCATGACGCCGGCCTGCTCACTGAGCTCGCGCTGGGTCAATCCATCCGTCTCCCAGAGGATGCGCAGGAAGGTCCAGTGGCCGAACGGCACCGCATGGGCATTAAGCCGTATCTGCAGAGCGCGCACGAGGGCGCGCGTCGCATCCTTGACGAGGTGCGCCAGGCGGTCGTCGGGAACCGCCTCGCGCCAGTGGCGGAGAATCGATTGCGTGCCGCTGCCGGCACCTGATGCCTTGGCTCGCCTCACGGCAGCGCCCCGCCGCAAGCGTCGAGCAACCCGATCTGGTGCTGCAACACGATTTCCCTGCCTTCGCGCGCGGACTGGAGCATCGCGAGGCAGACTTCGAGCGTGCCGAGCGCCCATTCGCCGCTGTGGAGCGGCGGACGGCCGGCAACGATCGCACCATGGAGCTCGTCGACTACCTCCGATCGCGGCACTGTCGGCGGCGACAAGGCGTCGAGACGCGGCTCGCGGTCCGAGTAGATCATCACGCCGGTCGGCAGCGGCCGCAGATCGGCCCGGTCGCAGGAGACGAGGAGCAGGCCGAAATGCTGATGCAGCGGCGGATCCTCCGAGACCGCCTCGGCACCGCCGCCGTAGCCGCGCGCCGCCTGCAGCATGCCTTCGCCGGCGCCGCCGGCCTTTTCCAGGGCGCGCCGCGCCGCGCCGTATGCCGCTGGATGCTTGCGCTGTCCCAGTTCGCCGATCCAGCCGCAAAACTCGTCGGAGTCGAAATGGGCGTAGCCGCTGTAGGTGAGCGAGGCTGCGGCGCCGCCTTCGAAGCTCAGAAAGGTCGCGTAGGCACCTTCGGTCGGGCGCGCCGGATCCCATGACCCGGTGGCGGCCCGCACGCCGCGAACGCGTCCCCCGCCGACGAGGCGAACGATATCCACCTGGTGCGCCGCCTGGCTGAATAGCACGCCGCCGCCCTGCGCCGTATCCAGTTCGTCGGGCCGCCGCGGCCGATAGAGGAAGTCGGTGAAGTTCAAGGCGACGATCATGCGCACCGCCCCGACCTCGCCGCTTGCGATGATCTCGCGCGTTCGCGCAATCGGCCGGTCGAAGCTGTGGCTGTGGCCGACGATCAAGTGAATGCCGTGTGCGCGCGCGGCAGCGATCATCGACTGTCCATCGTCGAGCGTGAGCGCCATCGGCTTCTCGACCAGCACATGCTTGCCGCTCGCGGCCGCCAGGCAGGCGTGGCCGGCGTGCTGCCGATGCGGGGTCGCCAGGTAGACCGCCTCGACTTCCGGATCGGCACACAGCTCTTCGACGCTCGCATAGGTGCGGGCGGAATAGCTCCGCGCGAATTTCTGCCGCGCCTCGGCGCGCGGATCCGCGGCCGCGACGAGGGCTATGCGCGCGTCATTGGCGAACGCCGGCAGCATCAGCGTGAAGGCCCGGCCGAGCCCCGCCACTCCCAATCGCACCTTGCGCTCGGTCACGGGAATCGCTCTCACAGATCGAGCACGAGTTCGGGGGAGCGCGCACGCGAAACGCAGATCATGATGTGACCCGGGCGCTCGCCATCGCTCAGCACCAGATCGCGATGGTCGGCCTCGCCGCCAATGAGCCGCGTTCGGCAGGTGCCGCAGCTGCCGCTCTCGCACGAGCTCGCCAGTGCGTGGCCATGCGCCCGCAAGGTTTCGAGGATCGACCGGTCGGGCGGAATCTCGACCACGCCGCCGCTGCGCGCCAACCGTACCGAGAACGCCGCGTCGTCGGGCCGCCGCGTCGCCGCCGCGTCGGCGAAGCTCTCGAAATGCACCGCCGACGCCGACCAGTGCCCGGTCATGTCGCGCACCGCCTGCATCATGCCGCGCGGTCCGCAGCAGTAGAGATGCGCGCCGGTCGGCCGTTCCAGCAAAGGCCACAGGTCGAGCGCACGCGCCGGGTCGCCGTCGTCGTGGTGGATGTTCACCTGGCCGCGCAGCTCGGGCGCGCCCAGCTCCGCGCGGAACGCAGTCGCTTGCGGCGAGCGCGTGCAATAGACGAGCTTGAACCGCTTGCCCGCGGCCGCGCGCAGGTGCCGGATCATCGACATGATCGGCGAGATGCCAATCCCGCCGGCGATGAAGAGAAAGCTCGGCGCGCGCGGATGAAGCGGGAAATTGTTGGCCGGCGGCGAGATCAGCCACCGGTCGCCGGCCGCGGTTGCATCGATCAAGCCGCTCGATCCGCCGCGGCCTTCATGCTCGCGCTTGATGGCGACGGCGTAGCGGTCCTCCTCGTTCGAATCGTTGCACAGCGAATACTTGCGGATCTCCCCGTTCGGCGCCCGCACTGCGACATGGGCGCCGGGTTCGAACCGCGGCAGATGGCAGCCGTCGCACGGGGCGAGTTCGAACATATGGATGTCCTGCGCGATCTGCTCTCGCGCCGTGACGCGGACCGGCATCAGCGCCGCAATTGGAGCCTCGGACGGCATGCATCCTGCTCGCGATCGGCGCCGCTCTGCCTCGCTCGACAGCCGCATTGGCGCCCGGTATCGTTTAACTTAGATGCCTAAGATTCCGGTCGCAAGGGCTCGAGCCCCGCGACCGCCCGCGTGGAGGACGCCATGCTGACGGCGGAAGAAAACGACCTGCTGTGCCGGGTCGAGGGCGATGCGCCCATGGGCCGGCTGATGCGACGCCACTGGGTTCCCGCCTGCCTGTCGGAGGAGGTCGCCGAGCCCGACGGCGCGCCGCTGAAGCTGCGACTGTTGGGCGAGGACTTGGTGGCGTTCCGCGACAGCGACGGCCGGCTCGGAATTTTGGACGAGCATTGTCCGCACCGGCGCGCGTCGTTGGCGCTCGGGCGTAACGAGGAATGCGGGCTGCGCTGCCTCTACCACGGCTGGAAGATGGACGTGGACGGCAACGTGCTCGAAATGGCCTCGGAGCCGGCGGAGAGCGGGCTGGCCGCGAAGGTCAAGCACAAGGCCTATCCGGTGCGCGAGGCCGGCGGCTTCGTTTGGGCCTATATGGGCCCGGCCGACGCGATGAGCGAATTCGAGCCGCCGGCGTTCGCTCCGACGCCGGACACCAAGGTGTCGATCGCCAAGATCCGGGTGGAATGCAACTGGGCGCAGGTGCTCGAGGGGCAGATCGACTCCGCGCACAGCTCGAGCCTGCATTCATCCGACATGCGCCCGGCTCGCGTCGACGGCGCCAAGGCTACCGATACGGCCTGGCTGCGGCCCTCGACCGACAAGGCGCCGCGCCTGCAGTTCGAGCGGACGAGCTTCGGCTTCCACTATGCGGCGATCCGCCGTCCGATCGTCAATGCCGGCAACCACGACTATGTGCGCACCACAGTTTATGTGGCGCCGTTCACGGCGCTGATCCCGCCGAACAATGCCTACAACGTGACGAGCGTGATCGTGCCGATCGACGATACCAGCACGATGTTCTACTTCCTGGCCTGGACCGCCGGCGACAAGCCGGGCATCGAGCAAGAGGCATGGCGCAAGTTCAACGTCGCGCAGCCCGGCATCGACCTCGACAACCAATTCCGCAACCTGCGCACGCGGTCGAACAACTATCGCCAGGACCGCAGCGCCATGAAGCTCGGCGATTTCACCGGCATCCGCGGCATTCCCAACCAGGACATCGCCATGTGGGAATCGATGGGGCCGATCGCCGACCGCAGCAAGGAGCGGCTCGGCGCCAGCGACCTCGCGGTGGTGGAATTCCGGCGCCTGATGGTGGAGGCCGCGCGCGCGGTGCGCGACGGCGGGCCGGCGCTCGGCACCACCGCGTCGCGCGTGCCGCAGGCCTCACTGTCCTCGTTCGAAGGGATCGTAGCGAAAGGCACCGACTGGCGCGGGCTGGGCATGGTTGACCCGGCTGCCTCGGCAGGGCACGACGAAAGGGTCGCCTGACGCGCAAACGCGCGACACCTGCGCGCGCAGGACGAGGGAGGAACGAATGACGCCTGCAAGGATGCTTGGCCGGTTGGTTGCGGTTGCTGGCCTGCTGGGTGCCGGAGTGGCTGCGTCATCCGCCCAGGACACGCTCAAGCTCGCCGTCGGCCAACGCGGCAACTGGGACACCTCGGTGTCCGAGCTTGGCCAGCGCGCCGGCATCTTCAAGAAGCACGGCCTGGCCTTGGAGCTGCTCTACACACAGGGCGGCGGCGAGACCCAACAGGCGGTGATTTCCGGCTCCGTCGACATCGGCGTTGCCGCCGGAATCATGGGAGCGCTGAGCGCCTACTCGAAAGGCGCGCCGGTCCGCATCATCGGCGCTGAGGCGACCGGCGGCGCCGACCTGTTCTGGTACGTGCCGGCGAACTCGCCGATCAAGACGCTCAAGGACACCGACGGCAAGACCATCGCCTTTTCGACGGTCGGCTCGTCGACGCACGGCATCGTCAACGCATTCGTGAAGCAGAATGCGCTCAAAGCCCGGCCGACCGCGACCGGGGGCCCGGCCTCCACACTGACGCAGGTCATGTCCGGCCAGATCGACGTCGGGTGGTCGGCGCCCCCGTTCGGGCTCGATCTGCTCGACCAAGGCAAGATCCGCATCATCGCCGGCGGCAACGATGCGGCGATCTTCCGCGGCCAGACCGTGCGCGTGCTGATCACCAACCTGCAGGCGCTGCAGTCGCGCAAGGCGGCGCTCGAGCGCTACCTGCGGGCGTACCGAGAGACCGTGGACTGGATGTACTCCGATCCCGCCGCGCTGAAACATTACGCCGAGTTCGTCGGCATCTCCGACGCGATGGCCAAGCGCTCGCGCGACGACTTCTTCCCGAAAGCCGCCCTCGATCCCGATCGCGTCGTCGGTCTTGACGTGATCATGCCGGATGCGGTGATCCTGAAGTATGTCGCCGCACCGTTGAGCAAGGAGCAGCTTGCCGAGCTGATTCAGATCCCGCTGCGGTAGCGGTTCGTCGCCCGTAGGCCCTCCGCATGAGCCCTCGGATCAGGGCCTGGCGCTGTCCGAGGCCAGGCTTCGCGAAATGCGGGTAGTCCCTGCCGCACAGGATGGATCTTTGATTTCGCTTCGCGCATCGGGGCTACGCGCTATAGTCGCGGCACGATGAAATCCGACAGCGCGCCACCCGCCCCCCGAGCCGGCGACCACATCATCACCCCGACAAGCGCCGTCGAGCGGCCGGCCTCGGCGCCCGCCAACGCGGTCGAATTCGGCAGCGACGTCGTCGCCGCGACGCTGCGCGCGCTCGACATCCCGTTCATCGCGCTCAATCCCGGCGCGAGCTTCCGCGGCCTGCACGATAGCCTGGTCAACTTCCTCGGCAACGAGCGGCCGCAGATGCTGCTCTGCCTGCACGAGGAACACGCGGTCGCGATCGCCCATGGTTATGCCAAGGTGACCGGCCGGGCGATGGCGGCGGCGGTGCACGCCAATGTCGGCCTGTTCCACGCCACCATGGCGATCTTCAACGCCTGGTGCGACCGCATGCCGGTGCTGGTGATCGGCGCCACCGGGCCGGTGGACGCGCCGAAGCGGCGGCCATGGATCGACTGGATCCACACGGCGCGCGACCAGGGCGCGCTGGTGCGCCCTTACGTCAAATGGGACGACCAGCCGGCCTCGCCGGAGGCGGCGCGCGAAGCGGTCATGCGCGCCTTTTGGCTCGCCCAGACGCCGCCGATGGGGCCCGTCTACGTCAATCTCGACGCCGGCATGCAGGAAGCGCGACTCGCCGAGCCGTTGCCGCCGCTCGACGCCGCGCGGTTCACGCCGGCAGTGGCGACCGCGGCCCCGCCCGAATTGCTGGCGCAGGCCGCGCAACGGCTCAACGGCGCCGAGCGTCCGGTGCTGATGATCGGCCGCGTATCGCGCGACCATGAAGCATGGCAGGACCGGATCACGTTGGCCGAGACACTCGGCGCGAGCGTGCTCACCGACCTCAAGGTGGGCGCCGCTTTTCCCACCGACCATCGGCTGCATGTCGGCGCGCCCAGCCTGCTGCTCGGGTCCGAAGCTGCAGATGCGCTGCGAGCGGCCGACGTGATCCTGAGCCTCGACTGGGTCGACCTCGCCGGCACCCTCAAGACAGTTTTCGGCGGCACGCCTTCCGCCACGATCATCCAGGTCTCGCTCGACCACGCGCTGCACGATGGCTGGAGCATGGATTACCAGGGCCTGCCGCCGGTCGATCTGTTCCTGGCCGCCGAGCCCGACGCGGTCGTGGCGGCGCTTATCGAGGCGCTGAAGCCCGACAGGCGATCGACATCGCGCGCCTCCGGGTCGCCGCCGTCGCAGCCGCGCGCGGAGCAGCTGGGGTCGCGCCCGCCAGCGAGCACGGATACCCGGATCGGCGTCGACGATATGGCGAGAGCGCTGCGGCAGGCGGTCGGCCCGCGTGCCGCGTCGCTGTTGCACCTGCCGCTGTCATGGAACGGCGCGACCTGGCCGTTCCGTCACCCGCTCGACTATCTCGGCAGTGCGGGCGGCGGCGGCCTCGGCGCCGGGCCCGGCATTGCGGTCGGCGCCGCGCTCGCGCTCAAGGGGTCCCGCCTCCCGATCGCGGTCTGCGGCGACGGCGATTTCCTGATGGGCGCAACCGCGCTGTGGACCGCGGCGCATTACCGCATCCCGCTGATGGTGGTCGTTGCCAACAATCGCTCGTTCTACAACGACGAGGTCCATCAGGAGCGCGTCGCACGCATGCGCAACCGTCCGGTCGAGAACAAGTGGATCGGCCAGCGCATCGCCGATCCCGATATCGACATCGCCGCGCTGGCGCGCGCGCAAGGCGCGACCGGGATCGGTCCCATTGCCCACCGTGCCGACCTCGCCGGCGCCTTCGCCGAGGCGATCGCCGCCGTCGACCGCGGCACGATCGCGGTCGTCGACGTGCGGGTCGAGCCCGGCTACACGCCGGCGATGACCGCGGCGCTCACGCGCAGCGCGAGATAGCGCGAGCCGCGCCAGAATGAAGCCTTCCGTACGAACCCCTCGCCCGTCATCACTCGCGAAAGCGGGGGACCCGGTACTCACGGCCTTCTTCGGACAGGTTCGCGATTACTGGATCATCCGCTTTCGCGGATGATGGCGCAGGAGGAGCGTTGCCGGCGAGCCATGTCCAACGCCCATGCGCAGCGGTTCCTTGCGGTCGACGACATCGTCAAGCAGTTTCACACGCCGGACGGCGTACTCACCGCCATCGATCGCATGTCGGTCTCGGTTGCGCTCGGCGAGTTCGTCGCGGTGATCGGCCCGTCGGGCTGCGGGAAATCGACGCTGTTCAACATCATCGGCGGCCTGATCGGCGACTATCAAGGCCGTGTGGCGGTGGCGGGCGAAACCATCTCCGGCCCGCATCCCGCAATCGGCATGGTGTTTCAGGAGGAATCCACGTTCCCGTGGCGCACCGTCCTCGACAACGTGGCATTCCCGCTGGAGATCGCCGGCATGACGAAGCGCGAGCGGCTCGAGCGCGCCCGCCACTTCGTCGCGCTGGTCGGCCTCGACGGCTTCGAGCGGCGCTATCCGGCGGAGCTCTCCGGCGGCATGCGCCAGCGCGTGGCGATCGCGCGCACGCTCGCCTCCGAGCCGAAGATCCTGCTGATGGACGAGCCGTTCGCCTCGCTCGACGAGCAGACCCGCCTGCTGCTCGGCGACAAGGTCTTGCAGATCCAGCAGCAGCTGCGGCAGACCACGCTCCTGATCACCCACAACATCACTGAGGCGGTGCAGCTCTCGGACCGCGTCCTGGTGATGACCTACCGGCCAGGCAAGCTCAAGCGCGTGGTCGAGGTCGCCCTGCCGCGGCCGCGCAATTCGGAGGTCGTGGGCAGCGACGCCTTCGGGCGCTCCGTCGCCCAGATCTGGGGTGACCTGCGCGAAGAGGCAAGCCTCGGCATCCGCGACGAGGAGGCGCGCACCATGCACGCCGGACGCGGGCGATGACGCGGCTGGTCAAATCGCGCTACGGACCGATGGCGGTGGGCTTGGGCTCGCTCGTGCTGTTCATCGGCCTGGTCGAGGCGCTGATCCGGGTCGGCGTGATCAACCGCTTCATCGTCCCGCTGCCGTCGCAGGTCGGCGCTGCGGTACCGCGCATCATTTTCGAGGAAGATGTGCTCCACCGCTTCGTGCAGACGGCGCGCGAGTGCCTGTGGGCGAGCCTGCTCGTTACCGTGGTCGGCGTGTCGCTCGGCGTGCTGCTGCATCGGTTCGACCTGCTGCGCCGCGCCTGCGAGACCTGGGTGGCCGGCATGGCGTCGGCGCCGATCGTTCTGCTCTATCCGCTGTTTCTCGTCATCTTCGGGCGCAGCGAAACCACCCTGATCATGATGGGCTTTGTGGCCGGGCTCGCGCCGGTGATCCTCAAGACCATCGAGGGGCTCGCCGGCACCCGCCGCGTCCTCATCAACGTCGGCCGCAGCTTCAATCTGAGCGAGACCCAGCTGTTCTGGAAGATCCTGTTTCCAGCGGCGCTGCCGACGGTATTCATCGGCCTGCGGCTCGGGCTGATCTTCGCCCTCATCAACATCGTGGCGGTCGAGTTCCTGATCAACTTCGGCGGGCTCGGGCAGCTGATCAACGATCTGGCCGAACGCTACGACCTCGCCGGCACCTATGCGGCGATCTGCTTCGTCGTGCTGGTGAGCGTGCTGTTCTTCGCGGCCACCGAGAGGATCGAGCGATGGCTGAGGCCGGTCGACTTGTAGGCGCGGCAGGCGCACCGCCGATCGCCCGCATGGTCCTGGCGGTGCGCGTCGCGATCGTGCTCGCCTTGCTCACGGCCTGGGAACTGGTCGCGGGCTCGGGACTGCTGTTCCGCGACGTCGTGCCATCGCTCGTCACCATCGGCCGCGCCGTCGGCAGGCTGCTCGCCGATCCCAACTACTACCGCCACCTCGGCGTGACGCTGGCCGAGGTCGCCGGCGCGATCACGATCGGCGGGCTTGCCGGAATCGTCGTCGGCATCGCGTTGGGGGCGAACCGGTTCCTCGCGCGCGCCTATGAATCGTTCCTGTACTACCTTGGACCCACCCCGAAGATCATCTTCTTCCCGATCATGATCATGTGGTTCGGCGTGGGACCCGGATCGAAGGTCGCGCTCGGCGCGCTGTCGTCGTTCTTCCCGGTCGCGATCAGCGCTGCCGGGGGCATGCGCGAGATCGACAAGGTTTTGATCCGGGTCGGCAAGAGCTTCCGCGCGAGCACCTGGCAGATGGCGACCAAGATCTACCTGCCGGCGATGCGGCCGCCGGTCGTCAACGGCCTCCGGCTCGGCCTCGGCCTCGCCATCATCGGCACCTTGCTGGCGGAAACCAAGCTCTCCAACCGCGGCCTCGGCTTCCTGATCATCCAGGCTTATGCCACCTTCGACATGCCGCGCATGTACGCGCTCTTGATCACCCTGTTCGTGCTCGCCATCGGCGCCAATGCCCTGGTCGGCCGGCTTGGCGAGAGCAAGCGTTAACCTGTAGGGTGGGCAAAGGTGCGCACGTGCGCGCCGTGCCCACGCGGATCTGCCGTCACGTGGGCATGCGCCGATTCGCGGCGCTTTGCCTACCCCACGGAACACGCCGGAATTCTGCATGGCCAAGCTCAACCTCTCGGTCGCGATCGGCGATTACGACCGCACGCGCGCGCTGATCGACGGGACGGTGCAGATCGACGGCGTCGCGCCCGTGGTCATGCCGTTGACGCCGGAGGAGATCTTCTTTCGCGCCTTCCGGCATGCTGCGTTCGATATCTGCGAGCTCTCGTTGTCGAGCCTGACGATCAAGACCGTGCAGCGCGACAGCCTCTATGTCGGCGTGCCGGCGTTCCTGTCGCGTGCGTTCCGCCATAACTCGATCTACGTGCGCACCGACCGGATCAAGGCGCCCGAGGACCTCAAGGGACGCAAGATCGGCCTGCCCGAGTATCAGCTCACCGCCAACGTGTGGGCGCGCGCCATCCTGGACGACGGCCACGGCATCAGCCCGTCGGACGTGACCTGGGTGCGGGGCGGCATCGATCAGCCGGGCCGACCGGAGAAGATCGCGATCGACTTGCCGCCCGACATCAAGCTCGAGAACGCGCCCGAAGGCGAAACGATCTCCGGCCTGCTCGACAAAGGCGAGATCGACGGCTTCATGGCGCCGCGGCCGCCCACTTGCGCGGGCCGCAACCGTCACGTCGGCTGGCTGTTTCCGGATCCTGCCGCCGCCGCTCGCGACTACTACAAGCGCACCGGCATCTTCCCGATCATGCACGCGGTCGGCGTGCGCCGCACCCTGGTCGAGCGCCATCCGTGGCTGCCGGCCGCAGTGCTCAAGGCGTTCGAACAGGCGAAGGCGATCGGCATGACCAAGCTCGCCGATACCTCGGCACCCAAGGTGACCCTGCCGTTCGTCGCCGAGCAGCTCAAGGCCGCGCAAGACCTGATGGGGAACGATTTCTGGTCCTACGGTGTCGCATCCAACCGTGCCACGCTGGAGACGTTCCTGCGCCATCATCACAAGCAGGGCCTCTCCTCGCGTTTGGTCGCAATCGACGAGCTGTTCCATCCGGCGACGCACGAGATGGCCAAGGTTTGATCCGAGGGAAAGCGATGTGCTCAGCCTCAGGTGATGCGGCCGCGCCGATGCAACCGCTTGCGACGGGAATTGCGGATCTCGGCGCACTCGCGCCGGCGCCCGATCCGGCGTTGCTCGAAGAGTTGGTCATCGCCAACCGCATCCTGTTCGACCACGGGGTCGTCGACGCTTTCGGACATGTCAGCGCGCGCCACGACAAGGCGCCCGATCGCTTTCTGCTCGCCCGCAACATGGCACCCGCGCTGGTGAGCGCCTCCGACCTGCTCGAGTTCGACCTTGGCGGAAACCCGGTCGCGGCCGCCGGCCGCGCCGTCTATCTGGAGCGCTTCATTCACGGCGAGATCTACCGGGCGCGTCCCGAAGTGCATGCGGTGGTGCACAGCCACTCGCCGGCGGTGGTGCCGTTCGGCGCGGTTGCGCAGGCGCCGCTCAAGCCGATCTGGCACATGAGCGGCTTCATTGGTGAGGCCGCGCCCGTGTTCGAGATCCGCGACGTCGCCGGCGACGGCAGCGACCTGTTGATCCGCGACAACGCGCTCGGCGCCGCGCTCGCGGCCTCGCTTGGCACGGCTTCGGTCGTGCTGATGCGCGGCCACGGCGCCACCATCGTGGGCGCGAGCGTCCGGCAGGCGGTGTTCCACGCGGTCTACACCGAGATCAATGCCCGACTGCAGATGCAGGCGATGGCGCTCGGCAAGGTCACCTACCTGACGCGCGAGGAGGCCGATGCCACCGCGCGCTCGGTCGGCGGCCAGATCAACCGCGCCTGGGACCTGTGGAAGCGCAATTTCGCGGGGTGATCGATACCCTTTGCCGTCACGCTGAGGTACGAGCGCACGACAGTGCGCGAGTCTCGAAGGGCGACGGCCCAGGTGTACCAGCATCCTTCGAGGCTCGGCCGCCCACGCGGCCTCGCACGCCGGGATGACGGTCATCGGTTGGTGCTGATAGTTCCATGCTCCGTCTGGAGAAACACACCATGGCCGCAACGGCGCTCGACTCGGTGATCTTCAAGGACATCTTCACGACCGAGGCGATGCGCGCGGTGTTCTCCGACGAGAACCGGACGAAATGCTACCTCGACATCGAGGCCGCGCTGGCGCGCGTGCAGGCGCGACTCGGCCTCATTCCGGCCGAGGCCGGGGCTGAGATCGAACGGCAATGCCGGATCGAGAACATCGATCTCGCCAAGCTCAAGCAGGCGACCGAGCGCATCGGCTACCCGATCCTCGGCGTGGTGCAGCAGATCGTCGCGCTCTGCCGCGACGGCCTCGGCGAGTGGGCGCATTGGGGCGCGACCACGCAGGATATCACCGACACCGCGACCGTCATGCAGATCAGCGCCGCCCTCGATCTCGTCGAGCGCGATATCGAGGCGATCGCAGCTTCGCTTGCGGACCTCGCGCGGCGCCATCGCGATACCGCGATGGCCGGCCGCAGCAACCTGCAGCAGGCGGTTCCGATCACCTTCGGCTTCAAGGCGGCGACGCTGCTTGCCGCCATGCAGCGCCACCGCGCGCGGCTCAAGGAGCTGCGCCCGCGCGTGCTGGTCGGCGAGTTCGCCGGCGCCGCCGGCACGCTCTCCTCGCTCGGCGCCGACGGCCTCAAGGTGCAGGCGGCGCTGATGGCCGAGCTCGGGCTCGGCCAGCCCGAGATCGCCTGGCATACCGTGCGCGACCGCATCGCCGAGGTCGGCTGCTTCCTCGCGCTCGTCACCGGCACGCTCGGCAAGATCGCGATGGACGTGAAGCTGTTGATGCAGACCGAGGTGGCGGAAGTGTTCGAGCCGTTCCATGAAGGGCGTGGCTCGTCGAGCACCATGCCACAGAAGCGCAACCCGGTATCCTCGCTCTACATCCATTCGACCGCGGCGCTGGTGCGCGCGAACGCGGCAGCGCTGCTGGAGGCGGCCGTCGCCGACCACGAGCGCTCGACCGGCCCCTGGGAGATCGAGTGGATCGCGCTGCCGGAGATCTTCCTGCTCGCCGCCGGCTGCCTGGCGCAGAGCCGCACGATGCTCGCGGGCCTGGAGGTCGACGCCGCGCGCATGCGCGCCAACCTCGACCTGACCAACGGGTTGGTGGTGTCGGAGGCGGTGATGATGGGCCTCGGCGCAAAACTAGGGCGGCAGCGCGCGCACGACCTCGTCTACGACAAGTGCCGCGAGGCGCTCACAAGCGGCCGCATGCTGCTCGACGTGCTGGCCGAAGATCCGGACATCAGCCGGCACGCCTCGCGCGCCGAGCTCGCCCGGCTCACCGATCCGGCCAATTATCTCGGCCTCGCGGGCGAGATGATCGATCGCGTGCTGGCGATCGAGGAGCAGCAAGGGCGCAAATGATCCATTCGGCTTGGAGGCGCTCGCCTTGGGCCCGGTCCACGCACCCGGCTCGCGTCCACGCTTGAGCGCCGATACTCTCGATGATAGCATTCACGCTCTTATCAACCGTCAAATGCGAAGGCGCGTAGCCGCGCTGCAGCCTCCTCGGTTTCCCAACGACGAAAGGGAACGCCCATGACGCCGAAGGAAAGAATTCGGGAGCGCCTCGCCAAGATGGAGCTGGTCGAAGGGGTGCTGCCGACCCGACCGACGCGTTCCCCTGAGCTTGCGCAGGTAGCGCGCAATGTACGTTCGGATGTGCGCGCGGCGGCGCGGACCGCTTCCGACTACTTCGCCAGAACGCTTCCCGGATTAGTCCTCGAGTCTGCGACCGGTCTGTTCTCCGGCAGTGAGAACTTGCGAGAACAGGTGGCGGGATTCGCCGAGGCCGGATTTGGCTTCTTTCACGCCAGTCGCGAACTCTTGAGTCTCAGTCCGAACGACCGCATGGCCAGAGGCGGGAACGGAACGGTATCACGCGTGCTCATGGCCAATCAAAGAATCCTGATGGAGACCTCGCGCGTTGTCGTCCGCTTCGAGGGAGCGACGAAAGAAACCGAGCGAACGGACATCCTCAAGCGTCACGACATGGTCGACGCCGGTACCGGAGGTCTGCCTCCCGACACCAAAAAGGCGATCTTATTGAAGGGCACAGCCGTCGAGGCGAGCGTCGCGGTCATGCAAGAGCCCGGCGTCGCCTATGCGGAGCCGGATTTCATCGAGCATATCGGCCGCCGCCACACGCCACAGGACCCCGAATTCGTCAATCAGTGGCATCACACCAATATCCAGGCGGAAGCCGCGTGGGATCTCACCAAGGGCAATGGCGTGACCATCGCCGTGATCGACAACGGCTTCGACAAAAGGCATCCCGACCTGCTGTTTGGAGCGCTATCAGGCGCTTTCCGTCCGACCCCCGATCAGGCCGACGCCGACTTCGTTGCCGGCACCGGTGCAATCGGAGATCAGGATCACGGCACCGCCTGCGCCGGTATGATCGCAGCCCAATCCGGCAACGGGTCCGGCGGCTGCGGCGTAGCGTTCTCGGCCGTGCTCAACATGGTGGCCTGCCTGGGTGACCAGGTCGGGACGCAGAGCACGCTGGCGCGCGCGCTGGCTTACGCCGCCCGAACGAGCCTCGAGGATCCGACCAAGCCGCCGTCGGCGGGCGCCGACATCATCGCCTGTTCGCTCGGGCCGAACGGCGCCGTGTGGACCATGCGGCAGGTCCTGTCGGATGCCCTCGATTTTGCCGCGACGCAGGGTCGCGAAGGAAAGGGCTGCGCGATTTTTTGGGCCTGCACCAACGGGAACTTTCCGATCGGATCAGACGAGGTCTGCTCGCACCCCCAGGTGATCGCAGTGGGGCGCTCGCGGCGAACCGACCAAGACGACGCGTCGGGTTTCGGTCCGCAGTTGGAATTCCTCGCGCCCGGCGTCGATGTTCGCATCCCGTCAAGCGGCGGTGGTTACCAGGTAACCACCGGGACGAGTTTCGCGGCGCCCTGTGCGGCGGGAGTGGCCGCGCTGGCGCTATCAAAAAACAAGGCCTTGACGGCAAAAGAGCTGCGTCAGCTCATGCGCGACGCCTGTGACAAAGTCGGCAACCTACCCTATATTGACGGGCGCAATACCCGTTTCGGCCATGGGCGCGTAAACGCCAAGAGAGCGGTTGACGAAGCGATCCGGCTGGCCACCGGCGTGTGAGGAGCATCGGTCTGATTTTGGCGACCGACCGGATCCACGATGACCTTTGACAAGTCTGGCATCTTCGCCAAGCTCAAAAAGATCCGACCGCTTGCCGACGTCCGAGCGGTGGCGCCCGGGCGCGCCGTCCCGGGCGAGGAGCGCCAGACCGCCTCCACAATTGCGGCCGAAACGGGCGTCGATGCCGGAGAGGCGACGGCTTTCGAGAATGCCGGATGGACCTTTGTGAAAGGTGCTCAGGGCGAAACTGCTGACGCCGACCACCGCGTTGTCGTTGATGGCGACGGCCATCTCAAGATTCTAAGCAATGCCCTCAACGTGAAGTTTGACCCGTCGCTGCCCCGATCGATGATCGAGGACATCCTCAATCGTCACGGGCTGTCGATCCGGCGAGACATGGGCTTTTCACCCAACCTCTTTCTCGTTACCGGCGCCGAGGGCGACGTCATATCGAAGCTCCAGTCGCTCAATCAGCTCAAGAATGTCGAGTACGCCGAGCCCGTCCTCATCGAACCGATGAAGGCTCGCTGACTCGGGGGCATTGCCGGCGCACACCGAGCTTCGCGCGGTCGGTCCTCCCAATCGATCTGACATCGTCGGCGGATGCTGCGACCGTCTCATGCAAGGCCCACGGCATGTTCGAAAATTTCGAGACCCTCGACATCGACACGGCCGGCGCGCGCATCCACCTGCGCCATGGCGGCAGCGGGCCGCCGCTGCTGCTGCTGCACGGCAACCCGATGACGCACGTCTCCTGGCACAGGATGGCGCCCCGCCTCGCCGAGCGCTTCCATGTCGTGGCCGCCGATCTCCGCGGCTACGGTGACAGCGTTGGGCCGGAGGACGGCGGCGAGAACCACATCAACTACTCGTTCCGCGCCATGGCGCAGGACCAGGTCGAGGTCATGGGCCACCTCGGCTACGAAAAATTCTTCGCGGCCGGGCACGACCGCGGCGCGCGCACCGTGCACCGCATGTGCCTCGATCACCCGCAGCGCGTGCTCAAGGGCGCGGTGGTCGACATCCTGCCGAGCCATCACATCTGGACGCACGCCTCCAAGGACTGGGCGATGAAGTCGTGGCATTGGTTGTTCATGGCGCAGCCCTACGACTTGCCCGAACGGATGATGGCCTCGGTGCCGGCGGCCTGGTTCATGGAGAAGAAGCTGTCGAAGCCCGGGATCGGGCTTTCCTTCATGGATCCGGAAGCGTTCGCCGAGTACGTGCGCTGCTTCAACTGGAAAACCATCCGCGGCTCATGCGAGGACTATCGCGCCTGTCCGACCTGCGACTTCGACATGGACGACGCCGATTTCCGCGCCGGGCGCAAGGTCGAGTGCCCGCTCCTGGTGGTGTGGGGCGCGAGGAGCCACACCGGCACCGTGCACGGCGACGTGCTTGCGGTCTGGCGCGACTACGCCGCGGATGCGACCGGCGGCCCGATCGACTGCGGCCACTACGTGCCGGAGGAGGCGCCGGAGGCGACGCTGCGCTATTTCCTCGGCCATTTTTGAGAGGCGCGTCACAGCGATACCGCTCAGCCCGAGCCGAGCTCACGAAGGGGCGGTCGATGGGCCATGTCACATTTCCGGAGTATGTCGAGACCTTCATCGAAGCGACTAATCGCTATCTGGGCACTTTCGACGCCAAACTCGAGGAAGTGAGCCAACACCCGAAGAGCCAAGGACGCTCTTATCGAATCTCTGGCAAGGGTGATCCCATCGAACTCCTCGTTCACAGGACCAGCAGGTCGTTAGAGCAGCCTGTAGGCGAATATCGCGCCCGGATGAACGCCGTCGTCAGGCCCGGACTTGCCGACCTCTTGCGCGGTTTCGAAGATCGTGTGAACCGGGCCGCGACGCTCGGGGCTCTCGTTACAAGTGAACATGACGCCAGCGTTATTTGCCAGTGTCTCATCCCATCCGATTCCCAAGACGCCGCCGCTGGTGTTCTTGCGGCCGACTTCCAAGACACCGTCGCCGGTGTTCTTGCGGCGGCTCTGGTCCACGCGCGAGCGTCCATCATTGCGGCTCTTCGTCGCGGGTTGAACCAGGAGCCAAGACCCGCCATCCACTCCCTGAGCGCATGGACCGACGACCATTTCGAGCAGCTCCAATATCACTACCCCGAGCTGGATATCAGGAGGGTGAGCGTCCGATATTGGGGCTTGCCTCTTCTTCCCCACGGCGAGCTCGCGCTGACCGCGATTGACGACAATCCCTACTGGGGCGGAGGACTCTTATTTCAGAGCCGAATCCCCGAAAGGGCATTGGCGGGTGACGACCGGGAGGTCGATGTAAACGAACTGAATCTAGTGGCTAACTTGATCGACGATACGCCAACATTCGGAGGCTGGTGCCGCGACAACGGTGTTATCTTCATGCAATTTATCCCCAACCTTTTGAAAGGCCTGCCGCAAGTCACCGAATTGTCCATTGCCTGGGCGCTACGCCGCGCACTCTCCGTCCGGCGGTTGGTCGAGCTGGGCCGCGAAACGCGGCCACGCGACGACGGATAGTGCGACCGGCCGGTCGGTCGACTGCAGCCGCTGCATGCCGGAAGAGGCGCCAGAGGCGACGCTGCGCAATGTCCTCGGGCATTTTTGACACCCGCCGGGCCCCGCTCGTCATGGCCCGGCTTGTCCGGGACAAGCCCGGCCATGACCAAAGAGACGACGGTTACAAGATGCCGCAGCCAAGCCTCGTCGCCGGTCAATACCCGGCGAGGTCGTCGACGGCGTGGCCGCGCTTCGGCACCAGCACGGTGCGCTCGAAGCTCATGAACTGGGTGCCGTCCGCCTTGCGGCCGGTGGTGCGGACCGTGACGATGCCTTGGGTCGGCCGCTTTGCCGACTCACGCTTCGCCAGGACCTCGGACTCCGCGTAGATCGTGTCGCCGATGAATACCGGTGCGGTGAGCCGGATATCGTTCCAGCCGAGATTGCCGATCGCCTTCTGGCTGACATCGCTCACGCTCATGCCGACCACGATCGACAGCGTCAGGCAGCTGTTGACCACGGGCCGGCCGAACTCCGACTTGGCCGCATAGGCAAAATCGAAGTGCAGCGGATGTTGATTCATCGTCAGCAGCGTGAACCAGGTATTGTCGGCCTCGCTGATGGTGCGGCCGGGGCGATGCTCGTAGATGTCGCCGACGGCGAAATCCTCGTAGTGGCGGCCGTGGCTCTCGCGCAGCCTGTTCGCACCGACCGGTTTGGGAGCGCCGACCATGGCGGTTTTCCACCTCAGGCGGCGTCTGGCTTGGCGGGCCGCAGGGGAGCGAGCACCTCGTCGCTATGCTCGCCGAGCGCGGGCGCGCGCAGGTCGGGCGCGGGCGGCTCGTCGCGGAAGCGGATGACGGGCGCGATGTGAGGGCGGTCGAGGTCGTCGCGCAGCACCATGCCGCGCGCCTTCACGTTCTCGTCCTCGAATGCTTCCGGCAGGGTATTCACGCGCCCGAAGCACACGTCCAACCCCGCCAGGAACGCGAGAGCCTCATCGGCGGACATCCGGCCGAACGTCGATTGCAGAAATTCGATCACCGGCCGCTGATGCGGGCCGGGACCGTGCAGGCATGGCACGACGAGGTCCGGACGCTCGAGCACGTGCAACAGGTTGCGGATGAATTTCGGCTCCTGCCCGGCGAGCACGACGTGGCGGCCGTCGCGCGTCTCGTAGATCTGATAGAACGCCGCCCCGCCGGTGGTGCGCTCGTGCTTGGCCACCGGTTGCCGGCCTTGCGCCATCACCGGCCCGACGATGTTGGCGCAAGCGGCGAGCGTCGCGTCGTGCATCGCGATGTCGAGGTAGTCGCCGCGGCCGGTGCGTGCGCGCCGCAGCAGCGCCATCAGGATGCCGGCGAGTCCCTGCAGCGCGCTCAACTGATCGGCGATCGGGATGGCGGGGATCACCGGCTTGTCGTCGTTGCCAAGCGTCATGCCAAGCGCCCCGCTCATCGCCTCGAGCGCGAGATCATGCGCCGGCCGCTCGCGATAGGGCCCGTGCTGGCCGAAGGCGCTGATCGAGCAGTAGACGATGCGGGGGTTGCGCGCGCTCACTGCCCGATAGCCGACGCCGAGCCGGTCGGCGACCCCGGGGCGGAACGTCTCCACGAACACGTCGGCGCCTTCGCAGAGCTTGAGCAAAAGCTCGCGCTGCTCGGCGGCCTTGAGGTCGAGCACGACGCTCTTCTTGCCACGATTGAAGTTGCGGAAGAACACCGTGTCGGGGCCGTCGGCGAGCCCGATATGGCGGCCGGGATCGCCTTCGCCCGGCTGCTCGACTTTGATCACTTCGGCGCCGTGGTCGGCGAGCGTCATGGTCAGGTACGGGCCGGGCAGGAACGACGAAAGGTCGACGACCCGCACGCCTTCGAGTTTCATAACGCCTCCACCGCTATCGTTGGCGTGTCCGCGGGGCGCGGCTTCCCGAGCAGCGCCGCATTGTCGGCGCCGAGCGTCGGCGCCGCGACCTGCTCCGGCCGCGTGCCGTCGATCTTGAGCGGGTTGCCGAGGACGCGGAAATCCGGGCGATCGGCGGTCGGCACGTTGCGCACCATTCCGGTCCGCCGCGGAAACTCGGCGTCGAGCGCCTCGTCCATCTCGAGCACCGGTGCGACCGGCAGCAGCCCCGCGAACGCATCTAGCCACGCGTGCGTCGGCCGCTGGCGCAGCTCGTCATCCAGAATCTGCGTGAGCGCATCGCGGTTGTGCCGGCGCAAGGCGCGGGTCGCAAACCGCGCGTCCGCCTTCAGGTCCGGCCGATCGAGCACGTCAACGAGATTGCTCCAGAACTTGTCGGTCATGCACATGACGAAGATCCAGCCGTCGGCGGTCGGGAAGGTCTGGACCGGCGCGACCGCCAGATGCGCGCTGCGCGGTTGCCGGCGGGAAACCTGGCGCTCGTTCAAGTACCAGATCGCCGAGTAGCTCAGCTGATGCATCGCGACGTCGAACAGGCAGATATCGACGTCGCAGCCGATGCCGGTCTTCTGCGCACGCAGCAGACAGGCGAGCAGGCCGGTCGCGCCGGTTGCCCCGGTCATGAAGTCGACCATCGAGGCGCCGACGCGCGTCGGCGGTCCGTCGGGCTCGCCGGTCAATCCCATCACGCCGGCTTCCGCCTGCATCAGGAAATCGTAACCCGGCCAGGCCTTGCGCTCGTTGTCGCGCCCGTAGGCCGAGATGTGCAGGCAGACGATGCGCGGATTGAGGTGCTTCAGGCTCAAATAGTCGAGCCCGAGCTTTTCGGGCTGGTCGCCGCGCAGATTATTCATCACGGCGTCGGCAGTCCTGGCCAAGTGCTCGAAGCCGGCGCGGCCCTCGGCGGTCTTGAGATCGAGCGTCACGCTCTTTTTGTTCATGTTCCAGGTCTGAAAATACTGACTGTCGCCATTCGCCAGCATGGGGCCGACTTGCCGCGCCGCGTCGCCGCCGGTCGCGGCATTCTCGACCTTGATCACCTCGGCGCCGAGATCGGCCAAGAGCATCGACCCGTAGGGGCCGGCGCCGAACAGCTCGAAGGTGAGCACGCGCACCCCCTCCAGCGGCTTCATCTGCCCGCGCTCCGCTTCAGCCACTGCCGCGCGATGATCAGGCGCTGCATCTCGTTGGTGCCTTCGCCGATGCAGGTCAGCGGCGCATCGCGATAGAGCCGCTCGATGTCGTACTCCTTGGAATAGCCGTAGGCGCCGTGGATGCGCAGCGATTCGGTTGAATTTTCGAGCGCGGCCTCCGAGGCGAAATACTTCGCCATGCCGGCCTCCATGTCGCAGCGCTCGCCGCGGTCGAATGCCGCTGCGGCGTCGAGGGTCAGCAGTCGCGCGGCGCGCGCGCGCGTCGCCATCTCGCCGAGCTTGAGCGCGATCGCCTGATGCTCGGCGATCGGCTTGCCGAAGGTGCGGCGGACCTTGGCGTATTCGGTC